>Ga0316191_10002291_pt1 | contig 13862 bp, 14 predicted proteins | sample Eddworburr2cm_MG_FD_204928 | JGI IMG/M metagenome (GOLD analysis project Ga0316191, IMG submission 204928) | Coastal sediment microbial communities from Maine, United States - Eddy worm burrow 2 cm | ecosystem: Environmental > Aquatic > Marine > Coastal > Sediment | place: USA: Maine...
TCGGCGTCGCAGCAGCCTCGTCCGACAGAAGCAGCATTTTAATTGCCGGGGTCGCCGGGCTGGTTGCAGGCGCGATGTCGATGGCAGCCGGTGAATACGTTTCGGTCAGCTCGCAATCCGACACTGAGCAGGCCGATCTAGAGACTGAGCGGAAGGCGCTCCAAGAAGCCCCAGAGGCCGAACTTGAAGAGCTGGCGCAGATTTACGCAGATCGCGGTGTAGAGATCGAACTCGCGCGACAGGTCTCCGCCCAACTCATGGAGCACGACGGACTTGCTACTCATGCCCGCGACGAGCTAGGCATTTCCGAGACCGTGAGCTCCCGCCCAGTCCAGGCCGCCTTGACCTCCGCGGCAACGTTTTCGGTTGGGGCCATTCTTCCGCTGGCGGCCATGGCAATCGCGCCGGTTTCAAGTGCGATACCGGCGGTTTCCATGGCCTCGCTGATCAGTCTCGGGTTGCTAGGTGCCATTTCGGCGCGCGCTGGCGGCGCAGGCACGGTCAGGGCAGCGACGCGTGTGATGCTCTGGGGCGCGCTTGCCATGGTCGCAACAGCCGGGATTGGGGCTTTGTTCGGAACGATAGTCTGAATCTCACTTCGACCGGACAGGTCCTCGCGCTGATCTTGGCCAACTTCTCTCGACAACTTCTCCCGTAGTGTGATTTGCAGCCAATGGTCAATTTCCTTCGGCCGAGCCGCGATCAGGGTCGAGGACGTCATGCGGCATTTGGTGGTAGGGTCTCGCAGTCCGGCTACGACCATCTAACGGAGTACCTATAGCCGCAATCTCAGTTTACCAAACCGGCACGGCATCGCATGGCGAGTGTAAAGGACCTGTTCAGGGATGCCGTGAATTCCTCAGGCTGGTCAAAAGCTTCCATCCATCTCCAATTCTTCGATGGCAGCTGTGACCGCTCAACGGCCGTTAATCAACAGTCAGACAAAGGATCCTGGCCCTCGAGTGAGGGCTCACCTACCTGCACCTGAACCGCTATTTCCCCGGCAATGGAATGAACTCCTCGGCGTCTCCGGGAACGATATCAAACTTCGCCGTGCGCCATTCCTGCTTGGCCTGCTCAATGCGTTCTTTCGAAGACGACACGAAATTCCACCAGATATGGCGCGGGCCGTCCATCGGCTCACCGCCCAGCACCATGATGCGCGCCACCTTTACCGCTATGATGGTGATCGGATCACCGGCCCGCAATACCAGCAACTGCCCACCCTCGAACAGGTCACCGGCAATGCGTATCTGGCCGGAAACGACATAGATTGCGCGCTCATCGTGTACCGGCGGCAATGGCATGCTCGCACCGGGATGCAATACTGCTTCGCCGTAAAACATGTCCGAATGGATTTTGACCGGCGATGTCTCACCGAACATGGAGCCTGCAATAACCCGCAGCATGACACCGCCATCGGTAATCACCGGCAGGTCCTGTGCCGCGTGGTGCCAGAAACCGGGGTCGGTTTCCTCCTGGTCCTTGGGCAACGCCACCCATGACTGGATGCCATACAGGCTTTTCTCGGCTGCCCGTTCCTCGGGCGCGGTGCGTTCGGAATGCACGATCCCCTTGCCTGCCCGCATCCAGTTGAGCGCACCGGGATCGATTGCCTGTTCAACGCCCAGACTGTCGCGATGAAAAATCTGGCCCTCGAACAGCCACGTTACAGTGGACAGACCGATGTGGGGATGCGGCCGCACATCGATACCATTGCCCGCGCCGAGTTTCGCCGGCCCCATCTGGTCAAAAAAGATAAACGGCCCGATCATCTGCTTCTTCACCGACGGCAAGGCACGGCGCACTTCGAAGTCTCCAATGTCACGCGCGCGCGGCACGATGATGTGCTCTATGGCGTCGCACGATCCCTTGTCGCCCAACACCGGATCATCACAGTCAAACCTGCTCATTACGCTAAGGTCTCCAATTTCTGTCTGGCCGAAACGCTGCACATGCTGCAACATGGCCGGACAATACGTGGAGGTTGTGACATTGGGCAATATCAGTCTGTTTCAGATCGCCGTCTTGTTGGCGTCGGCAGCCCTGATTGCACCGCTGGCCAAGTATTTCCGCATCGGCGCGGTGCTGGGCTACCTGTTTGCCGGTGTCATCATCGGGCCGTTTGTGCTGCGCATCTTCACCGATGCGGAAAGAATGCTGCATGTGGCCGAGTTCGGCGTGGTCCTTTTACTGTTCCTGATCGGACTTGAATTGCGGCCACAGCGCCTGTTCGCGATGCGAAAATCCGTGATCGGTGCCGGCGGAGTCCAGGTTCTGGTGTCAGCGCTCATATTGTTTGCCATGATGTTGGGCGCACAGTACGGCTGGCGGATCGCCCTGTTCACCGGGCTGGCGCTGTCGCTGTCGTCAACCGCCATGGTCCTGCAGGTCTTGAAGGAACAGGGCGAGCTTGAACACCGCCACGGCAGGCTGGCATTTGCCGTGCTTTTGTTTCAGGACATCGCGGCGATCCCGATGATTGCCTTTGTCGGCCTATTGGCCGTCAGCGGTGGCGAGCAGGCCACCATGACCTGGTACGGCGCCGCCAAGGCGCTCGGCGCGATCTGCATCGTGATACTGGCCGGTCGCTACGTCCTCGGTTTCGTGTTCCACCTGATCGCCAAGACCGGCGTTTCCGAAGCCATGACGGCATTTGCACTGCTCACCATCGTGGTCATCGAGATCATCATGAAAAGCGCCGGTCTGTCCCCTGCCCTGGGCGCATTCATCGCCGGCGCCCTGCTGGCTGACTCGGCGTACCGGCACGAGATCGAAGCCGACATCAAACCATTTGAATCACTGTTGCTCGGCATGTTCTTCGTTGCCGTCGGCATGTCGCTTGATCTCCGGCTGATCACCGAAATACCCGGCACCATTATCCTGGCCGCGGTGATCCTGATGATAACAAAGGGTATCGTGCTGTTTTTCACCGGCAGGTTTTTCGGTCTCAACGTGAAAAGCGCCCGCAGATTTTCAGTTGCGCTGGCCCAGGGCGGTGAATTTGCCTTCGTGCTGACGACAACCGCCCTGGCTGCTTTTGTCATCACCCGGGACTTTGCCTCCATGGTCAACGTGGTGGTCACACTGACCATGGTGGCAACACCCTTGTTGATGCTGGCCGAAGGCTGGCTGACCGCCCGCGCGAAACCTGTCACCGCCACGGATGTCAAACACGACGACATGCCGGATCAGGGCGGGCATGTGGTCATTGCCGGTCTGGGGCGTTTCGGCCAGATCATTGCCCGCGTCCTGGCCGCCCGCAAGATCCCGTTTACAGCACTGGACGGGGACCCGACGCAGATCGAAATCGTGCGCAAGTTCGGCGGCAAGGTATATTTCGGCGATGCCTCGCGTCAGGACATTCTGGATGCCGCCCAGGTCGGCAAGGCGCGGGCATTTGTGGTCTGTGTTTCCAATCCGCAGGCTTCCCTGAAAATCGTTGAACTGGTGCGCAACAAGTATCCCGACCTGCCGATCTATGTGCGTGCCCGTGACCGCAACCATGTCCACCAGTTGATGGACCATGGCGTTGAACACATCATGCGCGAAACCTTCCTGTCGGCGGTGGAAATGTCGCGCCGCGTCCTGCTTGAGACAGGCCTTGACCGCGAAGAAGCCGCACGAACCATCAAGGCATTTGCGGCTGGTGACAGGGCCAGGCTGTATGATGACTACCAACACTATTCAGACGTGCAAAAGATGGCGGACAACGCCAAGCGTCACGCCCAGGAACTTACCGACCTGTTTGCCACCGACGCCGACGCGGGGCTGGCGGAAGACCAACCGAAAAATGATCAGCCACGCAGGCGTTCGCGTTCTGCGAGATAGATACCAGGACCGGCCATTTGCACCACCTGCACCTAGATCGGAGACTTCAAAAGCCAGACATTTTCTTTCGCGACGCACTTGCCTTTCAGTTTTCCCGCCACATCGACGCTTGCCAGCTGCGCTATCTGATAGGTGCCTTGATAGTGGTTACGTATTTCCGCATCGCAAATGGAAAACGGCGGGCCGGCCATCTGGGTTTGGTCGTACTCAAAGGTCACAAGCAGCTGCGGCGCCTCACCGGTGACCTCGGCGACGTGCCCGGCATAACGGATGCGCATGTCCTCAGGCAGCGCCACAAGGGCCGCGCGGTCTATGACCGCATCCACCGGGTCAAGCATCTTGCCCGTGAGCTGGAATATGTCACCGGCAAAGATGTCCATATCCGCCGCGCTGTAATGCTTCATGCCACCTTTCGTGACCACCGCCGGCTCAAGCCCGATCTCTGAGAACAATTGTTGAATTGCCAGTTCACTCAATTCCACTCCGGCAATTCGATAGCCTTGCGAAAGCAGCCAGGCAATATCACGGGTTTTCCCGCACAAGGGGACAAACACCCGGCTGCCAACGGGCAGGGAAAGCGCCTTGAAGTAGGCATGCAGCAAGGGATTGCCTTCAGCCTGGTGGAACCCGATATCATCAGCTTGCCACTTTCGATGCCAGTATTCCGTGTCCATTGTCATGTCCTTTCAGGGGGCATTGAAATACTGATCTGGTAAATATGCAACCTCAAGCAAACTTGAGGCTGAATGTGACCCCGTGTGAGGGGGTGCCGCAACATCTGGTCGAGCGGCCAGGCGCGATCACTTGATCTGCCGCCGCACAATGACGCGCAATTCAACCACAACGCCTTCCGAGGCAAAACCGGCAACCTCGATGGCAGTCCGGGCCGGATAGGGTTCCGTAACCGCACTTGTCGCAGCCTGCGTTGCGGGAGCGAAGCGGTTTGCGTGACTGGAGCAAGAGAGCCAGTTCCCAAGCGCAGGGTAAACCGATCGGCACAAGGCAATGTTCTTAAAATGGTCGCGGAACATCAACATCAGGCTCAATCGGCTACCGGATTTTAAGCGTCGTGTTGAAGGCGAACTTTGAGAATTGTTCATCTGAAACAAATCGCAACACCATTGCCACCAGTGCTGTGGCCAGTATCGCGAATACAATCCGACCGAACAGCACGCTCATCAGGTCTGCACCTAGTGCGACAACCACCAGTGTATCTTCGATCACACTGTGCGCAAACGACATGAAAACGCATGACAGGAATATCTGGCGAGGCCGAATATTGCCCGTTTCCGCCTCGCGGATAAGCAAACCGCCGCCGTAAACGATGCCGAGCAGCAAACCGATCGCAACCATCTCGCTCGCTTCTTCCTGGATCCCCGCATATCGAAATACCGGCGAGATGCCTCGCTTCAGCACATCCATCAATCCCGACCATTTCAGCAAATCCATCAGCCACGCCAGGGCCATCAGAATGGCAAGCATCCACAACAGTGTTTTCAAGGTGCTGAGGATGAAGCCTGGCCAGCCCGCAACCTCACTGACGGGAACCCAGGCTGGGTTGATAGGCTCACCCAAAATACCGGACAAACTGAATATCTGATGCAGGATCATCGCATAGATCATGCCACCGGCCAGGCGCAGCAATGCCGTGACAATGAACCCCGGACCAGCGCTTTGGATAATCCGCTGCTCAATCGGCAGAGCATGGGCAAACAGCAGCAAGGCGGAAAACACCGTCATGTCGGCGATGCTGAGTTGTGAAACCGGAACCAATGTGAAGATAACTACAACAGCTCCCCAGACACCGATTACCAGCCCGGTCAGCCATGCAAAAGCCAGAGCCGGTGGCAAACCGTAAAACCCCATGACAGGTTCCAGTGCGGGCGCTATCGCTTCTATCACTCCAGCCTCGACGAGAAACTGGGTGGCGAAAGCGACTGGCACGATGATGCGGACCAATTCGCAGTAGACCCCGAAAGTTTCGAGCGTCTTCTTCATCAACATTGTCTTCAGGTTCATCGCGAACACCCTCCATTCTCAAACAGGTGTTACCGCGAAACCGGTGGCAGTTGTGGTCAAAATGTGCAACTGCATGCAATAATATTGCACAGACCATTGCTGTTCACAGGAGTGCATCAAATGGATGGAATTGACAAAAAACTGCTAAACCTTCTGCAAAGGGACGCTTCACGAACCAATGCGAACCTCGCAGATGAGGTTGGACTTTCAGCTTCAAGCTGTTTGCGCCGCATCCGACGTCTCAGGTCTGCAGGAATTGTCGACCGGATTGTTGCAATTCTAAACCCGGCAAAAGCCGGAAAGACTCTGAAAGCCGTCGTAACAGTGGAGTTGAAGGAGCACGGTGAACAGCACATGCGGCGCTTCCTTGATCTTGTCACCAAGGAAGAGTCTGTCTCACAAGCCTATGCTGTCACCGGTGAAATCGATGTACTGCTGATGATGCGCCTGAAGGATATGGATGAGTTTGATGCATTGTGCGACAAGCTGTTCCGGGAGCGAACAAATGTCGCGCGATTCTACACCATGATCATCATTCGGACCGCCAAGGAAGAAACTGCCATTACGATCTGACGTTTGGCCGGGAGTCGTCTTCAGGCGTTCAAGATAGGTTCAGCTGCTCAATGAGGCCTGGTATTTTTGCCTTGAGCTTGAAAAAGCCTCTCGTAGTGTGAGGCCAGCAGGCTTGGTCATAGGGGCGTCTGATTTGCAGCAGGGTTACACCCGCCTGATGCAAAGCGGGGCGGGCCTGGTCAATTCTGTCACGTACCGGACCGACCGGGATCCAACTCGTCACGATTGTCTTTACCCCGATATCCTGAGCCCATTCGACCAGGAACGCTCCCCAGTCTTTCGCGTCGGCTCGATGAACCTGGCACTCAAAAATTGCTTGAGCCCGCCCGCTGGCATCGCTTAACGCATCTGTCGCAAAGCGTCGCATCGGTTGTCCGATTGCGAGCGGTGACCGGGTTTCAGTTGTAGCCAGGCTGCAGATACCTCTGGGGTTGCGCGCCAAAGGAAGGGATTGCACATGACAATCTTCCTCTGTGATCACAAGACCGAAAGGCACCTCGTCAGGCAAGCAATCAGCCCTGTCGATCAGGCAAAGCGGATGATCTTCGAGTTCAACGAGAGGCGCTGCGTCAGGAACCAGACCCTTTGGCGAAAATCGACCATCAGTGTATTTTTCGATGTTTGCAGGCCTCGCGATATAGTTTTTACCTTTGGTGTGCAGACCTGCAACCCACCGCCAGGAGAGCGTGTTGGAAGCCGGATCGCCGTCAAGCAGGTGCCTGTAGAAAAAATCCGCGCCCAATTGCCAGGGCAGGCACAGGGTGAAAATCCAGATGCTGGCAAACCACATGCGCGCGTGATTGTGAAGATAGCCGGTTTCAGCCAACTCGACCGCCCAGAAATCGAAACAGTCTATGCCGGTATTGCCGCTGATGGCGTTTTCGTATCGCGTATGCAATTGGGAAGAGTTTTCCAACTGGTTTACCAGTCGACTGACATCGCTGCGGTATTGCAACCAGACACCTGGATGCTGTTCGAGCCAACCCTTGAAATAGGATCGCCAGAAGACCTCCTGCAGAAATTTTTCCGCTTCGGAAAAAGAATGACGGAGCCGGGTTTCGCGCACCACCTCTTCTTCCAGCAGCAACCGGTGACGTATCCAGGGTGAAAGACAAGAGACGTTTGAGCGGTTGTGCGGCCCAAGATCGTGATTTCGGCTCGATGCATAGGCCCGCCCGGCACGGGGCAGGAAGACTTGCAGACGCTCCAGTGCCGCTTCGCGCGTTCCCGTCCACGAAACCGTCTCCTCCAGTTGCCCATCAAGTGAGGTGGCTTGGCTCACGTAGCTTGTCCCGACTTTGCACCGCGGCGGCATCTTTCCGAACAATACCGCACTTCGGCCCAGACCTTTTGCCATTTCTTTCGCCAGCAAAAAGGTCGCTGGCAGGTGGCACAAAGCTTCGTCGGGAGATCCTGCTTCTTTGTCGTCTTCATGTACCGTCACCCATGCCTGATGCAGACATGAACGTTCCGGCGAAGACTTTGGACCAAACCGGGTAATTGCTGACAATCACCGCTGACCACCATTGTCACATCGCGCAAGCGCGGGTCCCGCTCATCAAATCCCGTGACCCGGCTTACCCAATATTACTCTTCAAGACGCATTCGCCCGCCTGACATCCGGCGGCGTGGCTTCATCCACCAGAGCCGCAGTCACCTCGTCCAGCGTCATCGACGTCTGGTCGCGAGAGCCGAGACGGCGGACATTGACCGTGCCTTCTTCAGCTTCACGGTTACCGCACACCAGGATCACCGGTACCTTGGCAAGCGAGTGCTCGCGCACCTTGTAGTTGATCTTTTCGTTGCGGAAGTCGGTGCTGACCTGCAGGCCGGCCTTTTTGAGCCGTGCGGCAACCTGCTCGCCATAGGCATCGGCATCCTGGGTAATGGTGGCAACCACCACTTGTACGGGCGCAAACCACAACGGCATGTGTCCGGCATAGTTCTCGATCAAAATGCCGAGGAACCGTTCCATGGACCCGCAAATGGCACGGTGGATCATCACCGGTTGCTTCTTCTCCGAATCCCGGTCGATGTAAAACGCGCCGAACCGCTCCGGCAGGGTGAAATCAACCTGAGTCGTGCCGCACTGCCAGTCGCGGCCAATGGCATCGCGCAGCACATACTCAAACTTTGGCCCGTAAAAAGCCCCCTCGCCCGGATTGATTTCGGTTGTGATCTTGCCTTTGGATTCCGTCTTGATCTGCTCAAGCACCTCGCCCATGACCTGTTCGGCATGATCCCAATCCGCATCGGATCCGATACGTTTTTCCGGTCTCGTCGACAGTTTTACCGTGATCTCATCAAAGCCGAAATCCGCATAGGTCGACAGGATAAGGTCATTGATCCGCATGCACTCGGACGCCATCTGCTCTTCGGTGCAAAACACATGGGCATCGTCCTGGGTAAAGCCGCGCACCCGCATCAGGCCATGCAGCGCGCCTGACGGTTCATAGCGGTGAACACTTCCAAATTCTGCATACTTGACAGGCAGGTCCCGGTAAGACTTCAGGCCGTGCTTGAAGATTTGCACGTGCCCGGGACAATTCATCGGCTTGATAGCAAACACCCGGTCGTCTTCCGTCTCGGTGACGAACATGTGCTCCTTGTACCAGCCCCAGTGGCCCGAGGTTTCCCACAGCGCCTTGTCGAGTATCTGCGGTGCATTGACCTCTTCATAGCCTTGCGCATCCAGCCGGCGGCGCATGTAATTCACCAGGTTCTGGAACATGCGCCAGCCCTTGGAATGCCAGAACACCACGCCGGGGCCTTCTTCCTGGAAATGAAACAGGTCCATTTCGCGGCCCAGCTTGCGGTGGTCGCGTTTCTCAGCTTCCTCCAGCATCATCAGGTAGTTGTCCAGATCAGCCTGGGACGCCCACGCCGTGCCGTAAATGCGCGTCAGCATCTCGTTGTCGCTGTCACCGCGCCAGTAGGCGCCTGCCACCTTCATCAGCTTGAAGGCGGACCCGATCTGGCCAGTAGACGCCATATGCGGGCCCCGGCACAGGTCGAACCAGTCACCCTGATAGTAGATTTTCAGGTCCTGCTCGTCAGGGATCGCGTCGACCAGTTCAACCTTGTAGGCTTCGCCCTTGTCCTTGAATACCTGCTTGACCTTGTCGCGCGGCCAGACTTCCCTGGTGAACGGCTTGTTGCGCTGAATGATTTCGCGCATCTTCTTTTCGATCACCGGCAGATCTTCCGTCGTGAACGGTTGATTGCGCTTGAAATCATAGAAGAAGCCGTTCTCGATCACCGGCCCGATGGTCACCTGGGTGCCGGGCCACAATTCCTGTACCGCTTCCGCCATCACGTGCGCTGCATCGTGCCGGATCAGTTCCAGCGCATCGGCATCTTCACGTGTGATGATCTTGAACTCGGCATCTGCGTCAATCGGGTCGCACAGATCTGCAAGCGCGCCGTCCAGCATGATCGCCACGGCCTTTTTCTGCAACGACTTGGCAATCGAACCGGCGACATCTCGCCCGCTTGTGCCTGGCTCGAACTGGCGCACGGATCCATCGGGAAATGTAAGGGAAATCATTATCGTCACCTCTTGCTCACTCTCTGCATACAAACGCAGGTAAGCTGACTAATTGTGGTTTGGTTGCACGCAGCTTGTGCGCACAATGGCCAACTTATTGCCCGGTATCGGCCCGCTTCGTCAAGCGGGCATAGCGCCAGACCTTCAATCCGGCCCGCTCGATCTCATCCGGCACCGGATCATGGCCGCTTGTCCCCCATGGGTTGCACCGCGCAATCCTGAAAAACCCCAGCCAGAATCCGGCCCACGCCCCGTGAACGGAGATTGCCTCCATGGCGTAATTGGAACATGTCGGCAGGTGCCGGCAGGTGCGGCCGAAAAAATACGACAGGGTCAGTTGGTATCCACGAATCAGGACCAGCATCACCGATGCCACAAGGCCCTGTCGCGGCTTTACTGGAAATGGTCGGTGTTTCAATCTATTGCTCCATATTCGAGCGCCAGGGTCAGGACCCTGATCTGGTGCTCAACCTACACCAGCTCATATGGGGATCCACCATGTCTGAAAACAAACCCAATATTGTACTCATCATGGTTGATCAGTTGTCCGCCCTGTTTCTGTCGTCTTACGGACACCCGGTAGTCAAGACACCCAACATCGACCGGTTGGCGAAAGACGGTGTGGTATTCGAAAATTTCTACTCGCCAAGCCCACTGTGCGCTCCGGCACGCGCAGCGATGATGTCCGGGCAGTTGCCGTCACGCAACCGGGTCTATGACAACGCGGCCGAGTTTGCATCCCAGATCCCGAGCTTTGCCCACTATCTGCGGCTGGAAGGCTATCGAACCTGCCTGTCCGGCAAGATGCATTTTGTCGGGCCCGATCAGTTGCACGGTTTTGAAGAACGCCTGACCACCGACATTTACCCTGCTGATTTCGGCTGGACGCCCGACTGGCGCAAGCCGCAGGAGCGCGTCGACTGGTGGTATCACAACCTGCTGTCGGTCAAGCAGGCAGGCATAGCCGAACAGACCAACCAGCTTGAATATGACGATGAAGTGGGGTTCCAGGCGTGCCGGCGCATATATGATTACGCCCGCAATCAGGAACAGCGGCCGTTCTGCCTGGTCGCCTCATTCACCCATCCACACGACCCATACGCGGCGCGGGCAAAATACTGGAACCTGTATTCAGACGATGCCATCGACGCCCCGCTTACGCGCGCGTTTGCCTATGATGACATGGACCCGCACAGTCAGCGGCTTTGGAAAGTCTCTGCCATGGATGATTATGACATCTGTGACCAGGACATCCGCAATGCCAGGCGCGCCTACTATGCCAACATTTCCTATCTGGACGATCATGTCGGCAGGATATTGGACACTCTTGATGATTGCGGACTGACCGATGACACCATCATCATGTTCACATCCGATCACGGCGACATGCTGGGCGAGCGCGGCCTGTGGTACAAAATGAGCTTCATGGAGCATTCCGCCCGGGTGCCGCTTATCGTGTATGCGCCTGGCAGATATGAAGCGCGCCGGGTTGCGCAACCGACCTCGCTGCTGGATATCGTACCGACCCTGAGCGATATCGCCGGGCGCAAAGACCATGCTGCAACACTCGACGGGCACTCCCTTCTGCCTTTGCTGCAAGGTGGCACGGAAAACCCGGAACACGCCATCTATGCGGAACTGACGGCGGAAGGCTGTCTTGCCCCGCTGTTCATGATCCGGCAGGGAAACTGGAAGTACACCGCATCGCGGCCTGATCCGGACCAGTTGTTCGACCTTGCCGCGGACCCGAACGAAAAGAGCAATCTTGCAGATCGCCCTGATCATGCCGACATCGTCCGGAAATTCCGGTCGATGGCAGCAGCACGCTGGAACCCGTCAAGGCTGGAAGCGGAAATCAGGGAAAGCCAGTTGGTGCGGCTTGCCGTGTGGCAGGCTTTGCGCAAGGGAAACTGGTATCCGTGGGATTACCAGCCATTGCGTGATGCATCGGAACAATACATGCGCAATCACAAGGACCTGAACGTGCTGGAAAAAACCTCAAGGTTCCCGCCACCGCCGCAACCCGACAAAAAATCAGGCTGAAAACTCAGGCTGACCGGGCAGCATCTTCGCCGGTTTTGCCTTGCGCCATGTCAATGGCATTGCACACGGCATCGAAGGTCAAGAGGGTAGACGCATGGCGCGCCTTGAAATCACGCACCGGTGACAGCGCTTCAAGATCCGACCATTTGCCGTCCGGGGCCGGCCCGTTGTTTTTCAGCATGTCGTACATCTGATCGCGAACCGCGCGCAGCTCGTCCGGGCTGGAACCGACAACATGATGCGCCATGATGGACGAAGATGCCTGGCCCAGCGCACATGCTTTCACATCATGGGCAAAGTCAGACACCACCCCATTATCCAGCATGACATCCACCGTCACCTTGGACCCGCACAATTTCGAGTGGGCAACAGCGCTACCTTGCGGCGCCGGCAGCCTGCCCAAACGGGGAATATCGGCTGCAAACCCCAGTATCTGCTTGTTGTAGACGTCGTTTATCATGGCAGCGCTCAATATGGGTCGAACTTGCTTGTATTACCAGTCTCATTCGACCATATCCTGTTCGCAGGGAACGATTATGTGTCCTCGCCGGTGTAATCTCCGTTTTGGATTTCGGTAAAGCTTATGCTAAGACCAGACCCTAAATTCAGGTTTTTGGCTTTTTGCTGAAAAACGAGTGAACCCAAACACGCAACCCAGCGTTAAATCAACGAATTTAGCCCTGAAATTTCAAGACTATATCGAGGCCGGAATGGACGCTGTCGTTAAACATACAGATGCCTTAAAGCCCAATATCGGGTCTGGCCCGTCGGTTGAAAAGCCTTCTGAAGAAGAAGCACTTGCAGCGGTTCGTACGCTGATTGCATGGGCCGGAGACGATCCGGAACGTGAGGGTCTGCTGGATACGCCAAAGCGGGTACTCAAGGCATATGGCGAATTGTTCTCCGGTTACAAGGCAGACGGCCGCGATGCATTGCAACGTACGTTCGAAGATGTCGGCGGTTATGATGACATCGTACTGGTGCGAAATATCGAGTTTTCCTCCCATTGCGAACACCACATGGTGCCATTCCAGGGCCACGTCCACATTGCCTACCTGCCGACCAATGGCGTCGTCGGGCTGTCGAAGCTGGCGCGTGTGGTTGAAGTGTTTTCTCGTCGGTTGCAGACCCAGGAAAACCTGACCGCCCAGATTGTGCACGCAATTGATACACAGCTGGATGCACGTGGTGTCGCCGTCATGGTCGAAGCCGTACACAACTGCATGACCATGCGTGGTGTTCAGAAACGAGACGCCTCTACGCTGACCACACGGTTTACCGGTGATTTCAAGTCGGAGACGCATCTGCAGGCACGCTTCATGGAAATGGTGCGCTATCGCCAGCCCGACTGAATACTGTCTTCAATCGCAGGGGAAATTCTCTTGACCGATACGCTATTTCCCCTTCCCGCCAACATTGACGATGTCGAGGAAGGCAGTGAGTTTGCGCCGCGTTTTGATGATGCGGGGCTGATTCCGGCCATGGCAATTGATGCAGTAACCAATGCCCCCTTGATGTTCGCATTCATGAACAGGGAAAGCCTGGCACTTACCCTGGAAACCGGGTTGGCGCACTACTATTCGCGCTCACGCAGGTCGTTGTGGAAAAAGGGCGAAACCTCCGGACAGTTGCAGCACATCGACCGGATCCGAACTGACTGTGATCAGGATGTCCTGGTGCTGGAGGTTCGCGTGGCCGGCGACGGGGCTGCATGTCATACCGGGCGCGCAACCTGTTTCTACAGACAGGTCAATACGGATCGAAGCCTGACCACAGTTGACAATGTCAGGAAAATAGATCCCGACGCGACATACGGCAAAAAGTAATCTGGCGGGGCTTAGGCCGAGTT
>Ga0316191_10002294_pt1 | contig 13859 bp, 14 predicted proteins | sample Eddworburr2cm_MG_FD_204928 | JGI IMG/M metagenome (GOLD analysis project Ga0316191, IMG submission 204928) | Coastal sediment microbial communities from Maine, United States - Eddy worm burrow 2 cm | ecosystem: Environmental > Aquatic > Marine > Coastal > Sediment | place: USA: Maine...
GATATGCCGCCAGCCTGGGCATCCGAGTCTTGTTTCTCGCCTCCGGTGGCATGTCGCACAACCCGCGGCGTTACTACCCGGAACTCGGCGACGGACCTCCTGAAGTAACTGCATGGCAGCTGTCCGGCGGTGACGACCCGCAATCGCTTAGCCCGGATCAATGGATTGATCTCCTGGAGGTAATGCATCACGAAGGGGCTGAGATGATCGTTCGCGGCGAGCGCACAGCGGCGGACATGAAACTAAACAGCAAAGCAGACGAACGATTTCTGGATGTATTGTGCAGTAATCGCCTCGAGGAATTCGACACCTGGGATCCGCACGCACTGGTCGAGGAAGCCGGCATCGGTTCCATGGAGTTGCACACCTGGATCGCCGCAGCCGCGGCTCACCGGGCTGCTGGTGGCTCTGCGCCGATCAGTGACTTTTACAGTGTCGCGCCCGAACTCGGTATTGCCGCCGGCATCGTCCACGCCGACTGAAACCGGTTAGGTCGGCGTTACGCGCCCTCAATCGCCGGTTTTACCCGGCCTGATTCCGACCAGCAGAACCAGCAGCAGAGTCGACGCTGCGAATGCGTACGACGTGTAGGTTGCACCAATATCGACAGCCAATGCACCTGCGACGACACTGCCAATCGCCGGACCACCCATGATGACCAGGGTCCACAGACTCAATACGCGACCTCGCAAACGATTTTCCACCAGGATCTGAACCTCGGTCTGTGAGCCAATAGAAACGACGCTTGCAAACATCCCCAGCAACAGGACGGCGGCAACTCCCATAGGCAGGCTGCTCACCTGTGCAAAAAGAGCAATGGCAAGCCCGACGCCCAATGAACCGATGAGCACCAACGTGTGCAAATGGGACTGCAGCCTTCGCGACGAGAAAGCGAGACTCGCCAAAATGGAACCAACGCCGGCCGCAGCCATAAGCGCGGCGAGTACGCTGGCGCCACCTTCAAAAATCAATGCGGAAAAAGCGGGCATCAGTTCAAGTATTCCGCGTCCGAAGAAATTGCTGACACCGGACAACAGGATAATCTGTCGAATCCGCCCGTGTTCCATGGTGTAGCGCAACCCTTCAAGTAACTGCGCAAAATAGGATTTCTTGGGGCCCGGGTCGGGAGGGTGTGCGTCGATGCGAATGATGGACAACACATAGATAACGGGCAGGTATGTGATCGCGTTAATGGCATATGCGGCACCCAGGCCATAAAGCGCAACAATTGCTCCGGCGATTCCAGGACCAATGAACCTCGAAATATTGAAGGTCATTGAAGAAATGGCGACCGCACTTGGGAATTGTTCCTTTTTCACCAGGTCCGGAATCAGTGCTAAGCGGACAGGTGAGTAAGCGCTGTTTGCCAGACCATGCATGAAAGCCAAAGCAACCAGCCACTCGACGGTCATGTACCCGGTGAGAGTTAACACGGCCAGACCACTCGCGACCAACGCGAGGACAAAGTGCATCACAATTGCCGCACTTCGGGTGTTGATCTGATCAACCAGAACGCCAAAGAAAGGCGTTAGCACCACAAGCGGCAGGAATTGTGCGGCCGCGACGATACCAACAACCAGCGCTGATTCGCTCAGTTGCCAGGCATGCCAGCCAAGTGCGAGGCGCTGAATCCAGACACCGAGCACGGAAAGAATATTTCCGTATAAATACTTGCGATAATTGCCGCTCGACAGTGCCGAATAGCTGACGTTGCTCATACCCTCAAGCTTATCGGGTATTAGCGGCGCCGTCCGGCGAACGTTCCGTCAGCCGATACGCGATCTATCCATACGGCCTCCGGAAAGGAACGGTTTGCTGCAGGTCGGCCGATAATTCGATCAACCGCTAATCGCGGGTCGACTAACCGGTTCCGATATACGGAATCAGCCTTCCGAGTAGCAGCACGCTGAACCACGTTCCGAGTGATATCCACGCAATCGTCTTCGCCAGCGCCGGCGTATCCGCATGAGGTTCCCACGACTTCATAACCGGATTTATTTTCCACCAGAACCAAAGAGCATTCAGGCCGGCAATTAAGACCAGAACCATTTTCCAACGGAATCCAATATTCGCCGAATATCTTGCCGGATCGCCGAAAACGAACAGGGTGCCGGTTACCAGGTTGATGCCGAAGCCGACGAACACCCACGGGAGCAGCTTGTGCGTTGCGACGATATTTATCCGCCTGAACAAACCAGCCATCCGCAAGTCGATGATCAGCAATGAGCCAAGCAGCAGCGACAGACCAATGAAATGAAGGATCTCCATGATTGGCCAGACCCACGCCGATCCGAGGACCCACTCATTGATCGCAGTACCTTCGATAGCCGTTACAAAACCTTCCATAATCTTCTCCCTATCTCTTACAGGTACGCGACCAGGCGACCGGAAATTATTGCGCCCACCCAGAGTGCGAGCGAAACAGCGGCAACTGCTTTCACTGAACCGACGGCACCGGTGCCGGAACTATCCCAGGCTGCCGCGTCATCACGCATACGATTCTGGATAATCGCCGCGCATATTGCTGCGAGAAAGATCATCGAAATCTTAAGCAGAAAAGGCGTGCTTTGAATGAATGTCGTTGCTTGCGACGTGAAGAGAAAACAACCCGATATAGCGTTGATTGAAAAACCAATCCATGCCAGTTTCTTCAGGCTGTCGATAGACTCATAAGAGATCCCGGCGAATAATCCAAGCAGTCGAAGATCGCGCATCACGAATATGCCGACAACGATTGCAAGACCGACTGCATGCAGCGACAGCATGAATGGGTAGCCGTAAAGCGACTCCCCCACCCACAATGCGACCGCAGAATTTTCAAGCGACTCAAACACGATGCTCTCCTTCCCCTTCCGTAGTTATTCCAGTTGCAGTCACTCGCCTTTTGTTACAGACGGCGATAGCCCGGTTTTTCTTGTTCTTGTTATCAGCCCGGCCACTATTAGTTCTCTTGGGTGCCAAGCATGGTTTCGTAATCCCTGCCCATAACGACTGTAACAGGCTCGCCGGATTTTACAGCGTCCGTGATAAGCCGCTCGCGAGCGGCAACTCGCTCTGCCACAGTGATCACTTCCTCAGCCATGGCGGCAGGAACAAATACAACCCCTGTCCCGTCAGCAATTACCAGGTCTCCGGGCTCGACATGCACCTCACCGACCTCGATCCCAACGTTCACCGCCGACTCGTGGATGCGTCCTCTCGCAGTCCTGGGTGTTATCGAGCGCGAAAACACGGTTAGTCCGATATCCTCGAATTCATCAACATCGCGGACAGGCCCTTCGACAATGACCCCTCTAATACTCTTTTCCATTGCCGCTGTCGCCAGCACACCGCCCCAACATGCGGCAACGATACCCGTTCGCTGTTCGACAACGATGACGTCGGTCGGCGCTGCCTGTTCGACTGACTGAGTACCCAGGTGGCTTTTTACGCCTTCCGGCGGAAGGCCGGCCGAAAGCTTCATTGTCTGCACACGCCCGACAACTTTGTCTTTGGTCGACCGCCGCGTTAGTCCTGTGGCCACGCCCTCAACGCCCAGGGTGTCCAGCGCATCCGACACCGCACAAGCATCCAGCGCATTCAGACGATCTATTAGAGAAAGGTAATCCATGGTCTTACCGACAAGCGCTCCCCATCAATGGTGGTCGGGCAATTTATAATTATTATCGACCGTTATTTATCGACCTGTGGACAAAATTGTAGCGCGGGTCAGGCTGAATGTCGTTCAGCTGATCCGCTCTGCGAACCTGCGCATAGTGGCATACGTACTTTCACGAATGAAATCGGCCGACCGCTGGCGTTATATACAATGCGGATTGATGTAAAACTCGCCAACAGAAGCTTTCACCAAGGGCCGCCTCATGAAACTGACTATCGCCAGTATTGCTGTATTCCTTTTACTTGCTGCCGCCCAAAATGCCATTTCTGAGGCGGAAGGGCCTGCGCCGACAATGAGCATCATGGAACTTATGACCACCGTGATCACTCCAGCCACGGATACCTTGTGGGGCATTGAAGATCCGCAGACCGACGAAGAGTGGCAGGTATTCATTGACGCTGCGAATGTTGTCATCGAGGCGAGCAAGACCGTCAAGGTCGGCGGTACAGGACCTAATGACAATGAATGGGCGAGTGAACCAGCCTGGGATGCGTTCGCGGACGTGCTGATTAGCGCTGGCGAAGACGCGCTCGAAGCTGCTAAAAACCAAGATGTCGATGCGATGTTTGAGGCAGGCGGAGTGTTATATCCGCCCTGCGAAGAATGTCATATACAGTTCAATCCCGGCGTGCAGTAAGAAAGACAAGGAGTCATAGCCCGGCTCTGAACCTGTGCGAATCGCTATTGCCAATACATGAATGCCGCGGAGCTGCCAGTTCCGCCCGCGGTGCGATACAGCGCATGGTAGTCAACAATGTGACCCACAAGACCGGCGCCCTGCATTGCAGCTCCTGCCGCGATCCACGATTTGATTTCTGACGAGCCGGCCTGGTAGTAGCCCTCGTGATAACTGAGAAGGTGCTCGAAATCGTTCTTTTCCATGGCATGCATTATGTCGCGGTCGAATTCCTCATCGACGACGAAATGACTTAGCCCGCCACTCGCGATAACACAAACACGAACGTCTTCATCCCATGCCCGAATCGCCTCGCCAATCGTCTTTCCGAACGCATAGCATCTCGGTGCTCTTGGTTGGTTCGGTGGAAAAAACGTGTTGTTGTCTATTGGTACATGCGGCGTCACGTTCTCGCGGAAGATTTGTTTGTAGATAAAGCCGTATGAGTGTGGCATGCCGCCCGACTGAGCTCGAGCAGGATCCGGGTGAAATTGCCGATTCGAATAGGCAATATCGAAATCGCGTTCGACCGCGTAAGTCGCCAGATATCGCGCGAGCTGCGGGTGACCGGGAAATACGCTGGTCCCCTCATCCGGCAGGTGCCCGACATCGGACAATTCGATGCCCGGAGGCAGACGTGAATTCTGATCGGCCGTTCGCGGCATATTCTCGAATTCAGGACAACCCATGATCGTGAACGCCGGCTTGACGTCATCAAGAAACATCTCGCCCTGGTCGTTGCCGAAAATTATCGCTACGTCAGGCTTTGCTGCTGCGAAGATATCACTGAGTTTATCGATCGCTTCAAAGGATTTCGTTAATCGCTCCTGGCGCACAGAAATTTCGGTTTGCGCTTCAAGATTCTGATGCCGGCGCTTTTCTTCTACTTGCGCATACTTCATACGCTCGCCCTTGTACCACATCGGAACGCCGTCCTCGGTGTCACGCCTGGCCCTAATTTCCCACTTGTCAGGTGGCGTATGTAGCTGTGGTGTATGGGCGCACCCGAGACCTAATACAATCTTTGCCATTCCTACAGTGTCGCCGCCATCTTGTCGGCCATCTCGACAGAGCCCAGTGCTCGGGAAATTTCAATTGCGGTTTCCTTCAAAGGCTTCACGTAGCGCGCTTCCTGGTTTACGGATCCCTGGCGACGATTCATCACGATCGTCAATGCCGCTTCGAGCCGTTCTGCGTGATCGAACACCGGCGATGACACAACCGAAAAACCAGCCTCATGCGGATCATCGGCGAACGCATAAAACTGTCGCTGTATCTTTTCAAAATCGGCGCGTTGTTCGGCAGAGTCCAGGACGACCTCTCGGCCCGGATCCCGCTCCGTGCGACGTGCCAGCACGCGTTCGCGCACAAACTCCGGAGAAAACGCAAGGATGACAGAGGCAGATGGTGATGTAGGGATACTCCAGCGGGTTCCGCGCACGAGTTGTGGCGACAACGGTTTGCCGCTGGCGACGGTCGACACGACCAGCGCGTCACCACCTGCCGGAATCGCCAGCAGGATCGCTTCAGAAATCTGGTTTCTCAGCATCACCATGTAGCGATAGGCGATATTCGTAATTTCATACTGATCAAGCGCTGCGTTCGAAAGGCGAAACAGGGTCGGTCCGAGCCGATACCCGCTCTTGTCCGGCATCTTGGCAACCATACCGATATCGGAAAGCGTACTCAGATGACGAGATACCCGTGCTTTGGTCATGCCGAGGTGGGCCGCAATGTCGGTAACCCGTTGAGGTCGCCCACTATCGGCAAGGAACTCCAGCAGCTTCGAGGCCACGACCACACTGTGAACCGTCGACGATTTCGCAGCTTTCTTGTTATCCGAAACAGCCATGTTCTCATTCGTAGCCCCGGCATACCCCAGTTGCTACGCTCCTGCTATTGTTTGTCCCTCCGAACATTATATCGTAATGCGCAACAGGATATTGCCTGCTGATCCCGTCGTGACAGAATAAAAACAGCCCGCCACCAGGCCGGGCCGTTGAGGAGATGCAAATGAAGCTCGCAACAATTCGCTTGGATGGTCAGGAGACCGTCATCGGTCGGGTTGACGGTTCCAATGCGGTCGCCCTGGCGCCGGCGACGATGGAAGATCTTATTGCGGGTGGGACAGCGGCGCTCGAAGCCGCGCAGAAGATTATCGATAAAGGCGCTGCCGGAGAAGCAATGCTCATCGATGTTACGAATGCGGACTGGATGGCCCCGAATCCACGCGCATCAAAAATTCTGGGTTGTGCCGTTAACAACAATCAACTTAACCGGGTTGCATATCGCCCAATGAAAAGTCCGATGTACTTCATGAAGGGACGCTCAGCCCTGACCGGACACAACAAACCGATCAGAATCCTGACCCGGCACGGACGCACTATTCCTGAACCAGAGCCGGTCGTCGTGTTCAGGAGCACCGCGAAGGATGTTGGAGAAGACAAGATTCTCGATCACGTATTTGGCTATACCTTAACCAATGATTGTACGGCCAGCGGAATAAAATTCGGCGAGGATTCGATTGCGCTGAACCAGAAACCCGAACTGATTCATCCGCACCACATGGAATGGAGACATCGATTCGAGGATGACAACTTCCTGTACTTTATCTACCACGCACGGTCAAAAGCAGCAGATACATTTGCGGCAATGGGGCCCTGGTTGACGACGGCGGATGAAGTCGACGATCCAAACGCAATGCGCGTCAAGGGTTATGTCGATGGAGAGCTCTATGCCGACGATTCGACATCGAACTATTTCTTCTCTGTCCAGCGAGTTCTTTCGGAGGCCACCACCTGGTTCACGATGGAGCCTGGTGATTGCGTACACTGCGGCACGGCGGTGAAAGGAACCGAAAAATTTCCGCAAGGAAACATTGGAGTCGACCTTCGCATGTACTCGATCACCGACGTCGAGATAGATGGCCTTGGCCGGCTGAGCAATCCCATCGATACCGAGCCTCAACAATAAACAGAAATCGAAAATTCGAACAATCAGAGACCGCTGGTTTAGTATTGAACCGCGGCTTTTTTACAGGGTGAGTAATATGCTGGTCAGAAACTTCTGTTTATCCTTCTTACTGCTGGCTCCATTGGCAGTTCAGGCCCAGTCGGACACCGACAGTGGCGTCTATTCGCTGTCTCAGGCGGCTGACGGACGCACCGTATACAGCCGCGAATGCGCGCTCTGCCATGGCCCGGAGCTCGAAGGCACCGAGGGAGGCCCGGCGATCGCCGGGCAGGCATTCAGGGAGAAGTGGCAGGATCATTCGCTTGCTGAATTCTACGAAGTCACGCGGCAAACGATGCCGGTTTCGAAGCCCGCGGGTTTATCGGAAAACGAATACGCGGATGTCATTGCATTTATCCTCAACAGGAACGCTTACTCAGCCGGCTCCGATGAACTCGTTTACGATTCCGACATGCTCGATGCTATGTCCTTCGTTGAGCCGCAACAATCCACGCCTGCGGCACTGGCTGCCGCAACCGTGCGCGAGGGCATAACCGCCGAGTGGCTGCATCACCGAGGTGATGCGGGCAGCACCAATTATTCCGAACTCGATCTCATCAATCGCGATAATGTCGGCGACCTAGAAGTCGCCTGGCGCTGGCGATCGGATAATTTCGGGCCGGTCTCCTGGCCGAATCTTGAAACAACGCCGCTTATGGCGGGCGGCGTACTTTACGCAACTGCAGGTATTCGTCGAGCCGTCGTCGCAATCGACGCGCAGTCCGGCGAAACCTTGTGGATGTATCGCATCGACGAGGGCGAGCGTGGTGAAAACGCCCCTCGCAAAGGCCCGGGTCGCGGTGTTGCCTATCGTCGCGATGGCGACCAGGAGACAATTTTCGTCATTTCGCCCGGCTATCACCTGATTGCGCTGGACGCGAAAACGGGAAGACCGCTGAACTCGTTCGGAGACGGCGGCATTGTTGATCTTAAAGCCAGCCTTGACCAGGACATGGATCTGGAGAAAGCGCGAATTGGATCCAGTTCACCACCGATCGTCGTTGGGAATGTCGTCATCGTTGGATCGGCTTTCCCGGCAGGCGGTGCACCACCAACAAAAGAAATGCCGGTTGGCAATGTAACGGGATATGACGCGGTAACCGGCGAGCGCCTGTGGATCTTCCACACGATACCTCAACCCGGTGAGCCCGGCCACGATACATGGCTGGACGATTCCTGGAAGTTCACTGGCAATGTTGGTGTGTGGGCGCCCATGTCTGCAGACCCGGAACTGGGCTACGTTTATCTGCCCACAGAGGCGCCGACGGGTGACTATTATGGTGGTCATCGGCCGGGCGACAATTTGTATTCACAAAGCCTCGTTTGTCTCGATGCGAAAACTGGCGAGCGCGTTTGGCATTTCCAGACGGTTCACCATCCCATATGGGACTACGATCTGCCCGCACCGCCCGTGTTGCTCGACATTACTGTCGACGGCAAGGACATTCCGGCAGTTGCCCAGATAACCAAACACGGTCTGACCTTCGTTTTCGATCGCCGTACCGGCGAACCAGTCTGGCCGATCGTTGAAACGCCGTTCCCGGGAAGTAACGTGCCCGGCGAAGTCACTTCGCCGACACAACCGATTCCTTCGCTGCCCGAGCCGTTTATGCCGAACGGCGTTACCGAGGATCACCTGAACGACCTGACACCGGAAATACTCGCCGAAGCAAAGAAGATTGCGTCCGAATACACGATGGGCCCTGTTTACACTCCCGCAACGCTTTACACAGATTCAAATAAGGGCACATTGATATCGCCGTCCGGTGGCGGTGGCGCCAACTGGCAGGGAGCGGTCGCCGATCCGGAGTCGGGCATTATGTATGTCTCATCGGCGGCAACGCTCGGTGTGCTTGGAATGATCAGTGATCCTGATCGATCAAATATGCAGTACGTGCAGCGTCGTGAATCGATAGACGGACCATTCGGACTCCCACTCCTTGCACCGCCATGGGGCCGTATCACTGCAATCGACATGAACACCGGCAAGGTGCTGTGGACAATTGCCAATGGCGACACTCCCGATTCGATTCGCAACCATGAAAAACTGGCCGGCGTTGATCTGCCGCGAACAGGCCACCTGGAACGTGCCGGCTTGCTGGTGACACGGTCACTGCTGTTTGCCGGTGAAGGTGCCGGTCTCTACGCCATGTGGGGCGGTGGCACGAAGTTTCGTGCTCACGATAAACGCAGCGGAGAAATCCTTGCGGAAATTGACCTCGGCGGCGTTCGCCAAAGCGGAATTCCGATGACCTACGCTATCAACGGCAAGCAGTATATCGTTGTGGCCGCAGGAGCGCCGAACCATGCCGGTGAGTTGGTCGCGCTTGCGCTCCCCGGAGACTAGATAGCGGACAGGCAGTCGGTGATGGCAGAAATCGAAAGTGATTCTGCCAGTTTCCGGCGGCGCAGTCCGCGGAGGCTGTCCTTTGGTCCGAAACTCTAGCCTGCAGCGCCGCCGTATTTTTTGAGTGTCTCGAATACCGTCGCGTTGGGACAGAAGTCATTGTCGCCTTTCTCGTCCCCTTTAAGCCAGCGCTCGCAGACGCCCTCAGTCGTACAGCGTCGACAGCGCTGCCGAACTTCCTTCATGATGAGCTGGGTATTGCCGCCCGCCGCAATTTCGGGATCCAGCCCGACAGACCGCAGCATCTGTTGCATCCGCCTCTCTGAGTTCACATTCAGATAGCGGCGGAATGCATAGACCAGTGCGACAGCAATGCCGACCACAACGATGGCGGCAATGATTTGTGTCAATGGCATGTCCATGTTTCGTCTCCTCGCAAGGTCACCTGAGCAGTTCCTGCAGGCCGAACCACTTCTGCCGGTCCTTCGACAGATTGTCGGGAGATGCCTGCAAGCTACTGAGACATGATTTAAATATAGACCTGTGGTGCTGGGACCGAACTACGTAGATACCGATGCCGAAATGCATTTGCCGCCCTGGCGAGGCTTCCCGGCCCGGATTGGCTCCTCGCCTGAATACATTGAATGCCCGTGGGGATCCCCGGCAGATAGAAGCAGATACGAGTGCTGCGAGCGTGGTCGACGTCGGCACTGCGGCCTGGAGCGGGCGGCTAATCCTGAACTGCACTCAGCAACGCCGCCCGACGCTCAAGACTTTCCCTGGACCAAACCTCGTCGGTAACGTAGTAGTCCGCCACGACCGGGGCGTTCGGCGGCAAGGGAACCCAGGGTTGTTTTGATGACGTGAAGATGTGAATGTCAGGCGGCATTCTGCCAGGGTCATCAAGCGTCCCAACACGAATAAACCGAACGAGTTCCCCAATGCCGCCATACATGACCAGGTAGTAACTCCAGACGGCGACCTGGCATTTCGGGCAGCGGGAGATTCGCTGGTTCTTACCACTGGGGGATGGCACTGTGACTTCGACGACATCTCCCTGGAGGAGATCCACTCGATCAGCTTCCACGAGGGCGTTAACCGCAAATGCCGACCCGGTTTGGCGCTGGCACCAGCTGCAATGGCAACAGTGAACAATGAGCGGCTGCGATTTCACTCTATAGCGTACATAACCACAGGTGCAGCCACCGTCGTGAACCTCTGCTTGATCTGACATGGTCACCCCGATTGAGACTCGTTTATTGTCCACTTACAGAATCGGTACAAAAGTCGCCTTGTTAAGGCGCGAGCATTACGACGATTACCTGATGTGCAACCGATAGGCGATGTAGCCGCCGATCGCCATAGGTATCGCAAAAATAAAGTAATTCGCCGACATACTCAGACCACCGGCGATGAGGTAGCCGGCCACCAACGGGCCAAGCACAGCGCCGAAACGCCCAAGACCAATCGACCAGCCAATGCCGGTGCTCCGTATCTTTGTCGGATAGGCCTTGGCTGCAGCGCCATAGAGGCCCGTGAAACCACCTTGCTGCAGAATTCCAATTAGCAGCGTCAGCGATAACAACAGGTTCAGATTGTTCGGGACCAGCGCAAAGACAATCATTGCCACTGCCGATGCGCCTGACAAGTAATAGATCAGGTCAGTCAGTTTCCACCGCGTCGACATCCAGCCCATCAGGTAAATACCAATGACGCCCCCGAGATTGAAGAGGAAGAACGCGTAACGGCCGGCAGCCACATCGAAGCCGGAATCTTCCATCAGCTTGGGAATCCAGCTCATCAGGAAGTAGAGCGTACTGAAGCAAAGTAGAAATGCCGTCCACAAAGTAAGCGTCGTTTTTCGATGCTCTTTGGCCAGCAAACGACGCATGCCACTGAACACACCGGTGGTCACTTTCTCAGTCGAGACGATAACCTCCGGCATCTCGTCGAGCGGCTCTTTCTTCAGTTTTTTCAGTATTTTGTTGATCCTCTCGAGCGCATTCTCGGGTCGTCGTTCGAAGAGGTATTTCAGCGACTCAGGGATCATCAGCCAGGCGACCAGGACCATCGCCAGCGTAATCAGACCACCGAACCAGAACATTCCGCGCCAGCCATAGTCGGGCATGATGTAGCCGGCAATTACCGAGGTCATCATTGCGCCCAGCGGGTAACCGGATGTCACCGCGGCAACCGAAAACGCCTTGTACTTATCGGGACTGTATTCGGCCGACAAAGCCGCCTGGCTCGCCAGCATCGCGCCGGCACCAAGGCCGCTGATAAAACGCAGAATGACGAACTCGGTCAATGTAGATGCGCTGGCAGTCAGGACGATTGATACGCCGATCAGCGCCATCGCCAAAATGATCAGTTTGCGGCGCCCGATAATGTCCGATACGGGCGCCAGGAACATTGCGCCACCCATCATGCCGGCCAGCGCGAAACTGAAAATCCAGCCAAGCCTGTCCGCAGACAAATTGAGGTCGTTTGACACAGATCCGGCGACAACAGCCATTGCAGTGATGTCAAACCCGTCGAGCATGTTAAAAAACATGCAAAGCCCAACCACCAGGAGTTGCTGAGCACTGACCGGCCCCCGGTCAATCACGTCATGTGAAAGATTGTCACTGGTCGATGCGGCTAAAGTCATGCTCTGTCTCCGGTGTTTTTATTTTTTTGTAACAGGCTTAGCCTGCATGCTTGCCGGCCTCCCAGCCGAACGATCCACCAATCGTGTCCGCTGCAACACTTGCCGGCAACTCTTCCAGTTCGGTCGCCATCGTATCATTCCATCGATTGAGAAATCCGAACAAAGCGATGGCAGCGACGATTTCGACGACTTCGGATTCATCGAAATATTTATACGCCTCGGCAAAGTCCTCGTCAGACGCCTGCGCCGGTGACAGCGCACCCTTGTAGGCAAGTCTCAAGGCCGCCTGCTCCCGTTCACTGAAGCAGTCGGCTGTTTCGAATTCCCAGACCCTGGAAATCTTCTCAGCCGAGGCCTGATAGATTTTCGACAAATTCGCCATATGCGCCTGGCAATACCGGCAACCGGCGGCCTGGCTCGCTATCAGGCTGACAAGCATTTTGAGCTCTTCTGAGACTGTTCCCTCATAGAGCACCGCCTGGTTCAGTTGCATGAATGCACGAACAATATTTGGTCGTCGCGCCATAGTCTGGATGCTGTTTGGCGTGAAGCCACGTGTATTCTTATAGTGAACAAATCGTTCCTGAATATCTTCAGCAACATCATCAAATGCGAGCGGACTCATGTGAGGCATGGGAAAGACTCCTTCCTTTCAGGCAGCGTTATCGAGAGAGAATTTCGCGACGGTACAACCAACTGCGAATATCGGCAGCTCTGCCGTGTAGAACTGCAGGTCCCCTGCTCCGCCTGCAGCGGCAGCAATCGCGATGAATGTACGGATCTCGAAGCCGCCCTGCCCGGCGTCTCGATAAGTCTGCATATCGTCGTAACTCAACAGCGCTTCTTTGTCATTGCGCATAAGACGATCGAGGAATTCGCGATCCCATGGTTCGTTAATTTTCCCCGAATCAGGCGTTGCAGGCCAGTGAGAGATCCCGCCAGTTCCGACGATGGCAATTTTTTCCGGAACCGAATCGCAGGCGCGTCGCAGCGCCTCGCCAAATGCCCAAGCCCTGTGAAGCGGGGTCAATGGCGGGCCCTGGCAATTGATGTTCACCGGGATAATCGGCAGATCGTAGTTTGGCGTCAGGAAATGCAGCGGCACCATGATGCCATGATCGAATTTCCATTCTTCGGCATAAGCCACATCGACCGTCTTCATCACTTCGCGCGTCAATCGCGTCCCGAGATCAGCTGCACCAGGCACCTTTGTCTTCGGAATCTTGAGCCACTCCGGATCCTCGATCGGTCCTGCGTACTGACTTCCGATACCGATGCAGTAAGCCGGCATGTTACTCATGAAAAAATTAGCGAAATGTTCGGCGGCGATGACGATCAGGGCCTCAGCTCCCGAGTCTTCGATTTCCTGCCGCTGCGTGTCGAGTTTGGCGTAAAACTCGTCACGCTTGGCCGTGTTCTTTACCAGGTCCGCCCGCCCGGTAATGCCCGGCGCGTGACTCAGCACTCCGGCATACACGAGGCTCACGAATCCTTTCCTTCTTCGGTAAAACTTTCA
>Ga0316191_10002295_pt1 | contig 13854 bp, 20 predicted proteins | sample Eddworburr2cm_MG_FD_204928 | JGI IMG/M metagenome (GOLD analysis project Ga0316191, IMG submission 204928) | Coastal sediment microbial communities from Maine, United States - Eddy worm burrow 2 cm | ecosystem: Environmental > Aquatic > Marine > Coastal > Sediment | place: USA: Maine...
CCACATTCACAGGCGCAGGCCTTATATTAGCGTATTTCCCAAATACCGGTGCAATAACATGGCGAACTTTGTCGCCGTTCCCGTGGAACGCCTGGACAGCGCTGTACTGCAGGCCTTGCTGGAGGAGTTTGCCAGCCGCGACGGAACCGATTACGGTCGCTACGAGCTTACCCTGGAGCAGAAAGTTTCCGATCTGAGTGCCCAACTGCACTCGGGTCAGTTGCAGCTGCTATACGACAGTGACTGTGAACAGTGGGACCTGCTGCCTCGTGAAGAAGCCGAGAACCTGCTCGAACATTAATTTACCTATGCCTGATAAACCCGATCACATCCTGGATGCTACTGGACTGTTCTGCCCGGAACCGGTCATGTTATTGCATAATAAAATACGCGATATGCACGCCGGTGAAACGGTGCTGGTAGTGGCGAGCGATCCGTCGACGCAGCGTGATATCCCAAAGTTCTGCGCTTTTCTCGGGCATGAATTACTGGAGCAAAGTGAGCTGGACGGCAACTACCGCTACCTGTTGTGCAAGCAGGCGCAGGACTCATGAGCGCGGCATGCAAGCCCGGCGTGGCGCGGGACCGGTGCTTTGTGCCCGAGCGCCTCGAACGTATCTTTGCCGCCTGTTTTCTTGAAAGCTGCTGCACGCGCCTCGCAGGTGGCGCGCGGGAGCCGCTGTACCAGCCTGCGGAGAAGGCGGGTGGTTTACACCTGCTGTGGTATCGCGACGATTACTTTGCCAGTGCCCTGCATGAGACAGCGCACTGGTGCATTGCCGGCAAAGCGCGCAGGGAACAGACTGATTTTGGCTATTGGTATGCTCCCGACGGACGCAGCCACGCCCAACAGCAGGCCTTCGAGGCTGCAGAGTCCAAGCCCCAGGCGCTGGAATGGTTGTTCTCCAGGGGTTGCGGTTTCAGCTTCCGCCTGAGTGCCGACAACCTCAACGGACTGCATGGCAGCGTGCCCGACAACGGCGACTTCCGGCTGCGGGTTTTCGCCCAAGCGCGCTATTGGCAGGAGCAGGGCCTGCCCGCGCGTGCAGCACAGTTCTACCGCGCTCTTTGCAGCGAATTCGGCACCACGCAAGCCGTGGCTGATTTGCATCTGACTGCGGATGAATTGCGATGAGCAGTCAGCGCAGGGCATGTGCCCTGGAAGCCACATGAAGCCTGTCATACTCGCCGATGAGAACATTCCCTGGCTGGAGCACTACCTGGGAGGCTGTGCCACGATCCGCGAGAGCGGTGGCCGCGATATAGGGCCGGCTCAGCTGCGCGACGTCGATGCGCTGCTGGTGCGTTCAGTGACCCGGGTAGATGAACAACTGCTGCGTGACAGCCCGGTTCGTTTTGTTGGTTCTGCCACCAGCGGTGTAGATCATATTGACAGCAGCTACCTGCGACAGCGGCAGATACATTTTTGCTACGCCCCCGGTTCCAACGCGAATTCCGTGGTGGAGTATGTGCTGGCCGCGATCGCGGCCGTTGACGATAAGCTAGAGCGACTGATGGCGGGGGGCCGTGTTGGCATTATTGGCTATGGCGTAATAGGCAAACGCCTGGCGCAGCGGTTGCAGGACCTGGGAATAGGCTACTGTGCTTACGACCCCTGGCTGGATGCTGACAAACTATCGCATGCAGCGCCGCTTGAAGCGATCCTCGATTGCGACGTGGTAACCCTGCATGCAGAACTCACGCGGGAGCAACCCTGGCCCAGTTTTCATTTGCTGGGAACAGCAGAACTGTGCCACCTGCGCGCTGACGCGCTGTTGATCAATGCCAGCAGGGGACCGGTGGTGGATAATGTGGCGCTGCTTTCGCTGATGGAGCAGGAGAAATTCCGGGCGCAGGTGGTACTGGACGTGTGGGAGGGTGAGCCGTCTATCAGCGAGCCGCTGTTGCGTCGGGTCGCACTGGCAAGCCCTCATATCGCCGGTTATAGCCTGGATGGCAAGATACTGGCCACTCGCATGCTCTGTGAGAGCCTGGTGGGGCATTTTCAGTTACCTGCGTTGAACTGTGACTCCCCCGTAGCCGATGCCGCTCCTGCGGCCCTGGCTACCGCCGGTAGCGGTGCGGCACTGGTGCGCTGCCTGTTGCAGCAGCGCTACGATATCAGCGTGGATGATGCCCTGCTGCGCGAGGCCACCCTGGGCGTATCGCCAGAGCGCGCGGCCGTCGCCTTCGACCACCTGAGAAAAACCTATAGGGAACGCCGTGAGCTTTATGGCACACGCGTCGATGGTCAACTGACCGACACGCGCGATCTGTCCATATTGGATGCCCTGGGCTGCAGCTTCAGATCTAGCGGGCAGTCAACATGACGGCGCGACTGCATATCGGCCTGTTGGTGAATCCACTGGCGGGCCTGGGGGGCAGCCTGGCGATGAAAGGCAGTGACGGTGAGCAGTTGCGTGAGATAGCCGCGGGCCTGCCTCCCGAGCAGCGGCATCGCGCAGAAGATCGTGTTGCAAGGGCGCTGGCGCCCTTGCGCGGTGACCAAGCTGCCGGAGAAGTCCAGTTCTCCTGCTGGGCGGGCGATATGGGTGAAAATGTCCTGGCGCAGCTGGGCGTGCCCGGTAATGTACTTGGCGAGGTCCCCGATGGCTTGAGTTCCGCCGCTGATACCCGAAAGGCAGCGCAGGCCCTGTTGGATTGCGGGGTCGATATCATCGTTTTTGCGGGCGGCGACGGTACTGCCCGCGATATATACGATGTGGTGGGCGATCATTTCCCGGTGCTGGGTATTCCTGCGGGCGTCAAAATGCACTCAGGGGTGTTCGCGGTTTCGCCGGAAGCGGCGGGGGAGTTATTGCTGCAACTTTTGCGTGGCGGCCTGGTTGGCCTGGTGGCCCAGGAAGTACGGGATATTGATGAAGAAGCGTTTCGCGAGGGGCGGGTGCTCAGCCGTTTCTACGGCGAAATGCTGGTGCCCGGCGAGGGTCGTTACCTGCAACATACCAAGGTAGGCGGCCGCGAAAGCCATGAGCTGGTCGCTGCGGACATCGCCGCCTGGCTGGTGGAACAGATGGAACCCGAGCGTCTCTACCTGGTGGGACCAGGTTCTACTACCGCCGCGTTTATGGAGGAATTGGGTCTTGCCAACACCCTGCTCGGAGTGGATGTGGTGCGCAACGGTGAAGTATTGGCCGCTGATGCCGACGAGTCCACGCTGCTGCGCCTGTTGCGGGAAACGGGGGCGCAGGCCACGATCCTGGTCACCGTAATCGGTGGCCAGGGGCATGTTTTCGGTCGCGGCAACCAGCAGTTTTCTCCGGCCGTGATTCGGCGGGTCGGGCTGCAAAACCTGGTAGTGGTGGCGGCCAAATCAAAGATCAGCGCGCTGCAGGGGAGGCCGCTGCTGGTGGACACCAACGACGCTGCACTGGATCAGTCCCTGGTGGGTTACCACCCGGTGATTACCGGCTACAACGACCGCATTCTCTACCGTATTGAAGCGGTCGCACCCCGTAGCTGAGCGCCTGATTCTAGTGCCTGCCTATGGGCGGATGCGCCAGCAGGTAGCGCACGCAGCGCTGCAGCATAATACTGGAACGGGTCCTCCTGGCCTCGCGCAACTGGGCGATATTGGTACGTGAGCCTTCAACGACGCTGGGTGGCAGTGCCTGATTCGGGTCAACCTGCGTGAACTCCAGATCGGAGCGAGACGACAGTAGCAGGAACGCCTTCTGTGTTAGCACCACCTGGTCCAGTGCTTCCTGGCGGATGTTGTCCTCGAAAGCGAGATAGCCGTGTTCCGCCAGCCACACCATGGTGCTGAAACAGGCCTGGAAACGCGGGTGGTGCAGCCCGAATTCATCCGGTTCATCCGGGCCACTGATATCTTCTACATACAGCACCATCTTGCGTGGGAATACCGCGTACAGACTCAGGAAGATCTTGCTTATATCCCGGTAAAAGTCGTCGATATGGAGGTCCGCCATGCTCCGTCAAGCCTGTAGTCTGGAGGGAAGGGCTAGTGTACGCTAAGGCCCGAAGACGATCTAGCGAGAGGTAAATACCATGCACGATGATGAAGTCTGGCGAGACAAACTTACTGCCGAGGAATACCACGTATGTCGCGAAAAAGGCACCGAGCGGCCATTCACCGGCGAATACTGGGACTGCACCAAAGACGGTGTCTATAACTGCCGCTGTTGTGGGGAGCCGTTGTTCCTGTCAGATACCAAGTTTGATGCCGGCTGCGGCTGGCCCAGCTTCTTCCAGCCCGCCGACGCCGAGGTGATCCTGGAGTCGCGCGACGCCACTCACGGCATGATACGCACGGAGGTGATGTGCAAAAAATGTGGGGCGCATCTTGGACATGTATTCGAGGACGGGCCAGCGCCAACCGGCTTGCGCTACTGCATTAACAGTTTATCTATTCGCCTGGAGGGAGACGCGGAGTAGCCATGCGTTTTTTGGCTTGGATTAAAGAGCTTGAGCGATAGGAAAGATTGAAATATAAAAATTGGAGCGGGAAACCGGGTTCGAACCGGCGACCTCAACCTTGGCAAGGTTGCGCTCTACCAACTGAGCTATTCCCGCGATCCGGAAGCTGGATTGAGTGGCGTCCCCTAGGGGGTTCGAACCCCTGTTACCGCCGTGAAAGGGCAGTGTCCTAGGCCACTAGACGAAGGGGACGCATCGGTCTCAATCAAGAGGCGCGCATTGTAGGTAGAGAGAGTGGGCGCGTCAAGTCCCTGACAAGCAAAAAATTTTGATTTTTTGCTGTAACATCAACAACATAATGATTTTTGTGGGAATTTTTCCAGATCACCTCGCCGGTGCAAAAGTCCCGCGCAGGCCAGGCAACGCTATCGTGGAGATACCTGCAATACAGTGCCTGGTTAGAGCGCTTGCCTCTTGGTGGCGTGTCATTGCAGCTGCTGCAAACTGGCGCGTGCAGCGCGCAAATCCAGGACTTCGCCCCGTTCGGCATACTCTGCGCGCATGTCTTCGATCTTCTGGTATAAAGCGATTTCATCGTCCGGCATATAGTGCAGGCAGTCTCCGCCGAAAAACCAAAGCAGGTGGCGGGGAAAGCCTGGCGCGAAATCTGGATAGGTGGTGAACAGGCGTATCACCAGTGCAGGCCCCTCTTCATAGAGCGAATTCCCGCTCTTTGAAATAGCTTGGAAAGCGGACGCCAACTCGCGCAGTGGGTCGCTTTCGGGGAGGTTCGCTGTGCGTTGCGCCAGATTATCGGCGAATTCATCCAATTGTGCCTGGCAGTGCGCAAGGTATTGTTCATCATTCATTGGCTGTATCGTTAACTCTGCTGATTACGAGTACAATGTCGCGCTTGTCTGGCATTGCGTTCACGGCTTTTTATGATACCAGCTCTTACCATCGAAAATCTCAGCAAGGTCTACGGCGACGGCTTTGAGGCACTTAAAGGCATCAGCCTCAAAGTAGAGCAGGGCGATTTTTTCGCGTTGCTGGGACCCAATGGAGCTGGCAAGTCGACAACCATAGGCATTATCTGCTCCCTGGTAGCCAAGACGGGAGGCCGGGTAGCGGTATTCGATGCGGATATCGATGTGGACTTCCCTGCAGCCAAGAAGTATATCGGCATCGTTCCCCAGGAGTTCAATTTCAACCAGTTTGAAAAAGTCCTGGATATCGTGGTCAACCAGGCGGGGTTTTACGGTCTGCCCCCGGGTATTGCCCACCAGCGTGCCCAGAAGTACCTCAAGGCGCTGGGGCTTTGGGATAAGCGGGATGTTCCCTCGCGCACACTTTCGGGTGGGATGAAACGCCGCCTGATGATCGCCCGGGCGCTGGTTCATGAACCCCGACTATTGATACTGGATGAACCCACCGCTGGTGTAGATATTGAGATGCGCCGCTCCATGTGGGAGTTCCTGCAGCAGATCAACGCCGATGGCACTACCATTATTCTCACCACACACTACCTGGAGGAGGCCGAAGCCCTGTGCCGAAACATCGCCATTATCAATCACGGTGAAATCGTGCAGCACAGCTCGGTCAAGTCACTATTGAAACAACTACACCGGGAAATATTCATTCTGGATTGCGTCCAGGAACTACCCGAGGTCGTTATTATAGAGGGCTTCACAGTACACCGCGTGGACGCACATACACTTGAAGTGGAAGTCGAGCAGGGGCAGCGGATTAACGACGTGTTTACAGCCTTGGACGCGCGGGCTATCGAGATCAGCAGTATGCGCAACAAGTCCAATCGTCTGGAAGAAATGTTCGTCAACCTGGTGGAGGGTACGGCATGACCCTGGCAGAGCAATATGTGGCCTTCATGACCATACTGCGCAAGGAAATCAGGCGCTATCTGCGTATCTGGACCCAGACATTACTGCCATCAGCAATAACCATGTCACTGTATTTTGTAATTTTCGGTTCACTGATTGGTTCACGCATCGGTGACATGGGTGGCTTCAGCTATATGCAGTTTGTGGTGCCCGGACTTATCATGATGGCAATTGTTACCAATTCCTATGCCAACGTCGTGTCCTCTTTTTTCGGCGCCAAATTCAATCATAGCGTTGAGGAGCTGCTGGTGTCTCCGACGCCTAATTACGTGATACTGATGGGCTATGTGGTCGGTGGCGTCACCCGTGGGTTGTTGGTCGCGGTGGTGGTGACCCTGGTGTCCCTGTTCTTTACCCGCATGCAGGTCCACAGCTATTTTGTGGTCGTGTTGATTGTGTTCATGACCTCCACACTGTTTGCCCTGGCGGGCTTTATCAACGCGGTTTTCGCCAATAGTTTTGACGATATTTCTATCGTGCCGACCTTCGTCCTGACCCCGTTGATCTATCTGGGTGGGGTGTTTTATTCCATGGATCTGTTACCGGAATTCTGGGCCAACGTCTCGAAATTAAATCCCCTGGTTTATGTCGTAAATGCCTTCCGTTACGGTGTTCTGGGTGTGTCCGATGTCAGCCTGTCCTTTTCCCTTACCATGATTGCCGTATTCACTGTGATCGCATTTGCATTCAGCATGCATCTGCTCAACAGCGGCAAGCGTCTGCGTCAGTAAATTTATGGCTTTAATAGACGACGAAGAGACCATGTTACTGGGTAAGCATACCCCGGTTGTCGAGGAATACGCCCCACAACTGTTGTATCCAATAGCACGGGCGGTCGGGCGGGAGACACTGGGGGCAACTGGCCCAATGTACGGGGCGGACCTGTGGCATGCGTATGAGTTGTCCTGGCTGGATGGCAGCGGCAAACCCGTGGTCAGGGTAGGGCGCTTCCTCATTCCGGTGGATTCGCCGCATATGATCGAATCAAAGTCATTCAAGCTCTATCTCAATTCGTTGAACAGCCATCGCTTCGACAGTGAAGAACAAGCCGTGAAAACGATTCTTGGTGACGTCAGCGCCGCTGTAGGCCAACAGGTGACACTGGAATTATTAATGGTGGACGAGCAGGCCCTGGGAGGGGCGGCGTTGGTTGGAAACTGCCTGGATGATCTTCCGCTGACCCCGGTACCCGAGCAACAACCAGACGCAGAATTGTTGGGTGCACAGGCCTCGCAAATCGTTGAGGAACGACTCTACAGCCATCTGTTGCGCTCTCTGTGCCCGGTTACCGGGCAGCCCGACTGGGCCACTGTCTGGCTGCACTATCGCGGTGGCGCTCTGGATGGGCACGCTTTGCTACGCTACATCGTTGCATTTCGCCGGCACCAGGATTTTCATGAGCAGTGTGTAGAACGTATGTTCCGCGACCTCACTGCCCGGTTTGAACTGGAATTCCTGCATATCCAGGCTTTCTATACCCGCCGCGGCGGCATGGATATCAACCCGTTTCGCAGTACCGATCCTGAGGCTGGACCGCTGCCCAGACTGAATCGCCAGTAGTGCCATACAAGAGAATTTCTGCGCTCCCGGGGACTGGAAAACAACACGTCCTGTGGTATGATGCGCGCCCTCAACGGTGAGGTGGCCGAGTGGTCGAAGGCGCACGCCTGGAAAGTGTGTATACGGCAACGTATCGAGGGTTCGAATCCCTCCCTCACCGCCATATATAATCTCAATTAATTGATTTTATTAGAGATTTTTTTAACGCGCGATCTTGCCGCAAACTTGGCCACAACATGGCTTTGCCGTCCGCTCCCACTTCTTTCTTGTGCCGCCGACCCCAACCGGAGGCCAGCTAGCTTTCATCTTGACTCCTGAATGCGACACAGCAGCTATAAATATCGATCGCTGCCAATAATGCGCCGGCATAGAGCTAACGCTAGCCCATAACCAGCGAGGCCGCGATAGTAAACATGACGAGGCCGATGGCGAAGTCGAGTACCTTCCAGGCGACTGGTCTTTGAAAAAGTGGCGCGAGGAATCGGGCGCCGTAACCCAGGCTGAAAAAGAAAACAATCGAGGCCGAAATCGCTCCTGACCCAAACTGCAGGCGGGATACCCCCTCGTATTGAGTTGCAATAGACCCAATCAAAACAACGGTATCCAGATAGACATGAGGGTTCAACCAGGTAAAAGCCAGACAGGTGAGTACCGTTCTCGAGAGGGCACCGGGGATCTCTCCAGCTGGTTCCAGGGCGTGGCTGGTTCGAAAAGCCGATATAAAGCTCTTTACGCCATAGGCTAGCAGGAAAAGCGCGCCGCCATAGCGAGCTATGGATTCAAGCGCCGGGAAGACCTCGGCAGCCGCGCCAAATCCTGCGATTCCGAGAAAAATGAGCACAGCATCGGACATGGCACAGACCAGGCAAACCCAAAATATATGATGCTTCTTGAGCCCCTGCTTTAATACGAAGGCGTTCTGGGCACCTATCGCCATAATGAGTGAAAGGCTAAGAAAAAAACCAGATAGGGTGGATTCAATCATTGATTTTCCGGTGCGAATTTAAGCTCAAATAGGGTCATCGGTAATCAAAAAAACCAGGATCCACATTGTGTTGCGGACATTCAGGAACGCTGGTGACAGCGACGAGCAACTTGTTGTGAGTCTTGTTGATCGCGGGCTCAGATACTTACTCTTTATCAAAGCTATCGACAATAATCGCGCCCATAGAAGCTGGCATAGTAATAATTACGAGACGTTTCAGCGCTATAACCGGATCAGATATTACCGGGAATTTATCTAATGAGAGCAGGACCAGAGCCACTACACAGGCTGCAATAAAATATGCAATGAATATCCTACTTATGAAAATAGGAATTCTGTATTTTATATTTCCTTGAAATACGCTTTCATATGCGAAAAAACTCAAAAAAATAACGGATAATGCAAAAATAAGAGACAAGTTTACCATGGGAAGTGTTTCGCCTAATTTCCATGCTTCTTCTGAGAATGAAATAGGCACTGCTAGAGCGAATGACCCAATGGCAACTTGGCTTGCGTCTTCCTGGTTGAAACTGAGGTTCATATGTAAGTGCCGAATAGGTACATTATCAACAACGTTTAGTTTTTTAATTTAATCATTTGGGGCAAAACCGTTCACGTGAACTCGAAACTCTATGCTGAACGAGTCACAATTGTGCCTCCACCAAGCTCTTAATCCAGGGAAATTCATCAATTCCTTTAGTGGGAGTTGACCGTTTGCAAAATGTGCAGCTTCTACTGCATCCCAATTCATTCACATCTCTCCACCGGGTAATTATTGAAATCAAATTATCACAGCAACTTCCTCGGTTACGAGTCAAAAGCAGCCTCTCAAAGTATAGTAGAAAAATAGTTCGCTCTTAGGCTAAATCGGCCGCTTTCAATTTCACGATGTGAACGGCCAAAACTTCCGCTATCATCTCATGCCGGCCTGTTTTTTGAGGCGAATTTCCGCTATCTCGGAGGCAGCAATACACCAAAAAATCATATTCGCTTAGCGCGCATCACGAAGAAGGCATAGCCGAAATAGTCTGAGTAATGCCGGAAGACTGAAATTTCGTTTCTCGCCTCGTTCAAGAGTGCCTCAGCCTCGGGCACGCCCGTCCAGTCCTTCGCCTTCTCTGCAATGCGTACTTCCATTGGGTCGTAGTACTGGTCTGTCCATGCATTGGGTGGCATTACAAAATGCCCTACCACCTCGTATCCAGTACGCTTGATGATTTCCAGCTTTTCGGCCACGGTGTCCATCTCTGGATATTCGCGCCAGAACTCAACGACCTCGGATGGCGGATTTGGCTTCAACCAAACCGCCTCACTGACCACTACGTAGCCGCCCGGCCTGACGAATTCCCCGAATGTTTTAAGGCCAACTTCAAAGCCCAAATTATAGATCGCTCCCTCGGACCAAATGACATCGAAACTGGACGCTGGGAAATCCATCTCCTTCATATCCTTCACGATAGTTTCAAGGCGATCGGAAACGCCTGCACTTTCCGCTTTAACATTTACCCGGTCAATCATCTCAGGAAGGAGGTCTAGCGCTACAACAGTGCCGGCTCCGATCCTTAAGAGTTCGATTGTCTGCATACCCGGACCACAGCCCACGTCAAGGATTCGCGGCGATTCAGGAAGGTGCAGCATCATCTCGAATGCTTTACGAGTCAGTCTATTTGATCCAGGGCCTGCACGTGGCAGGGTTCCATAAATCTGGAGAAAGTAGTTCACTGAAAAAAAGACTCCGTGTTTGCAGGAGTGTTAAAATCACATAGAAAGCAAACCCCCAATTCATTGTAGCTTAATAGTCCGCGTCCAGGCGAAAGACGCCGTTTTTAGCCTCACGATGTGAGCTGTGAAAACTTCCGCTTACACCTCAAAGCGGAGGTCGTGATACCCCTTCTTCCTGCTTGGTAGACGCGGCAAATGCAATCAATGACCGGTATGTTCGCGAACGAAATTCCGCATGGGTTCTGTAAAGAGCATTTCGTACTCCTTCCACCATTGTCTGGCACCGGCATTCTCCAACGTCCAACGTAGTGAAAGCATGGTCTCCTCACTTGATGTTGCTAAGCCCTGTTGAGCGCCGCTGAACTGTAGGTACATCATGCTATCAAACTGCTGCCTATCTCCATCCGACAGCAAAGATCGATCAACCAGTCCTTTCCAGAAAATTTCAGCCACGGCTTGATCAGATGCCAGAATTCGGGACAGCTCGTTCTGAGCGTCGCGGATCGAATTGGCGATAGAAACGTCTAAAAGCTTGTTGTTCTGCGATACGATGCTTGAACTTTGTCGGATTTGTACTGCTAAATATACGAGGGTAATTATGACCCCCACAGCTGCCGCGAGTTCGGCAAGAGCGCCAATTGCATCCCAATTCATTATTTTTATCCCCACGCTTTATGCTTAGTTGGCTATGAGAATAGCAGAACTCTGATGCCCGCTAATAGGCGAAAGCGGTCAAAACACAATCCAGCCCTGAATCATCGCCTGAGGGCAGCTAACACCTCAAAGCGCTTATTTAGTCTTCGGATGTCTGACCTGCCACATGAAAACCAATGCGCCAAGGCCCATCAAGAATCGTGTTAGAAGCATTGTCCATTGCACCATTTCACCTACAGCCTGATCAACCACCTCTCCCTGTGAGCTAATCAGCTGGTCACCATAATAGTAAACTTGAACAACCATGGAATAGAGCCCACCGAGACTAGTAATCATGAATGCGATGAATACAAAGTTGATGAATGCTATCTGATAGGTGGTAAGCCGACTTCCTACTGTAAATGCAGTGACCGCATAAGCAGATAAAAAAGTGAGAAATAGCGCCTCACCAGCTATCAAATTACTCCCGATGGCATGAATTGCATCATTTAGTTCGTATTCATTCATGAAAAATCTCCCTGTTGGTTGAACACCTAGCAAGGATAACCCCAATAGCTGCTTCTAGGCGAAAGCGACCCATTTTGGCTTCAGGATGTGAACGGTGAAAACTTCCGCTTCCACCTCACAACCGTCATTCTGTCTTGGGGTGCCTGATGTTCCACATAAAGAGTAAGCTAACGAGTACACCACAAGTATCGACGACCAGTAGCACCGAGTTAAGCGGTGTCGAGGCAAACCTAATCCAATCGGGTCTAATCTCTTCCAGTTCATTTCCGATCGAAACCATGTTACCTAGGTTGGTTTGGATGGCAGCGACAAATGACAATGCAAAGACTACAAACAAGACGCTGATAATGATGGTCTGTAGCCTATCTAAACTAGCGCCAACGAAATATGCGACCAGAAGGTACGCACTAACGATGGTCAAATACAACGTTACTGCATTAGCCGCCGACTCTCCAAGTCCCATTGCAGCTTCTATAAGTTCGGCTTCAGTCATTACCCATCTCCTTTTCATTAGATGTCCAACAAGGATAGACCGAGGTCAGCTAATAGGCGAAAGCAGCCATGATAATGTCCGCTTTGGTTAAATATTGACCAGCAATGGCCCTGGGTGGGGCTGATGTCCGCTTTCACCTCAAAGCCGAACTGCGCCATTGATAGGCGTTAGTTAGTTTTCATGGCAGGACCCTACATCTCGTCATATCCCGTATGGTTGACCGCTGCCCTGGTGCTTCATAATCAGCATTGTCACTACTTGAGGCAGAATGGACTCCTCGGCACACTCCCATGCAAAAAGACACTGTCCATTCTCGGTCCTAGTGCTATCGTTTTGAATCGAACAAATGTAACTTTTGTTCCCATCCACCAGAATCTGTCTTCTATCTATTTGTATTCCCGTTGCTGAAGAACGGTACAGAGTGAAGCTATCAACAAGAACAGAATCTACATGCAGTTCTAAGCTCCGCCACCAAAAAAGCCCTTTTGCTTTAAGAACATATTTCTTTCCTGTCAAGTCTTTAGCCGCGTAGCCATAAGTGTTGATATTTGGTTTCAAACTTCCACGCCAAGTGACCTGACCATCTCTTGTAACAACGAAGTCCAAAGCGTCTAACTCGAGTCGAAATAGGCTCATATCTATGGCTACCTGTTTGTCTTTGGGCCAAAAGTCGCTGCTGGATTCAGTGTAACGCTGACAGCCCGCTAATCGGCGAAAGCGGCCACTAGCGGACGTTCACCGTGAAACCGGCCTCGTGATGAGAAAGTACAATTGAAGCGCCCATGGAGGTATGTTCTCTTAGCTTTTCTTCCAAGGCACGGTAATCTCTATAATCCTTCTGATTTGACCAGAAGCTCCCAAAGAATTTGGCTGTTAGCCTCATGCTATCGAACGCACTAACCTCGAAGGATGACTTTTTCAACATCTCCTGTTTTAGCAACAAGTAATCGACAAATCCGAGATACTTTTTATCTAGAGTCAGTGGAAAATCCACACTTGGCTTCCTGTTGAATTAATCTCCAACAAGAATACACCGATGTCCGCTGCTAGGCGAAAGGAGACATCACGTCATGTCTGCCTTCACCTCAGAGGTCATTCCGTCTTGGGGTGTCTGACGCTCCACATGAAGCAGAGAGCCGCCAGAATACTTATCACACTCCCAGTCCCGATTACCCACTTCATTATCATTCCATTCCTCACGGCGGGAGCAGACCATTCAGCGCGAATAAGTTCATGATATTCAATCATTGACTGCATATTGAGTTGTATTTGAAACAGGGTAAGTGAGCAGTGCCATAGCATAAGAATGGTAACAATCACCACCTGTGAGCACGTCAGTTTCGCTCCCGCAAAATATGCCGCCAATATGTACGCAAAGAGTATCGATATGAAGGAGGTTCCGTTTGAGACAGTATCTGCTTTCCATGTGCCAACCAGATCAAGTAATTCATACTCTGTCATATCTTCATCTCCTCGTTGTTAGACCTCCAACAAGGATAGACCGATGTCTCAAAATAGGCGAAAGCCGCCGTCAGGTCAGATTTGACCCGGTAACTGGAATCCGTCTGCTTTCACCTCAAAAGGAGACATGACCAAAAGGTCTATAAGCATCACCTTCCGTAATGTGTTGGTTTCTT
>Ga0316191_10002297_pt1 | contig 13853 bp, 13 predicted proteins | sample Eddworburr2cm_MG_FD_204928 | JGI IMG/M metagenome (GOLD analysis project Ga0316191, IMG submission 204928) | Coastal sediment microbial communities from Maine, United States - Eddy worm burrow 2 cm | ecosystem: Environmental > Aquatic > Marine > Coastal > Sediment | place: USA: Maine...
GAATTCAACCGGAAAAATGCTGTGACGGAAATGGAGTGGTTCCAGCAGGAAATATTTTTAAAGGCGGAAGCCAAAGGAGGGCTGGATTCAGAGGAGTATCTGGCCGCGCTCGATCAGGTTCAGTCTTTCAGCCGGACAGGCATCGATACGCTGTTGCTGGAGAACAGGCTCAATTTGCTGGTTTCACCGAGCAACGGGCCAGCGTGGGTCATTGACCTGGTAGCGGGAGACAACCACTCGGGCGGCAGCAGTTCGTTCCCGGCCAGGGCAGGATATCCCCATGTCACCGTACCGATGGGATTTGTTCATGGCCTTCCGGTAGGCCTTTCATTTTACGGAACCGCGTTTTCCGAACTGGTGCTGATAGAAGCCGCTTACGCCTATGAGCAGGCAACCCGGCATGCCCGCCCGCCCGCCGGATTCGGTCAGTTGTGGCCTGCAGTGTCAGAATAATCCGGGAAACAGGACTTTTCTCGTGGCGGGGTACTGAGCAAAGTGCTCACGGTACCAGCGATGGTTGGAAATAGCGCGCGGTGCAAGGTTGCAGAAGGTGAAGAGTGCGAAGGCTACGCCTGCAAGTGACCATGTCATGACGGCCCAACCGGTCCACTGGATGATTTCACCCAGGTAGTTCGGGGAACTGACCCATCGGAACATACCGCCTTGAGGGATGTGATACGCCTTTTCACCGGGTTTCCTCAATTGCCGGATGGTCCTGTCTGCATGGTAATGCATCGCAAACCCCGCCAGGAAAATCACGGCACCCAGCAGAAAGTGAAGGGTTAACACGGGCTTCTCGTTGTTTCCCGCTTCAATCAACGCAGCGGCGTTGTTGTATCCGTTGAGCACATTGAAGGCGATGGCGAAGATCACCAGCAACGCCGGAAACGTTTTATCCGATGGTTGCATCAGTGCGGGAAAAAGGAACGTGCGGTAAGCGTAATGAAAAACCCAGAAGCACAGGGGTAACCAGGCTTGCGGCTGGCTGTGCACAGGACTCAAAAGCACCAGTGTTGTGATCACGAGCAACGCGGGCAATTCCATCAGCACCCAGGCGAGCCGGTTCGGTAAATTGGGTCCCCAGCCTGCCTGGTGGTGCCTACCGTAGGGTGCGGTGACGCGCAACAGGGCAACCAGCACCAGTGGGCACAGAAGAAATTGAACCAGCAGGAACGGGGACACCGCTAACTGACCCTTAATACCTTTGCGCCGCGGATATTGCCTTGTTTGAGCTCCAGCAGTGCCTGGTTGGCGTTTTCCAGCGGATAAGCGGTCACTTGCGGCAGCAGTGGAATTTCGCTGGCAAGGCGCAGGCATTCGGTCACGTCACGGCGTGTCACGTTCGCCACCGTGCTGAGGGATTTTTCCCGCCACAGGTGGCGGTCGTAATCCAGGGTGGCCAGTACGTCCCGGTCACCGAATTCCTTTCGGATAGCGTTGATCACCAGCCGCCCCCCCGGAGCCAGTATTTCCATCGCTGACAGCACGGGCAGCCAGGCGGGCGTGGTGTCGATGATGGCGTCCAGCTGCTGTCCGGGCTGATCGGTGGTGTTTCCAGTCCAGGCCGCACCCAGGGTCCTGGCGAAGGAGCGTTCTTTTTCACTGCGCGCAAACACGAAAATATCAGAGTCCGGATAAAGGTGTTGCGCCATTTGCAACACCAGGTGGCCGGAGGCGCCAAATCCGGTCAGTCCCAGGTTCTGTCCGTTTTTAAGCCGGCAGAGAGTCAAAGCGCGATATCCCACAGCCCCGGCACACAGTAAAGGGGTGGCTTCAAGATCGCCAATCTGATGCGGAATCGGATGGGCGAAGGTTTCCGGCACGGTCATGAACTCTGCGTAACCGCCCGGCACATCACGGCCGCATGCAATGAAATCAGGGCACAGGTTTTCCCTGCCGCTGAGGCACCAGGCGCATTCGCCACAGGCGGAGTGAATCCAGGCAATTCCGACCCGCTGATTCATTAGTCCCAGTGCGCAGGCATTTCCCTGGCCCACCACCGTGCCGACTACCTGGTGCCCCGGGGTCACCGGTAATTGCGGCGGTGGTGTCCTGCCCTCAATTTCATCAATTTCGGTATGGCAGACGCCGCAGGCGTGCACGCGAATGAGCAAATCGGATTCACCCGGAACCGGAACGGGTAAAGAGTCTTCTTCAAGAGGCGAAGTGCCGGCGCTAATCGGACCGAGCCGATGTATCCGCATGGCGCGCATTGTGGAAATTCCATTCATCAGACCCATGTTAATCTCCGGCAATTTTGGCACCATTGACGCCAGTCATTCATTTTGATGCCAGCTGGCATACAATAAACAGTAAGGGCCCACCTGGAATGGAGAACGACATGTCCGGTTACAAAAAAATCGCTGTTGCCATTGATCTGAGCAGTGAGTCCGATGCAATCATAAAGCGGGCGCTTGCTGTGGCGGCAGCCGACAGCGAGATACACCTGATGTATGTGCAGGAACCGATGGATTCAGTTTACATGGGAGTTGTGCCCTACGGTCCGGTATTTGTCGGCATGGACGAAGTTGAGGAAAACCTGCGCTCCGAATTGAAACAGAAGCTCGATGATATCGGTGGGAAGGCCGGGGTTCCGGAATCGGCCCGTCATTTTCTGAACGGCACTCCCGCGCGTGAAATCCGGCGGTTTGCAGAAGAGCATGAGATGGACCTGATTGTCCTGGGAACACACGGTCAGAAAGGCGTTCAGTTGTTGCTCGGAGCGACGGCCAATTCGGTTCTGCACGGCTCGAGCTGCGATGTACTCGCAGTCCGGGTTTACGACGCCGAATAATTGAAGCTTATCTGGCTGGCGGTTTTCTTCGCGGCACTGGCCTGGTCGGGCTGGGAGCCGCATGATTATCCAACCTGGTGGCTGGAAGTTGCCCCGGCCATCATTGTTCTCGTTGTGCTGGGCTCTACGCGACAAAGATTTCCACTGACTTCTCTTGCCTATGCACTGATCCTGGTGCACTCGATTATCCTGATGGTAGGAGGCCATTACACCTATGCCGAAGTCCCGGCAGGTGACTGGGTCAGGGACATGGTGGGCGGAGACCGCAACAACTACGACAAGCTGGGGCACCTCGCACAGGGTTTTATTCCTGCCATCGTCATTCGGGAAATCCTGATCCGCAACGCTGTGATTGCTAAAAGAGGCTGGCTCAGCTTCATTGTCATCAGTATCTGCCTTGCTATCAGCGCGTTATACGAACTCATCGAGTGGTGGGTGGCTTTATTGAGTGCCGAAGCAGCGGAGTCCTTTCTTGGAACCCAGGGCTATATCTGGGATACCCAGTCCGATATGTTCTACGCTCTGCTGGGTGCCGGTCTTGCAATCCTCTTGCTGGGAACATGGCATGACCGCCAGATCAGGGCAATGCAAAAAAGCTGACCGTTGTCTGTATTTGCCCGCCCATTTCTGATCGAAGATTGCTTTGAGTATATTCCGGAATTTCTGAATCCGGATGAAGCTGACCGGTTCCTGGCTTCCCTGTGGAACGAGCTTGACTGGATGCAGGCAGAAATTACGATGTTCGGACGCAAGGTGATGCAGCCGCGGTTGATCGCTTGGTATGGTGATCCCGGCGCAGCTTACTCTTACAGCGGTTTGTCGCTCAATCCCCGTCCCTGGCATCCGGTTCTGCTGGAACTGAAAATCCGTATCGAAGCGTTGACGCGCAGCCGGTTCAATTCAGTGCTGGCAAACGCCTACCGAAACGGCAGAGACAGCATGGGCTGGCATCGGGACGACGAAAAAGAACTGGGCGCGAGGCCCACCATTGCTTCGTTGAGCCTGGGCGCAGAACGCAGGTTCCTGGTCCGGGAACAAGGTCGCAAGTCATCCGGTCTGGCGCTGGAACACGGGAGTCTGCTGCTGATGCAGGGCGACTGCCAGACACGATTCCAGCATTCACTGCCGAAAACCCGTCGTGAAACGGGTTTGCGAATCAACCTGACCTACCGCGAGATACGTAGTCAGGCGCCGGTTTGACGCAATCCGCTATCCGGCACCGGGTGTTGTTTTCCAGCCCCGAAGCGCCGCACGATTTTTGCCAGTACCCCTTCGCTGTCAAGCCCTGCCTGGTGCAGGCATTCTTCGCGGGTGCCGTGCTGGATGTAATTGTCATCAAGACCGATATTCAGGATGTCAACTGCCAGACCTTCGGCAGCCAGTAGTTCGTTTATTCCGCTTCCGGCGCCGCCGGCAATCGCATTTTCCTCGACCGTCACCAGGTGGGAATGGCTGGAGGCAGCTGAGATGATTGCATCACGGTCCAGCGGTTTTACAAACCGCATGTTAATCAGTGTCGCATTGAGTTGCCGCGCCACGCTGGTGCAGGTTTCCACCATGCTGCCAAAGGCCAGGATCGCGATTTCGCTGCCATGCATCATCGTCCGGCTCTTACCTAATGGTATGGCGGTCATTTTCTTCTGTACCTCGGCCCCCGGCCCGCGACCGCGCGGGTAACGTACCGCGGCAGGGCCCTTGTGCCGGAATCCGGTATAGAGCATCTGGCGGCATTCATCTTCATCCGCCGGCGCCATGATGACCATTCCGGGAATGCATCGCATGAAGCTGAGATCGAAACTTCCCGCATGGGTAGGGCCGTCGGGCCCAACCAGTCCGGCGCGGTCAATGGCAAACAGAACGGGCAGGTCCTGCAGCGCCACATCGTGGATCATCTGGTCGTAGGCGCGCTGCAGAAAGGTGCTGTAGATGGCGACAACGGGGTGGGTATCCTCGCAGGCCATGCCGGCCGCCAGCGTGACGCTGTGTTGTTCTGCAATCCCGACGTCGAAATAGCGGTCCGGAAAGCGTTGATGGAATTCAACCAGTCCCGAACCTTCACGCATGGCAGGCGTAATCGCCAACAAGCGCTTATCCTGCTCGGCCATGTCACAAATCCACTCTCCGAAAACATCTGTATAGGTGGGCCTGGGCTTTTCACTGACGGTTTTGGCCAAGACTCCGGTTTTAGGGTCGAACGGCCCCACGGCATGGTATTTGATCGGATCCTTTTCAGCCGGCTCGTAACCCTTGCCTTTTTCGGTGATGATATGGAGCAGGTTGGGGCCGTGGACGCCGCGTGCCGTGCGAATGGTGCGCACCAGGGTAGGAATGTCGTGGCCGTCGATCGGACCGAGATAGTTGAATCCCAGCTCCTCGAACAACGTGCTGGGCATAACCATGCCCTTGATATGCTCTTCCCAGCGGCTCATGAAGCGCCAGGTGCGTGAATCGCGGTGCATCAGGCTCTTGCCCCGCTCGCGAATCCCGGTCATCGTCGGGCCGCTCATCAGCCGGCCGAGCATTTTGGTCATCGCACCGACATTGGGTGAGATCGACATCTGGTTTTCGTTCAGAACAACCAGTAAATCGTTGTCCAGGTCACCACCGTGGTTCAGAGCTTCGTAGGCCATCCCTGCCGTCATGGCGCCGTCGCCGATGATGGCGACGCACTTGCGGTTTTCTTCTTTCAGCGCAGAAGCGGCCGCCATGCCGAGCGCCGCGCTGATCGAGGTGGATGAGTGTCCGGTTCCAAAGGTGTCGTATTCACTTTCCGAGCGTTTGGGAAACGGCGCCAGACCCTGTTTCTGCTTGATGGTGGTAATGCTGCCTGCGCGTTCGCAAAGGATCTTGTGCGGATAGGCCTGGTGCCCTACGTCCCAGACGATACGGTCATACGGCGTGTCATAAAGAAAATGCAAGGCGACGGTGAGTTCCACGCAACCGAGTCCGGCCCCGAAATGGCCGCCACTGGCCGCAACGGATTCAATCAGGTAGCGCCGCAGCTCATCGGCGACCTGCGGCAGAAGCTCTTCATCGAGTTTCCTCATGTCGGCGGGGGAACCGATCGAACTGAGTAAGGGGTAATGCTGTTCGTTCATGCTGTCTATTTTATCCGTGCTGAGGCCGTTAAGCTATCTATCACGACTGATCACGTAATCGGCAAGCCAGGTAAGGCATTCCGTGTCGCCATCGATATACTGCAAGTGCAATATGGCTTCGTCGCGCAGTTCCTGCGCTCTTTTTCGGGAATTTTCCAGTCCGAGGATCGAGGGGAACGTGGGTTTATTCAATGCGGCGTCCGCCAGCGTGCTCTTGCCGGTCAGTTCACTGTTTCCCGTCACATCCAGGATATCGTCATGAACCTGGAAGGCGAGACCTATGCATTCTCCGAATGAGGCCATGTGGCTCAGCGTCTCCGCGTCGGCGCCGGACAGGATGCCTGGGGCCGTAACAGACGCGGTGATCAGTGCACCGGTCTTAAGGCGATGCATGGTTGTTAACTGCTGTTCGCTTAAAGTCAGTCCTACAGCGTCCAGATCCAGCGCCTGGCCTCCGGCCATACCAATTGATCCACAGGCCCGGGCAATCGTATTTATCGTAACCAGGCTGCTTGGGGACTCCGGCGGCAATTCACTGGCAAGAACTTCAAAGGCCAGGGCCTGAAGAGCATCACCGGCCAAAATCGCTGTTGCTTCATCGAAAGCATTGTGGCACGTAGGCCTTCCGCGCCTCAGGTCATCGTCGTCCATGGCCGGCAAATCATCATGAATCAGAGAATAGGCATGAATGTATTCGATTGCCGCGGCGACCGGGTCGAGCGTAGTTTGTGCAAGTCCGAAGGCCTTGCCGGCTGAATAAACCAGCAAGGGGCGGAAACGCTTTCCGCCGTTCAGCGATGCATAGCGCATTGCTTTGTGGAGCAGAACCGGTTCCTGCGTTTCGGGCGGTAGCCAGCGTTCGAGGACAGATTCAGACTGTTCCTGCCACCGGGCGATTTGTGTTGCCGCTTCAGTCACTGGTATCAAATGGGACAGCTGATGATTCGTCGTCTGTATCGGTCAGCTTTTGTACGGTTTGTTGTGCGCTGTCGAGCACTCCCTGGCAATGACGGGTGAGTTCGACACCGCGCTTGAATTGCCTGAGGGACTCGTCGAGGCTCAGTTCGCCTGACTCCAGTTGTTCCACCAGGGTTTCCAGTTCTTCGAGTGCTTTTTCAAAATCGGGTAATTTGCCGGTATTTTCTTTCATCATATCTGTTCTTATCGTTGACAGTCAGTTCGTACCCGGCTCAACACAGGGTCAGCCGGGCGCCATTGGTACTCCAGGTTGTGTTTGAACAGCCAGTTCTGCAGGCGGTGGCCGATCACCCAGTCGCCGAGAGCCACGGGTTTTCCATCCCATTCAAGGACCGGGATTCCGGAACGCAGCCAGGGCGGAATAAAGGCGGACTGGAAAAACTGCTTCAGTTTCTGGTTGGGCCCATGCGGCAAAAGTCTGATTCGGTCACCGCTTTGGCGTGCGCGTACCCGCCAGGATCCCGGAATTGAAGTCGTGTCGCCAACCAGCCGCAGAACACCTGATTCTGGCCCCAGGTCCAGTTTCATACCGCTTTTCCAAACCACGTCAGGGCAGGCGCCAAATGGATCGCGCCGGTGCAGCCACAGGTCCCGTTGGTAACGCTTGATCATCCAGTCTTCCCACTGAACTTCGGCCTGGTTGACCAGTTGCGAACCGCCGAGTTGATCAAGGAACTCCCTTAACCTGGCTTCCGGTAGCACGGGCACTTCGTGTCTCCGAAGCCACTGTCGCAGGATCAGGGTTTGCATTTCCGGGTCCAGTTCCAGCAGCTTTTGCAGGGGCATTTTCAGCCTGTCGCGAATCAGGTCGCCGGACTGGCTCTCGATGAACATGGCCATTGCTCCGGCTGAAATACGGGCGTTCCGCGCAGTTCGCGACAATCGCCGGCCCAGTCCCGGCCAGCGCTTTTCAAGCAAAGGAAACAATTCCTGACGCAGGTAATTACGGTCGAAAGCAACGTCCTCGTTCGAAGGATCTGTTACCCATTCGATACCTCTTGCCTCAAGGAATTGTTCCAGTTCCGGGCGGTGCCTGTCGAGCAGCGGTCTTGCTACCCAGCCCTTTTCAAGATTGCGCAATACCGGGATTCCAGCCAGCCCTTCGATTCCGCTGCCCCGCATCAGGTTCAGGAACAGGGTTTCGGCCTGGTCTTCGGCATGGTGGGCAGTCAGGTACATCTCGCGGTCACCGAGAATGTTGGCAACGGCCCGGTACCGTGAGTTGCGAGCCTCCTCTTCCGGACTGCCGCGCCCTCCCTGTTTGATTTCCAGTTGTTCGGACAGGAAGGGAATGTCCCTCGCGTCGCAGAATGCGCGGCAGTGGTCTCGCCAGGCATCCGCTTCACCCTGCAGACCGTGATGAAAATGCACCGCATGTATGGGTTTTGCAAGTTGATCCCTGCATTCGTGCAGGGCTTGGAGCAGGGCGGTTGAGTCGGCGCCGCCACTGAAACCGACCCAGTACTTTCTTGGGGCCGGCAGGCGTGCCAGGCTGTCCAGTAAATGCTGGCTGTTTAAAGTTGATGCTTCAGATATCACAGCTGACTGGTCTGGTTAGCCCTGGAACTCACCAAAGTTCAGCAACCGGCGATAGCGATCTTCCACCAGTTGCTCCGTGGTCTTCTTTTCGAGTTCATTGAGTTGCTTCTCGATACAGTCTGAAATTCGCTTAGCGACCTCGTCGGGGTCTTTGTGGGCTCCGCCGAGCGGCTCCGGGATTACTTCATCCACCAGCCCCAGAGATTTCAGGCGGTCGGAAGTAATGCCCAGTGCGGTTGCTGCTTCTTCCGCATTGGCTGCGTCTTTCCACAAAATGGAGGCGCAGCCTTCCGGTGAAATGACGGAATAGGTGCTGTACTCGAGAATATTGACCCGATCGCCAACGCCAATGGCCAGTGCACCGCCGGAACCGCCTTCACCAATAATGGTGCAAATGACCGGTACCGGCAGTCGTGACATCACCTGCAGGTTTTTTGCAATCGCCTCGGATTGCCCCCGCTCTTCAGCGCCTACGCCAGGGTAAGCGCCCGGTGTATCAATGAAAGTGATCAATGGAAGGTGAAAGCGCGCTGCCATATTCATCAGCCGCAGGGCCTTGCGGTAGCCTTCGGGGCGGGGCATTCCGAAGTTACGGAAAACCTTCGCCTTGGTATCCCGGCCTTTCTGCTGGCCGATGAACATCACGGAGCGGTCTCTGAACCGGGCAAGACCGCCGACGATCGCATGGTCATCAGCAAATGCCCGGTCGCCATGCAATTCGTGGAAATCGTCGAAGATCTTCTCCACGTAGTCGAGCGTATAGGGCCTTAACGGGTGGCGGCTGAGTTGTGAGATTTGCCAGGGCGTCAGGTCTTTGAATATACCCTTGATCTTCAGGCGCATCTTGGCCTGCAGACGCTGAATTTCTTCATCGAGATTAATGGCGTTGTCGGATCCGACGTTTCTCAGTTCGTCGATCTTGGCCTGCAATTCAGCAATAGGTTGCTCGAAATCTAGATAGTTGGAATTCATGGTATGGCTCGCACGGATGAACGGTCATTATAGCGTGAAAGCAGCGCGGGGAGTCCTCGATAGCTGCCAGTTATCCAAAGCCCAGCGCCACACTTCCTGGAGGCTCATGCCCTCCGGGCAGGGTTGGCCAAGAAACCGAAGCGCCAATTCGAGGGCACGTTCGGGCGGTTGTCTGCTGATCGGGTCTGAACCGGTCCGTTTGCTCAACTTTTCGCCGTCACTTCCAAGAGCGACCGGATGATGCGCATAGACCGGCGTTTCGAATCCCAGGCAGTGTTGCAGATGTATCTGGCGCGCCGTTGAGCCGAGCAAATCAGCTCCTCGCACAACCTCAGTTACCTGCTGAAATGCATCATCAACAACGACTGCAAGTTGATAGGCCGCGTAACCGTCAGCCCGCCGTATAACAAAGTCGCCGACAGTTTCCGCCAGGTTTTCTTCGATAAAACCCTGGATCTGGTCTGTGAACGTGATGGGTTTCTGCTCGACTCTCAACCGCACAGAACGCGGAGCTTTACCGGCGGGCAGGCCCTTGCTGCAGGTTCCGGGGTATATGCCTGAGGACGGCAGTTCAGACCTGCTGCAGCCGCACCAGTAAGCCTGGTCCAGGCTGAGCAGACGTTCGATTGCCTTTTCATAGGCTTTGGATCTTGTGCTCTGATAAAGCACCGGCAAATCGGATGTCATGCCGAAGCGGCGCAGTTCTCTCAGAATGCTGGCGGCGCTTCCCGGGACTTCCCGCGGGGGGTCAACGTCTTCAATCCGGACCAGCCATTGCCCGCCTGCAGATTTTACCTGCAAATAGCTGGCAACCGCTGCAATCAGCGATCCGAAATGCAGATCTCCAGTGGGGGAAGGGGCAAACCTGCCTGTCCGTCTCATGGGACAGAGTCTATCGCCAAATTATTGCGCAATCACCTGCGATGATTCTTTCAGGAACGTGCCTGCAATCAGTTTGACGCCGCATTGCCAGAGTACAGCCAGGCTCGAGGTGTCTGCCACTTCGTCGGCGATCACGGCAACGCCATGCGGTTCCGCGACCTCAACGATTTTTCGCACGGCTTCCTGGTTCTTGGCATTGGCCGTGAGGTTCTCTGTCAGCGATGGCAGAATCTTGACGAATGATACATCCAGGTGTTCGAGCAGCTGGCTGGAGCGCCGATCGGTATCGAACAGGCTTACCGCAAGCTGGCAACCGAGAGGTTTGAGTTCTTTCATCAGGCGCTGGGCAGGACGCAGATTGGTGTGCGCGGCGTTCGCAGCAATTTGCAGGATGATCCTGTTGCCATCGATGCAGGCGGCCTTCAGTTGTTCTGCAAACCAGCCAGGGAAGCCATAATCGAGAATCGAATTATGGCTCAGGCTGATGATCTGGCGCTCTTCGCTGTTCACGAAAGTTTTCAACAGGCCTGGAATAACATCACGGTCTATGGCGCCGGACAGGTCGTTGCGGTCCGCAATTTCCTGAAATTCCTTGGTCGGGAAGTCGCCGTTTTCGCCGCGCATGAAAGTGATGTTTTCCATCATTTGATCGCCGTCGCCATCAAGGTCAACAATGGATTGCTGGACGCTGTAGAAATCATGGTTGCCGAGCGCATACCTGATCCGTTCCAGCCAGTCATGCTCGCCGGCGATGGTGGCGACCGCTGTCAACTGCGGCCGATAAACCACCAACTGATCGCCTTTCTCGGAAGCTTCTGCCTGCGCCATCCGTGCATGCGAGATGATCTCCGGAGCGTTCACCTCGAGCCGGCCGACGCCTGCCATACCGATACTGCAGGAAGCGGAAAGGGCGCGGTCACCGACTTCTACGATATGACTGCGATAGGCTACGAGGAGATTTTGACCGGCCTGCTCCAGTAGCGAGTTGGTAGACCGTCCGATCAGTGCCGCGAAGCCATGGTCGCTGATTCGGGCCGCGATGTCTCCATCGTCCAGGGTGCCCTTGATGATGCCGGCCAGATCGGCCAGGAAGGAATCCATCACTTCCACACTCAGCTCGTCCTGCAGCGCTTCGATGCCGTCTGTTTCGATATAGAGTACAGCCATGACCTGGTTGTCCGGGCCGGCTTTGATGCAGGCGTCCAGTGCTTCAGAGAACGCTTTGCGATTCAGCAGCTGGGTCAGCGGATCGGTCATTCGCATCCGCTCCAGTTCTGCAGCCAGTTCATTTGCAGCGTCCTTGCGCTGCATCATCATCTGGATACAGTCCTCACCGTCGAAACGGGCAGGGGAGAACACCAGGTTGGCTTCAAATTCGCTCTCATCAGGCCTTCTGACCGTAACAGCCAGGGCATCGGCCGGGAACTGCCCCCTGGACAGGCCTTTGAACAGTGTTTTCAGATTGGTCTCACCGGCATCCAGTATTTCAAGCAGCGACAGGCCGGCGATCTCATCATGTTCCTGGACCCGCAGAGCTTCAAGGTAAGCGCGGTTGGTATAAACATGGAGTCCTTCATGCACGTAGGCGATGGCATCGCGTGAACTGTCCAGCAACAGGTTGTAGCGGTGTTCGAGTTCTTCCACGAATTGTTGCTGCTTTTCGTGGTTGCGCTCGCTTTCGCTGTTTCTGATCAGTCGACTGACGGCTTCTGTGAGAAGGTCTTCGTCTTCTGAATTAATAACAAAACAAGCGGTCCTGGAAAGTATCTGCACCAACTTGTCTGAATCATCCAACCTGGTGAACAGTGCAAGCGGGACACTGAAAGCCGCCGCCAGTTCGCTGATTTCCTCAATGGGGGCATCGGCCGGATCCGGGTCGGCATACAAGATCAAAACCGGAGAGTCATGGTCAAGCGCACGCTTCACTTCAGAACTGGTCTGCGTGTGAATTACATGAATTTTAATTCCGGAATTACGGAGCAGGGAATTGATATGCTCAGCGGACTCTGGCGATCGGTCTGTAACTAAGAGATTGACGCTGTGCATGTGTAAATGGCCTCCATGCCCCCTACAGAATTTATAGTTTTACCACGTTTATCAGTATTGAATCAATTAATTACATTCGTTTTTGAAACTTGATTCCAAGATACGATCAGCGCTGTATGGGATTAATTATGGCTGAATCACAGATGAATTGACAGTACACGGGCTTCTTCATGGTGTCATGCCCCTGTTCGCGTTATCATTCCCATTTTGATTCGGAGTCTTTAATGGCAACGTTCAGCACCAGTGAATTCAAGAGCGGTTTGAAGATCATTCTTGACGGTGATCCCTATAACATAGTGGAAAATGAATTTGTGAAGCCCGGCAAGGGTCAGGCATTCAGCCGGGTTAAAGTCAGGAACCTGAAAACGGGTCGCGTGATCGAACGGACCTTCCGCTCAGGCGAGTCAGTCGAGGCCGCCGATGTGTTCGAAATGGAGATGCAGTACCTGTATAACGATGGAGAGTTCTGGCACTTCATGGACCCCGGTACTTACGAACAGCATGCCCTTTCGAAAGAAGGCATGGGCGACGCTGCGAAATGGCTGAAGGAAGAAGACGCAGTCCAGATGGTGCTGTACAACGGGCAGCCGCTCACGGTAACGCCGCCCAATTTCACCGAGTTGAAAATTGTGGACACCGATCCCGGCTTGAGGGGTGATACGTCAGGCGGTGGCGGTAAGCCGGCGACTCTGGAGACTGGCGCTGTAGTCAGGGTTCCCCTGTTCGTCAATAACGATGAACTGATTCGTGTCGATACCCGGACCGGTGAATACGTTTCCAGGGTTAAGGAATAACATCACCGAGATGGGGTCACGAGGCGCCACGCCGGAGCGTCGGTCAGATGTTACTCTGATTCATGCGCTTTATACCGTGCCCGTAAGGCCGCGCGGCGTAGTCTATGAAAACCATTGTGTTGCGGTCCGGGATGATGTGATCGTTGACGTGCTGCCCCTGGCAGAGGCCAATCGAAACTGGCCGGACGCGGAAATGATAGAGCTGCCCGGGCATGTGCTGCTTCCGGGACTGATCAACGCTCATACCCATTCACCAATGACTTTGCTGCGTGGATACGCAGACGATATGGAATTGCATGTCTGGCTGAAACAGCATATCTGGCCTGCAGAACAGGAATTCGTCGGACCGGATTTCGTAGCCGACGGGACACGTCTGGCCATCGCTGAAATGATCCGCGCCGGTACGACCTGCTTCAATGACATGTACTTCTTCCCGGATTCCACCATCGAGGTCTGCCTGGAAACCGGAATGCGTGCCAGTATCGGGATCACGATCATAGAAATTGAGTCAGCCTGGGCGGCCGGCGTCGATGACTACATTGAAAAAGGACTGAAGTTGGTCGAGAAATGGCAGACGCAGCCCCTGATCAACTTTACCCTGTCGCCGCATGCGCCGTACACGGTGTCTGACGACACCCTGAAGCGGGTTTCGGAGCTTTCAAAAGAGCGGGGTTTTCCGGTGCACATGCATCTGCTGGAAACCGAGTGGGAAATCAAACAGTCGCATCAACAGCATGATCTGCACCCGCT
>Ga0316191_10002298_pt1 | contig 13852 bp, 10 predicted proteins | sample Eddworburr2cm_MG_FD_204928 | JGI IMG/M metagenome (GOLD analysis project Ga0316191, IMG submission 204928) | Coastal sediment microbial communities from Maine, United States - Eddy worm burrow 2 cm | ecosystem: Environmental > Aquatic > Marine > Coastal > Sediment | place: USA: Maine...
CACAAAACTTGAATCATGGTGCTGTGCACACCGGATCTGGGCGACTGCACCAGTTATTATTATCCTTATGGCTTTTGCCAACCCCAATATATACTCGATCCTCATCGGCATGACTGTTGTCATTCTGAGAGAACTCGGACGAACGTGGGCATCAGGTTACATCGACAAAAATGCGGAGTTGGCCACGGCCGGCCCATATCGATTTACTAGAAATCCTCTCTATTTCTTCAATGGCATGATTTTTATCGGCTTCTGCATCATGGCAGCCAACCCCTATGCCGGACTCTTTGGTGTCATCGCATTCACTATCATCTATCGCCCCACCCTTCATAATGAGGCTCGTCATATTGAGGAAATTTTTGGCGATGACTTCAGAAAGTGGGCCAGTGTGGTCCCGATGTTCTGGCCGAAGTGGACCAACTACCCGGTGCAGGGAAGCTTCTCATGGCCACTGGTTGTCAAGCATCGTGAACATAAAAATGCGCTGGCCATGCTGGCCGGTATCGCACTATTCATCGGTATCTTCTGTTTTAAACAGTATGTGTAATTACAACATCTTCACCTCTGCATATAAGGAAGCTCAACGATGACCCAAGCCCTCTTTGAACACTGCCCACTTGGATGCTCCTCTCCTCTAATCAGCACAGGCATCGAACTACCTGAGGGCAAACTTCGTCAATGCCCGGACTGCGGGCAGATGCTCAGTGCCTGTACGCAGGCATGGTATGATGAATCAATGCAGGAGTTTGATGTTCCTGAAGGAACCCTGCCTCAAGGTGGAAGCCAGAAGCGCCATGAACAGCGAATCACGCAGATCCTTCAAAATGCGCGCTCCCGACTTCCAAAGCAAGCTGACTCGGTCATGTTTCTGGATGTAGGATGCTCAAGCGGCTCTGTGCTTCAGGTTGCCAAACAGTGTGGTTTCAATACGCATGGTGTGGAGCCTGCTCCCAAGGCAGCCGAGACAGCACGTCAGATCGAAGGGGCCAAGGTGTTTAAAGGCTTTCTTCACGAAGCAGCCTATCCCGACAACCATTTTGACATCATTACACTGTTTGAAGTGATTGAACATCTGACCGATCCAATTGCATTGATCAAAGAGATCGGCCGTATTCTCAAACCCGGCGGCCTGCTATTGATCGGTACCGGTAATGCAGGCTCATGGACAGTTAAAGCACTCGGTAACAAGTGGGAGTACTTTGATATCAAGCGCCACGGCGGTCATATCAGTTTCTTCACCCCCAAAAGCATGGCGCTTCTGGCTGAAAAGAGCGGCTTGAGCGTTGCCGCAATCAATACAAAGCGCACGAACCTGGGTGAAAAAAAGGATGTCAGCTGGATCTTTTACCAGTTCAACAGGGTGATGCGTGAACTACTTGCTCTTCCTGCTCGCTGGTTGAATCGAGGTCATGACATGCTGGTTGTGCTCCGCAAGCCGTAATAGGCTGAGTTGATGATCGACCCGATCGCCGTCCTTATATCAACCTACAACTCACCAAACTTCCTACGTCTGGTATTGGAGGGGTATCGCAAACAGAGCGACACCAACTTTGTCATCTACATTGCTGATGACGGCTCTAGTGAAGAGACGAGCGCGCTGATCAAAGTGTTGCAGAGCGATTTCCCCGTCCGCATCCATCACATCTGGCATGAAGACCACGGCTTTCGCAAAGCCAGAGTCCACAACATGACTCTGGTTCAGATTACCGAGCCCTACGTCATCCTAACCGATGGTGATTGCGTGCCTCTGCCACGCATGATTGAGACCCATCGAAAAATGGCAAAGAGAGGGTATCTCATCAGCGGCGGTAGAGTCCTCCTATCTCAACAATGGACCGAGTCGGTAACACGTGGCGCATCTCAACTGCGTAGCGATGCAACATTTTTTCAATGGCTCCCCCATCGTTTAAGGGGGAATATCAACCGCATTATACCGATTCTGATGTCCCCACATCTGGGCAAACCCCATCAACAACTCAAAGGGATTCGCGGCTGCCACCTCTCCTGCTGGCTGGAGGATCTACGCAGGATCAACGGCTTTGATGAGAGCTTTGAAGGATGGGGTCGCGAAGATTCCGATCTGGTGGCACGCCTGTTTCATGCAGGCATCTATCGCCTAGACCTCCGCGGCATGCCAGTGTTACACCTTTGGCACAGCGAGGAAGCGCGCCAACAGTTAAGCAAAAACGACCAATTGCTGGCCGAATGCCTGGAACAACGACGTATCGAAGCCATCCAAGGTCTTAAAGAGTTAAAGGAAGCATCATGACACCCAAAGTATCAGCCTACATTCTCACCTATAACGAAGCCGATAAAATCGAAGCGGCGATCAAGAGCGTATTGTGGGCAGACGAGATCATCGTCGCCGATTCATTCAGTACGGATGATACCGCCAAGATTGCCGAACGTCTTGGTGCCAAAGTGGTTAACATCACCTTCAAAGCCTTTGGCCAGATTCGAAATGATGCCATTAATGCCTGCTCGCATGAGTGGATTTTCAGCCTCGATGCCGACGAGCGCTGCACACCGGAATCAGAAGCAGAGATGAAAAAGGAACTTGAAGATCCGCAGGCGGACGCCTACTTCGTACCCCGAAGAAACTGGTTTATGGGGCGTTGGATCAAGCATAGTGGTTGGTATCCCGATTACCGCCAACCCCAGCTATTCCGTAAAGGCGCTATCATCTTTGATGATCAGGAAGAGGTGCACGAGTCCTACGAGGTCCACGGGAAAATCGGCCACTTCAAACAGGATATCTGGCAGATTCCATTCATGAACCTGGAGCAGGTAGTGCACAAGATGCAGCGCTACTCAACACTGGGTGCCAAGAAACTGGAGCGCAACAACAAGCCCGGTGGCATGGGCAGAGCACTCGCTCACGGTATCTGGGCCTTTATCCGAATCTACATTATCAAACTCGGTTTCCTTGATGGCTGGGCCGGCTTCGTACTCGCCCTCGGTAATTTCGAAGGGACATTCTACCGTTACGCTAAACGCACAGCAAAACTGAATCACTGGAATCAACCACCGAATCTTTGATGAACATCCTGCAAGTCGTCCGCCGTTTCGGCCCTGTCGGGGGCATGGAGCGCTATGTTTGGGAGCTAACGCGTGAACTAGCTACCTTGGGTCACCATGTTCAGGTGTTATGTGAGGCAGACCTGAGTCATGGGATGCTGCCAGAAGTGCAGGTTCATATACTCGGAGAGGTTCGCCCCAAGCCGCGCTGGCTGGCGCACATCAGATTTTCAAACCGGGTTCACAAGTGGCTCAAGCTGCACCCGCAAGCCAACACAATTATCCATAGCCATGAACGTCTGCAAGATCATCACATCACCACCTTTCACGGCCCGCCTTTTGCAAACATCTACAGTCAACCAATATGGAAAAGGCTATCGTTACGCGCTGCCATGAACCTGTGGCTGGAGCATCGTGAACTTTGCGCTGAGAATGTTCAGGCCATTATCCCCAACTCCATCCGCATTGCCGATGAGCTTGCAACCTATTATCCGGTCATCAAAGAAAAACTCTCTGAACCCATCTTCCCCGGCGTTGAAAAGCTGCCCAAGCGCAAAGCCCTAGAGGTCGCTACCGATGCAGGCACTATCGGTTTTGTCGGCAAGGAGTGGAAACGCAAAGGTTTACCACTGGCCATCGACATCGTCTCAAAACTGGCAGAGAAGCGACCGAACCTGGTTTTCAAAGTTGCAGGGCCTCCACAGGAGACCATCGATCACCTTTTCAGATCAGCAACGTTTAAATATGAACTAATGGGCGAGACCGATGTCAGTGAACTCTATCAGCAGCTTGACCTTCTGCTCCACCCGGCACAGCAAGAACCGTTCGGAATGGTGATCACTGAAGCCCTCAGTGCCAATGTTCCGGTTGTTATCTCTGATAAGTGCGGTGCAATTACAGAAGTCACCTCCTCTCGTGGAGATATCTTGTCGTTGCAGGATCCCGTTGATGCATGGGTATGGGCTGTAGATCAAAGGCTAGAGAGGGCCAATGAACAAATTGCCTATGCGCGAAGCTGGCATAAGATGGCAATTGACTATGAGAACCTCTACAAAACAATTCAAATCTGATTGCTTTCATGCCAATAGAAGCAATAGACCTCAACTCCGCAATACGTAGAGTTGTAGCCCGAAACGCAACTTTCAGGGAGTTTTAACATAGTGAATATTCGCGAAGCCGAAAAGCTGGTCCTTACTGCCTGGGAAGAGAGCAAAAAGTACTTCTTTCAAAATAATCCATCCGAACGCGTTCACTCATGGGAGCAGGCCGATGAGCAATCTCTCAGGGATATGGACGAGTATTTTCAGGGAAGCTCCTATCGTTTTGCCATGCTCATCGCAAAACTGAATGAATATACAGCCAAAGGGGCAAAAGTTATTGATGCTGGGGCTGGTCACGGCGTCCTCGCGCTTGCCTTGAAAAGTGCAGGCTATAATGCCTATGCCTCTGACATTCATAAGGGATTAGCCGTTTTCGAGGCTGAATCTATCCCCTACTTTCAGTGGCATCTGGAGGGGGAATCAGCCCCTTTTGAGGATGACACCTTTGACGCAGTCATTTTATCCCAAACCATTGAACACTTTACCTACTCTCCCCTGCATCCTCTCAAAGAGATTGTTCGCATTGTTCGGCCAGGGGGAATTATCATCGTTGATGCGCCCAATATTTCATGCTTCCGTAACATTTCACGCCTGATCCGTGGAAAAAGCATCCACTGGGATTTTCAAAAACACTATCTGGAACAGAAACCGGAGCTGTTTGAGGGGATCCCCTACTTTGATCGACACAATCATGAATACGCTCGGGAAGATCTGCAGGCGATTGGTAACTATTTCGGACTTGCGACAGAGGAGGTCACCTACTACTCCTCCTATAATCGTCAGAAACGAGGTTTCGCGGCCATCCTGATCTCCAAAATACGGGACTCAATCAAGCGCTGGAGAAAAGGCATCTATGCAGTCTACCGGCTGCCAAACACCAAGTGAGCCCCATGCGGTCTTTCTTGGGAAAAGAAAATATCATCAGCAGCCCCTTATATTGGTATGTACTGCTCTTTTCACTCTCCTATTTTCGGTTGCTCTGACTGGAAAGAAAACTCCGCCGATAGCCTTATTCCATTGATATTACTGGAATTAGATCAAAGCGTACCAACACTAGACGACACAGTAGCATGCACGCTGCGATTTTACTTGGCTTGGGCCTATGGCGTTTAAATCAGGCCAATACCGAACCAACGAGCAGCGGTGATTCTTTTAGATGTTCTGCCTGTCTGATCGCCTTCCGATCCAGGCGACCATCTTCTGATGAACGAATGAACTCACCGTTTCGACCAACAGAACGGGAGATGGCAATCGATCCTGTGAGGCCCGATAAAACGCCCAGATCACCAGAGCTAGAAAAGAGAGCTGTCCACCCCACATACTCCACCAAGGGAAGTTGCCAGTGGAAACCTGATGATGCAACGTAATCTGAATATTATACACAAGAAGGATAAGCGCGGTCCCAAGGATATAAGACCCTGCCTTGCCGGAACGCTTCGGTGCCATGGATACTGGAAGACAGGCAAATAGAAGAAGGAGGATGGTCATCGGCAATAAAAGACGTCGATTTAATTCGGCGACAGCATCCTGACGCTTCTGCTTAAACGTCGCCTGCCAAAGCTCATTCAAATCCATTTCAAACACACGAGCCTGCCATACTGGCACCTTCAAAAGCCCGAGTTCTCCCAAACCCATGGAGACCTGGTATTGATCAAAGGCCAAGGTTCGAAGCGAGCCCATCGCACCCTCAAGCCTAGTCCCATCAAAGAGGATGAAATTAAGGTAAGCACCGTTTGTTTTAATCTCCGCCCGTTCAGCAACATAGACTACTGGAATATCGGAACGACGGTCTTCAAGCATGAAGCCATGCAGCTCTCCCTTTTCATCTTTCCCCTCAACATACACGGTAAAATCTTCGATATCATGATTAAATCGTTGAGGGTCAAAGCCCGGTGAAGGCTTAACTTGTTGAATAGCTATGAGCAGTTGCTGAAAAGATTTCTGACCTTCAGGCATCCAATAAAGCGAAGTGATCGTCAACAGACCCCACAAAAGAAATGCTACGGCAATAATGGGTCGTAGTAATCGAATATAGGAGACCCCAGATGCGCGGAGCGCATCCATTTCACTACCCTGATAAAGACGTAGGAACATCCCCTGCATGGCGAAAAAGAAGGCGATGGGAACAGTAATAACAAGAAAATAGGGAATGATCGCCATCAGCATCGTCATCATAATTCCCCAGTCGATTCCCTTGTCGGCAAACATACCGAGCAGCTTCAACACGCGGCCGAGCAACAGTACGCCAGTGACGATAAAGAGAAAGCCCAAAAAGGGAGCTAACCAAAGACGCAGGATATAGCGATCCAAAACCATGAGCTAAAGTGTATCAGGGAATCACTATATTATGCGAGGTTTTGATCGTGAACCTCATAAGTAAGCACTGATAAAAAAGCGCCACCCGAGCCGGACAGATCCGCAACGCGCCGGTATCTCGCTGCCGCTGCTTCCTTCCGGACCTGACGGGGTTCACGAGCACTAGCCGTGCGGGGCCCAACCCGGGTGACACGGGGTTCCGCGAGTCGTATCTAAACTACTCAAGCGGAGAACTTTGCTTCCACCCTTCGATGGGTGGCACGAGAGAGAGGAATCGATTGCGGGCGTCCTGCCCTTACCCTACGGGTGACTTTACAGCCATTCAAATCGGCGATCCTGCCGATTTGTCGAACCCACGAGTGTTCTCAACACTCTTCTTTCGCCATTTTAAACAGCTTGCATTGCAGGCTGTTTAAAATGGCGGAGAGAGAGGGATTCGAACCCTCGGTACGCTTTCACGCACACACGCTTTCCAGGCGTGCTCCTTCAGCCACTCGGACATCTCTCCAGATTACTCCCCCACCTTCCGGTTGAGGACGGCGAAGCATACGAATATGCGGCATTAGAGCAAGGAACCTGTAGCAACCCGCACATGAATGTGCGGCGAGCAAATATCATGAACTCGTAAGCGCAGGTGGACATGCTGCACCGCACATGGAAGTGCGGCTTTAGCAAGCAGTTCGGATTTCACAAAATTCGGACTGCGTTAAAGGCAAGAACAGGACGTTCTTACCGGATCAAACAATCACCCTTCGGCAAAAGCTCCAAGCTCACGTAAACGCTTCTCGCGATCTTCCAGCAGTTTGTTAATCGGTGTCTTAAGCAATTCTCTTAGCGCCTTGTCGAGCACATCGGCCATCATCTCAGCTGCCGCTGGTGGATTCCGGTGCGCACCCTCTGCAGGTTCCGGAATAATCTCATCGATTAATCCCAGTTCTTTGAGATCATTTGCTGTCGGCTTCAATGCTTCGGCTGCCTCATCGGCAAACTTGCGGTCACGCCAGAGAATCGCTGCACAACCTTCCGGTGAGATCACCGAATAGATGGTTAGCTGCTGCATAAAGAGACGGTCACCCACGCCAATAGCCAGAGCTCCGCCGGAACCACCCTCACCAATCACGGTACAGATAACCGGCACCTTCAGCACCGCCAGATCCATCAGATTGCGGGCAATGGCCTCACTCTGACCACGCTCTTCTGCATCAATCCCAGGCCAGGCGCCTGCGGTATCAATAAATGTCAGGATCGGCATATCAAAGCGCTCAGCCAACTTAAACAGGCGCAGTGCCTTACGGTAGCCCTCCGGCCTTGCCATGCCGAAGTTACGTTTAATCTTCTCTTTGGTGTCCTTGCCCTTCTGATGTCCGACAATCATCACCGAGTGTTCACCGAACTTGGCGATGCCGCCAACAATGGCACCATCATCGGCAAAGGCGCGATCACCATGCAACTCCTGAAAATCATCGAAAATCAAGGGCACATAATCAAGGAAGTTCGGACGATCAGGATGGCGTGACAGCTGGGCCAATTGACCACGACTCGCCTTGGCATAGGTCTGCTCGACAAGTTTGTCGCGCTTTTTAGTTAAGCGCTCAACCTCGTCAGCAATGTTCATCTCAGAATCGCCACCCATCTTTGATAGCTCATCAATCTTCTCTGTCAGTTCGGCAATCGGACGCTCAAACTCTAGATAACTAGCCATTTCAATACTCCCTAGCCATTGGCTCTCTTCGCATTCTTCCAACTATTACTGCGACTCTCGGCAATTTCCGGCTTCCATTTCTTGCACTGCAGATGCACCGCATCGGCTCCAAATCGCTCTTTCAACCAGGACTCAACATCTTTGTCCCAGCTAACCATCGGCTTTGAATCCAACTCCGCAATGCTGCCATCAGGAAGCCGCACATGAAACTGAAACCGGACATCTCCCGGTTTTTCGCTACACAATGCCTCGATACCGGCGATTGTCTCTTCATCCCAGGCAATGTTACTACTCTCAATCCGCACGCGCACAACCAGCTCCGGCAACATCTTCGCCAGAGGCTCCACCGCCTCAACAAGCAGTGCCGGTTCATCCTTGGAAGCATCAACCCGTGCGGCCAGCAACAGTGGCTGATCCGAGTGCCAGATATCTCGTGTTGCCTCATAAACCTTAGCAAAACAGACCGCCTCAGCACGACCAAACAGATCTTCGATCTGGATAAAGGCCATGGTCCCGCGTCCACCCTTGTGCTCACGAATCGCACTGACACCGATCGGAACCACCACAGTAGATTGATCCGCCACATCACCCAGCTGACTCAAGTTCACATCACCAAGGCCTGTGCAGTTAGAGAGATACTCCTCCAGTGGATGTCCTGTCAGATAGAAGCCCAGCACCTCGCGCTCTGCCTGCAGGCACTCACCCTGACTCCACTCCTCCACATCAGGGAAGAGACTCCCATTCTCACCCACGGGCTCGGCCACTTCAAACAGGGCCGACTGCTGGCTCAGCTGCTCCCTGCGCCTGCGTGCCGCCTCATCCATCGCCTCAGTCAGCCCCTCAAGGCCCGCGTGCACATGCGGCACCAACGCCTGCATGGCTCCGGCCTTGATCAGCGCCTCGCATGTCCGCTTGTTCATCGTCTTCTCTGGCAGCCGAAGGATCATATCTCCGAAGCTGGTGAAGGTTCCGCTCTCCTTGCGAGTACGCACCATCTGTTGGATCACCGCTTCACCGACACCTTTAATCGCACCGAGCCCATAACGGATACCATCGGCCTCCGGCACAAACACCCAATCCGAAGCATTTACATCCGGCGGCATCACCTCGAGCCCCATCGATCCACAATCATTCACCAGCGTTGCCACCTTATCGGTGGAACCCATATCACAGGACATGGTCGCCGCCATGAATGCCTGAGGATAGTGAGTCTTGAGATAGGCGGTCTGATAGGAGATCAGGGCGTAGGCAGCCGAGTGCGACTTATTGAAGCCATAACCGGCGAACTTCTCCATCAAATCAAAGATCTGCTCGGCCTTGGCAGCATCCACCTTCTGCTTCTCGGCACCCTCCATGAAAATCTGACGCTGTTTGGCCATCTCTTCCGGTTTCTTCTTACCCATGGCTCGTCGCAGCATGTCGGCCTGACCGAGCGTGTAGCCGGCCAGAACCTGCGCAATCTGCATCACCTGCTCCTGATAGAGGATCACACCATTGGTCTCCTCAAGGATCGGTTTAAGCTGCGGCACCTGATAGACAATCTCCTGACGCCCGTGCTTACACTCGATGAAGGTATCCACCATGCCCGACTCCAGAGGACCGGGTCGATAGAGTGCGACCAGTGCAATCACATCTTCAAAGCAGTCGGGCTTCAGCCTTGTGAGCAGATCGCGCATGCCGGAGGACTCCACCTGGAAGACGGCTCCTGTGGCGCCGCGCTGCATCAGCTTGAAGGTATCGACATCATCGAGTGGGATGGTCTCGATATCGAAATCGGCACACCCCTCACGTTCGCGGATCAGACGACAGGCCAGATCAATCACGGTGAGTGTTTTCAAGCCCAAAAAGTCGAACTTGACCAGCCCCACCTTCTCGGAGTTGATCATATCCCACTGCACTACGTGCCCTTCACCACCGGAGACCTTGAACAGAGGTGCTGTCTCCACCAGCGGATCACGGCCAATAATTACGCCCGCCGCATGGGTGCCGGCATTGCGATGCAATCCTTCAAGCCGTGCCCCCAGTTCAAAGAGCTGGGCCACTTCACCATCCTCTTTGATCATCTTGGCAAGCCTTGGCTCATCCACCAGCGCCTTCTCCAATGTCATCTTCAGATCGTTGGGAATCAGCTTGGCGATCATGTTGACCTTGCCCAGATCCATGCCGAGTACTCGGCCGACATCGCGCACCACCGCTTTGGCCTTCATCGAACCGTAGGTGATAATCTGCGCCACCCTCTCCTCACCATACTTATCGGTGACGTAACGGATCACCTCTTCACGGCGACTCATGCAGAAATCGATATCAAAGTCGGGCATCGATACACGTTCAGGGTTGAGGAATCGCTCGAACAGCAGCCCATATTTGATCGGATCAAGGTTGGTAATTTCCAGCACATAGGCGACCAGCGAACCGGCACCGGAACCACGCCCCGGACCCACCGGAATCTCATGCTTCTTCGCCCACATGATGAAGTCCGATACGATCAGGAAGTAGCCGGGGAAGCCCATCTGCTCAATCACATTCAGCTCAAACTCAAGCCGTTTGTCATACTCCTCACGCACCGCTTCTGGCCGTTGTGCCACGATCGCTGACCAGCGCTTGTCGAGCCCTTCACGGGCCAGCACGCGGATATACTCTTTGAGATCCATCTCATCCGGCGGTTGGAAATCAGGCAGCTGATAGTTGCCGAACTGCAGATCAACATTGCAGCGGTTGGCGATATGGATCGTATTCTCCAGTGCCTCAGGCACATCCTCAAACAGCGACTCCATCTCCTCATACGATTTAACATAGCACTCCGGCGTGAAGTGGCCGGAGACATCATCATGGATGGTGCGGTTCTGCTGTAGTGCCAGCATCGCCTTGAAAGCGTTGAAATCGTCACGGGTCAGGAAGTGGGCGTTGTTACTGGCCACCAGCGGAATATCGAGTTCATGGGCCAGATCGATCAGCTGGCGATTGACCGCTTCGTGTGCTGCAGAGCCATGCCGTTGTAGTTCGATGAAGAAGCTGTTGTGCGGGAAAAGTTCTTTGTATTCCTGTGCCAACCTCTTCGCCTTGGTATCGTGGCCCTTCTGTAGCAACTGCTCAATCTCGCCGTTCCAGCCGGAGGAGAGCGCAATGATTCCGGCACCAAACTCTTTCAGCAGCTTCTTATCAATACGCGGCTTGTAGTAGAAACCATCAAGGTAACCAATCGAGACCAGCTTCATGAGGTTCTGCCAGCCGTGATTGTTGCGGGCCAACAGCACAATCTGCGGGAAGCGCGGTCCACGCGGCCCCTCACTGATGCGTTTAGTGTGATCGTCGCAGAGGTAGAACTCAGCGCCAAGAATCGGTTTGATACCGAGTCGCATCGCCTTGGAATAGAACTCAACAGCCCCGAAGAGATTACCGTAATCGGTCAACGCCACTGCTGGCTGCTTCAACTCCACCGCCCGATCCAGTAGCTTGGAGAGTGACATTGCTCCGGCCAGCAGTGAAAAATCTGAGTGGTTATGCAGATGAACAAAAGGCGAAAAACGCATCAGCCAAGAATAGGTTCAGAACCCATGTTGTACAATCGGCCATTTTAAGCCTGATGTCACATTGATGACTCCTTCCTAGATAAAAATCCGCATTGCGGGTTTCGCAGAACAATTCTCAAGCAGTAAATTTCACAATACATTAAGGTTTACAGCCACATCATGCGCCCAGCCATAGAAAAAGGAGTAGTTCATGACAACCGACGACAGTCAGATTCGACATCCACAGGAGCAATCGCGGCGCATTATTCTTTTCTGCGACCTGCGCGATTCGACTGACATCATGCTTAACTACGAGCACGGTCGTTATCAGCCCGATCCGGATGATCGCCCCCTCATCACCAATTACAGCGAGTTCCTGTTTGATTTCCACAAGACCTCATTCGAGCATCTCTACCTCGATCATCAACGTACCCACACCGAAATTTACGGCGATGGCCTGATGGCGATTTTCCCGGAAGACAACACGCGCTACATCCTTGAAAACGTATACGAACTGACAGCAAGAATGCGCCACTACAACATTACCGAAAACGTCGGTATCAGTAAGCCGGCTATCGACATGGGCTTCGGCCTAACCGTTGGCAATGTCTCCTTCAGTTTCTTTCATCTCGATCAGCGCTACCACCCTATCGGCACAAGCATCCACGAAGCAGCCCGAATCGAGGCGCTCTCACGTTATTACGATGCACGCGTGCTGATATCGGAGCACTTTTATGCCGAAGCGAAACAGTGGATCGAGCGCGATCCCCGATTCGGATGCCGGTTTATTGACCGGGTTCGGCTCAAGGGATTCCGCGATCCGATCTCTATCTACGAACTATTCATCGATAACGATCCCCGATTCAAAGCCAAGGAAAAGTCCATTCCGATTTTCAAAGAGGCCTACCAACTCTACTGTGATCAGAAATGGGGGGCTGCCAAGGATCTCTTTCTCCGTATCTATCTTGAATTGGGTCTCGGTATCGGTGAAGTGATGTCCAAGCGATGCGACCTGCTCTACCAAGAACCACCAGTTAAGGATGAGTGGGACGGTGTCTGGAAGATGAAGAATAAATAGTATATTCATCCACGCCAAACAAGGCATCTGGCAAGATTCTCAATCTCTGTGTAGCGTTCGCGACATTCAAATTATGTGTGAGGTTCAAACATGGCTTTTGTAGTAACTCAGCTTTGTAAGGATTGTGTTGATACCGCTTGTGTTGCTGTCTGCCCGGTAGACTGCTTCTACGTTCCCAAAGAGGTATCTGCAGAGCATCCAAACATGCTTTTCATCTCTCCTGAGGAGTGCATCGATTGCGCCGTTTGCGAACCTGAATGCCCATGGGAAGCGATCTATCCTGAAGAGGATGTACCGGAAGTATTCGAGGACGACATCGTTCTCAATGAACTCTGCGACACCGAGCGCGACGCTTTCGAACTGGCAGAAGTAAACGATCACGAGCCACCTTCAGCTGAAGAAGTTGCTGAAAACAAGGCCAAGTACGGTCTTTAAAAGACTGTTTGAAAGGATTCTGGACGGGGCATCTGCTCCGTCCTTTCTTTTTTATGGCTGAAAACGACATTCAACCGCCTCAATATCTACTCGGCATGGAGCATGCCGATCTCGTTCAACTCTGCGAAGCCGCTGGCGTCAAATCTGTGCATGCAGACAGATTGAATGCATCCATCTTCCGCTACGGCATCACCAATCCGGCAGCCATTCCCGAGCTACCGCAAAAGCTCTATGACTATCTGGCACGTCATGCTCCTTCGCTCGACACCGCCTGCATTGCTGACCAGATCGCAGAGGATGGCACCCGTAAGATGCTGCTCTCCATGCCCGATAGCAAAGAGGTAGAAACTGTACTCATCCCCGGCCCTAATCGACTTACCCAGTGTATCTCCACACAGGTGGGATGTGCGGTGGGCTGCAAGTTCTGCCTTACTGCCACGGCAGGTCTGACCCGCAACCTCTCAGCTGCCGAGATGGTAGCCGAGGTAATGACAGCCAGAAAGGCATCGGATCAGGAGATTCGCAATCTGGTATTGATGGGCATGGGTGAACCGCTGCACAACTACGAGGAAGTGGCCAAGTTTATCCGCATTGCCACCGATCCGCTGGGCATGGCCTTCTCTCCACGCCGTGTCACCCTCTCCACCTCAGGGTTGGTGCCCGGCATCTACCGCATGATCGAGGACAAGTTGCC
>Ga0316191_10002300_pt1 | contig 13845 bp, 9 predicted proteins | sample Eddworburr2cm_MG_FD_204928 | JGI IMG/M metagenome (GOLD analysis project Ga0316191, IMG submission 204928) | Coastal sediment microbial communities from Maine, United States - Eddy worm burrow 2 cm | ecosystem: Environmental > Aquatic > Marine > Coastal > Sediment | place: USA: Maine | collected...
ATAGCTTTCATGGGACGAACGATTGGCCTTGTCGAAAGAGCTTTTGTAGATAAACGGAATGCCCAGCTTAGTGGTGATCTCCGCCAATGCACCCGCGGTGTCCATGGCCATCGCCTGGGATTCGACCACGCACGGCCCGGCAATCAGAAACAGCGGCTGGTCGTTGCCGACCTGAAAATTACAAAGTTCCATATCAGTTCGCCGAAGCGTCCTTGAGTACTGGTATCTGACCAGCGTGTTCGTTTGCGGCTTCGATGAAGCCCGTGAATAGCGGATGGCCTTCCCGGATCGACGAAGTGAACTCGGGGTGGAACTGGCAACCAATGAACCAGGGATGATCCGGCAGTTCAATCATTTCCACCAGTTCATCGTCTTCTGATCGCCCTGAAACCACCAGCCCAAGTGCTTCTAACTGCTCAACGTAGTTATTGTTCACCTCATAGCGATGGCGATGGCGTTCTTTAGCCACCCTTGCGCCATACACCTCGGCGGTGCGGGTGCCGGGTCTGAGCACACAGGTCTGCTCTCCGAGACGCATGGTGCCACCCATTCCTTCGTCGCCGGTGCGTTGCTCAACATGACCGGCTTGGTCTTTCCATTCGGTGATCAGCGCGATCACCGGATGCTCGGCGGCCGCTTCAATTTCGGTCGAGTTTGCACCGGTCAATCCCGCAACATTACGAGCAAATTCGATAAACGCCGCATGCATGCCGTAGCAGATACCCAGGTAAGGCACCGAGTGTTCGCGCGCATAGCGAGCAGCAAGAATTTTGCCTTCGAAACCGCGCCGACCAAAGCCACCCGGCACCAGTATTGCATCGACCCGCTCAAGCACACCGGTACCACTGCGCTCGAGCTCTTCTGCGTCTACATAATCGATGACCACTTTGGTTCGAGTGCGTATCCCTGCATGGGCAACGGCTTCGGATAGCGACTTATAAGCATCCAGCAGTTCCAGATACTTACCAACAATGGCGATGTGGACTTCGCGGGTCGGGTGCATGAACGCATCGACAACCTGCTCCCAGTCCTGCAGATCGGCAGGCTGACACTCGAGCTGCAGGCGCTCAACTACAATATCATCAATACCCTGTTCCTGAAGTGCCAGCGGAGCCTGGTAAATGGTTTCCGCCAGATCAGGAAAAGACGCAACCGCACGTTCTTCAACATTAGTGAACAATGCAATTTTCGCGCGCGCAGACTTGGGCAGCGGCCGTTCCGAGCGACAGACCAGAATATCCGGCTGCAGACCAATCGAGCGCAGTTCTTTGACCGAGTGCTGCGTTGGCTTGGTTTTGATTTCACCCGCAGAGGCAATGTAGGGCACCAGCACCAGGTGGATGACCATCGCCCGATTGGCACCCACTTCCAGCCGTAGTTGTCGAACCGCTTCGAGAAATGGTTGGGACTCGATATCACCTACCGTACCGCCCGCCTCAACAATCAGCACGTCGAAACCCTGACCGGCAGCTTTGATTCGGCGTTTGATCTCATCGGTAATGTGCGGGATCACCTGCACGGTGGCGCCAAGATAGTCACCCCGCCGCTCGCGACGAATGACCTCGGCATAAACGCTACCGGTGGTGAAATTGTTGCCGCGGGTCATGACTGCACCGCTGAAGCGCTCGTAGTTGCCCAGATCCAGGTCGGTCTCGGCCCCGTCAACGGTGACAAATACTTCACCATGCTGGGATGGACTCATGGTGCCGGGGTCAACATTGATATACGGGTCCATTTTCAGGACGTTGACTTTCAGCTTGCGTGCTTCGAGCACAGCGGCTAAAGACGAGGTGATGATGCCCTTCCCGAGTGAAGAAACCACGCCACCAGTCACAAAAATGTATCGGGTCATCTAGAGGTACTACGCCAATCAGTCATGCTGGAAACAGTTAGCCAGCTTGGGGAAACGACCCGACCAACCAGCCGGTGACGCGCCATCTTGCTGTTACAAACGATCTGGCGCAGGTCGGATGGGTATCGAAAGACGCTTGCGCAAGATGGGAGAGCACAATAGCAAAAGGCCCTGGCAAGCTCAACGCTCAGCCGTGGTCGGCGCTCGTCCACCATCCCTTGAGCAGGCCTCACCCGGTCATTTCGCCTGCCAGGTGAACCGGTAGCCACCGGTCCCCCGCTCAACCCCGTCGCGCAGCGCAACGCCAGGTACACATAACAGCCCCTGGTCATCTTCGAGCAACGGGTAGCCGGTACGCCGCCAGGGCGCCACATTCGCGGTGCGCAGAAGTTCTTTAACCCGATGATGCTGGCCGCCGGTGCGGATTACGGACGTGGCAGATGCCGCGCCCGCTTCATCTGGTGCCTGCCAGAATCGTAGCGTCAGCTGCCCCGCCGGATACACACCTTCAGGGTCAGCATCTACGAGCAGTCGACCCTGGGGCACAATCACCTGGCCGACGCCGTGGATAGGACGACTGCGGGTGTCCGGCTGCAGATCAGGCACAAACCAGACCCTGCGTCGATATCGGCGCAGGCTGCCCCCTGTTACTGTCAGCTGCGGTTGTCGATCTTCCGGCTGCTGCAGTTGCGCGAGGAAATTTTCCAGCGCTTTACCAGCAGGCTGGGCGATCCCGCGAGCACCCAGCCACAGCCGGACAATGGTGAGCTGCTGTGCCGGCGCCAAACTGGCAATGCTGGTGAGTTCCAGCTCAGCCCGGTCCAACCGGAGCTGGTCGGTCAGCAGCTGCTCCAGAGAAGCAAGGTGCTGAGCCGCCTGAGTCAGGCGTAATGGCAATGGAGCAAAACGTTGCGCCAGCTGCGGCAGTATCTGGTGGCGCAGAAAATTGCGGTCATGACGTAAATCCTCATTGCTGTCATCGTCGAGCCAGCTCAGATCATGATCGCGGGCGTAGTCGACCAGCACACTCCGATCCAGCTCAAGCAGCGGCCGCCACAGATGTGTCCGTCCCAGCACTCGGGACTTTGGCATTGCGTAAGTGCCACGTCCCTGCAGAAGGTGTAACAGCAGTGTTTCTGCGTGATCATCACGATGATGAGCCAGCAGCAGGATCTCATCAGCAGCCAGCTGTTCGGCAAAGATTCGATAGCGCCCTGCCCGTGCGGCTGCCTCCCGGAGCCTTGCGCCTCCGGCTTCCAGCGCACACACCTGCAAAGGCACACCAAGCTGGCTGCAGAGCTGTTCGCAGTGACGCTGCCAGTCCGCTGACGCCGACGAATAGCCGTGGTTGACATGCAATGCCCGGGTACGCCCTGGCGCATAACGATGGCAAAGCAACAACAGCACACAGGAATCCACGCCGCCGCTTAAACCCACTACCAGCGCAGTGTCTTTGCCAAAACGCGCGTCTGCTTCAGCCAGAGACTGCTGGCACACCTGTTCACAGCGCATAACCGGCACTCAGGTCGCAGAGTAGTCGAGCAAAACCCGTTCCGTGCCGAATTCCCGTTTGAGACGCATCAGCAACTCGTCACATGGATTCACCCGCCAGGACGCGCCCAGAACCACCGAACCAGCGGCAAGCTGTTTGTGCTCATCATCAACTTCACACAGCAGGGTAACGGCACAGCCGGCGTCACGAGCCCGGTGTGGCTCGAGACACGACTTAAGGCGCCCGGGCAGGTTGTCGACCTTGCCTTCCCCGCGCAGATTGATATGCAGACCACGAGCATATTTGCGCCGGGCTTCTGCCATCGTGAACGCGTTTTCAACACGCAGCTTCTGGGTGCCGGAAAACTCATCGTCCTGCACTTCGCCTTCGAAAACGACAATGGCATCTTTCACGACCTTGTCTTTCAGGCGTTCGTAAACGTCTGGGAACAGCGCTGCCTCGATGCGGCCACTGCGATCGTCAATGACCACAAATGCCATCGAACCACCGCGCCGACTGCGCATCGTGCGAATCGAGTAGATCAGTCCCGCGACCAGCTGGTTTTTACTGTCGGTACGCAGATTCGCCACCCGCTGGCGACAGAAGTGACCAAGCTCATCGAGATAGTCTTCAATCGGATGACCGGTCAGATAAAGTCCCAGGGTCTCTTTCTCACCTTCCAGACGCTCTCTTTTGCTCATCGCTGTGACGGTTCTGGACAGGTCAGGCTCTTCGATCGTAGCGCCGAAGATGTCAGCCATCCCGGCATGTTCATTGTGCAGCAGCTGTTCTGCCCATTGAATTGCTTCGGGCACGACCACCAGCAACCTTGAGCGTACCTGATCGGTGGTTTCACCTTCGAGTGCAAACTCATCAAGCGCGCCGGATCGAATCAGTGCCTCGAGGACCCGCCGATTGAGCTTGCGCGAGTCTATGCGCCGACACAGATCTGCCAGACTGCGGTACGGGCCTTCGGACTCCCGGCTCTCTACAATCGCCGCTACAGGTCCTTCGCCGACACCGCGAACGGCTCCCAACCCGTAGACGACTCCACCATCAAGCGCCCGGAAGCGGAACTGGCTGAGGTTCACACTGGGAGAATGCAGATCCAAACCCATACGCCGCACTTCGTCGACAAGAGTCACCACCTTGTCGTTGTTCTGCATATCGGCAGACAGGTTGGCAGCCATGAATTCTGCCGGGTGATGACGTTTCAGCCACGCAGTCTGAAAAGACACCACCGCATAGGTGGCGCTGTGAGATTTATTGAATGCGTAACCGGAAAACTTCTCCATGTCATCGAAGATGGCTTCAGAGATTTTTGTGTCTATCTGTCGCCCGGCACAACCTTCCCGGAACTGTTCACGGACCTTGGCCATCTCCTCCGGCTTCTTCTTGCCCATCGCCCGCCGCAACAGGTCAGCCTGGCCAAGCGTGAAGCCCGCCATATCCTGAGCGATCTGCATGACCTGCTCCTGGTAGAGCATCACCCCGTAGGTGCCACGCAGCGCCGGTTCCGTGCTTGGGTGCGGAATGGCGACCGGTTCCCGACCATGTTTCCGGCTGATGTAGTCGGCATCGGCACCGGACTGCAGCGGTCCCGGCCGGAACAATGCCACCAGAGCGATAATGTCATTGATGTTGTCAGGTTTGAGGCCGCGAATCAGATCGCGCATGCCGCGGGATTCCAGCTGAAACACACCGGTGGTCTCAGCACTCTTGAGCAGCTCAAAAGTATCGGGATCGTCGAGCGGTATCTTGTTGATATCGATCGGTTTCGTGTCTTGCGGCTGCGACTCATTGATAGCCCTAACCGCCCAGTCGATGATCGTGAGTGTCTTCAGACCGAGAAAGTCGAACTTGACCAGACCGGCGCTTTCAACATCATCTTTGTCGAACTGCGAAACCAGCCCGCCACTCTGATCATCAGCATACAGCGGGACAAAATCGGTCAACGCTGACGGCGCAATTACTACACCACCGGCATGACGGCCCAGGCCACGAACAATGCCTTCCAGGGCATAGGCCATATCCATGATCTCGCCAACTTCTTCGTTCGCCTCGATAAAGTCACGAAGCTCGGCGGTTTCAGCAACCGCTTTACTGAGGGTCATGCCCACTTCAAACGGAATCAGCTTTGAGAGTTTATCCGCCAGACCATAGGGTTTGCCCTGCACCCGCGCCACGTCTTTGACCACCGCCCTGGCTGCCATCGTCCCGAAGGTGATGATCTGGCTCACCGCTTCGGAGCCGTAGCGTTCGCTGACGTGATTAATCACCCGATCCCGACCTTCCATACAGAAGTCGACGTCGAAGTCGGGCATGGAGACACGCTCCGGATTGAGGAAACGCTCGAACAGAAGATCGTAGTGCAGTGGGTCCAGATCGGTGATGCCGAGGGCATAGGCCACCAAGCTGCCGGCGCCGGAGCCCCGCCCGGGACCTACAGGAATTTTGTTGCCTTTGGCCCAGGCTATAAATTCCATCACGATCAGGAAGTAACCGGGGAAACCCATCTGATTGATCACCGACAGCTCGTAATCGAGACGCTGCTGATAAACCTCGGCCGCTGCGGCGACAACGCCTTCTTCCCGCAATACTCTCAGGCGGTCCTGCAGCCCTTCATTGGCACAGGTCTCAAGGAATCCTTCCAGCGTGGTGCCCTCGGGAACCGGGTAATTGGGCAGATAATAGGTGCCCAATTCAATATGAACATTGCAGCGCCGGGCAATCTCAACCGTGTTGCTGAGCGCTTCGGGAATATCCGCAAACAGCTCAGCCATTTCTCTTGGCGATCGCAGGTATTGATCAGCACTGTAGCGACGTTCCCGTCTGGGGTCGTCCAGGGTCCGGCTTTCGTAGATACACACCCGGGTCTCATGCGCTTCGAAGTCTTCGGCTTCCAGAAAACAGACATCATTCGTGGCCACGACCGGCAGTGCCAGGCGCTGTGCCAGCTCGACTGCATCAACCACATACTGGTCCTCTCCGGCACGTCCAGTCCGGATCAGCTCAACATAGAAACGCTCAGGGAAAACTTCCGCCCATCGGGCCGCGACCGTGTCTGCACGTTGCTCGTCGCCCCGGGCAAGCGCCACACCAATTTCGCCAGCACCCGCACCGGAAAGTACCAGCAGACCCTCGGCATGACTGAAAACGTCCTGTTCGCGCACCATGCCACGCTCACCACTCTGGGCCACATCCCCGACAAACGCGCGAGACACCAGCGACAGGAGATTTTTATAACCAACGTTATTCATCGCCAGCAGCGCAATTCGGTAGCTCTCTAAGCCATCAGCACCCTCGTGCTCCGGTTGGTAGATCAGATCGACGCCGATCAGAGGTTTGACACCAGCGTTCACCGCAGCCTGATAAAACTTGATCAGACCAAACAGGCTGCTGCGATCGGTCAGCGCGACCGCTGCCATATGGCGCTCGGCTGTTGCCTTCGCCAGCGACTTGATCTTGATGATGCTGTCAGCGACAGAGTATTCGCTATGCACTCTCAGATGTACAAAACCCGGGTTCAAAACTATCGCGCTCGTCTGTTCATTTGCTTGGTCTGTAATTCGATCTGTTGTCGGACCGGCGCAAATGATCGCCGGTGTTCCGGGGTCGGGCCCAACTGCTGCAAAGCGGCTTTGTGGGCAGGGGTTGGATAACCCATGTGCCGTTCAAAGCCATAACCTGGATATGTCTGCGCAAGTTTCTCCATTTCCGCATCGCGTGCAACTTTTGCTAGTACCGACGCCGCGCTGATTGACGCGATGCGGCGGTCTCCTTTAATTATCGCCAGCGCGGGAAGCGAAAACACCGGCAACAGATTGCCGTCAATCAGGAGCAGATCCGGCTCCAGCCCCAGTCCTGCGACTGCCCGCTGCATTGCCAGGTGGCTGGCGCGCAAAATATTCAGCTCATCAATCTCAATGACGGAGGCAGAGGCTACCGCCCAGGCTGTTGCCACCGACCGGATCTGCACAGCTAAACTCTGGCGCTGCCGGGCTGAGAGTTTTTTCGAGTCAGTCAGCCCTGTGGGTATCCGATCAGGTGCAATCACCACTGCAGCAGCATAGACAGGTCCAGCAAGTGGTCCGCGACCCACTTCGTCCACACCAGCGGTGACCAGCGGGAACATCAGATCACTGAAGACTTTCACCCGAACTACTCCCTGGAACCAAGCCTGGTCCCGCGGCTGCATTTGGAATCACCTGATCAGTCCAGCGCGCGATGCTGTTCGATCCAGGCAAGCACAGCTTGAGCCGCGCGGGCGTCCGCGTCCAGCCTCAAACTCTCATGAAGCCGAGAAAACTCACCAAAGTACTCCTCATCGTCTGCTGCATTTTCCAACTCCTGCGCCAATCGCGCCGCAAGAGCTTCTGGCGTTGCCTCATGCTGCAGCAGTTCGGGTACCAGCGCCCTACCGGCGAGGATGTTGGGAAGTGCCACGAATGGCGACTTCAGCATGCGCCGGACAATCTGATAACTCAGCTCCCCCAGCCGATAGCTCACCACCATCGGCCGCCGCAGCAGCATGGCTTCAAGTGTGCCTGTACCAGATTTGACGATGGCCCCATCGCAGGCGGTCAGAGCCCGGCGAGCATCCCCGCGATAAGTCACCAGCTGCAGATCGGGGTGTCTTGAAACCACCGCAATAACGTACTTTTCAATTGCCCCGCTGACACAGGGCACAACGAACACACTGTCAGAATGCTGATTCTGCAGAAGTTCGCAGGCTTCTAGAAACCCGGTCAACATCAGTTTGACTTCCGACATCCGGCTGCCGGGCAACACCGCGATACAACGCGCCGAGGAATCTATACCCAGCGATCTGGCGGCAGCCGCTCGCTGCTTTGGAGATCCCGCAAGCGGGTCGATCTCGTCCGCCAGCGGATGCCCGACAAACACTACGGATATCGGTTCCTGGTGATAGAAAGGCAGCTCAAACGGGTACAAACACAGCAGCAGCTCAGCCGATCGACTGATGCGCCGCACTCGACCCGCTCGCCAGGCATAAACAGACGGACTGACATAATGGGCGGTGGGGATGCCACGCCGACGGAGTATGCGCTCTAAAAGAAGATTGAAGACATTGAAGTCGACCCCGATAAACGCTACCGGCTTATCCTGTTTGTAACAAGATAACAGACGCCTTAAGACCCTGACCAACCTCGGCAAAAGCCGGACCGGTTCGGCAAAGCCATTCATCGCAAATACGTCCATGGGCGCCACCGGCTGAAGCCCTTCAGCAAGCATCAGTTCACCACCAACGCCTACGAACTCTGCCGACGGCAGGTCTCGGCGCAGCTGGCGCATCAGTCCAGCGCCGAGCCGGTCTCCGGAAGCTTCACCCGCGAGGATACCAATCAACATGGCTCAAGGCCCCGGACTAACGGTCAGGCGTTTCACTATCACGACGGGTGCGCACAATCCCCCACCTCGAAGCGCGGATGGATTCAACGAACAGTGCCACCTCCGGCACCACCGTGGCTTTAGTTTCGAGCTCAAGACAGGCTTCTTCCACAGTTCGGCCCTGCCGATAGACGACCCTGTACGCGTCCCGCAGCGCGTTAATAAGCTCCTGGGGATAGCCGCGACGCCGCATCCCTTCCACATTCAGGCCTATTGCCGACGCCGGATTGCCCATGACGGTCATATACGCAGGGATGTCCTTGAGAACCAGACTCATACCCGCGATATGGGAGTAAGCGCCTACGTTACGGTGCTGAGGGACACCCGCATAGCCACCGAAATTGGCGTGGTCACCAACGACACAATGGCCGGATACTGCGGAGTTATTGGCCATGATCACGTGATCGCCAAGCACACAGTCATGCCCTACGTGCACGTATGCCATCAACAGACAGTGATTGCCAATTCGGGTCTCACCACGATCCTGGGCTGTGCCCCGATGTATTGTCACCCCTTCGCGGAAGACGTTATCTTCGCCAATCTCCAGCCGCGTTGGCTCGCCCTGGTAGCTCATCGCCGGAGTGTCTTCACCAATGCTGGAAAACTGATAGATCCTGTTGCGCGCGCCGATCCGCGTTGGTCCTTTCACAATCACATGTGAGGCAATCCGGCAGTTGTCACCAATTTCTACATCCGCGCCGATTATGGTCCACGGACCAATCTCAACGTTGACACCGAGACATGCGCTCGGATCAATGATCGCTCGTGGATCAATCAACTGAGCTTCTGCTCCATGCACAGGATCTGAGAAGTGCAGGTCATCTGTCCGTCAACGTATGCCTGGCAGTCGAATTTCATCAGTCCGCGGCGATCAGCCAGGATTCTGCTTTCCATCACTAATTGATCGCCAGGCACAACGGGACGCTTGAAACGGGTTTTGTCCATACCACCAAGATAGTAGGTAGAACCGTCAGCGGGCTTCAGCCCTTTGCTCTCGAAAGCCAGCACACCAGACAGCTGCGCCATCGCCTCAATCTGCAGAACACCGGGCATGATGGGGTGACCGGGGAAATGGCCATTAAAAAAATTCTCGTTGATCGTGACGTTCTTGTATCCCCGAATAAACTCGCCGGGAGTCAAATCCGTAACCCGGTCAACCAGCAGAAACGGGTAGCGGTGGGGAAGGAACTCGAAGAGTTCGTTAATGTCTTTCACGATGTTTACCTTGGTCGTTGGTTTTCAGGTTATATGCTGTGTGGGCTCTCAAGATCCCGCGCTAATTGCGTTTCTCCAATCGAGCTACCCGCCGAAATAGCGCATCGAGGTTCTGCAGACGCAGTGCATTTCTTTTCCAATGCCTGGTTTTACTGTGTAGCACCCCGCCGGAGTAAATTCCAGGCTCTTCAATTGACCCGGAAACATGGGTCATGCCGCTGATCGTCACGCCATCGCAGATCGTAATCGGCGAAGACCCACCGATCCCGACACCACCAGCCAGCACACAATATCGGCCTATCCGCGAACTCCCTACGATACCTACGCATCCACAGATCACGCTATGAGCACCAATATGACAGTTGTGGCCAATCTGAACCTGGTTATCGATCTTAACGCCGTCATCGATCACGGTGTCATCGATGGTACCTCGATCAATTGTTGTCCCAGCACCGACCCTGACGTGATTGCCGATGCGTACGCCACCAAGCTGGGCAATCGACTGGAGCTGGCCACTTTCATCGGGAGTAAAACCAAACCCGTCCGCACCCAGCACGGTGTTGGCATGAACGATGGTGTCATGGCCGATCTGGACCCTGCTGTAGAGCACAACACCGGCACGAAGTTCTACGCGCTCACCCAGAACGCAGTCGTCACCAACAACACAGTTCGGGTGAATACATGCGCCGTCACCGAGCACAGTGCGGTCACCTATGACAACACCAGGTCCTAAAGCGACATCAGCGCCCAGCTTTGCGCTTTCCGACACCCTGGCTGAGCGATCAATACCTGCAGGCAGTCGGGTTTCTTGGACAAACAACTGAGACAAGCGAGCAAACGAAAGATAGGGATCGTCAACAATCAGTGCATCGCCACTCCACAGATTCCGATCGTCGGGGCTCAGAATGACTGCACCCGCCTGACAGGAGGCCAGTTGCTGGCGATATGACGGATTAGACAGGTGGGCTATCTGATCGACCGACGCTGATTGCAGACTGCCAACACCAGCAATCTGACGCGACGGGGAACCGACCAGCTCCGCCTGAAGCTGGTTGGCAAGTTCACCGAGCGAAAACCTTCGAGTCATTCGATCCAGTTTCTGCTCAGGTGAAGAACGGTCTTATTGCCGCTCGTTGAGTTTCTCAGTTACTTTGCGGGTGATGTCATGTTTTGAATTTACGTATCGCAGCTGGCTGCGCTCCATGATCAGATCGTAACCTTCGACTTCGATCAGATCCTTCAGCACCGTGTCAATTTTGGGCACCATCTGCTGGAGCAGTTCCTGGCGACGATCATTGACTTCTTTCTGAAGTTTGTTGACCTGAAACTGGTAGTCGATCTGCTTGTCTTCGATTTCCTTCTGCAGCTTGCGCTGTTCCGTCGGGCTCATGACTTCACCATCAGTCTGCAGCTTCTCCTGAATTGCCATGATGGATTCCCCAAGCGTCTTCACCGAGGCCTCTTCAGCCTGCAGTTCCTCAGCAGCCTGAGCCAGCAGCTCCTTGGCTTCTTCGCTTTCCACGAGCGCACGCTGGGTATCCAGTACGGCAACTTTCAGCTCTGCAGCTGCGCTCCCAGCTGCCAGCAGCAGAATCCAGAGGGAATGGAGGGCCAACTTCTTAATCACGCAAATCTCCTTCTTGATTGCCCGCTATACAGCTGCGAGCGTTATATGAGTTCCAGTCCCGCGCATCGCGCGGTCTCTTTTCAGTCAACTTCCAAGCTCATCACCAGCCGGCCTGTGTTCTTCAACGCGGCTCAACCACAGCGAGCCAGAACTCATGCTGTTTACAGTCAGTGTGTTCAGCAACCAGATGGACAAGCCGCCTGGGTGCGGATCATGCCAAGCGAAATCTCCCCTCGCCGGCGGTCATATCGTGATATGAGCGGGCGCATTCTACATCAGAATGTTCTGCCCAGTTCAAACTGAAACGCCTCATCTTCATCAACGTCGTCAACGTTCAGCACCTTGGCGTAACTGAACGTCATTGGTCCGAGTGGTGCCAGCCAGGTAAAGCCGACGCCAACCGAATACTTGATCTCGCTAGTTTCCAGATCGAAACAGTTGGAACTGAAATCATAGCAGTCTGTCTGGAACACGTTCCCGGCGTCGAAAAAGATCACCGGTCTGAACTGACGCTGATCTTCAACAAAAGGCAACGGGAAGATCACCTCAGCACTCGCTTCCACCAGAAGGTTACCGCCATAAGGGTCACCGTCAGGATCGAAGGTACCGGGAGGTATTGGAAAGCCATTAATATCTTCTACTGGTGGCGTCGTTCGTGGCCCAAGGGTGCTGCTTTCAAAACCCCGGACTGAGCCAAAACCACCGGAAAAGAAGTGCTCATAAAACGGCAGTTGGTCAGTGTCCCCATAACCGTCGCCGTAGCCGAGTTCGGTGCGCAATCGCAGCGTCCAGCTACGGGTGATCGGGATATACATCTGAGCGTCGTAGACAGCTTTGTAGAAGGTATTGTCGCTTCCGGGAACCGCAATCTCGAGCGCCATCGACTGTGATCGACCCCGGGTCGGGAAAACGCCTCGATTCAACGTCGAACTGCGCCAGGACAGATCCAGTTTATAGTTGAGCGACGTGTTGCCGTTGTCATCAAGATAGGCCGATATTTCCTGAGCCGGGTAACGGCCCTCGGTGATATCCGTATACTCGATGTTGCCGCCGAAATTTACCCGCTGTGTTTCGCCGATCGGAAACCCGTAGGTAACGCCACCGCCGATGGTGTCGGTGCTGAATCGTGCAATATTGCGTTCGTCATAGTCGAGTTTGCGGAAAAACAGGTTGTAGCCTCGACTGATCCCATCCAGGGTGAAGTAGGGATTGAAGTAGCTGAAGTTTGCCGCTTTCTGATACTCCGAATAGGAGACTCCAATGTTCAGGCTGTTGCCGGTGCCCAACACATTGCCTTCCTGATAGTTGGCGCCGAGAATCAGACCCGTACCCTGAGCAAATCCCAGCGTTGCAGAGATACTGCCGGAAGGCTGCTCTGCCAGATTGAAATTAACATCCACCAGATCGTCGCTGCCAGCAACTTCAGGCATGTCCATTTCAACATTCTTGAAATAGCCCAGCCGCTCCAGACGCACCTTGGACAAATTAATCTGCGCCGTTGACGCCCAGCCGCCCTCCATCTGCCGCATCTCGCGCCGCATCACTTCGTCCTGGGTCACCGCATTGCCGCTGAATGAGATACGCCGGACATAAGCGCGCTTACCGGCGTCCACGATGAACTCGATATCGACGTTGCCATCTTCGCCAACCCGCGGTACGCCGGTTGCGGTCGCAAAGGTGTAACCTGAGTTACCTAAAGCCTGCGTCAGTCTTTCCTCGGTGGCCGTCACCCGCGCCTGGGAAAACACCTGCCCTTCAGAGACCAGAAACAGCCGTTGCATATCCTCGGAGCGCACATCGCGCAGTTCACCCACCAGGCTGACCTCTGCAACGGTATATTTTTCGCCTTCGACCACGTTGACCGTGATGTATACCTGATCCCTTGCCGGCGTGATGCTGACCTGGGTCGAGACGATTTCAAATTCAACGTACCCGCGGTCTTTATAGAATGCCTCAAGCTTCTCTAAGTCCCCTGAGAGCTTTTCGCGAGAGTATTTGTCGTCGTTTTTGTAAAAGGACAGCAGGCTGGGGTGCTGTAACTCCAGTTGATCAAGCAGTTCGTCTTCTTTAAAGACATCCACCCCGACAATGTTGATGTGCCGGATACCCGAGGTCTTGCCCTCTTCAACGATGATCGAAATGGCCACGCGGTTTCGAGGCAGTTCTTCAACGTTGGTTTCAATCGAAGCACCATAGCGACCCTGAGCCACGTATTGACGTTCAAGTTCAAGGCCAACCCGATCCAACGTG
>Ga0316191_10002301_pt1 | contig 13842 bp, 15 predicted proteins | sample Eddworburr2cm_MG_FD_204928 | JGI IMG/M metagenome (GOLD analysis project Ga0316191, IMG submission 204928) | Coastal sediment microbial communities from Maine, United States - Eddy worm burrow 2 cm | ecosystem: Environmental > Aquatic > Marine > Coastal > Sediment | place: USA: Maine...
TCTTCTTTCTTTTCGGATTCCTGGCACGCGCTCGGTCTTCTCGACGGGGATGGTTTCTGGCCGCGCGCGAACCGCTGGTACGGCGAGATCGCCCAGGACCATTTCTTCTTGGCCGATCATCCGTACGTCCGGGTCAACACCGGCATCTCCGGGATGATCTACGGGCCGTTCTACCTCCTGCTCGTCTACTCGTTCATCAAAGGGAAGAACTGGATTCGTCCGATGGCGCTCGTCTACGTCGGCGCGATGTTGCACGGCTGCACCGAGTTCCTGATCTACGAATATTGGATCGGGCCTCCGCCCGGCAACACGTTCATCTTCTGGGTGTTCAACGGGCCGTACTGGGTCATTCCGTTCATGCTGGGGGTCCGCATGTGGAAGCCCAACCCGTTCGGCACAGCCCCTGCCTGAGGCTTTAGCCTTTGAAGCTCAGCGGCCGAGCCCAGGCCTTGCGCAGTACCGCCTTGGCGTCCGATTCGATGTTCTCGCCATGGGCGAGCACGATGCGGTCGAAATCCCACTCCAGGATGCGTTCGAGGGACTGCTTCGCCGCGCGCCGGTCCTTCCAACCCATCTGGTACTCGGGTGCGGGTTTGGGGTTGTCCCACATGTGAAAGACGGCTTTCCACCAGAGCTTGAGCTGCCAACCGACGGCGCCGGACTTCTCTCCGATGTTTTCGAGTAGGTCGGTGATGATGAGAGTCCTCGAGGGCCTGTCGAGAAAAACCACTTCCCAAATGAATCGATTGCCGCGGACCAAGACCTGGTCGAGCTCCTCGGCCCATGCGTTCGGCGCGTGGTCGGATAGAAACCAATCGAACTCGAGGTCGGGCTGCTTGCGCTCCACGCCTGGACAGATCCAAACGATCGCCTCCGGGAACGCTTCCTGCCACGCGGTAACGTAGAAGTAGTGGTAGCTCCCTGGCGCGATCAGATGGGCGACCGGGCCGATCTCACGAATCCGATCGACGAGCACCTCGTCGATCGGCGACGGGGAGTGCACGAGCAGCTCGCCATTCGACAGGCGCACTACGGTGGTTCGGGAGTGAAAATCCAAGCCCGCGTAGTGGACGGGATACTTCTTCAGCCAAATGCGATTCGAAACCAGCTCTTCGAGCGGCGTGTCCGGCGGTGCTGACATGGCGGCTCCTTCGCGCGACGGGAGCGCGAAGGATAGTACGGCTTGCGTTGCCTTCACACCCAGATCGTTACGCCGACTCCGGCGGCCCTGAGCTCGTTCACCAGGCTCTTCTCGAGCTCCCGGTAGTGAGAGCTCTCAGGCTCTTTGAAGTACTCGCTGTGGAACTCGATGAATATGTGCGTGATGGCCTTCGCGGCGCCGGTGTCGAGCAGATCTCGGAGCACCTCGTACTCCGAGGACTCGATGTCCATCTTGACGACGATCTGGTCGTACGCTCCGACCTTCTCGTTGAGCAGCTCGGCGAGCGAGAAGGTGTCGACCTCGATGGCGGCTTCCTCGTCCGCTTCGTAGTCACCGCTGTTGTGATCGGCAACTACCGACGCCCCCTGCGTCATCGCACCGCGGTCATCTTCGACTAGACCGAAGAGCTTCAGCTTTCCTTCCTTGGTCCAGGCGGCACCCTCGATGAAGTCCAGGTTGGTGTAGCTCTCGAACTCCTCTTTGAGCACCTTCATGCAGTTGGGGTTCGGTTCGATGAGGATCGCATCGTAGCGCTCGGGGGGCAGGTACTCCTTGAAGAAGGCGTAACCCTGGCCGACGTTCGAGCCGCAATCGACGAAGAGTCGCCGCTCACCCCCGCCAGGCTGCTTCGCGGCTAGTCGCCGTAAGTGAACTTTCGTGCGGGCGACGTACGCCCTCTGCTTGATCCTTCTGAACACCACTCGCCTTCGTCCGTCCCAGTCGAGGAGATACCCGCAACCAAGCGGTCGATCCAGCCGACGTTCCCACTGGCGTGCACGCCGCGGCTGGACTACCTCACCTCCCTCTGGACACGGCATCCCAAGAGAAGAAGGTATTTCGCCGGAACGTCATCATCTACACGATGGCGAGCGCGATGGGGGGCCTCGTCCACCTTGCGCACTTGCTGTGGACTCATCTGCTCGACCAGGCCGACTATGGCCGCTTCGCGATTCTCGAAGGCGTCGTGTTTGGGATCGCGACCGCGACGGTCACCCTTGCGCCGCAGACATACATTCTGGTTTACCTTCACAAGAAGCCGCGCTCCGGTTTGGCCGGCGATCTTGGCGGCATGCTCGGCGTCTCGCTCTGCGTTGGAGGTCTGACGACGCTCGCGATGCTCTTCCTCCCCGATTCGCTCTTCATGCTCGGGGGCGAGGCGATCCCCCGTTGGGCCGTCGCAGGTGTGCTCGTTGCGGCGACGATCGCAACGGCGCGCATCATGGCTCAGACGGTTCATGAAGCGCAAAGTCAGCCGACCCGGGCGGCTCTGTGGTCGGAGTTTGTCGACGGCACCCGGCCATTCATCGCACTCTCGCTCTTCTTCCTGCTCGGTTGGACCTGGGAGGCGCGCTGGGGCGGGCTCGTGTTGGCCCAGGTAGGCGCGGGGCTCGCAGCCATGTGGATCCTGTCTCGACAGGGCTGGCTCAGGCAGCCCCCTTCACTCGCGTCCTTGAGCGTGCCGATTCAGTTCTCGCTTCCGATGGTTCTCACGGCGCTCGCGTACGTCGGCTACCAAAGCGCCGACCGCCTCTACGTAGCGCTCTGGAACGGAATCGCTGCGGCCGGCCGTTACGAAGCCGCGTACCGCATCGCTTTGCTAGTCAGCACAGTCAACGTGGTGACGCTCCATTCGTTCAATCCGTTGTACTACTCGGCCTACGCAAAGGGCGACCGTGAGGGTGCGCGGAAGCTTCTCCGAAGGACCAGCCTGCAGCTTGCTGCATGGGTCGCTCTCTTAGTCGTCCTGCTACCCCTGATCGTGATGTACACGCCGATCTTGGCGGAATCCTATCGCACTTCCCCGAGTGTCATTCGCTCCATTCCAATCCTTGCGGTCGCTCTGGGGTTCCTTGGGATCTCGATGCTCTGGCAAGCGTCGCTCCTTGCTGCCACACACGCCAAGACCGTCTCCGCGATTGCCGTGACGTCGGCCCTCGTCAACCTCGGTGCCGATGTCATCTTAATCCCGCGCATGGGCGAGGTGGGCGCCGCGTGGGGCACCCTCATTGCATTTGGCTTCATGATGGTCACCACGATTCTGGTGTCCCAGCTCCGGCGCGTGGAGAAGTAGCGACCGATCTGCGGAAACCAACGAAACAAGGGTGCTCGACGCCCCCGGGCGCGGCTCGCTTGATCAACGCTTCGACATCCTTCACGACATGTGCCTAATCATGACATCGACTATTCGTACTTTCTTCCTTGCGGTTATCGTCACCGGGCTCATCGCCTGTGGTGACTCGTCTTCCAGCCCGGCCGTCGACTCGCCTGACGCCATAGGCCCCTTTGGCGTAGGACACAGCTCGTTCAACGTGGTCGACGCCGCGCGCGATGATCGCCCTCTGCTCGTCGACGCATGGTATCCAGTCGACGCCGCGGATGCGCAGGAATCACCGCTGACGGAGTACCCCTTGGCGGACCCGCTCACTCTTCCTTCCGAGGTCGCGGTCGACGACTTGCCCGTGTCTGCCCGTTCCGTTCAGACCCTGTTGGTCTTTTCTCACGGGTATCAAGGCATCAACATTCAGTCGTTCGAGCTGATGGAAGCGTTGGCCAGCCACGGGTTCATCGTCATTTCGCCGGAACACACCGGCAATGCGCAGGCTTCGCCGACCGACACCTTCGACGAGGCCGCCAGCAAGCGCGTACCAGACGTATCGTTTCTCATCGACATGATGTTCGCTCGCAACCGAGACCCGGAGGATCCGTTCTACGGACGGATCGACGAGGAGAGCGTTGGAGTCGTGGGGCACTCGTTTGGCGGGATGACCGCGATCGGCATGAAGTCGGGCTGGGCCGGTGCCAAGCCGGACCCCCGAGTGAGCGCAATCGCACCGATCTCCGCTGTCATCGATGGTGAGATGCAGAGCGACGAGCGGCCGAGCCCCTATGCGGGGTTCACCGAGGAGCAGCTCGCGAGCATCACCGTGCCGGTGATGCTGATCGGCGGGACGGAGGACATCAATGTCCCGATCGGCAACAATGCGCTCGCATTCGCACAGTTGATCAACGCCTCCCGGGTCTACAAGGTCGACGTCATCGGCGCGACCCACAACCACTTTGCAGCGATCTGCCCCATCGCGGACACGCTCATCGCTTTCGGGTTGGGACCGGAGGCCTGGCCTGGCCTCGGCGCGGAGGCCCTCATCGAACCCTACGAGACGACCTGCGGGCCCGACGTCTTCCCCATCGAAGAGGCGACCCGGTTGCAGAACCTCTACGTCGTGTCCTTCTTCAAGTGGCACATGCTGAACGCGAGCGGCTACGACCGGTATCTCACCACCGAGTTTGCCGACACCGAACCTGCGATCACGTTTTCGGTGAAATAGACTCTCGAAGGCGTGCTTCGGCTGCTCGCCGTTGGCGTTCTGATTCGTCACGGAGCTGCATGGCGCCCTTGAGGTTTTCGATGAGTTCTGCCTGGTCGCGAAGGCTCTGGTTCAAGTGATTCGTGACGACGTCTACGCTGACGACAGCGATCCCGCAGAACACGGCAAAGATCATCGCAACGCGCATCCAGTTCATGAAACCGGCCGGATCGTAGAAAGTCGTCGTTTCGACCACCATGATGCCGGCCGACAGCACGGCGCCGACCGCGAGCAAGGTAAGCAGGTTCAGGCCGAGGATGATCAGAGTGAGGCGACGCTGAAACAGCACGGAGGCAAGCACGCTCTGGCACGCCAGGATCAGCACCGGGGCAGCGAGGTAGCCCGCCATGAGCAAACTGTAGACGCCCATGACATAGAGAAGGCTAAGGAGACCGAGGGCGCGAATCCGGTAGGGCAGACCCTTGCCAAAGAACAAAATGACGAACCCGCCGTACAGGGCAACCGTTCCGCCGGCGATTCTCCAGGCTTGGAGCTCAATCGCATCGAGCAGCGTTAGCACGAACGCCACGCCTCCCACCACGACGGCGATGAGCAACGAGGACTGGAGCACCTGCTGCCGGAGGCTCTTGGCTTCGGCCAACACGTCCGGTTCCGGCGAAGTCGCGTTTCTGGCCACGGCTGGGGATGGTACCCCGCTTAGGACTTCCGCAACACCGCGATCAGGAAGCCTCCGAAGTATCGAAGCGGCGAGCGGCTTGCGAGGAGCTCGGCTCGGCTCAGCGCGCGCGCTACCCCGGGGAGCCGGTGCACGGCCGCGACGGGTGTGAGGACGCGAACGCCATAGTAGTCGACGAGCTCCACATTGGGCGGCAACAGCTTGGGAATGTCACGGGGAGAGTCCCAGCGGGTGGAGATGTCCGCCTCGGTTCGGTCGTCGCCGATCGGCTGGGGGCCCGCGACCTTCTTTGCGAGATAGCGGAGGCTCCAAGGGTTGTAGAATTCGAGCAAGAGGTGCCCGCCGGGCCGCGTCACCCGCGCCGCCTCCCGAACCGCTGCATCGATGTCGGGCACGTGCGCAAGGACCTTGAAGCTGTAGGTGAGATCGAACCGGTCATCTTCGAAGGGGAGGTCGCACACGCTCCCGATGTGTACGTCGAGGCCGCGGTCCCTTGCGCGTTGTGCCATGCCTTCCGACAAGTCGATTCCCACGGCCTCCTTTGCCACCTCGGCGACGCGCTCGAGGATCAGGCCGGTGCCGCAGCCGAGCTCGAGCACGCGCGCGTCCCGAGCGTAGGGCGCGGTGACCTCAACCTCGAGGTCGTCGATCATTTGATGATAGCCGTAGCCGCGCCCCCGTTCGTACGAGCCGCTGAAGTCGTCGTAGTACCGCCGCGCCTTCTGTTCGGATGTGTCACCCATGGATTTCCTCATAGAGCAGCTCGTACGCTGCAGCGACTTCTTGCGGCGAAAACCTCGACGTCGCCAGTTCTCGCGCCCTGCGCACGATTTCTGCGTGGAACGCTTGGTCAGCGCTCAGACCCTCGATCGCCTCAGCCAAGGCCTCGCCATTCGTTTCTACGGCGACCGCCCCGCCATCCTCGGCGAGCTCGGCGGAGGGCGTTCCTTCTCCGACGAGGACCGGGCGACCGAGGCACATCGATTCGAGCGCCACGAGGGGGTAATCCATCTTCGCGTAGGCCGTGCGATTGACCATGACGACGAAGTCGCTGAGCGCGAGGAACTCGTGGATCTGGCGGGTTTCTCCGAGCCAACGTATCCGAGATTCGACCCCCCATTGCCGCGCTTGCGTGACGAGCCGGGCCAGCGCTTCGTCTGCTTGCGGCGTTTTCCGGCGGCAGGCCATCAGCAGCACCGCCTCCGGACGGTTCCATGCCGCGAAGCCCTTCAGCGCGATCTCGGCGCCGCCACCGAACTCCAGGTCTCCGGGGTAGATCCAGATGGGCGCGTCTACAGGCAGCTCGTGCTTCCTGCGCAGCTCGCCCCGCTCGGCCGGGGTGGGCTCCACAAGCGGCGGCACGGACGGCGGAATCACCCGAAGCGCGCTCTCCGCGGCCCCTTCTTGCCGGAACCGCTCATACGCGAATCGCGACAGGGCGACGGTCACATCTGCGAAGAGCAGTTTTCGAACCGACACGGTCTCGGCAGGCACGCTGCACACGGTGTGCACGCTTGGCACCCGCCGTATCGCACCCGCAAGGCGACCGGCGGCGGAGCTCTTTGGATTCGGCGCAAAGAAGAAGTGCCAAAGATCCGCCGAGCGGCCCAGCAGCAGATGGCGGAAGACGCCGAGGTTGTCTCGCACGCTCGGCGCGAAGTCTCCGGCGGACGCGGCCCGGTACACTGCTTCGACGCGTCCACGGTCGACAGGGCAGGCCTGGCCGGGCCGCCCCATCAAGACTGGAGAATAATGACGGAGATGCCCCGCAATGTCGCGGACCAGATTCTTGCTGCTGTCGTTCCAAGGGGGGGCGACCGGCTTGGACACGAAGAGGACTTCAGCCATTCGCAAGGGGGGTTACGCTGGCCCAGGGCGGGCCGCAAGCGCTTGACCTGCGAATCGTGAGGCGATAGCCAATCTCTGCATGGCCGACCTACACGCCCATCGAGTGAGCCGTGGTGCTCGAGGGTAAAACAATCGCCGTCGTGATGCCGGCATACAACGAGGCGAAGCTGATTCGGCGGGCCCTCGAAGGCGTTCCGTCGTTCGTAGACCACATCATCGTCGTCGATGACGCGAGCGTCGACGCCACGACGGAGATCGTAAAGGCCCTCGAGCGGCCCATCGATGTGATCGAACACGCGACCAATCAGGGGGTCGGCGGCGCGATCACCACCGGTTGCCGGCATGCGCTCTCGCTCGGCGCAGATCTCACCGCGGTGATGGCCGCGGATGGACAGATGGACGGCGCTGATTTGCCGGGGTTGTTGGCGCCATTAATCGCCGGGGAGGCGGATTTCGTGAAGGGCAACCGCCTCGGCTGGCCCGAGGCGAGCAAGGCAATGCCCAGGCATCGATGGCTCGGCAATCACCTGTTCTCATTGCTGACGAGGCAAGCGATCGGCGTCGACCTTCAGGATTCGCAGTGCGGGTACGTGACCATGAATCGTCGCACGCAAGAGCGGCTCGACTGGGATCGGTTGTGGAAGGGCTACGGCTACCCGAATGACCTGCTGAGCCAGTTGGCAGTGTGCGGTTTGCGCGTCCGGGAGATCCCGGTGCGACCGGTGTATGGCTTGGAGCAGAGCGGGATCCGTCTGCATCACGTGCTCTTCATCATTCCGTTGGTGATCGGTCGGGCATGGCTCCGCAGACAGGCTCGGCGACGAGAGCTCGCGCGGTCCACGTCCCTGGGCTAGGAAATCCCATGGCCCAGATCGACATCTTCAATGGGGATGCGGATGGCATCTGCGCGCTTGCCCAGCTTCGCAATGCCGAGCCGTTGGAGAGCACGCTCATCACGGGCGTCAAGCGGGACATCGCGTTGGTCGCGAAGGCCGAGGTCGCGGCCGGCGACCGAATCACGGCCCTCGACATCAGCTTCGACAAGAATCGTGAGGGCGTGCTGAAAGCACTCGAGGCTGGCGCGGAGATCTTCTACGTGGATCACCACTTCGCGGGCGAGATTCCCGAAAGCGACAAGCTCACCACGCTCATCGACACCGATTCGAACGCGTGCACGAGCCTCCTCGTCAACGGGTATCTGAAAGGGAAGCACGTCGAATGGGCGGTGACTGGAGCCTTCGGCGACAACCTCAAGGCCAGCGCCCGCACGATTGCAGGGCCCCTCGGCGTCTCGGAAGAACAGCTCACGCTGCTCGAGAACCTCGGCGTCTACATGAACTACAACGGGTACGGGTCGTCACTCGAGGATCTGCATTTCGCGCCCGCCGAGCTGTTCGAGCTCGTGCGACCGTATGCAACTCCCTTTGCCTTCGTCGACGAGGCGCCGCAGACGTTCGAGAAACTCGAATCTGGATATCGGCAAGACATGGCTTCGGCGGCCGCGGTGAAACCCACCCGTGAATCCGACAAGGCCGCGGTCTTCATTCTGCCGAACGAAACCTGGGCGCGGCGCGTGTCAGGTGTGTACAGCAACGATCTCGCCAACGCCTCACCGGCCCGCGCTCATGCCGTGCTTACCGAGCGCCCCGACGGCACGTACCTGGTCAGCGTGCGTGCGCCGCTCGACCGCAAGCAGGGCGCGGACGAGCTCTGCAGGCAGTTCCCTACGGGCGGTGGGCGTGCTGCAGCGGCGGGGATCAATGCCCTTCCCGGAGACCAGCTGGACGCCTTCATCGACGCGCTCGCGGCGTCGTACGACTGACGCGCTCGCGGCGTCGTATGACTGACGCGCTCGCGGCGTCGTACGACTAGCGTCGGCCGATGCCCGACCAGAGGCTGTCATGTAAGAGATTGAGGACGCATTCCGCGTTCGGCGCCGGTTCGCCGAGTTGGAGGCGGTCGTCGATCGCCAGGAAGGCGGCGCCGTGCACGGCCGACCAGGTGAGCAGGCCGGCTTCGCTCACGCTCCGAGACAACAGGCCCTCCTCATCGCAGTCCTTGAGGATCCCTTCGAAGGCTGCAAAGGCTGCATCGCCAGCTTCGCAGAGCTCGGGCACGTCGCGCGTAGGCATCCAGCCGAACATCAACCGGAAGAGCTCAGGATGCGCGGATGCGAACTCGAGGTAACCGACGCCGGCCCGGCGAAGCCGCTCTTGCCCATTGGGCGCGCCTTCCTGGTCGGCCAGCATCGCCGCCCGTAGCTTCCGAAAGCCCTCGGTCGCAAGGGCGGCCAGAAGAGCGTCCTTGTCCTCGAAGTGCCTGTACGGGGCCCCCGGCGTGACGCCCAGCTGGCGCCCCACCTTCCTCAAAGACAGCCCCGCCGGACCCTCTTGCTCGAGCAAGGCCTCGGCAGCCTTGAGTAGGGATTCACGTAATTCACCGTGATGATAAGCTTTTCTAGCGATTGCCATGGCTGACTGTAACTTAATTGAAGGTTCCGTGTAAACAGTGTTGACATTAGAAGTGAACGTCGTATACATCAATGTATACAGCGAATACATCAGGAGGTCAACATGAGCAAGCAACTACTGACACTCGGAATCATTCTCTCCCTCGGCACCGTGGGCTGCGCCGGCTTTGGCGTCCAACAGGGCTCGAGCCTCACCGCGCGGCTCCAGAGCGAGCAGGGACTCGACAACCTTTGGAGCTCCAGCGAGCCAGCGCCCACGGAGGGGCTCGATGCGCCCGCTTACGCGGACCAGGGCCTTGGGAATCTGTGGATCAGGACCGAACACACCGAGACCACTGGCGGCGGGAGGCGTTTCTACACGAATCAGAACCTCGGAAACCTGTGGAGCTCCGCCTTCTGAGGGGAGCAAAATTACAAAATGTTAAGTTGCGGCGTCGGAGTGATAAGTTTACATTCTGTAAATCATGACCCTGCTTGTCGACGCCCAAAAGGATCTATCTCCCCCCAGTCCCATGCCACGCCACAAAGGGCACTGGCTCTGGGGCGGCACCTTCGATTTCCAAAGAAACCCGGCCGATTTCCTGCTCCAGGCGCACGAGGAGTACGGCGACGTGTTCGTGACGCGCGTGCTCACCGGTTCGTCGTACTTCATTCGTGATCCAGAAGTCGTCAACGCGATCAACGTCACGCATGCCAAGCACATCTACAAGCCGAAGGTGGTGAAACAGATGTGGAGGCCGTTCCTCGGCAACGGGCTCGTGCCGAACGATGGAGAGTCGTGGAAGCGCCAACACAAGTTGATCATGCCCGGGTTCCACAAGATGCGCATCGACACCTACGCGCCCACGATGAGCGACTACACATGCGACATGATTCGTGGCTGGAAAGATGGGGAGCAGCGCGACTTCCGAGATGAGATGGTGCAACTCACGCTGCGGGTCGTTGCCAAGACGCTGTTCGATACCGACCTCGCGCACGACTCCGAGACGGTGCACGATGCGATGCAAGACATCATGGAGGCACTGATCGACCACGCACAGACGCCGATTCCCGCGCCGCGATGGTGGCCTTCGGAGCGCAACCGACGGATGGTTCGGGCGCTCGACTCGATGGATGGCGTGATCGGGCGCTTGGTTGCTGGCCGTCGCCAACAGCAGAAGGACCGCGGCGACCTCATGTCACACATCGTGTTTGCCACTGATGAAGAAGGCAGCATGTCGGACCAGCAGATGCGCGACGAGCTGATGACGCTCATCTTTGCCGGCCACGAGACCACGGCGCACACGCTCACCTGGGCCTGGTATCTATTGGCGAGCAACCGGGACAAGCTCGAGAAGGCGCAGCGAGAGCTCGATGAGACGATCGGTGACCGAGCCATCGGGATCGATGACCTGCGCGAGCTGCCATACCTCGAGATGTGCCTCAAAGAATCGCTTCGCCGTCTTCCAGCCGTGTGGATCTATGGCCGCGAGGCACAAACCGATCTGCGTCTTGGCGACTACTTTTTCCCGAAGGGCGCGATCCTCGCAGTCAGCCCTCTCGCCACCGGCCGCAACGCCAAGTACTTCGACAATCCGCTCGAATACAGGCCAGAGCGCTGGACCCGCGAGTTCGAGCGGCAACTGCCCAAAGGGGCCTACATTCCATTCGCGGCAGGGCCTCGGGTTTGCCTCGGCAAGCAGTTCGCCATGATGGAAATGCGCATCATCCTCGGTACGCTGATCCAGAACGTGGACATCAACCTTCTCGAGGGATTTGAGCCAGATATCGTCCCCCAGATATCGATGAATCCCGGCCCTCGCGGCATGCAGATGAAGGTCCGTTTCCGCGATGGGGCGCCGGTCCTGGCCGGCGACCAGAGCCGAAACCAAGAGCTTTCAAGCACGCACGCGGCCTGAGCTTCCAGGCGGGGATCTGCTCTCAGAGCCTATCCTGCGATGACAATTATGAGACGCCCTCACATTTAGCCCGGTCGAAACTACTGGGTTTTATTCGCTGGAAAACGGTATTATCAGAAAATTCCAGTGTTAATCCTTGACGCGATGCGTCGATATGCCCAAGATGGTGCGTATCAGGACCCTGAGTGGCCTGCCCCAGCATGTCGCCCACCGGACCCGATCGGGGGTTTCCCATGGATACAGCTTTTCTCGTCGTCATCATGTCTCTCGTCGCACTTCACGTCGCCGCCCTTGCTGGCGGTGGCCTGGGGCTGGTCATCATGCGCCTGCTCGGTCGTGGACCGGCGAGCAGGCCGGCCGCCGAAGGCCGAGAATCGATGCCCTAAGCCAATTTCGTCTGCGCGACGTGGCCTAGGTCAGCACCAGGAGGCTTGGTGCTCCGGCTGTTCTAGGAGCTCACGCAGGTTTGCGGACACCACTCTGTAGCCGACATTGCCGTAGAGCTTCTGCCTACCCTGGTTCAGGTAATAGGTCGGGCTGCCTTCGATCTTGTTGCTGTCGCGCAGCTCGATGTCGCGGCATACCTCCGCCATCGCTTCGCCAGATTTCAGCTTGGCCTCGATGGCCTCCGTGGGCATTCCTACCTCGCCAAGAACGTCGAGGAGGACGTCACGATCGGAGATGTCGCGCGCGTGCTTGAAGAATGCCGATCGAATCTGCCAGGTCGCCTCCTCGAACAGGGTGCGTCCGCCGAGGTCGTCCCGGCGCGCGGAGTCGACGATGCCCTCGTTCGCTAGCAGTCGTGCGGCGCACAGCATTTCGTGCGCGGTCGAGGAAGTCGTCGGCGCCACTTCGCTCCAGACGCGCTCGTTCACCGAGACATGTGGGAAGTCCGCGGCGACCTTCCGCACGTGCTCTCCAAAGCCCGCGTACCCGCCGCGATCCTTGCGACCTTCCGCGATGCGATAACGCGTGGCGCCGAAGATCGGGATGAAGCGGTATTCCAGCTCGACCGACGAGCCAAACTCCTTGCGCACCTCGTCCAACCGGACCTCGGCCACGTAGGCCCAGATACACAAGACATCGGAAAAATAGGAGATGTGGAGGGTCATTCGAACACCACGTAGGCGATGCCTGCAATGAAGAGAAGGGCGAACACGACGAGCCACTGGCGCCAGATGTCGCTTTGAAGTGCGGAGTCGTCGGCGGGCTCGACGGCTTCGGTTCGGCTGCACTTCGGACAGCGTGGGTCGTCTCCGGCTTCTTCGGGGACGAACTCATGGTCGCAATCGGCGCAGATGTAGCTTGCCGACACGACGCTCACCACTGTCCGATGCCGCCCAGGTCGTGAACGTTCGCGAAGCCGTGGCTTTCGAGCAATCGTTTTGCCATCGCACTGCGGTTGCCGCTCTGGCAGTAGACGACGATCTGGTCGGTCTTGTCCCCGAGCTCATCGATCCGTCCGGCCAGCTCTTGGACCGGGATGCTAACGGCACCGTCGATGTGCCCTCCGGCGAACTCCCCGGGGCTGCGAACGTCGAGAAGCATCGCTCCCTTCGCGACCAGGTCGCGCGCCTGACCTCCCGAGATTCGTACCGCCGAGAAACGCATGTAGAGCACGGCAGCAACGATGATGACCAAGACGACTAAGATGAGCTTCGAGAGCATGGGCCCAAGGATAGTCGCGTGCCGTGCGCGCGCCACAGCCCGCACCCAAAAGCGGCATCGGGGCGAAAAGCGCGCTAGACCTGCCGGATGAGCGAGCCGAAGGGCAGGGCCGAAGGCCAAGAGAACGCGCCGAACTTCATTCACGACCTCGTCGAGGCCGACATTCGCGACGGGAAGCACGGCGGTCAGGTCGTGACGCGGTTTCCTCCTGAGCCGAATGGTTATCTGCACATCGGGCATGCCAAATCGATCTGCTTGAACTTCACGACCGCGGAGCTCTCTGACCAGGGGCGCTGCAATCTTCGCTTCGACGACACGAATCCGGAGGCTGAAGACACCGAGTACGTGGAGTCGATTCGCGAAGACGTGCGATGGCTCGGGTTTGATTGGGGGAGCCACGAATACTTCGCGTCGGACTACTTCGAGCGCCTCTACGATTGCGCGGTGGACTTGATCAAGCGCGGGTTCGCGTATGTCGATAGCCAGAGCCTCGAAGAGATCCGCGAGGGACGTGGCGATTTCTATAAGCCAGGGGTGAACGGGCCGTTTCGTGATCGAAGCGTCGAGGAAAGCCTTGACCTCCTGACGCGGATGCGGGCCGGCGAGTTCGAGGAAGGCGCTCACGTAGTGCGCGCGAAGATCGACATGGCGTCCAAGGACGTAAATCTTCGCGACCCGCTGATGTACCGCATTCGCAAGGTGACGCATCACCGCACGGGCGACGACTGGTGCATCTACCCGATGTACGACTACGCGCATCCGATGTCGGATGCGTTCGAGGGCATCACCCATTC
>Ga0316191_10002302_pt1 | contig 13830 bp, 8 predicted proteins | sample Eddworburr2cm_MG_FD_204928 | JGI IMG/M metagenome (GOLD analysis project Ga0316191, IMG submission 204928) | Coastal sediment microbial communities from Maine, United States - Eddy worm burrow 2 cm | ecosystem: Environmental > Aquatic > Marine > Coastal > Sediment | place: USA: Maine | collected...
GCCGCGGTCGACCGACGCTGCAATTGCGACCTCGATGCCGGAGCGTTCTCGCAGCTTGTTGCGCAGCTCGACGACACGGGATTGGGACTGTTCCACGTCGGCGACGATCTGCCAATGCTGCGACTGGCCGGGCGGCAGTTCGAGAGAGGCCTTCACGAAGAACGCGCCACGTATTCCGCGTTTCTGCGTTTCCTGCGCCACTTCCGCGCCCTCGCGAAACGCCTGCAGCTGGTCCGACGACAGCAACACGCGGTGTCCTTCGAGGCCGGTGGCAAACACGGTGTTCGCCCTGAGCGATTCGCAAGGTTCGGCCCTGTCCGATATCCCGGAATACAGCGTGTAGACGCCCAGACCGGTCGCTTCATCGAGTTCCGTCCACTTGTAGGCGTCCACCAGGTTGCTTGCTGTCGTCTGCGCCAGCTGCGGCGTACCGGCGGGAAGCAGGTTTTGCAGACCGTCGAGCACGTCGACGCGGGCGCGCTGCCGGCCGTTGTTTACGAGCTCGCAGTGGCGTACGAAGCCGAACTGGTCGCTCGTCATCCACGTGTAGCGGAAAGTGAGGTTCAGGTCGTGATTGACCTCCTCGAAGCAGAGCTTGTTGCCGAGCGTGTTCTTGTACAGGTGGCGGCTGACCTCGAAGCGCCCGTCGCAATCGCGGTCGAACGGTTCCCAGCGTCGGGGCCGCCCGTCGGCCGACACCCGCAGCACGGTCCTGGGGCCGGTGTGCGGGAAGCTTTCGTGAACCCTGTCTACCGGAATGTAGGGGAAAAGAGCCGTTTCGGGAGAAACCCGGCCGGCGGTCAGTCCGCCGGTGGACGAAACGAACAGCCAGTGATCGGCGCTCGAAATGACACTGATGAAGAAGGGCGCCATCTTGTCGACATTCCGTATGGCGTAGTAGCGCTCTTCCCCGAACGTCACGAATTCCCCGGAGACAGACTCTCCGGCCGTGTAGCCTGCGCTTACTGCTCGTTCCATATTGCTATTCCGTATCCACGAGTTGCAGTTCACCGAACAGACCGGCGTCAATCCAGCCGCGGTCTTTCGGCCCCTCGGGCACCGACTCCGATCCCACGAAATTCTCTCGTAACTCACTGCCGTCGTTATCGCAGTATGCGAGCATGAGCCCCATCACCTTGCCGGCGTAGAGAGCGGCCGGTGCGTTATCGTCGGCACCGTCGACGTAGTCGTCGGTGTGTATGTCGATGGCAAACTCCCACACGACCCTGTCGCCTGTCTGTTTCCAGCGGCTTTCGACGTGATGCGAGTAGTTGTGCGGCCGCTCGTCGGTGCCGATGTCGATCGCCTGGTTGTCGAGAGACATGTGGTAGGCGAAGGCATTGTGGTTGTACTGATGGTCGCCGCCGGAGTAATCCTCGTCGATGAAGATCTCGACGCAGTCGTCGTCCCAGTACTGCACGAGCGGGTCGCGGTGGCTGTCGAACAGGATGTCGTCGACGACCTCCACCAGGACGTAGAGCCGCTGTTCGCGCCACGCGACCTTGAAGCGGCCGCTGAAGTCCTCGGCGGAATATTCTGGTCCCAGCCACAGGTGGTCGATCTCATGCCACTCGGCGGCCTGCCATACGGCCTCGTCCGCTAAGCCATCGATGACCAGCGCTTCCGCGGACCGTGGAGCGAGATACCGGTTACGGTCTTCGTAGTGTGTCGGCTCTGCCGTGACCGGGGCGCCTGCAACGCCCAGCAGGCCAGCGCAAACCACTGCAGCGAAAGCCGGCGCTGGAAGGAAGGACACAAGACCCTCGCAGCCCTGGCTAAACGAGAGAACCTCGACCGGTTTTCCGGGCAAACAGCCGGAAATCCGCGCCTCCCGGGCACGGCGAATTCGCTCAGGTACAGACAAATCTATTTCCACGGACAGCTTCTCGTTACCCCGAACAACAACAAGTTTTCAAGACATATCAGAGAGTTAACGCCTTGAAGGTACAGCAGCTGTTTGATATTTATTAGTGTTGACAGCGCTGTCAGCATGGATTATAAATGCATTCTGACAGCGTTGTCATATTTTTGAGAGGGGGCGCTGTCAGGGAAGTTTTCAGTTTCGAACACGGAACGGCATCCATAACGCGCCGCTCCACAATGCAGCCAACAACTGCAAACCATTTAGGGGGTTCCAATGCACAAGCCATCCTTCCACAAGACACCTTTGGCCGCGGGAGTTGCGCTGGCACTGGGCGCAGCGGTTGCGTCACCGGGCATGGCGCAGGAAGGTGATGATGTCATCGAGGAAATTGTCACGACGGGTATCCGCGGTAGCTTGACGCGTTCCATGGACGTCAAGCGCAGTTCGACGGGCGTCGTGGACGCGATTTCTGCTGAAGATATCGGCAAGTTCCCGGATCCGAACCTGGCAGAGTCGTTGCAGCGCATCACCGGCGTGTCGATCGATCGAACGCGCGGTGAGGGTAGCCAGGTGACCGTGCGTGGCTTTGGCCCCGAGTACAACCTGGTGACGATCAATGGCCGCCAGATGCCGACCCACAATGGCATCAACCGCTCATTCAACTTCGCCGACCTGGCATCGGAGGCCGTAGCAGGCGTCCAGGTTTACAAGACAGGCCAGGCCAATGTGCCGTCGGGCGGTGTCGGCTCCACCATCAATATCTCGACACCCAGGCCGCTGACGGGCGAGCCGACATTCAGTCTCGCGGGCAGGCTCGTTGCGGACACATCGACCCGCACCGGCGATTCGGTAACCCCTGAGATCTCGGGCATCTACATCGGCCAATTCCTCGACGACACGGTCGGCATCGCCATCACGGGTAGCCTTCAGGAGAGGAACAACGGTGTTAACTCGGGCATCGTCAACGGCTGGTATACGCGGCCGGGGGATGACACGTTGCCGGATGGCACGGTCAACGTCAGGGTCCCGAATGATGAAAACAATATCGGCCGCCCGACCTCACCCGACGAGAATTACTCGATTCCGCAGTCGGTTGCCTACAACCTGGCAGAATACTCACAGGAACGGACCAATGCCCAGCTCGTGCTGCAGTGGGCACCGACAGAGAACATCACGACAACGGTGGATTACCTCCGGGCCGAATACGACCTGGAACGTTCCTACAGCGATCTCTCCGCCTGGTTCTCCAATACGGCGGCCCTGTCTCAATCCAGTCGATGGACCGAGGGGCCGATCGCCAGCCCGATCATCTACACCGAGACCAATGATTTCAATGACTTCGCGATGGGCACGGGTCAAGACGGCTCGACGAACCTGACCGAATCCATTGGTTTCAATTTCGAGTGGTGGCTCAGCGATCGGTTGATGCTCGAATTCGACTATCATGACTCGACGGCCGAGAGAGGGGCCAACAGCCCGAACGGCACGAGCGCGCTGATTTCGATGGCAACCTTCAACAAGGTGGGCCAGAGTTTTATCACCGGTTATGCATTGCCGGTCTTTTCAAACAACCTGAACTCCGGGGGCGAAGAAAATCGCCCGTTGTACGCGGACGACATGCTCATCACCGGCAGCGTCTTCAGCAACGAGATCGCCCAGATGGACCTCGAGCAGGCCAAGATTGCCGGGTCGTTCGACTTTACGGACCAGTCCTCTATTGATTTCGGTGTGCAAAGGACAGAAGTCAACAACCGATCGGCAACGAGTAATGTCCAGCTCGACAACTGGGGCGGCCTGACCGAGCCCGGGTTCATCTCGGATATCGTGGTTCGCTCAACCATCGAAAACCAGTTCGACGAACTGTCCGGTCACGACGATCCTAACCTGCAGAGGGAGTTTTTCACGGCCAGCCTCGCTGATCTCCAGGCCCGGGGCGAGCAGTGGTACGCGCAGAATGGTCTCGATTACGCTGACGTGGGTGACTGCGGCACCGGCTATTGCGCCTCCACCGCCTGGGAAAATGACCAGCGGACCAAGGAGGTAACCGACGCGATCTATCTCCAGTATTCCTGGGCCGGCGACGTCTTCAGTATGCCAACCAATGTCCGACTCGGCGTTCGCTACGAAGAGACGGACATAACCTCTGCCGCATTGAACACGATCTATGACGGGTCTTCGTGGGTAAACGCGGGTAACGAGCTGAACATCACGGAAGCGCTGGATGAGGACGGCAATCCGGTTCAGGGCTTCACGGACGTGAACGGCAATTACGATGTAACGCTGCCCAATCTCGACATCGATATCGAGCCCTGGGAGAACATCGTCTTCCGCCTGTCACTCAGCGAAACGATTACCCGCCCCAACTACAATGACATCAAGGGTGGATTGATCCCGGATGGCACACAGTTCTTCCCCAATACGAGGCCGCAGGCCTCTGCGGGTAACCCGAACCTTGTTCCGATTCAGTCGGAGAACTTCGATTTCTCATTCGAGTGGTACTACGCAGACGGCAGCTACCTGTCGATCGGCTATTTCGACAAGAATGTGGATAACTTCATCGGCACCGGCCGTTCGTCGGACACGCTGTTCGAGATTCCCAACATCGTTGGCGGTGCGCTCTGGGACCAGGCGGTTGCCGAGAGCGGCATCGATCCGAACAACTACACGGCGGTCGGTCGGTACATCCTGGACAATTACCAGGACAATCCGGCAGTCGACGGTGACACGATTGTCAGCGTCGAGGGTGACCCGTCGATCGTCTTTGACCTGGCCCAGCCCGTAAACCAGGAAACCGCAAAGGTCGATGGTTGGGAGTTGAATCTTCAGCACGCCCTTGGTGACTCCGGATTCGGTTTCATTGTCAATGCGACGATCGTTGATGCCGACGTTGCATATGATCCCTTCAACTCTCTCGAAGGACAGTTCGTCCTGAATGGACTCAGTGATTCGGCAAACTTTATCGGTTACTACGATGGCGAAAGCTTGCAGGTTCGTCTTGCCTACAACTGGCGTGACAACTTCCTTGGCGGTGTTGGCCAGGACCAGGGCACGACGACCAATCCCCAGAATACAAGGGCGTATGGGCAGTTGGATCTGAACGTCACCTATCACATCGGCGACAACATCACGACGTATCTTGCTGGGATCAATGTCACGAACGAGACGCAACACATTTATAGCCTTAATGAAAGGCAGGTGCTAAGGGCTATTCAGCTTGGTCCTCGTTGGGAACTCGGTCTCCGCTATTTCTTCGGAAACTGACCGTTCTCCGTGACCACCGATGGACCAGTCAGATAAGCAGTTTTTTCTTAGCCAAGCACCAATAGACAAATTTTGGGGGGCGTAATGCAACGGCAAATCTTCAACTCAAACCGCGGGCGACCCGGAAACAATACCGGTAGCCTGGGTGCAGTTCTGGCCATGGCCGGCCTGCTACTGCTGTCCGCGTGCGACAGTAACGACACCGTAACGGACAACAATCTTCCGGAACCGGGTAAAGACGGCGTGCCACCTGTGCTTACGACGGTCACCGTCCAGCCTGATGGTGTTGTCGCGCCGGGTCAGTCCGTCAGGATCGACTTCGAAGCCAGTGAAGCGCTGATGACGCCTGTCGTCTTCATCAACAACGTCCAGGCGCAAGTGTCGGGCAAAATCGCCTCGTGGAATGCCGTGCGTGAAATAACCGACACGGACCCGGTCGGCGACGTCACCTTTTCGATTACCTACCAGGATGTCAGCGGTGAACTCGGCCAGGCCGTTATCGCATCGACGGACGGCAGTGCCGCGTGCATTGGAGACGAGTGCGTGGCTGAAGAGCCGCTCCCCCCGCTCCAGGGCAATTGGCAGCTTGAATTCGCTGGTGTCGGTCCGACGGAAGGGGACACGAGCTGGTTCAGCATTGCAGACACGGGTCCTGACGGGCCGCGCGCCTGCTGGTTCGACGATGTCTACGAATTCGGTGCCGACGGTTCTTTCAGGAACATTCAGGACGACGAAACCTACCTGGAAGCCTGGCAGGGCGTTACCGAAGGCTGTGGTGCCCCGATAGCGCCTCACGACGGCAGCAATAACGCTGTCTTCGAGTACGACGAAACAGCGGCAACTCTGAAGCTGACAGGTGTAGGAGCTTACCTGGGCGTAGCCAAGGCCATGAACGGCGTGGAGCTGACAGCCCCGTCCGAGGCGCCGGCCTCGGTCACCTACAAGGTGGTCGAACTGATTGGCGACAGCCTGACTGTCAGGATCGATTACGGCGGCGGCTGGTGGGAGTACCGACTGACTCGCAGCGCAACCCCGCCCATAGTCGGCAACTGGAAGCTTGATTTTGCCGGAGTTGGTCCGACTGCAGGGGACACTTCCTGGTTCAGCATTGCAGACACGGGTCCTGACGGGCCGCGAGCGTGCTGGTTCGACGATATCTACCACTTTAGTGATGACGGCTCGTTCCAGAACTTCCAGGCCGGTGAAACCTACCTGGAAGCCTGGCAGGGCGTTACTGAAGGCTGCGGTACTCCGATTGCGCCTCACGACGGTAGCACCGTTGGCAGTTGGGTCTATGATGAGAGTGGCGGCACCGTGACGCTCGATGGTACCGGTTTGTACCTGGGCGTCGCCAAGGCCATGAACGGCGTGGAGCTGACAACCCCGTCCGAGGCGCCGGCCTCGGTCACGTACACAGTGGTCGAATTGATTGGCGACAGCCTGACCGTCAGGATCGATTACGGCGGCGGCTGGTGGGAGTACCGTCTCGTACGCGTCCCCGAAGCCCCTGACCTGAGTGGCGATTGGCAGCTTGAATTCGCTGGTGTCGGTCCGACGGAAGGGGACACGAGCTGGTTCAGCATTGCAGACACGGGTCCTGACGGGCCGCGCGCCTGCTGGTTCGACGATGTCTACGAATTCGGTGCCGACGGTTCTTTCAGGAACATTCAGGACGACGAAACCTACCTGGAAGCCTGGCAGGGCGTTACCGAAGGCTGTGGTGCCCCGATAGCGCCTCACGACGGCAGCAATAACGCTGTCTTCGAGTACGACGAAACAGCGGCAACTCTGAAGCTGACAGGTGTAGGAGCTTACCTGGGCGTAGCCAAGGCCATGAACGGCGTGGAGCTGACAGCCCCGTCCGAGGCGCCGGCCTCGGTCACCTACAAGGTGGTCGAACTGATTGGCGACAGCCTGACTGTCAGGATCGATTACGGCGGCGGCTGGTGGGAGTACCGACTGACTCGCAGCGCAACCCCGCCCATAGTCGGCAACTGGAAGCTTGATTTTGCCGGAGTTGGTCCGACTGCAGGGGACACTTCCTGGTTCAGCATTGCAGACACGGGTCCTGACGGGCCGCGAGCGTGCTGGTTCGACGATATCTACCACTTTAGTGATGACGGCTCGTTCCAGAACTTCCAGGCCGGTGAAACCTACCTGGAAGCCTGGCAGGGCGTTACTGAAGGCTGCGGTACTCCGATTGCGCCTCACGACGGTAGCACCGTTGGCAGTTGGGTCTATGATGAGAGTGGCGGCACCGTGACGCTCGATGGTACCGGTTTGTACCTGGGCGTCGCCAAGGCCATGAACGGCGTGGAGCTGACAACCCCGTCCGAGGCGCCGGCCTCGGTCACGTACACAGTGGTCGAACTGATTGGCGGCAGCCTGACCGTCAGGATCGATTACGGCGGCGGCTGGTGGGAGTACGATCTCGTGAAAGAAGAGTAGCGAGGGTCACGCCAAAGGCTGGACAAAATACCCGCAGCTCGCTGCGGGTATTTTTTTAGAACAGCGTGTAGATAAAAGGGGCGAGCGACGAACCCTGCGCGAATACGATCAGGGCGCCGAGCAGGACCATCACGACGATTATCGGCGCAAGCCAGAACTTCTTGCGCTCCCGCATAAAGGCCCAGAGATCTGCCAGGAAATCCAGCATCAGAAAGGTCGCTCCAGTTTTTCCTTCGGACTTTTTATGCTCTGAACCCGGTAGCTCTTGCGATTCGGATCGAGCGTCCTTTGCATCGGGTCATTGCCCATGAGACGCCTGACGATTGCCATCGGCGAGATCATAGCGAAAAAGACGATGCCGAGCACGAGCGGTGTCATGATCCGGCTTGCGAGCAGACCGAAGCGCATCCATACCCGGTAAATCCAGCGCAGCCACAATGGTTGGGCCAGGGCCAGCAACCAGAACGCTGCAGCGATGATCCACGGCCAGGCCGGCCAGGCCAGGTCGAGGAACCACGGAAAGAACAGCCCGAAAATGATGACGATGGCCGCGCCGGTCGTCAGCCCGAAATCGCGCAGGCCTTTCCGGTCAAGCTCGGGAATCACGTGATCGATCGCCATCTCAGTCGAGCTCGAACTCGCCTTGCCAGCGCGTGTCGTTCTCCCAGGCGGGCTGTTCCCTCTTGTCCAGCAGGAAATTCTCCACGACCAGGTAGTCCATTTCCGTACGCATGAAGCATCGATAGGCATCGGTCGGCGTGCAGACTATGGGCTCGCCACGCACGTTGAACGACGTATTCACCAGGACGCCGCAGCCGGTCAGATGCTCGAAGGCCCGCAGCAACGCATGGTAGCGAGGGTTCGTGTCCTCATGGACGGTCTGCACCCGCGCCGAGTAATCCACGTGCGTGATCGCGGGCAGCGCCGAGCGTTTGAGCTTTAGCTTCTCGATACCCACCAGGTGCTCCTGTTCGGCAATGATGTCGATCCTCAGCTCCTCTCGCACGGGCGCGACGATCAGCATGTAGGGACTCGGCGTATCCTGCTCGAAATAATCAGAGACGCGTTCCCATAGGACGGACGGCGCGAAGGGCCGAAACGACTCGCGGTACTTGATCTTGAGATTCATGACCGACTGCATCTTCGCACTGCGCGGGTCGCCGATGATCGAGCGGCCGCCGAGGGCCCGCGGCCCGAACTCCATGCGGCCCTGAAACCAGCCGATCACGTTTTCCCCGGCGAGCAGCTGCGCTGTTTGCGAAAAAAGCGCGTCGTCGTCCAGGACCGAGTATCTGGCCCCCATCGCGTCGAGCTCAACCCTGATTTGTTCGGGCGAATATTCGGGACCCAGGTACGAACCGTTCATGCGGTCGGTGGCGGGGCTGCCGTTGCCGATCAGCGTGCGCGGCTGTTCATCGTACTCGTGCCAGATGACAGCGGCGGCACCTGCGGCGCCGCCCGCGTCACCGGCGGCCGGCTGGATCCAGAGGTTCTCGTACGGCCCTTCTCGCAGCAGTCGGCCATTGGCGACGCAGTTGAGCGCCACGCCGCCGGCGAGACAGAGGTTTTTTTCGCCCGTCTCTTCATGGAGCGTGTTGGCGAGCCTGAGCACTACCTCTTCGGTGACGACCTGGATCGAAGCTGCGATGTCCATTTCGCGCTGCGTAAGGCCCCCTTCCGGTGCTCGCGGCGGACCACCGAAGAGTTCGTCGAATCGCCTGTTCGTCATCGTAAGGCCGGTGCAATAGTTGAAATACTGCATATCCAGCCGAAAGGTCCCGTCCTCCTTGAGATCGAGAAGTTTGTCGAATATCAGTTCTGCATATTTCGGCTGGCCGTAGGGTGCGAGACCCATGAGCTTGTATTCACCGGAGTTGACCCTGAAGCCCGTGAAGTACGTAAACGCAGAGTAAAGCAACCCCAGTGAGTGCGGGAAATCGATTTCCCAGAGTGGCTCCAGATTCGCGCCGTTGCCAAGCCAGGTCGACGTTGTTGCCCATTCACCGACGCCGTCGAGACAGAGCACGGCTGCGCGCTCGAACGGGCTGAAGTAAAACGCCGAGGCTGCATGGGACTGGTGATGCCCGGCGAACAGCAGCGGCGGCAGTTCCCGCAGTTCGCAGTCACCGAGTTCTGCGAGCTCCTTTTTGAGGACGCTCTTGAGATACAGCTTCTCCTTGAGCCACACCGGCATTGCCGCGACAAAGGAGCGAAATCCCCTGGGCGCATAACTCAGGTAAGTCTCGAGCAGCCGCTCGAACTTGATGAGCGGCTTGTCGTAAAAAACGATTCGGTCGAGCTCTTTGAGACGCAGGTTCTCTGTTTCCAGGCAATAGCGGATGGCATCGCCGGGGAACCGCGCATCGTGCTTTCTTCGGGAGAATCGTTCCTGTTGAGCGGCGGCAGCCAGTTCGCCGTCCTTCAACAGGGCGGCGGCGCTGTCATGGTAGTAAGCGGCAATACCGAGGATATTGGACGTACTCACTGCTGCTTTGCTTCCGCCCATTCCCTGGCCTCATCGTTGTAGCCGCCCAGGGCCAGGATTTGTGAAACCTTCTGGTTCAGTAACGGGTACTCCGTATCCTTCCCGCTTCGTACCAATGACCGGGCGTAACCCTGGACATCCTCGATATAGCGATCGAGGTCCCGGTCCTTGCCTTGCGCGCGTGCGTATCTGACCAGGTTGCCGTAAGCGCTGAGAACCACATCAGTCTGGTCCGGGTACTCTTCCGTCACTTCCAGCAGCAGGTCCGTTGCCTTCTCGTATTGCCCCGTTCTGAGATAAGCGATGCCCATCCAGCCAATGGTTTCAGCAATCTTTGTTTCATCACCCCTGGTGTAATAAAGAGACCGCTGGAGATTCGGTATCACCTCACGCCACTGTCCTTCCTTGCTCTTCGCTTCGGCAATCTTTATGTAGGTTTCGCGATTGTGCGGATACAGTTCAAGAACTTTATTCAGGTGGTCATACATCGCTGATGAATTGCCCAGACGTTGGTTGAGTACGGCCAGTTCGAAATGAATCTTCCAGTCGGCAAGCCCGGAGTTGACGATATCCCGACGTCTTTGAATCACGTCTTCCGGAGCCCCGACTTCGCCAGCCAGACGTTTCACTTTGTCGTTGAGAAACGCCGCAAGTTCGGCGTAATTACTTTGCCCGGGGAAAGGCGGCTGTTGAATCATGGCCTGCAGGGTCTGGATTTCGACAGGGGTATCGTAATTCGGGAACCCGACCCTCCTGGCAACTTCGCCCTCCGGCAATGGCTGGTAATTACCAGCCGCAATCACGTTGCTTACGATCGAACGGGATATCTCTGCTGCCAGGACATGGTTTCCCGCAAAGCCGTAATGGACATGTTCGAGAAGCAGGTTCCAACCGGGTTCAAAAGGCTGGCTCGCCTGCTCAAATGCAGCGGCACTTTCGACAAAGCTGAGGGTGCCGCTATCGGCGCCGGCAGCAACATCCTGAATTATATCGTTTATTTTGGTGTCTGCTCGAAATCGCAAGGCGTCGAGGTCTAGGGCATGCTGATAATGGGTCTTTGCCTTTTGGTATTCGCCGAGGCTTTCGAAGGCCGTTGCGAGCCTGAAGTGAGTATCGGCATACCCAGGGTCAATCTCCACGGCTGCCTGAAAATGGGTGACAGCGTCATCCCAGTTCTCGTCATCGGTAGCCTGGGCTCCTCGACGAGTCAGTTCGCGCCATTGATCGAGCTGCTCTTCTGACAGATTCGGACTGTGCTCGGACATGAATGGCGCCGAATGCCGAACGTTAACCGGCACGGATGACAGTATTACGTGCATCCCCTTGCTTTGAAGAGTCTCGACTATGCTGGTGAGGTTGTCCTCATAGTGACTGTAAACGCCCTCCATTCGAGGGTCGTCATGGGGGACGGCATTATTCGTAAACATCTGCATGCCTTCCCACTCGAGTTCCTGCATTGCGTCGGTGGGTCGGATCTTTAGAATGAGGGTATTCAAGGCTTGCCAGGTTCTCGTGCGCTTTAGCGCTTGAAGACTACGGATCAATGTAATGTTCTGGAGGAAATTCTGACTGAGCGTGCCGGGCCCGTACGGGCCGACAACCTCGTTGTTTCCCATCAGGATCACGGCAAAGTCGGCCGAGTCTTTCGGAATCGACTTCGCAACCGCGTAAACCACGTGTGAGTTGACCGAGGTCATGGCTGTATTGATCACCTCGATTTCCCGCGACGGTAGTGCCGCTCTCAGCTGGGCCCCCAGAAGCCTGTCGAGACCGTGGTTTTTATGGGGGAAGCCCAGCGCTGCAGAACCCCCCAGGATGAAGACCCTGATCAACTCAGGACGACGTTCTACGCTGAAGGTATTTTCGCGAGGGTTGATATCCAGAGACGCAGGATAGAACTGGTCAGCAAAATTACTGTTCTCCTGGTAGTACGACTGGCCGTCGATGTCGATTTCGTGGAAATAATCGTATGACGTTCCGACACCGGCAACCGTGAGACCCAACTCGAGCAGAACGAAGAAAAGCAGGGGTACGACAACGATCGTAATGAACGCGAAGGCGGCGTTTCTTGCGTCGGGCACGGGTCTTTATCCTCGGAACTTCGGGTAGATGGCTGCTTCCCTAAACATAGCGTAGTTGAGTGGTACCCGGTAGCCCGCGATCCCCGCCCGGAGATGTGTAGACTATCCCGACAGAGTCGACGCGTATGAGGTGAGAGGAGGCAGTTTTGCAGCAAATCGAGGAATGGCAGAGTGTGGATCGCGCGGTCTTCGAGAACGAGATCTTTCCCGCCAACCGGCCCGCCGTGCTCCGCGGCCTGCTGCGGGACTGGCCCGCAGTCCAGGCCGGCCGTCGATCACGAACGAGTGTCGTCGACTACTTCACGCGGTTGGGTGCCGAGGGCACCGTCGCGGCGATGGTCGGTCCGCCGGAGATAAAGGGCCGCTTTTTCTATACCGACGATTTCAAGGGTTTCAATTTCGGGTCGAAGAACGTCTCGATCGGCACCGCACTGGACACCTTCCTGTCCCTGGCCGAGGATCCCGAGCCGCCCGCTATCGCGCTGCAGGCGATGCACGTGCCGGACCTCATGCCAGCGTTCCTCCAGGACAATACGATGCCCCTGCTGAACAGCGATGTCGCGCCGCGGATGTGGATTAGTAATCGATCGATGATCGCGCCTCATTTCGATAACAATCACAACATTGCGTGCGTTGTCAGTGGCAGCCGGCGATTCACGGTTTTTCCACCCGAACAGGTCAGCAACCTCTACCCTGGACCGCTGTTGAAGACGCCGGGCGGAACACCGATCAGCGTCGTGGACCTGCGAGAACCCGATTACGAGAGGTTCCCGCGATTCCGCCAGGCGCTCGAGTCGGCCCGGGAGACCGTTCTCGAGCCGGGTGATGCCATCTACATTCCGATTCTCTGGTGGCACGGTGTGGAATCGCTGGACCCTCTGAACATCCTTGTCAACTACTGGTGGAATGACATCGCTCCCGCGCATCACAAGCCGATCCTGGCCCTGGTTCACAGCGTGGCGCTCATGTCCGGGCTGCCCGCCGATCAGCGTGAAGTATGGCGCGCGTTTTTCGATTACTTCGCCTTCCAGGCAGAAGGCGACCCGGCAGCGCATTTGCCGTCCGACCTGCGAGACGTGGTGGGCACGCTCTCGCCGGCAGACAGGGACCAGGTCCTGGCCTTCGTCGCGGAGCGCCTGAAAGCCCTGCTGGGGCAGGGAGCAGGCTGATCGCTGCTATTGGCGCAGTTCGTCAGGCACGTGCAGTCGGACAATAGCTGTCGATGAACTCCTGGTGGGTCGGCAGCTGCTTCAGCACATGGTCGACCTTCTGCTGCTGGAATTGCATGAACCTGCGAAGTTCCTGTTCATCCATCATGTCCACGATGGGGTGATATTTCTGCGGCTCGATGCCTTGCCCCAGCATCACCTGCACCCAGCTATTCTCGCGGAAGATATCCTTCTCGACCTCGAACACGAGGCCCGTATCGCGGAACAGGTCCAGGCGTTGCTGCAGGCTCTCGGGAATATCCATGTCACGACAGCGGCGCCAGAACTCGGAATCCGTTCGTTCCGTGACGTGGTAGTGCAGGATTATGAAGTCGCGCACATAGCGGAACTCGGCGTCCATCTGGCGATTGAACTCTTCCCGGTCCGACCCGGTGATACCGCCGGCGGGGAACATCTGCATCAGCCGGAGTACGCCTCGCTGGATCAGGTGAATGCTGGTCGATTCCAGTGGCTCGAGGAAGC
>Ga0316191_10002304_pt1 | contig 13824 bp, 13 predicted proteins | sample Eddworburr2cm_MG_FD_204928 | JGI IMG/M metagenome (GOLD analysis project Ga0316191, IMG submission 204928) | Coastal sediment microbial communities from Maine, United States - Eddy worm burrow 2 cm | ecosystem: Environmental > Aquatic > Marine > Coastal > Sediment | place: USA: Maine...
GAATCTATAGCCGAGCTGGCAGTTCGATAAAAATACGTGGCGAGGACGGAACTCGCGAGGCGTGTTCGGCTGCCTGTCCCGCCCCGGCTTCGTGTGAGCCTGTTAGTGATCGTTAGCGGGAAATTCCCTGTTACCAACCTGCTGAAATATTACAGCTGGCCGCCTTCCGCCTTCAGACGCTGCTCGAGCCAGTCCAGTGATGACTCAGCATAAAACGTGCAGGCAAAGCTGTTCACGAACGGATTGCCTTCGTCGCGGCGTTCCAGCTTGTCGTACATGCCGAAGAAGAATGGATGTGGCGACAACAGGATATCGCAGTCGAGATCGCCGATAATTCCGGCGCTTTCGATTATTTGATCAGCCGTGCCAGTCGCTGCGAACGAAAAACCCTGCGCAGACACCGGGCTCATGCTGTCGGCGTAAACAACGTCAAAACAGGTGTTGAGGGCGCAAGACTCCCAGGTCCATGTCACGCTACCGGCCGTGTGACCTGGTGTGTATACGGCCCTCACATCGACATTGCCTACCGAGACGAATTCCCCATCACCCACCACTGTGACATTACTGACTGGCGGGAATGACCCGTAGTCTGAATCGGCTACGTATTGAGGATCATCTTGCGATAGCTGGCCGCTGCTGAGAACAGGGGCGCCAGCTGCGCTTGTGAACACGTTGGCCCGCGTGAAGCGCTGCAACGCCGCCACGCCACCAGCATGATCGAAGTGCGGGTGCGACAAGAGTATTGCCTTGATGGACAGTGGATCAAAGCCGAGTGAACGGATGTTGGCAACTATTAGCGCCGCAGATTGGGGCAAGCCGCCATCGATGAGTATCAGGCCATCGTCGGACTCGATCAGGATCGATGACAGGCCGTCCGTGCCGACGAACCACGTATTACCATGTACTCGAAACGCTTCCTGCGGCTCGTTCCAGCCAGCGCACTGTTCGCATTCGAAGGGCGCATCAGGTTCAAGATCGCGCGGACCGCAAGCGGTCAACAGCGCGATTGCGGCTAAGGGAACAATAATTCGTTTCACAAGAATGCCCGGTAGAAAAGTCGAATTGACGCAATGATGAGAAAGGCTCCGAACAGCATGTTCAGGCGCCTGGCAGAAAATGCGTGTGCGATCTTCGCGCCCAGCGGTGCAGCCAGCACAGTCGCCGGTGCGATGCAGGCAAAGCCGATCAGGTTGACGTAACCGAGACTGCCAGCCGGGATACGTGGATCGCCCCAACCGGCGGCAACAAAACCGAGCATACCCGGCAGACTGATCACGAGGCCAAACAGTGCGGCAGTACCAACAGCACGATGAATTGGCTCATTAAACAAGGTCAGCGTCATGACCGAAAACGTGCCACCACCAATGCCCATCATGCTCGAGAAACAGCCAATGGCTGTCGGAATTGCCGGCACCAGCGGACCTCGGGGCACTTCGCTGGTGAGATTGCGGCTTTCGGGCATGAACAACATCTTGAGCGCAACCAGAAAAGCGAGCGTTGCGAACACGATTGCCAGGACATCACTGTGCACCCGTGACGCGATCCACGCACCGAGCAAAGCGCCCAGCAATACAAAGACGGCCCAACGTCTGACGATCTCGACATCGACTGACTTACGCATGTGGTGCGCACGTGCCGATGAAATGGAGGTCGGGATAATCGTTGCCAGCGATGTGCCTACCGCGACATGCATGCGTATTGCCGGGTCAACCCCGATGAATCCCAGTGTGGTCTCGAGCACCGGAACGATTACGATGCCGCCACCTATGCCAAAAAGTCCCGCAAGCACACCGGCAACAGCTCCGGTCGCAAGCATGGCAACACCGAGGATGAGCCATTGTTCCATTTGAATCAGGCGCGAAGGCGCTCGGCATGAAACCGAAGATGTTCTTCAATGAACGTCGATATGAAATAGTAGCCGTGGTCGTAGCCTTTGTGGATGTGAAGCTCGAGCGGCAGGCCACTTTCCTTGCACGCAGCCTCGAGTAATTCCGGCTTGAGCTGTTCCGCAAGAAACGGGTCGTCAGCGCCCTGGTCGACGAGGATGCGATCATACTTCGTTACGCTTCCTGCACGACGAGCAACTTCGCAGGCGTCATGATCTTGCCATGTCGACTTGTCATCGCCGAGATAGTAACCAAGCGCTTTCTGACCCCATGGGCTGTGTAATGTCGTGCAGATCGGCGCAAATGCGGACAGTGACCCGAACATGTCCGGATTACGCAGACCGATAGTCAGGGCGCCGTGGCCACCCATCGAATGCCCGGTCAGACCATGGCGTTCGGGATCGCCAGGGAAATTATCAAAAATGACCGGTGGCAGCTCCTTCGTGATGTAGTCGTACATCTGGTAATTGGCCGACCACGGTTCCTGCGTTGCGTTGAGGTAGAAGCCGGCGCCCAGGCCGAAATCGTAGTCATCGTCAGGATCGTCAGGAACACCCTCGCCGCGCGGGCTGGTGTCGGGAGACACGAGCATCATGCCCAGCATCGCCGCGACCCGCTGCGCGCCGCTCTTCACCATGAAGTTCTCTTCAGTACAGGTCAGGCCGGACAGAAATGTCAGCACCGGCACTTTGCCCTGCACCGCCTGCGGTGGCACAAACACCGAAAACCGCATGTCGCAGTTATTGCTGGAAGATGTGTGGCGGTAAAAGCCGATACGGCCACCGAAACAGCTTGTTTCGCTCAAGGTCTCTATAGTCATAGTGACCGATTATGACGGACCGTCAGGGTTTCTGGAACACCAGTGTGCCGTTGGTTCCACCGAACCCGAAACTATTCGACATAGCCGTCCTGATACCGGCGTTCTCGACCAGCTCGGTAACGAGCGGTGTACCAGCAACGGCCTCATCCGGCTCGACCACATTGATCGATGGGGCGATGAAATCATGTTCGAGCATCAGCAAACAATGGATCGCCTCCTGCACGCCCGTGGCGCCCAGGGAATGGCCGCACATCGACTTTGTCGAACCGAAGCGTGGCAGGTCGTCACCGAACAACTCGCGCATTGCCTGGACTTCCTGCACATCACCTACCGGCGTGCTCGTGCCATGCGTGTTGATGTAGTCAATCGGCAGCTCAACAGTCGAACGCGCGAGGTCCATACAGCGAATCGCACCCTCACCTGACGGCGCAACCATGTCGTAGCCATCCGACGTTGCGGCATAGCCGACGAGCTCCGCGTAGATTTTCGCGCCACGCGCTTTGGCGTGCTCGAATTCCTCAACGACGACCATGCCGGAGCCTGAAGAACTCACAAAACCGTCACGTCCGGCATCATAAGGCCGCGATGCCTGCGTCGGGTCATCGTTATATTTCGTTGACAGGGCACCCATTGCGTCGAACAGGGCCGTCAGTGTCCAGTCTTCTTCCTCACCACCGCCGGCAAACACGATGTCCTGCTTGCCCAGCGCGATCTGCTCTGCGGCCGCGCCGATACAGTGTGCACTTGTCGCGCAGGCAGACGTAATCGAATAGTTTATGCCTTTAATCTTGAATGGCGTCGCCAGGCAAGCGGCAACCGTGCTGCCCATGGTCTTGGTAACGCCGTACGGACCAATCTTGCGGACACCTCGAGAACGAAGCGTATCGGCCGCCTTGACGATGTTCGCGCTCGATGCACCGCCGGAGCCAGCGATCAGGCCGGACCGGACATTCGAGACATCACCGTCCTCGAGCCCGGCATCATTTATGCACTGCTGCATGGCGATGTATGAGTAGGCCGCCGCATCGCCCATGAAACGCAATACCTTGCGATCGATGTGTTCCTTGAAATCAATATCGCAACTGCCGGAAACCTGGCTGCGAAGCCCCATCTCCTTGAACGACTCGTTGGCAACAATGCCAGAGCGACCGTTCTTCAGTGAGTCGAGGATTTCTTCCTTATTGTTACCGATGCACGAGACTGCGCCGAGGCCCGTGATGACTGCGCGCCGCATGTTGTCCCCTAGAAATTGTCCGTGGATGTAAACAGGCCGACGCGTAAGTCTTCGGCGGTATAGATTTCACGTCCGTCAACAAACATCGTGCCGTCGGCTATCGCCATATTCAATTTGCGCGCTATGACGCGCTTGATGTCTATCTGGTAAGTAACTTTCTTCGCGGTCGGCAATACCTGCCCCGAGAATTTGACTTTGCCAACGCCGAGCGCCCGACCACGGCCCTGCAGGCCCTGCCAAACCAGGTGAAATCCGACCAGCTGCCACATCGCATCCAGCCCCAGGCAGCCAGGCATCACCGGATCATCCTCGAAGTGACATTCGAAAAACCAGAGATCCGGGTTGATATCGAGTTCGGCCTTGATCTCGCCTTTGCCGTACTTGCCGCCCTCGTCCGAGATCAGCGTAATGCGATCCAGCATGAGCATGTTGGGCTTCGGCAAACGACCGTTCGTCGGTCCGAACAACTCGCCATGGCCGCTGGCAATCAGGTCGTCATAGTCGTAGGAATTGCGCCGAGCCGGCGCTTCTGTCGCTGTACTTGTAGTGGTCATACGCTCTCCGGCGCAAAGTCAGGCTAAGACGAGCCCTGGACATAGATAATCTAAGATTTTACGCGTGCAAGACTCCACGGAGTTTTGAATTCGCGCCATTTCGGGCCGCTTTGTCCCTGTATCGGGACCGGGCCCTCTTACGACTTGTCATAGTCGAGGACGATTTCGTCCGTTATCGGCGTACTCTGGCAGGCCAGCACAAACCCCTTTTCCACCTCCCACGGTTCGAGGCCGTAGTTGGTCGCCATGTCCACCTCACCCTCACGAAGGTGGGTGCGACAGGTCGCGCACACGCCACCCTTGCAGGAATACGGCAGTTCCAGGCCCTGTTCCGCCGCGGCATCAACAATGTTCATGCCCGTACGCGGCATGTCGAACGACTTCCTGTGTCCATCCATGATGACCGTAACCGCAACAGAATCGGCCCCGGCATCAACCGCGGGCGCCGCGGCCCCGGAGCCCTTCCTGGGCACGCCGAAGCGCTCGGCATGCACGGCATCGGCATCCAGGCCTTTTTCGAGCAATGCGTCCGTGACCGTTTCGATCATCGACTCCGGGCCACAAACCCACGCCTCGTTGACGGTGTCGCCGCTGCAAAAGCAGCCAAACAACTCTTTCACCTTGTCTGCGTCGATGCGCCCACCCGAGATGGCGAACTCCTGCTCTTCCCGGCTGAAAACGAAGTGAATCTGCAGACGCTGTGGAAACTGATTCTTGAGCGCAAACAGGTCCTCAATAAACATTGTCGTGTTCTGCTTGCGATTGCCATAGAACAACGCAAATCGACTGGTTGGCTCATTACGCAAGATGGACGTCACGATCGAGAGAATTGGCGTTATGCCACTACCTGCAGCGAAGCCGATGTGAAATTTGCCGTCCTCGTGATCGGCCGGAAGATGGAAGCGCCCGGTCGGCGGCATAACATCGAGCGTGTCACCGACCTGCAGGTCGCTCGCGGCATATTCCGAAAACCGGCCACCCGGTTGCACGCGCACACCGATTTCAAGTGGCCAACACCCTTCGGCAGAACAGATGCTGTAGGTGCGCCGCAGTTTCTCGCCGTCGCGTTCGATCTGTATCGGCAGATGCTGCCCCGGCAGAAACGCGAACTCGTTCCGAAGCTCTTCGGGGACGTCGAGGCCGATACGGACGGCGTCCCGAGCCTCCCGAGTTTTGGATGCGACAGTAAGCGGGTAAAACTGTTTCACAGGCATTTGAAGTATTCGAAAGGCTCGAGGCAATCGGCACACCGATAGGAGGCCTTGCACGCCGTGGAACCAAATTCGCTGACAACCTCGGTATTGCTCGAATCGCAGCGTGGGCAGGTGATCGGGCGATTTCGCCGTTCGGGTGGTGCTATCCCATAGACTCGCAGCTTTCTGCGCCCCTCTTCGCTGATCCAGTCAGTCGTCCAGGCTGGCGCGAGTACTCGCCGAATATTGATCGTTGCGACGCCCCGCTCCTCCAGGGCCGCAATCACGCTGGCCTCAATCGCTTCTGTTGCCGGGCAGCCTGAATATGTGGGAGTCAGCGAGACGGTAACACCTCCGTTACATTCGACGTCGCGCACTATGCCGAGGTCCCTGATCGACAAAACCGGGATCTCCGGGTCGGCGACGTCCGACAGCCACTCAAGGATCTGCTCCGGTTTGTATACGGTCTCTACCATGTCGCACCCGGAAACGTCCGTTGCATGTATTGCATCTCGGCAAGCAAGAATCCGAAGTGCTCGGTGTGTCGGCCTTGCTTGCCACCACTTACCATCCATTGGTCGCCAGGCAATTCGAGCGTGGCCTCGGCGACAATTGCCGCGACGTCGGCGCGCCACTGCGTCTCGAGAACCTCGAGGTGAGGGCCATTGTGAGCCGACCGCATTGCATCATCGAGGTCGTCCGGCATGAACATCTCGCCCGTGAATTTCCACAGATCATTCAGCGACTGTTGCACCCGCGCGTGGCTTTCGTCCGTACCATCGCCGAGACGAACAAGCCACTGACTGCTGTGCCGCAGGTGATATCGCACCTCCTTGACTGCGCGTGCCGCAATGTCGGAGATTCCTTCGTCACTGCAACGCGTCAATACTTCGAGCAAAGCCAGGTACCAGGATTCGAATAACACCTGGCGCACGATAGCATCGCCAAAGTGTCCGTTGGGCTGCTCGACCAACAGCAGGTTTTGGTATTCATGCTCCGGCCTTAGAAAAGCAAAGTCGTCTTCACTGCGCCCCTCGCCTTCGCACTCCCCTGCGTAGGTGTAGAACATGCGCGCCTGGCCGATGTAGTCGAGCGCAAAATTCGCGTTGGCAAGTTCTTCTTCGAGTTCCGGGCTGCCGGCTACGAGTTCGATCATGCGTTGACCTAGAATCAGCGCGTTATCGCCAAGACGCGTCGCATAGGCCGTGAGGACACTCTTGCCTGTCACAGGTTATCGACCTCGTCGGGAATGTCGTAAAACGTCGGATGGCGGTAAATCTTGTCTTCCGCCGGCTCGAAAAACGCGGAGGATTCGGCGGGATCGGAGGCGACAATGCTATCGGAGCGAACAACCCAGATGCTCACTCCCTCATTCCGTCGCGTATAGGTATCGCGCGCATTGTTCAGCGCCATGTCATCGTCAGCCGCATGCACGCTGCCCGCGTGCCGATGGCTAAGTCCCGACTTGCTGCGGATGAAGACTTCGTAAAGTGGCCATTCCTGTTTTGTCATAGCTTTATCCTGTCGTGGCTGAAGCCGACCCTATGCCGCGGCGGACGCCTCCGCTTTCTTCGCGGCGTAGACCCGGGCCGCTTCTCGCACCCAGGCACCATCGTCATGTGCCTTGCGGCGTTTGGCCATGCGTTTTTCGTTACACGGCCCGTTACCGGAAATCACTTCAAAAAATTCCTGCCAGTCGATATCCGAGTGCTCGTAATGCCCGGTTTCCTTGTCCTGGCGCAGCTTGTCATCCGGAACGGTAAGGCCGAGAAAGTCCGCCTGCGGCACCGTTACGTCAATGAACTTCTGTCGCAGTTCATCGTTGCTGAAACGCTTTATCTTCCAGGCCATGGACTGCGCGGAATGTTTTGACTCCGAGTCATTGGGGCCGAACATCATTAGCGATGGCCACCAGAAGCGATTCAGTGCGTCCTGCGCCATGGCTTTCTGCTCCGGAGTACCGCGACACAGAGTCAGCATGATTTCAAAGCCCTGACGCTGATGAAAACTCTCTTCCTTGCAAACACGAATCATGGCGCGTGAATACGGTCCGTAAGAGCAGCGACACAACGGAATCTGGTTCATGATTGCCGCACCATCGACAAGCCAGCCGATGGCGCCAATGTCAGCCCAGGTCAGAGTCGGGTAGTTGAAAATACTCGAGTACTTGGCCTTGCCCGACAACAGGTCCGCAACCATCTTGTCTCGCGATACACCGAGTGTCTCGGCAGCGCTGTACAAATACAAACCGTGCCCGGCCTCGTCCTGAATTTTTGCGAGAAGAATAGCCTTGCGCTTGAGCGACGGTGCGCGCGTCAACCAGTTGCCCTCGGGTTGCATGCCGATGATCTCCGAATGCGCGTGCTGGGAAATCTGGCGAATCAGCGTTTTGCGATAGGCCTCAGGCATCCAGTCCTTTGCCTCGATCTTCTCTTCGGCATCGATGCGCGCCTGGAATGCGTCCAGTTGCTCTTTGGTATCGCCGCCCGACTTGGCGGAATCACCCTTTCCTGCCTGGTCAAGGCCTTGTGTATACATGCAAGAACTCCCTGGACAATAGAATCAACGTGTCACGGTATTTTATACCTTTCAACATGCTCTGTATCACGTCTCCGGCTCGACAATCGGTTCGTCGCGACTAACCACGCGCCCGCGGAACAATGCCACTGCTTCGGCCTGCTGGTTCGTGATTTTCACGGTATAGAAGCCCCGACGTTCGCCCCGGTAATCCTCAACTGCGATCGCGGTCAGCCTATCGCCCAGCCTCGCGGATCGCAGGAAATGGATCTTTCCTGACGCCGACAGCGTGACGCGATTGTATGAATTGCACGCAAATGCACACGCCGTGTCGGCCAGCGTGAACAGCATACCACCGTGGCAAACACCGACGCCGTTGACCATGTCCTCGCGTACCTGCATCGTTGCCGTCGCAGCGCCCAGGCTGGTGACCTCAACTTCGATACCAAGTGATCGCGATGCCTTGTCATCTTTCCACATTTCTGCCGCGCAACGTTGCGCTGTTTCAAACTCAGTCATTATCCAGTCCACCGAACCGCCGCATGAACGCCCGCGACACGGGCGGCAGCGGCCCGTCCGCTGTCTCCATCTGTACGTCGAGCCACGCATCCGCTCCCACATGCACCGCCCGGTAAAGGTTGCGGCACAGTTGGTAAGCCGCGGCTCCATGCCAGCCCACAGGCAGCAGCTCGGCCGGCAGCCAGGGGTCGCGCAACAGGACCTTGCGGTACTCCTGGATAAGCAAAGTACGTATTAAAAAAGCCGATTTATCAGTCATTTGAGCTTTCCTGGAGGCGGCTTTGAGAAGCGGACGAAAGCGTCGTACAAAATCGGCGTAGCGCGCGTCGATTTCATCCAGGTTCCAGCAGTCATGCGTCAGCTCCCGCATCGCGGCGCCGCTGCGGATGGTCTGCCCGCGCATGACGACGAGCGAGTCTTCAATGCCATGGCGATGCATCGTCACGTCGAGTTCCCCGAGTTCCGGAGCCGGATGTGCAAGTACATCGGCCGACAAGGGACCGAAACCCAGCCAGCCACATTCCCTGCGCATCGTTTCTTTGGTGGCGGTGTCCAGGCCTGATAACAACAACAGGCACCATTCGCCGTTCCAGTGCTCAACCGGCTCGCCGTAAATGCGGTGTGTTGCCTGTTCGAACCGCTCCCGGCCTTCAGCCGTCAGACTGTAATACGAGCGGCGGCCAATCTGTTGAGATTGCAGCCAGCCGTCCTTCACAAGGCGAAAGACTGATGTGCGCACGAGACGCTCGCTGATGCCGAAATCGGCCATGACTTTAATGAGGCTGCCAAGCCAGACCGTGCCTCCACGCGGCGCAATCGCATCACCGAACACGGTCGTAATCAGCGAACCTGCCCGCAGCGTCGGTCGCGAACGAAATTCATCAACGAGTTTTTGACAGGTAGTCTGTATGCTCATTTGGAGCCAGCTTGATTTCGACCGCCTCGACCGTACAATCCGATACAGAATATATCAATTCTTTTATTTTTTTGTGTCTATCCATGTCGCCCGCTGCAAGGAGTTCGCGATGAAACTTGGCAATCTCGTACTGGACCAGTGGCTTGACGGTGACGGGGACGGAACCACCCTGAGCAGCGCCGTCAGCGGCAAACCACTGGCGCGCATCACCAGTGACGGCATCGACTTCGCCGCAGTACTGGCCCACGCCAGAAACGTCGGCGGCTCCAACCTGCGCAAAATGACGTTTCACCAGCGCGGCGAGATGCTCAAGGCACTCGCGCAATACCTCATGGAGCACAAGAAGGAGCTGTATGCCCTGTCTACCGAAACCGGCGCGACAAAGGGCGATAGCTGGGTCGATATCGACGGTGGTATATCGACACTCTTTGTGTTTTCCAGCAAGGGTCGGCGAGAGATGCCGAACGATCACGTCTACCTCGACGGGCCACCGGAAGCCCTGTCGCGTAACGGCACATTTGTCGGGCAGCATATTTACACCCCGAAGCTCGGCGCGGCTGTGCATATCAACGCCTTCAACTTCCCGTGCTGGGGAATGCTGGAAAAACTCGCACCAACCCTGCTTGCCGGCGTACCGGCGATTGTTAAACCGGCATCGAGCACGGCATACCTTACAGAGCTGATGGTCCGTCGAATCAACGCCTCGGGCATACTGCCTGATGGTGCGCTGCAGCTAATTTGCGGCAGCGTCGGCGACCTGTTCGACCACCTGAACTGCCAGGATACGATCGCGTTCACTGGGTCAAAGAATACGGCCGAGTTTCTGCAACAACATCCTCGGGTTGTCAGTGAGTCAGTCGCGTTCACGGCGGAAACTGATTCGTTGAACTCGTCCATCCTCGGCCCCGACTCGCTCCCCGGCACGCCCGAGTTCGACCTGTTTGTAAAAGAAGTCACGCGGGAGATGACGAGCAAGGCCGGCCAGAAATGCACGGCAATTCGTCGCATCATTGCGCCGTCAACGATCTCCGGAGCGCTCGTGGACGCGCTCTCCAAAGCGCTTGGCGAAATTCGTATTGGCAATCCGGCCAGCAAGGACGTTGATATGGGTGCACTTGCAAGCCAGGGACAGCGCGATGAAGTGCGAGATCGTGTCAGGGAGTTGTCGCAGCAGGCTGAAATTGTGTACGGCGGCAAGGACGATTTTGACGTTGTGGATGCTGACGCAAGCAAGGGAGCATTTTTCATGCCCACTTTGCTGCATTGCGAGAAGCCGCTCACGTCGAGTGCCGTGCACTCGGTCGAAGCCTTCGGCCCGGTAAGCACCGTGTTGCCATACAACGATCTCGAGGAAGCAATCGAGCTGTCGCGCATGGGCGAAGGCAGCCTCGCCGGTTCGATCATCACAAATGACAACGATGTGGCTCGCCATCTCGTGCTCGGCACCGCCGCCTACCACGGACGCATGGTCGTAATTAACCGGCATTGCGCTGCGGAATCGACCGGCCATGGGTCACCATTGCCGCACCTGATTCATGGCGGACCCGGCCGCGCTGGCGGCGGAGAAGAGATGGGTGGCGTACGCGGCGTAAAGCATTACATGCAGCGCACCGCGATCCAGGGATCGCCACAAACGTTGACGGCAATAGGCAACCGGTGGACTCGTGGCGCTGACGAGAAGGATCCTGGAGTTCACCCGTTCCGCAAGACATTCGAACAACTGGCGATCGGTGACACCCTGCATACCGGTGAACGCAAGATTACGCTCGACGATATCCAGCACTTTGCGGATTTCACGGGCGACACATTTTATGCCCACACCGACGAAGAGGCTGCAGCCAAAAATCCCTTCTTCGATGGCCGCGTCGCACACGGCTACCTGATCGTGTCGTTTGCTGCGGGCCTGTTTGTCGATCCGGAGTTCGGTCCCGTCCTCGCGAATTACGGTATCGACGACCTGCGCTTCGCCCAGCCCGTCAATTACGGCGATACGGTGAAGGTTCGCCTGACCTGCAAGCAAAAAACACTGCGCGCAGGCACTGGATATGGCGAGGTGCGCTGGGACACGGAGGTAAGCAACCAGGACGACGAGATCGTAGCTCAATATGACGTCCTGACGATGGTTGCAACCGACGCGCACTGGGCATCGGTGCAATAGGAGCCGCCGGTCTATATAATGCGCGCCCTCTTGCGACACTCGACCAAGGGATCCGCATGAGCACCATCATCTATACGAAGACTGACGAGGCGCCGGCACTGGCAACTTATTCGTTCCTTCCGATCGTAAAAGCCTTCACGGACGCGGCCGGGATCAATGTCGAAACGCGTGACATCTCGCTCGCAGGCCGTATCCTCGCAAAATTCCCCGAGAACCTGGCCGAGGATCAACGCCAGCACGATGCGCTGGCTGAGCTGGGTGCGCTCGCGAAGACGCCCGAAGCCAATATCATCAAACTTCCAAACATCAGTGCCTCGATCCCGCAGCTCGTTGCCGCCATCGAAGAACTGCAGTCCCAGGGATTCGATGTACCAAACTATCCGGAGGAACCGTCGAATGATGCCGAGCGGGCTATTCGTGATCGCTATGCCAGCGTACTCGGCAGCGCCGTAAACCCGGTATTGCGAGAAGGCAATTCGGATCGTCGCGTCGCGTTGGCCGTAAAGAATTTTGCGAAAGCGAATCCGCACCGGATGGGTGCCTGGAGCCCTGACTCCAAATCGCACGTTGCACACATGCATCACGGAGACTTCTACTCCAGCGAGCAGTCAGCCATCCTGGCAAACGCCGGCAGCCTGCGTATTGAGCATACCGATGCAGATGGCAATGTAACGGTGCTACGCGAGTCCGTTCCGGTTCTCGAAGGCGAAGTTGTGGATTCGTCCGTCATGAATTGCCAGGCACTCAGCGAGTTCTTTGCAAACGAAATCGACGCCGCGAAGGAAGAAGGTGTGCTGTTCTCGTTGCACCTCAAGGCAACGATGATGAAGGTCTCCGACCCGATCATGTTCGGCCACTGCGTGCGCGCGTATTACAGCGACGTGTTCAAAAAGCACGAAGCCCTTTTTAATGAAATTGGCGTCGATGCAAATAACGGTATTGGCGATGTCTACGCCAAGATCGAGGGCTTGTCAGCGGAGACTCGCGTCAAAGCGGACCTCGAAGCTGTTTACAAGAATCGCCCCGAGCAGGCCATGGTCGACTCTGACAAGGGCATTACGAACCTGCACGTGCCGAGCAATGTGATCATCGATGCATCAATGCCCGCTGCCATACGTTCTTCCGGGCAGATGTGGGGACCGGATGGCCAGTTGCATGATGCAAAAATGGTCATCCCGGATCGCTGCTACGCGAGCATCTACGAGGAGGTCATTCAGGATTGCAAAGACCATGGCGCGTTCGATGTCGCGACGATGGGTAATGTCTGCAATGTCGGTCTCATGGCACAGAAAGCCGAAGAATACGGATCGCATGACAAAACATTTGAAATTGCCGCCGACGGTAAGGTGACGGTCACCGCTCAAAATGGCGATGTAGTCATGGAACACATCGTGAATAAAGGCGATATCTGGCGAATGTGCCAGGCGAAAGATGTACCGATTCGTGACTGGGTGAAGCTTGCCGTCATGCGCGCCCGCGCGACGGGCTCTGCCGCGATATTCTGGCTCGACGAAAACCGGGCCCACGACCGCAACCTGATTGACCTCGTCAACAAGTACCTCGCCGACCATGATACCGAGGGCCTCGACATCCGTATCGAGTCACCCGTTGACGCCATGCGTTCGACGCTGAAACGTGTCAGGGCGGGCAAAGATACGATCTCGGTGACGGGTAATGTGCTACGCGACTACCTGACTGACCTGTTCCCGATCCTGGAACTCGGCACCAGTGCCAAGATGTTGTCGATCGTACCCCTGCTTGCGGGTGGCGGACTTTACGAAACGGGTGCCGGCGGCTCGGCGCCGAAACACGTGCAGCAATTCGTGAGCGAAGGCCATCTTCGCTGGGATTCACTTGGCGAGTTTCTCGCACTGGCTGTGTCGATCGAAGATGTCGCTGGCAAGACCGGTAGCGACCAGGCGCACATCATTGCGGAAGCGCTCAACGATGCCAACGGCCGCTACCTCGAAGAAAACAGGGCCCCATCAAGAAAGGTCAACGAAATCGACAACCGGGGCAGCCACTTT
>Ga0316191_10002305_pt1 | contig 13821 bp, 12 predicted proteins | sample Eddworburr2cm_MG_FD_204928 | JGI IMG/M metagenome (GOLD analysis project Ga0316191, IMG submission 204928) | Coastal sediment microbial communities from Maine, United States - Eddy worm burrow 2 cm | ecosystem: Environmental > Aquatic > Marine > Coastal > Sediment | place: USA: Maine...
CATTACCTGTTCCGTAGAATCCGCCATTTTTGTGGCCAGTGAGCGCTCGGCATAATTACCAAAGCCGAGTAGTCCGGCGGCTTCATGGCGTAATGCCATGATATCTTCCATCAGCGCGCTATTGTCCCATTGACCGGCGTGCGGGCCCTGGTCAGAGGCACGAGTCACATAGGCGGTATAGAGTTCCTCGCGCAGCTCACGGTTATCTGCATAGGTGATCACCGGGTAGTAGGACGGGAACTCCAGGGTAAATACCCAGCCGTCGAGCTCGCGTTGTTCGGCTGTTTGTTTCGCCAGTGAGCGCGCACTTTCGGGCAAGCCTTCAAGCAGGTTTTCATCGGTAATCTGTTTGTGCCACGCGTTGGTGGCATCGAGCACATTGTCGCTGTATTGCGAGGACAGCTGTGAGAGTTTTTGCTGTATTTCCTTGTAGCGATCGCGCGCATCCTGGTCGAGTTCGATACCGGAAAGACGGAAATCACGCAAGGCGTTATTGATGACTTTCTGCTGTGCAGTATCCAGCGTAGCCATCTCGTTGCCATCCGCAATTTGTCGAAACGCCTTGTAGAGTCCCTCGTGCTGGCCCATCTCGGTGCCGTATTCGCTCAGCAGTGGCAGGCATTCGTTGTAGCTTTCACGTAACTCGTCACTGTTGACGACCGCGTTCATATGGCCGACCGGTGACCAGGCACGGTTGATGCGGTCCTCCATGTCATCCAGCGGGTCGACCAGGTTGTTCCAGCTGAAGTGATTATTTTCCTGCAGCAGCCGTTCTACCTGGCGGCGGCTTTCGTCCAGTAGTTCAGTGATAGCCGGTTTTACATGTTCGGGCTTGATCTTCGAGAACGGTGGCAGGCCGTCAAGTTCCAGCAGCGGGTTGGACATTCGGTTAATACCTCTTTATTTACAGGGTGTAATGGCTGTCAGGGCGAGCTCACTTTAGCATTTTGGCGGCCGCCGTTGAATGCCTGTGCGGCGGCTGGCCTCTGCTGCAGGCAAGCATGTTACATTATGAAAATCATTATGAGTGATTAACAGGGGTCATTAGTGTCTATCAGGGATTTCGAAAATATTTCACCGCTTATTGCCGCAACTGCCTATATCGATGAGGCAGCGCTGGTGGTCGGCGAGGTCAGCATCGATGAGGATGCCTCGCTGTGGCCAATGGTGGTTGCGCGCGGTGATGTCAACTCCATCCATATTGGCGCGCGCACCAATATCCAGGACGGTTCCATCCTGCACGTGAGCCACGACAGTGAGTTTGCACCGGGTGGATTTGCATTGCACATTGGTGCGGATGTTACCGTTGGCCACCAGGCGGTCGTGCATGGTTGTACCGTTGAGGATCGATGCCTGATCGGTATGGCTGCGACTGTGATGGATGGCGCCATAGTCCGCTCGGGAGCGATTGTCGGTGCCGGCAGTCTGGTACCGCCGGGACGTGAGCTGGAAGGCGGCTATCTCTGGGTCGGCTCGCCGGCTCGCAAGGTGCGCCCCTTGCGGCCTGAAGAAGAAGGTTTTTTGATCTATTCAGCAGCGCACTACGTGGAGCTGAAAAACCGCTATATGGCGAGCCGCTAGGGCGGCGAGCGTAATACCCGTATGACCGGAGCGGTGTCCGGACGGACGTTACGCCACAGGTAAAATGATTCGGCGGCCTGTTCCACCAGCATCCCGAGTCCATCCATGCACCGGGCGGCACCCAGTTGCCTTGCCCAGTTCATGAAGGCGGTGGGTTTGTCTGCGTACATCATGTCGTAACAGCGGCTGTCAGTTGTTATGACGCTCTCTGGCAGCTCCGGCACCTGCCCGGCAAGGCTGGCGGCGGTTGCATTGATAATGAGATCAAAGGTTTGTCCGGCAACGTCGTTTAGTCCACAGCCCTCGGTATGTCCAAGGTCGCAGAACAGACGCGCCAGCTCGACGGCCCTGGCTGCTGTGCGGTTGGCGATTACCAGCAAGGACGGTTTTTCATTGAGTAACGGCTCGATGACGCCGCGTGCAGCACCGCCGGCGCCTAGCAGTAACAGTCGTTTGTCTTTCAGCGCGCTGGCGTGATTTTGCAGCAGGTCCCGCACCAGGCCGGTACCGTCGGTATTTTCGCCATGGTGCTGTCCGTCAGCGTTGAGTATGAGCGTGTTAACGGCACCCGCGCGTTCTGCAGATTCGCTGCGCGTGCTCGCCAGTGCCCAGGCGTCTTCCTTGAAGGGCACCGTGATGTTCAGGCCCTTGCCGCCCTGCTGCGAGAACTCCGCAACTGCCTGCTTGAAGCCGTCTTGCTGCACCAGGATGGCCTGGTAGCCAAGCTGCTGGTTGGTTTGCTCGGCAAACAGTGTGTGGATGCGTGGAGACTTGCTGTGGGCTACGGGGTTGCCCATGACGGCGTATTGGTCCATCAGAGTATGGCCTTCATAGATCCCGGTTGGGCGCGCCAGGCGGTCATCGTTATTGTGTAGTAAGCCGTTGTTAAAAAACTAAAAACACTGGCTGGAATGCTTGTTTGGCCATGCTTTCATGGTTCGGCCTGCAGCCATTGTCCGACTGACTTGGCAAAATAGGTAAGGATGGCATCAGCACCGGCGCGTTTGAAACACAACAGCGATTCCATCACCACCGCCTGTTCATCCAGCCAGCCGTTTTGGGCAGCTGCTTTAAGCATGGCGTATTCACCACTTACCTGGTAGGCAAACGTGGGTACACCGAATTGATCTTTTACGCGCCTGACGATGTCAAGGTAGGGCATGCCGGGTTTTACCATCACCATGTCCGCGCCCTCTTGCAGATCCAGCGCGACTTCCCGTAATGCCTCGTTGCTGTTGGCCGGGTCCATCTGGTAGCTGTATTTATTGCCGCCGGCGAGGTTAGCGGCAGAACCCACAGCGTCGCGGAACGGGCCGTAAAAGCCGGACGCGTATTTTGCCGCATAGGCGAGGATGCGGGTATTGCAGTGACCGGCCTGTTCCAGTGTCTCGCGAATTGCGCCGATACGGCCATCCATCATGTCAGAGGGAGCGACGATATCGGCGCCGGCATCTGCATGTGATAGTGCCTGCTTCACCAGAACCTCGACGGTTTCGTCATTCAGGACATAGCCGTGCTCATTGATCAGGCCATCCTGTCCATGCGTGGTAAAGGGGTCCAGTGCCACGTCGGTAATGACGCCCAGGTCAGGCAGTGCCTGCTTGAGGGCGCGTACCGCACGCTGCGCCAGTCCATCCGGGTTGAAGGCCTCGCGGGCATCTTCAGACTTGCTGCTTGCCGGGGTGACCGGAAACAGGGCGATGGCGGGAATACCCAGCGCATGAATTTCGCCGGCTTCCCTGAGCAGTTCGTCGATGCTCATACGCTCCACACCGGGCATGGAGGGAACGGCTTCACGCTGTTGTTCGCCTTCCAGTATAAATACCGGGTAAATGAGGTCGCTGCAGCTGAGTTCGGACTCACGCATGAGCCGGCGGCTAAATTCATCCCGACGCATACGGCGCATGCGGCTGGCGGGAAAGCGGCTGTTCCCCGATCGTTTATCGGTCACTGTTACAGCTCCTGGAGGAATAAAGTACACAGTTTACCGCCCTTGGTGGTGCGATGAAATTATCATTTCACAGGGGGGGTGTGTAAGCTGTCTTCATGACAATGTGTCAATTGAAACATACTGTTACGGAATGCTTCCGCGGTCGTGATGCGGCCGCCTTGCTACACAGGCGCAAGCCGTCGCTGTCTGCCTGGTATGCAAACCCGCTGTCAGCGGAAAAGGCAGCGCAGCTGCAGCTTGCCGCACAGCAGGAGTTGCAGAGACGTTTGTGTGGCGGTGCCAGCTGCTTTCCACTGCATGTGCTACAGCTTGTGTGCCGGTTTCAGCGCCAGCTTGCTATCGAGCTGGATTATAGACAGTTGCTGGCTGCGGTACGGGATGTACCTGAGCGAGCGCTGCTGGAACTGGTATACGGACAATTACTGGCAAGTCGCAAACTGAGCGGTGCGCACCAGCATCTTGCAGACGGTTTTGCGCTGGCCGCAGACTGCCTGTCTTCAACAGATTATTTTCAGCTGCTGCGTCAACATGAGTTGCTGGACTGGCTGGTGTTGTCTGATACAGCTTGCCTGCCGCAATCGCTGGCAGACTTGCTGGCCGAAGCCGCTGTTATAAAACAGTTGCGGGGCGTCGCCGTAGTGCGTCTCGGCAGGACGCATCTGGATACGCTCGGCTAGCTGGTTCAAGCTGGGCAAGAAATATATTAATAAATACAAGTAGTTATGAGGTTTCTGGTGGTTCGGCGCGGTGTGTGGCTGCACCACTAAAGATCTCCGCGCTGGCGCCGATAGCCTGATCAGACAGTGGCACAACAGTGTCTTCTGATATGGGTCCAGTAGTGATTAGGGAAGATCAGGGCCCATTTCAGAAAGTATTTTTTGTCATTGCACACACCTTTATACAGTCTCCTCCGACGCTGAAAAGCGTTTTCAACCCGCCGAAAGGCGGGTTTTTTTTGCCCCGATACGGCTGCAATCAGCGGTTTTTTGTTGGTGCTGTCGCGGCGCCATCGGTGCGTCGTTACAGCTCGTCGTCAGCGAGCCAGTCTCTGGGTTTCAGGAATACCTCGTAGAGTTCTGCTTCCGCTGTGTCAGGCGCGGGCTGCCAGTCATAGCGCCAGCTAACCTGTGGCGGTAAAGACATCAGTATCGCTTCGGTGCGCCCGCCGGACTGCAGTCCAAACAGTGTGCCGCGGTCATAGACCAGGTTGAATTCCACGTAGCGCCCGCGTCGATAACACTGAAATTCTCTTTCACGCTTTCCATAGTCAATGTCCTTGCGGCGTTCGACAATCGGCAGATAGGCCGGCAGGAAGTGGTTGCCAACACTGATCATCAGTGCACAGCTGTACTCAAAACCGCCTTTGTTAAGGTCATCGAAAAACAGGCCGCCAATGCCGCGTGGTTCATGGCGGTGCTTGAGGTAGAAATAATCGTCACACCATTTTTTATAGTCTGTATAGACATCATCACCGAACGGAGTGCAGGCCTCGCGCGCAATGCGGTGCCAGTGGACGGCATCCTGACTGAAGCCATAATAGGGCGTCAGGTCAAAGCCGCCGCCAAACCACCAGACCGGTTCGGCATCGGCCTTTTCGGCAACAAAGAAACGCACATTGGCATGCGTCGTAGGCACGTAGGGATTGTGCGGATGAATGACCAGTGATACACCCATGGCCTGAAAGGAACGCCCGGCCAGTTCCGGCCGCGAGGCGGTTGCCGAGGGCGGCAGTGCGTTGCCGTATACATGTGAAAAATTGATGCCGGCCTTTTCGAAAACAGCGCCGTTTTCCATGACCCGGGAACGACCACCCCCGCCTTCTTCCCGTGACCAGCTGTCTTCAAGAAAGCGGCCGCTACCATCTGCTTCTTCAAGTGCCGAGCAGATCGTGTCCTGCAGCGCCAGCAGGTAGTCGCGGACCTGTTGTATATGTGTGTCGTCGATGGTGTTATCAGACATAGTGAATGTTTTCTGTCATGGTTACTGTGTGCCGGTGCCACGGCCGAGAAGTTTACCCGTCAGGCCGTCGCGAAGCTGGCTGGGCGTGTTGTTGCCCTGCGCACCGCTAAGAATACAGTTCAGTTGAGTATTAAACGCCTTGCGCACCCGGATTGCGCTGGTGGCCGGTGGCCGGCCATGAATATTGGCGCTGGTTGATACCAGTGGCCTTCCCCAGACGTGGCAGAGTTCACTGGCAAGCGGGTGTGATGTCAGTCGAATGGCCAGTGACGCGTGATCGCCACGTAACCAGGCCGGGGTTTCAGGCCGGCATGGCAGTATCCAGGTCACCGGTGATTGTCTCTTTACGCTTATACGTTTTCTGGTTGCCGCTTGCAGTGGTTGCAGCAAGGGCTCGATCTGCCCCAGTTCGCTGGCGATCAGGATGACACCCTGTGCCATGCTGCGTTGTTTCAATGACAGCAGGTGTAATACGGCAACGCCATTGAAAGGATCACAGCCGAGTCCGTAAACGGTTTCTGTCGGGTAGGCGATTATGCCACCCGCATGCAGTTCGCGAACAGCCTCGCGTAGTCGCCAGTTCATGCTGTGAATTCCCTGCCAGGCTTGTTAGCAGTGTACATCAGCATCAATCGGCTACTTTCTCCATCTCCGGCAGCGGCTTGTCCCATGCTTCGACAAATTTACAGTCCTTTTGCGGACACACCCGCTGGGTGCCTGAACGCTTGGTTGTTTTGATCGATGTGATCGGCCAGTGACAGTCCGGACAGGGTTCAGCCAGTGGCTGGTTCCAGATGGCGTATTTACAATCCGGGTAGCGTTCACAGGAAAAGAACACCTTGCCACGCCGTGATTTACGTTTGAGGATGTTGCCTTTCTTGCACTCCGGGCACTGTACGCCGGAGTTCTCGGGCTTTTCGAGTGGTTCAATGTACTTGCAGTCCGGATAGCTGCTACAGCCAATAAATTTGCCGTAACGTCCGGAGCGAATAATCAGGTCGGATTCGCACTGCGGGCAGTTACGACCTTCAACGACTTCCGGAGCTGCGCTTTCCTTGTCCTCATCCACATTACGTGTGTATTTGCATTCCGGATAGCCCGAGCAGCCGAGAAAGAAACCGCCACGGCCAAGGCTCATCTGCAATTGTTTGCCGCATTCAGGGCATTTTTCCTCGACCGGTTTCGGATAAGGTCGGTCATAGTCCTTGCCGATGAGTTTCTGGAACGGTTTCCAGAACTCGTTCATAACAGGAATCCAGTCTTTTTCACCGCGCGAGACAGCATCCAGTTCATCTTCCAGTCCGGCAGTAAAATCGTAGTCTACATAGGGCGTGAAATTCTCCGTGAGAAACTCGACCACCACGCGACCGACATCGGTCGGGTAAAAGCGTTTTTTCTCGAGTATTACGTATTCCCGTGCCTGCAATGTCGAGATGATGGTTGCGTAGGTCGACGGACGGCCAATGCCGTACTCTTCCAGTGCTTTCACCAGGCTGGCCTCGGAGAAGCGCGGTGGAGGTTCTGTGAAATGCTGGTCGGCCCGTATATCGTTCAGGTCGCAGGCGTCGCCTTCTTTCAGTGGCGGCAAGATGCTTTCGTCACTGCCGCTTTTCTTGTCGTCGACGTCTTCCTGATAGACGGCCATAAAGCCCGGGTCCACGATGGTGGAGCCGTTGGCACGGAAGTAATTTCCCTCACCACATTTAAAATCCACGCTGACTGTGTCGATGGTGGCGTGAATCATCTGGCTGCTGATGGTGCGCTTCCAGATCAGGTCATACAGCTTTATTTGTTCGGCAGACAGGTACTTTTTAATGCTCTCCGGTGTTTTCAGTATGGAGGTGGGATGGATTGCCTCATGCGCTTCCTGGGCATTTTTTGCCTTGGTTTTATAGGTCCTGGGTTCTGCAGGCAAGGCATCTTTTCCATAGCGCTCCGGGATGTAACGGCGCAGTTCTTCCAGCGCTTCCGGCGCCAGGCTGACCGAGTCGGTACGCATGTAGGTAATCAGGCCGGCGGCTTCTTCACCGGTGTCGATGCCCTCATACAGTTGCTGCGCTACACGCATGGTGCGGCTGGCGGTAAAGCCGAGTTTGCGGGCGGCTTCCTGTTGCAGGGTAGACGTCGTGAACGGCGCAGTTGGATTGCGTTTGCGTTGTTTCTTTTCTACCTTATCTACAATCAGCTTGCCGTCTGCGGCTGTTAGCAGCTCTGATCTTGCCTTGCTGGCACTGTCTTCATCGGTGATCGAGAATTGCTTGAGTTTTTCATCATGCAGGTTCGTCAGGCGTGCGACAAAGGTTTGTTTGTCCTTGCCGAGGTCACCTTCCAGCGTCCAGTATTCGCGTGGTTTAAAGCCTTCAATTTCAATCTCGCGCTCCACGATCATGCGCAGCGCAGGGCTTTGCACGCGCCCGGCAGACAGGCCGCGACGTATTTTTTTCCACAGTAATGGCGACAGTTTGAAGCCCACCAGGTAATCGAGTGCACGGCGTGCCTGCTGTGCATTGATGAGCTCGCTGGACAGGGTGCGCGGGTTCTCCACGGCTTCGTTAACAGCACTTTTGGTGATGGCGTTGAAGACTATGCGATGCACCGGCTTGTCTTTCAGCGCCTTGCGTTCTTTTAGCAGTTCACACAGGTGCCATGAAATGGCTTCACCCTCGCGATCCGGGTCAGTCGCGAGAAACAGGGCGTCGGATTTCTTCATCTCCCTGACAATGGCATCGACATGTTTCGAATTGCGATCAATCATCTGGTATTTCATGGCGAAGTCGTGCTCGGTATCGACGGCACCTTCCTTGGGGATGAGATCGCGGACGTGCCCGTAGGACGCCATGACGTTATAACCCTTGCCAAGATACTTCTTGATGGTCTTGCACTTGGCGGGTGATTCTACGATTACAAGATTCTTGCTCATAGTGACCTGGTCTGGATCGACTGCACGTCGACCGGGTAATGACTATAGACAGTCAGTGAATGTGGTTGGATATGTTCTCGGAGACAAGATCTTCCACCCAGGTGTAGGCGGCCTCTTCACCGGGCTGATTAATCAGCACCATGAGAATGACCCATTTGAGTTGTTCCAGATCAAAGTCCTCATTCTCCAGCGCCATGGCGCGGTCAATGGCCAGCTCGCGGCTGGCGGGCGTGAGCACGTCCATTTGTTCAAGGAACAGAATAAAACCGCGACAGGCGGTATCCAGACGGTCCATTTCCAGTCTTGAAAACAGTCGCAGTGAACGATCTGATTGCGTGTCAGGGGGGTTGGTTTCACTGGCGAGGCCTTCCATCCAGAGAAAGGCGCGATTGATTTCCATGGTTGGGAAACCCGCCTGGCTGAGTTCTTGCTGTACCGATTCTCGGTCAGGGGTAACCGGGCTGTCTTCATCCATATAATAGTTTTCAAACAGGTACATCAGCACGTCAAAGACGTTTTCTTTCATCGTTATACCTTTTATTTCAGTCGGTTATAGATTCCTCCGGGGCTGGAGGCGATATAACCACTCATTTCCAGCTGCAGGAGCATGGAGGAAACTTCAGCTGGCGTCAATCCGCTTCTTGTCACCAGCTGGTCAACGGATATGCTGTCAAACTCAATAATATCAAGGAGTTGTTGGTATTCGCTGTCGAGTTCGCGGGCAGTGCCCGGGTAATCGTCTGACTGGCCGGCTGTGGTCTGATCCCTGCAGGCACCCGCCATAGCGCCCAGCTCATCGATGACATCCTGTGCCGTTTCGACGAGTTTTGCACCCTGGCGAATAAGCAGATGGCAGCCACGTGCCAGTGGATTGTGAATGGAGCCGGGAATAGCAAATACTTCGCGTCCCTGTTCCCCGGCATTACGTGCGCTGATCAGTGAGCCGGAGCGCAGCGCGGCTTCAACCACCAGTGTGCCCAGGCTGAGCCCGCTAATGATGCGGTTACGGCGCGGGAAATTTTCGGCGAGTGGCGGGGTGCCCACTGGAAATTCAGAAACCAGCGCACCCTGTTCCGCTATCTGTCTTGCCAGATTACGATGTCGTGCCGGATAGACGCGATCCAGACCGGTACCCATGATGGCAATGGTGGCGCCGCCGGCGTCCAGTGCGCCCTGGTGGCTGGCAGCATCGATGCCAAGTGCCAGTCCACTGGTAATGATCAGACCGGTAGCAGACAGGTGACGGGCAAACTCTGTGGCTGTTTGCCGGCCGGAACCCGTCGGGTTACGGCTGCCAACCATGGCCAGCTGTGGTTCGCCGAGAAGCGCGGCATTGCCATGTACATAGAGCAGTGGCGGTGGCGCCGAAATTTGCAGTAGCAGGGCCGGATAGTCATGATCCTTGCAACACATGATGCGGTTGCCCGGCTGTGCGTGCCAGTCGAGATCCTGCTCGATGGCGGCTTTGTCGGGTTGTCGCAGGGCTGTTATGCCTGCCTGTTTCAGGCCCAGCTGGCGTAACTGTTCACTGCCGAGTTGTTGCAGATCAGCCGGGTTCGGGAAGTGCTCCAGCAAACGCTGCAGGGTCACCGCACCCACGCCGGGAGCGTGATACAGGGTGAGCCAGTCGGAAAGCGTGTCTGTGGAGACGGTGAGTGGGCCAGCCATGAGGGCTAGCTTACACTCACCGGTGTTAATCCGGACTGTTTGTACATGTGTTCACCATCCTTGGCGTTAACAATGTGAGGCCCTGTTGTCAGGGAGTGCGTACAAAGTCGTTAATATTGATTGCGCTGGTTGCTTTCATGACCAGTCCAAAACTGACCTTGTCAAAGGTGCGAAACACCATGATAAGGCCGGCATCTTCATCCGGCAGTTTGACGGTATCATTACGTTTGCCGCTGACGGTGTCCTTGATGGTAGGGCCATCCTTGAAGATTCTGAACACATGACCTACTTCGATACCTTCGCGTGTGCCGAGGTCAATGGCCACGACATTGAATTGACCAATCTGGCTGACGCCGTCAATCACTGAAATGATCCGGCCTTCGAGGTCGCTGTCGGGTGCATGTGGCTGAAAATGCGTAACCGGGGAGGACTCATCGGCTGGCAGCAGGCGGTCACCTACCCGGATTTCACGCGTGGTTTCGGCGAGAAAGAGAGTCGCCGGGTCGCCAAATTGCTCAATGGGACCGGTACCTACATAGAGTGCCTCATAGCCAAGCAGCTCGTCGGTGTCAGGATCGATGTAGGGGCCGCCGGGGCGATAGATGTCGAATATGGTTTCACTCTTATCCTCAATGCCACGTGCGTAGACCCGGTCACTGACGCCGGTAATAACGTGTTCACCAACACTTGCAACCACGTAGGGTGCCTTGTCGATCGTCTCGGCATCAACCACGAGGGCGCGTGTCAGGAACGGACGGATGGCATCCAGCGGAATGGTCGGAATAGCATTTTCGAGGCTTTCCACACGTATCTGCGGTGACATATCAACGGTCGGATAGCCACGTGACATGCGCAGCTGCGGCTTACCGTCGACATAAACGAGCGTCAGGATATCTCCGGGGTAGATCAGGTGCGGGTTTTCAACCTGTGGATTAACATACCAGACTTCAGGCCAGAGCCAGGGGTCACGCAGAAACATGGCTGAGATGTCCCAGAGAGTATCGCCCTTGACGACCACGTAGCGGTCAGGATGTTCCGGGTTGAGGACCACGTCTGCTGCATACAATAAACCGGCAAACAGAGCGGCGAAGACCATTCCTAGTAATTTCTTGATTGGCATAGGTGTCCCTTTACGTCGAGTATGTATCGATGCCTGTCAGGTTAGCGGTAGCAAACCAGCTGCTTCCGGCCGACCCGGTTCATGCGCGAGTCTAGCGGAAAATCCACACAGAACAAAACCTTTTATGGATTTCTGCCGTCGCCACTTTGACGGTTGTGGTACAGTATATGGGAAACAAATTTCCAGAATCGTGACGGCAATCACATGGCTATCCTCAATATCCTGCACTTCCCTGACCCGCGTCTGCGCAACATCGCCCAACCTGTAGAAGCGGTGGACGACAACATCCGCAAGCTCGCGGATGACATGCTAGAGACCATGTATGCAGCGCCAGGCATCGGGTTGGCAGCTACCCAGGTCAATGTACACAAACGAGTCATCGTCATTGATATATCGGAAGAAAAGAACCAGCCTTTATACCTGATTAACCCGGAACTCGTAGAGTTGGCCGGTGTTGAGGAAATGGAAGAGGGTTGCCTGTCTGTTCCCGGCGTCTATGAGACGGTTAAGCGTGCCGATCAGATTCGCGTTCGTGCGCTGGGTCTTGATGGAAAAGCCTTTGAAATGGAGGCAAACGAGCTGTTGGCCGTGTGTATTCAGCATGAAATTGACCACCTGGATGGCAAGCTGTTTGTTGACTACCTGTCACAGCTGAAGCGTACCCGGATCCGGAAAAAGCTCGAAAAAGAACAGCGCCAGTCGGACCCGGCCGTGGCTGAGCCATCTGGCGTGCGGGTTATCTGACCCCTTCCGTATCCGGCCGTTCGGGATACCAGCAGCGTATGAATATCGTATTTGCCGGGACGCCGGATTTCTCTGTGCCTGCCTTACAGGCATTACTGGATAGTGCGCACGATGTGGTTGCCGTCTACACCCAGCCCGACCGGCCGTCCGGTCGCGGGCGCAAGACCAGTGCCAGTCCCGTAAAACAGCTTGCACGGCAGTATGAGGTAGCCGTTTATCAGCCCGTCTCATTAAAGTCCACAGAGGCCCAGCAGGCACTGGCCGCCCTGCAACCGGATTTAATGGTGGTAGTCGCCTATGGCCTGATATTGCCTGCGGTGGTGCTGGCAGTGCCGCGCCTGGGTTGTGTCAATGTGCACGCCTCACTGCTGCCGCGCTGGCGCGGCGCGGCGCCGATCCAGCGCGCGATCCTGGCCGGCGACAGGGACACCGGTGTGTGTCTGATGCAGATGGATGCCGGGCTAGATACCGGACCGGTACTCGCCTGTGTAAAGGTTGCGATACAGGCAGATGATACCGGCAGTCGCTTGCACGACAGGCTGGCACAACAGGGTGCACAGCTGCTGTCAGACAAGCTCACGGCTATTGAGCAGGGTGAGCTCGAGCCCCGGCAACAGGATGAAACGCGTGCATGCTATGCCAGCAAGCTGCAAAAAGCCGAAGCACGGATTGACTGGAGCATGACTGCGGACGAAATTTTGCGTCGCATCCGGGCGTTTAATGCCTGGCCGGTTGCCGAGACGCGTTATGCTGGTCGGCAGCTGAGAATCTGGGATGCGCAGCTGCTTGCGGGTGATGCAGATGCATTGCCCGGCACGGTACTGGTAGCCGGCAAGCAAGGTATAGAAGTTGCCTGCGGTAAGGATCGCTTGCTGCTGCTCAGGCTGCAGTTACCGGGTGGGCGTACACTCACTGCCGGTGAGTTTATCAATGCACATCCACTGGCGAGTGTACGTTTTGATGCCATATCGTAGACTCATAATGAGTCTGGCATGACAATCGATGCGCGTGCCTGTGCTGCACGGGTGCTGTCGCACGTGATCACCGACGGACGCTCCTTGTCAGAGGCATTGCCGGCGGCAGTGCAGGCCATAACAGATGTGCGGCAGCGTGCGCTGGTGCAGGAGCTGTCGTACGGGACGCTGCGCTGGTATTACCGTCTGGACGCGATGTTGCAGCGGCTGCTGAAAAAGCCACTGAAGCAGCGCGATGCCGATGTGCGCTGCGTTTTGTTGCTGGGTTTGTACCAGCTGGACCAGCTGGCAATGCCGCAACGGGTGGCTGTCAATGAAACGGTACAGGCGACCGAAGCGCTGAACAAGCAATGGGCAAGTGGCCTGGTGAATGCGGTGTTGCGTAATTTCCAGCGTCAGTCGGTACAGCTGCAGCAGGCTGTTGATGCCGAACCGGTTGCTCGTTTTGCCCATCCAGCCTGGCTTGTTGAGCGTCTGCAGTTCGACTGGCCGGATGACTGGGAAAGCATACTGGCGGCGAATAACGCCCGCCCGCCTTTCAGTTTGCGCGTCAATCGGCAGCGCATGACGCGTGCTGAGTATCTGGAGACACTGGCAGGTTTGTCGCTTGGGGCACAACCGCTGGCCTGTGTTGAAACCGGGCTCAGGCTGGAACGGCCTGTGTCGGTAGATAGCCTGCCCGGCTTTGCCGAGGGTTATATTTCAGTGCAGGATGGAGCGGCGCAACTGGCGGCAGGTTTGCTGGATCTGCAGCCGGGCCAACGGGTGCTGGATGCATGCGCTGCGCCCGGCGGCAAAACAGCGCATATACTGGAGGCAGAGCCGGCGCTGGCAGAGTTGACCGCGGTGGATATCGAGGCGCACCGGCTGGTGCGTATCAGGGAAAACCTGTCACGCCTGTCAC
>Ga0316191_10002306_pt1 | contig 13820 bp, 7 predicted proteins | sample Eddworburr2cm_MG_FD_204928 | JGI IMG/M metagenome (GOLD analysis project Ga0316191, IMG submission 204928) | Coastal sediment microbial communities from Maine, United States - Eddy worm burrow 2 cm | ecosystem: Environmental > Aquatic > Marine > Coastal > Sediment | place: USA: Maine | collected...
GTTGACGATGGTCTGCGGTCAGGCCTGATCACACTTGAAGACCTTGCCGGGGTGCCTGTTTTTTCGCAACACCTGGCAGAAGTGAGGCGACAATTTCCCGACCTTCAGGACCGGCGTCTGACGCATGAGACCATCCGCCGGATGATCAACACCTTCGTAACCGATCTGACCACCGCGAGCCGGCGGCGTATTGCCGAATACGCCCCCAAGGATATCGAGGCAGTTCGCGCCGGACCGATGCTCATCTCATTCAGCGAAGAAGTCAAAGACCTGCAGCACGCGCTGCAGACCTTTTTGCGCACCAACCTCTACAAGCATTACCGGGTGCAGCGGATGGCCAACAAGGCCAGGCGAATTGTTCGTGAGCTCTTCTCGGCGTTTCTCGAGGAACCACCATTATTGCCGCCAGAATTTCAGGCGCGCGCCAGACAGGATGCCCCCCGGGCGATCGCCGATTACGTAGCGGGAATGACGGATCGTTACGCAATCAAGGAATATCGGCGAATTTTTGCCGTGGACGTCTCCTGACGCATTGATACGGGCCGATATGCCCTTTATTGATTAACGCCCGCCGATCACGGTACCATTCACGGCTTTGCGAAGAATCCGGCTGACGGCCGGATTCGGCGTCTCTGGGGGTCGAACCCCGGTTTGGCGCGAATATCGGAAATAATCTGTTTCGAAAAGGCAAAACCGTGGCCCATCCGACAACTCCCGCAGCTCAGGGGCTATATGACCCCCGCAACGAGCATGACGCCTGTGGCGTTGGTTTCATTGCGCATATCAAGGGCACCAAGAGCCACTCCATTGTTCAGAATGGGCTGGAGATCCTCGAAAACCTGACCCACCGAGGTGCAACCGGCTACGACCCGCTGCTCGGTGACGGTGCCGGCATCTTGCTGCAGATTCCCGATGATTTCCTGCGTGCAGAATGCACGCGCCTTGGAATTTCCTTGCCGGCGCCAGGCGAATACGGGGTCGGAATGGTGTTCTTGCCCAAAGACCCTGCTGCTAGCGCTGGCATCGAAGCGCTGCTTGATCACTACGTCGAGGCCGAAGGCCAGACGATGCTAGGCTGGCGCGACGTCCCTGTAGATAACAGCGGGCTAAGTGACGCGACCAGAGAGGTCGAGCCGGTGATCCGCCAGGTTTTCATCGGCCGTGGCAGCAACTGCGCCGACGTCGATGCTTTCGAGCGCAAGCTGTTCGTGATTCGCAAACAGGTTGAACACGCGGTCAAGGCGAAAGACTTTACTGATGGAAAACAGTTCTATGTTCCATCTCTGTCCGCCAGAACAATAGTCTACAAAGGGATGCTGCTGGCGGAACAGGTCGGCGAGTATTTTCTAGACCTGGCAGATCAGCAAATGGTGTCCGGTCTCGCGCTGGTCCACCAGCGCTTTTCGACCAATACATTTCCAAGCTGGGATCTGGCGCATCCGTTCCGGATGATCGGCCACAATGGCGAGATTAATACGCTCAGAGGCAATCTGAACTGGATGCACGCACGCCACATGGCGCTCTCGTCAACCTTGTTCGGTGAAGACCTTGAAAAGCTTTGGCCGCTGATTGATGAGGGGCAATCCGATTCGGCCTGTTTTGATAATGCGCTCGAACTGCTCGTGCTGGGCGGCTACCCGCTGGCCCACGCGATGATGATGCTCATCCCGGAAGCCTGGGCGGGCAACCCGCTGATGGAAGAAAAAAGGCGGGCTTTCTATGAATTCTATGCGCCTGTCATGGAGCCATGGGACGGCCCGGCGGCTGTCGCCTTTACCGACGGCCGGCAGATCGGCGCAACGCTTGACCGGAACGGATTGCGCCCGGCGCGTTACGTAGTTACCAAGGATGACCTCGTTATTATGGCTTCCGAGGTTGGTGTATTGCCCGTGGCCGAGGAAAACATCGCGCACAAGTGGCGTCTGCAGCCCGGCAAGATGCTGCTGATAGACACCGAGCAGCAGTGCATTATCGATGATGCAGAAATGAAAGAGCAGTTGTGCTCGTCGGATGATTACGCTTCGTACGTCGAACAGTCGCGAATTCACTTGCCGCAACTCGGGGCTGTCGAACTGGATCAGAAGCGCGAAGAGAATCTGCTGGATCTGCAGCAGGCCTTCGGCTTTAGCCAGGAGGATATCAAGTTCATTCTCACCCCCATGGCCCAGCGCTCTGAAGAGGCGATCGGCTCTATGGGCAATGATGCGCCGCTGGCAGTCTTGTCGGGCAAGAACAAACCTCTATACAACTACTTCAAGCAGTTGTTTGCACAGGTTACCAATCCGCCCATCGATCCGATTCGTGAGGAACTGGTGATGTCGCTGGTGTCCTTCGTCGGACCAAAGCCCAATCTGCTCGGCATAGACGAACAGAACATCAGCGATCGGCTCGAGGTCTCGCAGCCGGTGCTGGATTACGACGACTACGCGCGTTTGGTCGGGATAGAGAAACTTACCGGTGGCAAGTTCAAGAGTCGAATACTGGACATTACCTATCCCGCGATGGCGGGAGCCGAAGGCATGCAGCCGGCCATGGAGGCGTTGTGCCAGTCCGCGCAAAGTGCTGTGGAGCAAGGGGTCAACATATTGATTCTTTCGGACGCAAGCGCGTGCGCGTCCCGAGTCGCAATACCTGCTCTTCTGGCCACGGCCGGCGTGCACCATCATCTGGTGCGGGAGGGTTTGCGCACCAGCACCGGGCTTATTATCAGCTCCGGCTCCCCCAGAGAGGTGCACCATTTCGCCCTGCTTGCCGGTTACGGTGCAGAGGCGATACATCCATGGCTGACAATGGACACTTTGCGAGACATTGCGCCTGGTTTGCAGATCAATCCTGCCGATGCAATCAAGCATTATGTCAAGGCAGTGGGCAAGGGGCTTTACAAGGTCATGTCCAAAATGGGCATCTCGACTTACCAGTCCTACTGCGGTGCGCAGATCTTTGAGGCGATTGGCCTCAACACGGATTTCGTTGAGCAGTATTTCACCGGTACGGCGAGCAATGTGGAAGGTGTCGGTATCAACGAAATTGCTGGTGAAGCGGTTGCCGAACATCAACGCGCCTACAGCGAGAAAGACCCGGTGCTCGCGCTCGCTCTCGATGCCGGAGGCGAATACGCTTACCGTGTGCGCGGCGAGCAGCACATGTGGAATCCGGACTCGATCGCGAAGCTGCAGCGCGCAACACGGACCAACGAGTACGGCACCTACAAGGAATACGCGCGCCTGATCAACGATCAGAGCCGCCGCCTCATGACCTTGCGAGGTCTGTTCGAGATCCTGCCCGCCGGCGAGCCAGTACCGATTGACGAGGTCGAACCGTGGACCGATATTGTCAAACGCTTTGCCACCGGCGCGATGTCGCTTGGCTCCATTTCGACGGAGGCGCACAGCACACTGGCTATCGCAATGAACCGTATTGGTGGCAAGTCCAATACCGGCGAAGGCGGTGAAGATCCGCTTCGTTTTGTACCGGTGGACAAGGACACTGGCACTCGTGAAACTCTGGGCGATGCTGTGGTTACCGACGTGTCACTCCTAAAAGGCGACACCATGCGTTCGCGCATCAAGCAGGTTGCTTCGGGCCGTTTCGGCGTGACAGCCGAGTATCTTGTTAGTGCTGACCAGATCCAGATCAAGATTGCGCAGGGCGCCAAGCCCGGTGAAGGAGGGCAACTCCCCGGGCACAAGGTGTCTGACTACATCGCCAAGCTGCGATTTTCGGTGCCTGGCGTTGGCCTGATATCACCGCCTCCGCATCACGATATCTACTCAATCGAAGACCTGGCGCAATTGATTCATGATCTGAAGAATGCAAACCCGCGGGCCTCTATCAGTGTGAAACTTGTTTCCGAGGTGGGTGTGGGAACCGTTGCGGCCGGCGTTTCCAAGGCGAAGGCAGATCACGTCACCATTGCCGGTTACGACGGAGGCACGGGAGCATCACCGCTATCTTCAATCAAGCATGCGGGCGCGCCGTGGGAACTGGGGCTGTCGGAAACGCAGCAAACGCTGGTGCTCAACCAGCTGCGCGGACGCATCGCGGTGCAGGTCGACGGCCAGATGAAGACCGGCCGCGACGTACTAATCGGCGCGTTGCTCGGCGCGGACGAGTTCGGTTTCGCGACTGCGCCGCTGGTGGTCGAGGGCTGCATCATGATGCGAAAGTGCCATCTCAATACCTGCCCGGTTGGTATAGCAACCCAGGATCCGGAGTTGCGCCGCAAATTTTCCGGCAAACCGGAGCACATTATCAATTTCTTCCATTTCATTGCACAGGAAGTACGTGAGCTGATGGCACAAATGGGTGTGCGTAAATTGGATGACCTGATTGGCCGTTCCGATTTGCTCGATATGCGCAAAGGCGTTGAACACTGGAAGGCGCAAGGCCTGGATTTCAGCAAGATTTTCTATCGGCCGGAAATGCCCTCGGACGTGGCCCGATTCAACTGCGAGGTGCAAGACCACGGTCTGGACAAGGCGCTTGATAACCAGCTGATCAAAGGGGCGAAGCCAGCCCTCGAGAAGAGGAAGAAAGTCAAGTTAACGACCGAGGTGCGCAACATCAATCGAAGCGTCGGCGGGATGTTGTCCAGTGAAGTTGCGCGACGCTATGGTCACGCCGGACTGCCGGACGGCACGATTCATGTCGATATGACTGGAACTGGCGGACAAAGCTTTGGAACCTTCCTGGCGCGAGGTATTACGTTCGACCTGCAGGGTGACGCCAACGACTATGTCGGCAAGGGAATGTCGGGGGGGCGCATCATCGTGAGACCGCCGAAAGCCTTTTCCGGTTTGCCGCGCGAGAACATTATCGTTGGCAACACCGTGCTGTACGGCGCTGTAGAGGGTGAAGCGTTTTTCTCCGGAGTAGGTGGTGAGCGCTTCGCCGTGCGGAACTCGGGGGCGACGGCTGTGATCGAAGGTGTTGGCGACCACGGTTGTGAGTACATGACCGGCGGTACGGTTGTCGTTCTGGGAGAAACGGGGCGCAACTTCGCCGCCGGAATGAGCGGGGGTATTGCGTATGTGCTCGATGAAACAGGCATGTTCGCGAAGCGGTGCAATCCGGCGATGGTAACGCTCGAGAAAGTGCTACCTTCGGCGGATCAGCCGGACACCGAACCCCGGCACTGCAATATTGCGGATGAGATTTTGCTGCGGCAATTGATCGAGACACACCTGCGCCACACGGGTAGTGCTGTGGCGGAACAACTGCTTGGTGACTGGGAAACTGCGCGATCGAGGTTTGTAAAAGTGTTCCCGAAAGAATACCGGCGTGCGCTCGGTGAGCTTGCAGCGAAGCAACAGAATCAACTGGAGGCGGCCTGACATGGGCAAACCAACCGGATTTATGGAAATTGAGCGGGTCGGTGAGGCGTCGCTGCCTACCGGCGAGCGGATTGGCAACTACCGGGAGTTTGTGCTCCATCATGACGATGGGGAAGCGTCACGTCAGGGGGCGCGCTGTATGGATTGTGGCATTCCTTTCTGTCAGGATGGATGCCCTGTAAACAATATCATTCCTGACTGGAACGACCTTGTTTACAGGCAGCAGTGGGAGATTGCGCTGGCCACCTTGCACTCTACCAACAACTTTCCGGAGTTCACCGGACGGATCTGCCCGGCGCCGTGCGAGGCTGCCTGCACGCTGAACATCAATGACGATGCCGTTACGATCAAGGCGATTGAGCACGCGATCGTGGATAAGGGTTGGGAGCAGGGATGGATCAAGCCACTGCCTGCCGCAAGAAAGACCGGCAAGAGAGTCGCGGTCGTTGGTTCCGGACCAGCTGGACTGGCTTGCGCGCAACAGCTCGCCCGTGCCGGTCATACTGTTTCGGTGTTCGAGAAAAATGACAGGGTCGGTGGCTTGCTGCGTTACGGTATCCCGGACTTCAAGATGGAAAAAAGTCACATCGACCGGCGCGTTGAACAGATGCAGGCTGAGGGTGTTGAATTTCGAACAAGTGTTTGCGTCGGCGCGCTTCCGCAAGACGTGCCGGGCGTGAACAATCTCGCGACGCAATTCGTTTCGCATCAGGAGCTTCTTGAGGAGTTCGATATCGTTGCGCTAACGGGTGGAGCAGAGAATCCGCGAGACCTTCCGGTACCGGGACGCGAGCTCGAGGGGATTCATTTCGCCATGGAGTTTTTGCCACAACAGAACCGGGTCGTGGCGGGCGACTCTCTGGATAGTCAAATCAAGGCTACAGGCAAGCATGTAATTGTCATCGGCGGTGGCGATACAGGATCTGACTGCGTGGGCACATCCAACCGCCACGGCGCGTTGTCCGTCACGCAGTTTGAGTTGATGCCGATGCCGCCTGAAGAAGAGGACAGACCTCTTACATGGCCCGACTGGCCGATCAAGCTGCGCACATCGTCTTCTCATGAGGAGGGCTGCAATCGTGACTGGTCGGTGACGACCAAGCGGTTTGAAGGCAAGAACGGCAAGGTTGAAAAACTTGTCGCAGCTCGCGTCGAGTGGAAAGAGGATGCAAGCGGACGGATGCAGATGAATGAAATCCCTGGCAGCGAATTTGAAATGCGGGCCGATCTCGTGTTGTTTGCCATGGGTTTTGTCGGACCGGTGCATACGGGTGTGATCGAGCAACTGAAGCTTGATCGCGACCAGCGTGGCAATGTAAAAGCCGACACTGAGTCTTACCGGACATCGAACAGGCGTGTGTTTGCCGCCGGGGATATGAGACGAGGGCAGTCCCTGGTTGTGTGGGCGATCCGGGAAGGAAGGCAGTGTGCCCGTGCCATAGATGAAGCGCTAATGGGCGTATCCGAACTGCCTCGCTGATCGATTGCAGCGGTCAGCGCTTCGGCCGCACCATGAATAACCGAACATTTACCCTGTCGCGGAGATCGCCTGTGTCTGCTCCCAAGAATGATACGTTTCTGCGTGCACTTTTGCGGCAGCCGACTCCCTACACGCCGATCTGGATCATGCGGCAGGCAGGACGTTACCTTCCTGAATACAACGAGACTCGCAAGCAGGCGGGCAGCTTTCTTGAACTTTGCAAGAATCCGCACCTGGCGACAGAAGTGACGCTGCAGCCGCTGGCGCGTTTTCCGCTGGACGCGGCAATCCTGTTTTCCGACATCCTGACGATTCCCGATGCAATGGGGCTGGGGCTCTATTTTGCCGAGGGCGAGGGGCCTCGCTTTGAGCGGCCGCTTCGCGAAGAATGGGAGATTCGCAACCTCGACACGATCGACCCGAATGATCATTTGCGCTACGTTCTCGATGCTGCGTCCCAAGTTCGCAAGGCACTTGATAACGAGGTGCCGTTGATCGGGTTTTCGGGCAGTCCTTACACGCTTGCCTGTTACATGATCGAGGGGCGCGGCGGGACCGAGTTCCACGAGATCAAGCGCATGCTTTACGCGCGCCCGGATCTTCTGCATTCCATTCTCGAAGTCAACGCGCGTTCTGTGGTGGCCTATTTGAATGCGCAAATTGAAGCAGGCGCGCAGGCTGTGATGATTTTCGACAGCTGGGGTGGAAATCTGTCAGAAGCCGCTTTTCGTGAGTTCTCGCTTGCCTATATTGAGCGCATCTGCGCTGACCTAAAAAGAGAACAGGACGGGCACAAGGTCCCGTGTATTGTCTTTACCAAAGGTGGAGGTCAATGGCTTGAAGCTCTTGCCGACTGTGGCGCCGATGCGTTGAGCGTTGACTGGACGACGGACATCGGCCGGGCACGTCAGCAGGTGGGTGAGCGTGTTGCGCTTCAGGGCAATCTGGACCCTGCTGTTTTGTTGACCAATCCCGAGGTTATCCAGCGCGAGGCATCCAGGGTGCTCGCGTCTTTCGGAAACGGAAGTGGCCACGTTTTCAATCTCGGTCATGGCGTGTCCCGCTTCACGCCACCAGAAAATGTGGCAGCGCTGGTGGATGCTGTTCACCAGCAAAGCCTCCCTTATCATCGGTAGCACCGGCACTTCCGGAAGTGCCATCCCCGTGAATTTATTCACAAATTGGCTGGCACTCCAGGTGGCTGGGTGTTAATTCGGTAGAACTCGCTTACATTCCGTAACTGCATGTTTTATATGGCTTCTGGTATCTAGCTCGGCAATAATTCGATGGTTCTTCCGCGCAAGCGCCCAGTGTTAGGGCTGCCAGGAGAGTTTTCATCAACAGAATTATCCACAGGCCGGCTGGCCAGAAAAAAGCCTAATGTATAAAGCCGGTTACGGGCATTATTGAATGCTTGTTTATAAGCGTACGCGCTAACTGGGCAATGGACACCGAAGGACGATGACGATTGCCCGTGTCGAACTTGATGTACCGGTTGCCGGACCTTTCGACTACGAAGCTGGCCAGTTGGAGGTCGAAGTCGGTGCATTGGTCGCGGTTCCGTTCGGCCGCCGCCGGCTCGTCGGTGTGGTTACCGGGCTGTCCCGGAACAGCGAGGTCGAGAAGGCCCGGCTGAAGCAGATTGAACGCGTATTGCCTGTCGATCCGCTTCCAGTGTCCAGTCTGTCGCTTGCCGGGTTTTGTGCCGATTACTACCGGTATCCACTGGGGCAGGTCTTGAGCGTGGCCCTTCCGACCATGCTTCGAAAACCCGATTTTGGAAAACGCGTGCGAGCGTGGGAATACACGCTTTGTTCTGGCAGCGCGATGGACCTGGAAGCCAGTATCAATCCCAGAGCATCCGGCCAGAAACGCCTGTTTCGGGCACTGGCGGAGGGCAATGCGGTGGACAGCGTCCAGGCGCGGCTGATTTACCCCGGCGCGCAACGCGTCTTGCGGGAATGGGTCGAAAAAGGCTGGGTCGATCGGATTGCCGCCCGCCCCCGTTCGCAAGTAACGCAGTCGAGTCATGACAGTACGCCGACAGCACAACCGACACCTACGAGTGAGCAAGCCCAGGCAATAGCGGCAATTGGCGAGACCTTCGGACACTATGCTCCCTGGCTATTACACGGCGTAACCGGCAGCGGCAAGACAGAGGTTTACCTGTCGCTGATCGAGCGGGTCGCGGCACAAGGAAAGCAGACCCTGCTACTGGTGCCGGAGATCAACCTGACGCCTCAACTGGAAGCGCATGTTCAGCGGCGGTTTCCGGGCCTTGAGCTGGTCAGTCTGCACAGCGGGCTGGCCGAAGGCGAACGTTTGTCGCGCTGGCAAAAAGCCAGAGCTGGCCAGGCGGCCATTGTTCTTGGTACGCGTCTGGCGGTCTTTACACCACTGCCAGAACTCGGCCTCGTGGTTGTCGATGAAGAGCACGACATGTCGTTCAAGCAAGCGGAGGGCTTGCGGTACCACGCGCGTGACCTTGCTGTGTACGTAGCCAGGTGTGCAGATGTTCCGGTTGTTCTGGGCTCCGCAACACCGTCGCTGGAAACCTATTCCAACGTACTCGAAGGTCGCTACCGCAGCGCGACGCTGAATCTGCGCCCGGTCGCTCAGGCGCCAATCGTGGAATTCATCGACGTGCGCGGACAGAGCTTGAGTCACGGCCTGTCCGATCCGGCGATCAATGCCGTCAGGCAGTGTGTCAGCCGTGGCGAGCAAAGCCTGGTCTATATCAATCGCCGCGGCTTCGCTCCAGTCATGCTTTGCCATGCCTGTGGATGGATGGCTGAGTGTAAGCGATGCTCGGCCCGCTTGACGCTGCATGCGCGATCGTCAAGACTGAAGTGTCACTATTGCGGTCACGAAGAGCCCGTCGCCCTTGCTTGCCCGACGTGTGGCAATCAGGATTTGCATGGCCTGGGAGAAGGTACCCAGCGAGTTGAAGACGCAGTGCGTGCATTGATTCCCGATGCGCGCGTTTTGCGGGTGGACAGTGACAGCACACGCCGTCGTGGCGCGTTCGCGCGTATGCGCGAACAGATCCACGATGAACAGGTAGACGTCCTGGTCGGGACGCAAATGCTAGCGAAGGGGCATGATTTTCCAAAGCTCACGCTGGTCGTGGTCCTCGGTGCCGACCATGCGTTGTACAGCAGCGATTTTCGCGCGGCGGAACGATTGTTTCAGCAACTGATGCAAGTAGCGGGACGTGCCGGCCGCGGTGACCTGGCAGGCCGGGTGCTGGTACAGACCGAGTTCCCCGATCATCTGGTTTATGCGGCGCTGGCGCGCCAGGATTTCTCTGCTTTCGCGGGGAGCCTGTTGGCGGAGCGACGCGCCAGCGGGTTTCCACCCTATGTATATCAGGCGGTGCTACGCGCCGAAGCACATCACGAAGATGATATGTGGGCATTTCTGCGTGGTGCCGCACGCAAGGCCACGAGTGTGTCGGCGGACAACATCACGCTCTATGATTGTGTGCCGGCACCGATTTTTCGAATCGCCGGACGCTACCGGGGGCAACTGCTGATTCAGGCTGGTAGCAGGGTGGCTTTGCGCCGTTTTCTGGCGCTCTGGCACCCGTTGCTGCATGAAGGCAAAGCCAGTGCCGCGCGTTGGGTCATCGATGTTGACCCAGTCGAACTGTAGTTGTGCAGTCACCAAGGCGTGAGCCGATATAATCCCTGCTTCTTTCGAGCCACCGTATCATCAGATGCATTCCGCAATTAGCTTGCGTGCCCAACTCCTCGACTTGCTGCAGTCGGCCCTCACGAGCAGCCTGCCGGAGGCACCAGAGGTCAATCTCATGCTCGAGCGACCGAAGGCGGCCGGGCATGGCGACTACGCCTGTAACGTGGCCATGCAATTGGCGAAGCCGCTGCGACGCAATCCGCGCGAGATCGCACAAAGTATCGTCAGCGCCTTGCCTGAATCACCTTTGTTGCACAAGGCGGAGGTTGCCGGGGCCGGCTTCATCAACCTGTTTGTCGATGCAGCGGCTCGCCAGAAGATCGTGCCGGCCGTGCTCAATGCCGGAGCAGAGTATGGCCGGATCCCGATTGGCAACCACAAGAAGGTACAGGTTGAATTTGTATCCGCGAACCCGACCGGCCCTCTCCACGTTGGTCACGGACGTGGGGCGGCTTACGGCGCCAGCCTGGCTAACATACTGGACGCTGCCGGATACGCAGTTACGCGCGAGTTTTACGTAAATGACGCCGGCCGCCAGATGGATATTCTGGCGCTATCGACCTGGTTGCGGTATCTGGAGTTGGAAGGCCAATCCCTGTCCTTTCCCGGCAATGGTTACCAGGGCGACTATGTCAGGGACATGGCTGACGCGATTCGGCAACAGCATGGTCCGCGCTACGTTCATGACGGCGCGTTGGTCTACGCCGATGTGCCGCAAGCGGCCACCAATGCCGAAGCGCATCTTGACGCACTGATCGACAAAGCCAAGGCGTTGCTGGGACCCGACTATGCCTATATCCACGATTTCGTTTTGACCGAGCAACTCGGTGATTGTCGCAACGACTTGCTGGAGTTTGGCGTTGAGTTCGATGTCTGGTATTCGGAAAAATCGCTTTTCGATGCCGGTCTTGTAGCACACGCAATGGAGCGGCTCGAGGCCGGAGGCCATCTTTATAAACAGGATGGCGCGATGTGGTTCCGTTCCAGCGAATTTGGTGACGAAAAAGACCGTGTTGTGCAAAGAGACAACGGTCAGTACACGTATTTTGCATCCGACGTGGCGTACCATGTCAACAAGTTCGAACGTGGTTTCGAACAGGTGATCAATGTTTGGGGCGCAGACCATCACGGGTACATTGCAAGGGTCAAAGGGGCTCTGGAGGCAATAGGTCAGGAACCGGACAAGCTGACGGTGGCCTTGGTGCAGTTCGCAGTTCTGTATCGGGGCGGTCAAAAAGCAGCGATGTCGACACGCTCCGGTGAGTTCGTTACCTTGAGGCAGTTGCGCCAGGAAGTCGGGAACGATGCCGCCCGGTTTTTTTATGTCCTGCGCAAGAGTGATCAACACCTTGATTTCGATCTCGACCTTGCAAAATCACAAAGTAACGAGAATCCTGTTTACTATATTCAGTACGCACATGCGCGATGTTCCAGTGTTCTCGAAAAATGGGCTGGTGACCCCGGTGTTCTTGTCAACGCCAATACCGCGTTGCTCGTTGAAGATGACGAGGCATCGTGCATGCAAAAACTTCTGGATCTACCCGAAGTGATTGAGTCGGCGGCGCGTGATTTCGCACCACATATTCTGGCGTTCTATCTGAGGGATCTTGCGGCAGCGTTCCATAGTTACTACAACGCGACGCCCATACTGAACAGTGACCAGGCGGTGCGAGAAGCGCGGTTGGCGTTGTTGGCAAGCGTCAGGCAGGTCTTGCGAAACGGTCTGGCGCTGCTCGGAGTGAGCGCACCGGATAAGATGTAGACTTAGAAGATGAGCCGCGACTACAGGAAAAAAGGCAAGAATCCAGGCGGCGCTCGACCCATGAGTGTTGGCATTCTGATCGGCTTGCTATTGGGTCTGGTTATCGCGATCGCTGTGGCTCTGTATATAAACAAAGGACCGAGCCCATTTGTTGAAAAAGTCAAACCGGCTACTTCGGGCTCGGCTCCGGCGAATGGAAAAACTGCAAGCAAGAAGCCTGAAGAAATCAAGCTCGAGCTCGATTTCTACAAGATACTGCCAGGCTGGGAGGAAGCCGTTACCGACCGGCAATTCAAGCGGCCCGGTACAACCGGTGACAAGGAAATCTATTTTCTTCAGGTCGCGGCGTTTCCAAAGCCTGCGGATGCGGACAACCTTAAAGCCCGGTTGGCACTGTCCGGCATAGAATCGAAAATCCAGACGGCCGAACTGCCTGATGGCAGCATCTGGCATCGTGTGAGAGTCGGGCCGTTCAGCGATCAGAGTGAACTAAATGAATCACGCCAGGCTCTCAGAGGACTGGAGCTTGAAGCGAATCTGATCAAGGTGCGCCAACCGGCCCGGTGAAAACCAGAATCACGTTAGAGAGAAAGAACATGAAAAGACTGATTGCGTTAGTTGTGGCCTTGCTTGTTTCGACCAGTGTTTTTGGCCAGGGGGCGCCGGTACTGGGTAAGGAGTATCGGGCTATCGATCCGCCTCAGCCAGTCTCCGGCAACCAGATCGAGGTACTTGAATTTTTCAGCTACGCCTGCCCGCATTGCGATCAGTTCGAGCCATTGCTGAACAGCTGGTTGTCCACCAAACCTGCAGACGTGAATTTCAGTCACGTTCCAGCTGTATTCAGCAAGCGCATGGTTCCTCACGCCAAGCTCTATTACACGCTTGAGGAGACAGACCTGTTACCGACGCTGCATGGCAAGGTCTACGACGCAGTTCACCGGCAGGGAAACAATCTTGCGGATCGCGAGGCAATCATGAAATGGGCGGCCGCCCAGGGCGTCGATATGAAGAAATTCGAAGCTGCTTATGATTCCTTTGGCGTCGGCAACAAAGTCCAGCGGGCGATGCAGCTGGCGCGTAACTTCCGCATTCCTGGAACACCTTATCTGATCGTGAACGGAAAATATCTGACCGGCCCTGGTATGGTGATGAGACCCGACGGCCGTGGTGTTGACGCGCAGCGCTTTGCCTTCGTGCTGAACACACTGATTGATATGGAGCGATGAACGTCTCAGCGCATTGATCCCTATTGCGCATTGATCGCTATAGCGCATTGATCCCTGGCTTCGTTTTGCCGTGAGCTGGCGCGCCGCTGCTTTCGGTTTTCTGCTCGCGCTTTCGGGCACGGCGGGCGCAGAGTTGCAGGAGGGTCGGGACTATCTCGAAATTGACCCGGTGCCGGTTGATTCCGGGCAACGCATTGAGGTCATCGAATTCTTTTTTTACGGTTGTAAATCCTGTTACCGGATCGAACCGGTCTTGCGCGATTGGGCGATACGGCGCGAATCACGCATCGATTTCAAACTCGTTCCGGCGCTGCGACGCA
>Ga0316191_10002307_pt1 | contig 13818 bp, 10 predicted proteins | sample Eddworburr2cm_MG_FD_204928 | JGI IMG/M metagenome (GOLD analysis project Ga0316191, IMG submission 204928) | Coastal sediment microbial communities from Maine, United States - Eddy worm burrow 2 cm | ecosystem: Environmental > Aquatic > Marine > Coastal > Sediment | place: USA: Maine...
ACTATGGAGACCCTTACTGACCGAATATCGGTAATCTGGCCGGCCGGGACCTGCCAGGGAGTTGCCGTTCTATCGAGTAGGCTATTTCCATTGGCGTCCAGATAATCAAAGTTGAGGGCATCGATACTGCGGGCCACTATCGCAGCGCCAGCCCCGGACCCATCATTTCTTAACAGATTGCAAACCGTCCCGTCGGCGATACCGTCTTTGGGATCTGCATCGTTATTCAAATTATATGTTATGGTTTCCTCGGCACCGGCGATGGCGCCATCTTCGTCACTGTCGATCTGAAATTGAACTTCTGCCCTATTTGCAATCAGGATGTCCGCACCGCTGGCCCCTGCGGGATCATAGCGTGCCATCCGAATATCTCTTTCCATAAAGCTCACCGCCGCCCGCACATTCTGCTGCATGGAAACCACCAGACGCTCGGTGTTGTGGGTCGCGACCTGTTTATGGAAAACGGCATAGATGCCGGACATAACCAGGCTTGATATTGCCAGGGTGACCATCAACTCCACCAGGGTAAACCCTTTGTTGAATTTTTGAATTTTCATCATTTGCTTCTTCTTTCTGTTTACGCGTCAAAAAGACGAGTGGTTATTGCTAATTAAAACTTGCACTGCCGCCAAGGGTTAGATTGATGGTTCGGCTTATGGTGCCGTTGGTGATGACAATATCTCCACTGGCATCCGGAAATCCACGGGGATTAAATTGAACCACAGGGCCTAATGGAACTAATGGCGGTATCGTCGCGTCCTGCAAATCGATTCCCGCCGGCATCCGACCGTTCTTAACCGTTGCTTCACCCGCATCCTGGATTCCGTTGCCGGCATCGGCCCCCGCGCCGTTGTCCAGGAACGTCAGATAGCTGTCATTGACAAAATTAAAGTTTACCGACACAATGCTATTTTCCCTGACGGCCCTGAGTTTTGCGTGCTGCAAGGTTGCAAGGACTTCATCTGCGGCACTGCGCATTCTATATTTGGGCAACCAACCAAGAAATCCCGGAACCGCAACACTGGCTAAAATCGCCATAATCCCGAGAACCACCATCAATTCAAACAATGTAAAACCCGAATCGTTTCGCATCTTGATCAATCTCCTCTCCAAGGTGTTTTTGTATAACTTGCAGCAAATCCTGTACCAATGGCTGATATTTAAAATAAATTTATTCGGAAAGTTAATCCAAACTCGATAAAAGTGGATATAACTAATAGATAATATGAAGATAAATCAATTAGACCATTTATTGATATTTTAGGAATATTCAACTAGAAAGGATTTTAATTCAACCATCAATCCGGCTAAACTATTAAATTTTTTAATAGCGGTATTAAATTATTTTACTGCGATGCGTTACCTACTTGGCAACAAAAACAGATAGTGGATTCTCAGGAAATTCATTCACGTCCCTGGATTGCTCTATGAGCAGATCGACCCAGGCGCGACATTGTCCGGTCAGATGGATTTTTGCGGCAGAACAGGAATCATTCTATCTATGGGATAGGCTGAGGATTTAACTCCGCACCAGGCGGAAGGTGCAAGCGGCTATGGAAGATTAGGTAATAAATCCTCAAATTGAGTCAGGTCATACATCGTGCCACACCCCTGGGATGGTTGTGTGGCAGAACTTGCAGCGATTTCCCACCAGATTATCCGTGGGAATATAATATCCCCGGCGTTCAATCAACAGGTTTTTGCAATGGTGACAGTAGGTGTTGTTGCCCTCGTGTCCGGCCACGTTGCCCACATAAACATAATGAATCCCTTCGGCCATGGCCAATTCTCGGAAGCGCGTCAGGGTCGAGACCGGCGTAGGGGGTAGCCGATCTAGTTTATAGCGCGGGAAAAACCGCAGAAAGTGCAGGGGATGGTCGGGGCCGATATTTTCTAAGATCCAGGCGCACATGCGTTGGACCATGTCCCTGTCATCTCCATAACCGGGTACGACCAGATTGATCATTTCAAAATGAATTTTCTTAGCGTGTAAGGTCTTAAAGGTGTTTAGCACCGGTTTGAGTCGGCCGCCGTTCAATTTACGGTAAATATCGTCACTGAAAGCTTTAAGATTGACGCTGGCGGCATCCAGCACCCGGCAAAGCGCGATCAGCGGTTTTTCGTTGATATAGCCGTTGGACACCCAGAGATTGTATAGCCCCGCTTCCCGGGCCAGCCGGGCGGAATCTATCATGTATTCGAAGAAAGTGATCGGTTCGCTGTAGGTATAGGCAATGGATTGGGCCCCGGATTTTTGGGCGGCAGTGACGACATCTTGGGGGAACAGCTCGTATATATGGGGTACCTCATGGGGTTTGGCCTGGGAAATTTCCCAGTTCTGACAATTTAAGCAGCGGAAATTGCACCCGGTGGTGGCTAGAGAAAAGGCCTTTGTGCGGGGTTTGAAATGGAAGAGCGGTTTTTTTTCAATGGGATCGGTGTTCACGGCGCACGGGTTGCCATAGGCCAGGCTGTACAGTTTGCCGTCCAGGTTGACCTTGGAGCGGCAGACACTGCGATCTCCCGGAGCAAGTCTGCAGTGATTGGGACAAACGCCACAGACGACCTTATGGTTTTTCAGCTTTTTATAGAGAAAGCCTTCCCGGGAATATTTTCCCGGCTTTTCCGGCGCGTCGCCTTTGAACACCTTGCCGCGGATGTCCCCGCCGATGGCAGCTTCGCAAGATCTGCCCTCAAAAATGCTTAAACCCGGGTTGGCGGCGACGGCCAGACAGGTGGCGCTGCCGTAAAGGAATTGTCGTCTCGTGATTTCGTTCATAATTGAATTCTTTCTATAAGCTGCCGGATAAAGCCCGATTGGGGTCTATGCTTTGCATCTCATCCTACGACGGTGTCCTATGTGTTCCTATCATCAATAAACTAACCAGTTTCAAACCGATCAAACCGGCTGCGGTCCCTAGGATACCCGCATGTGGAATCAGTACGACACTGGTAAGCAAGGTGCCGCCGGCCGCTCCGATCAAATCAGCGGAAAATGTGCGGGTGACGGCGGCGGTGTCGCTGCCGCTCAGATAAAGTGCCAGCGGGAATTGAAACCCGCACGTCAGAGAGACGACGAAACCGAAACTCAGATAAAAGGGCACGGGCAGTCGATCTGCAAAACTATCAATGATCAGGATAAATAAGGCCAGAAAAACAATCAGAAGTCCGTCGGTCAATGCAAGCAATGGTTTAGCCTGTCGCTGCAGCCGATTGCCCAGCCAGGCACCGGGTAGCAGACCCGCAAGGAAAATCGTGATAATGATGCCGATTTGCAGGTAAATATACCCGAAATAGATTTGAAATGCAAAGATAACGAGAATTTCACATCCCATGGTCATGCAGCCGGTGGAAAAAAGAACAAACTCTTCGCTGGTGATTCGATAGAAGTAGATTGCAGACAAAACCGAAAGGCCCAGGAAAAAAGCAAGCGGTGATGTTTGAAATTTGGCAAACCACTGGGAAAACATCAACCGCATTAAATAGGGAGACGTATCGACATTGATCGGGGTGTTCGGATCCATGCGCGCATTCAATCGATCGATTCTCTCGCGCGTCAGGTTGCCGTAATAAAAGCCGTCGATGTAAGCGCTGGGGATAGCCTTGCGCGCCAGAGCGGCCGGTATGTCGGTGGTCAGAGGGCGGTTGCGGCACAGGAAAAATACCTGTTGTCCCGGCAGCAGTAAGATATGTTTGAAATATATTTGGATGGTATTGTAAAGGGAAGACAGCTTCTGACGTTGGGGTTCGGTGAGATAATTGTCAAAACCCTGCATGGAAAAACTCAACACACCCTTCCTTGAAAGGCGCTTTTGGGCGAGTTCAAAAAAGCGATCCGTGTAGAAGCGGTTCATCTGAAAGGTGCCCGGTTCGGGTAGATTGACAATAATGGCATCGTAGGTTTTGTCCGTTTGGGCCAAATAGGCACGACCGTCCTGGTGAATGACATTTAAACCGGAGATGGCTTTAATCATGCCAAACCGGAATTGAACGGCGGTGACTTCCGGATTCAGCTCCACATAATCAATAGACTTCAATTGATATTTTTCTAGTTCTGCCATTATGCCGCCTTGGGCCGAGATCAGCAAAACATTCTCTATGCGATCAAGCTGGGACAGGGGGTAATGAACGGTTTCTTCCGCTACACTCAAATTCTGATTGCTGAACACCGGAATGCCGTCTTCGATCAGCGTAAATTGTTCACGGTCCTGATGCACTGCGATGCGGCCATAGCGGGTTTCACGGTAATAAGCCAGCTTTCCAGCGGCGGGTGTCAGAGATGCTTTTTCCCAGAATATCCCCGCGGCCAGGATAACGATGACCCATACCATGGCCTGAACAACTGCGGGGCGGTGTCTGCGAGCTGCCGGAAAAAGAAGATAAACGGCTGCGATGAGCGGCAGATTCGCTAGAAATATGGCCTGCAGCGGCGTAACCAGATAAACCAGGACAAAAGAAAAAAGAGCTCCGCCGGAAATATCGCCGATGTTATCGGTGATATAGATGCGGGTGCCCGGATAATCCGGAATGCCGGCTCGAATCACAAAGAGGCTGTATGGCAGCACAAAGCCAAGCAGAAGGCAGTAGGGCGCTGTGATAAGAAACGAAAACAACCAGGTAGGATAAAAACCGACCGAACTGCCGTGGATAAAAATAAGATCGCGCAGCTCCCGGATAGCCGGGATTTGTAGGGCTGAGAGGCCACCCAGGATCAGGGAAAGCCATCCCAGCTTGAAAACCGTGGCTTTCCAGAAACGGCGGGTGATGAGCCGTGCCAGCAGGGTCCCGAGACCCCCCAGGCACAGCCAGTTGAAAAGGACCAAAGCAATGACGATTTCATTACCCTGGAACTGGGTTAAAATTTCGCGGATGGTAAGCAACTGGGTGACGACCGAAGAAATTCCCGTGGCAATGACCAGCCGGATAATGGCACGATCAATGTGTTTCTTCAAAATATTGGACCTGGTACGTCAAAACTTCCAGCTCGGAACTCTTCCAGGCATCGGCGGGCAGCCCGGCCTTCATGCACAGATGCGAAAGGAAATCCTCAGGTCGGGGCAACTGCTCCCATACCTGGGGTAAAAATGTGGCACTGGCATGGCTTTTGCGGATAATGACACCGTCCACATTGACGCGAAGTTTTTGGATCAAATCTCGCGAATCCCGATACGCCAGGGGCAGAGGCTCGGTCAATATGCTAACTTCAATCTCGGTCCGATCCAATTCAGCGGCAGACAGAGATGAAAAACGCGGATCATGGAAGGCCGCATTGACGGCATTGCGCTGGACACCGTCCAGGACGGATTCAGTGGGGGTCAGATTACCGATACATCCCCGCAATTGTCCCTGGATTCTAAGCGTGACAAACGTGCCGCAATGTGCCTGGAGGCGTTCGTCCTGTAACGCCGGCACCAGCGTATCCGTTTCGGTAGCGGGTGATTTCCCGGCCAGTTTTTCCAGAATGCTTTTACGGGCCAATTTAACCAGCAACTGCCCCTGTTTTTCAGTGAAACGTGAATTGGAATCGTTTTTATCCATAGATAGTTCTCCAAAAAAAGCAATAGCGGCATACCCAACCACCCGTGAACGGTCTCCCGCTGTATCACCGCTGTTGGAATAGTGGAGAATCAGCGGATGCCAGTGGTGACGGCGGGCCAATTCCATCAAAACCAAAATCGGTGCTGTCCCGCAGGCCCGGTTGCTCGTCTCGACCAGTTCATCCGGGTTCATCTTCAGGATTGCGTTGATGGTTTCCCGATCCCGCTTGGCCGCTTCGGCATAAGAAAGAAAGTGCGAAAGATCGGAGCTGACCACCATCAGAGTGTCGCTTGATAGGATGCCATCCAGGGCATTCGCAAGGCCTCTTATATCCGTCCGGCCAGCTATAATCGGCACCAGTTGAAATTTTCCAAGATAGGTCTGAAGAAAAGGCAGAACGACTTCCAAAGAATGTTCTTTGTCCAGGTGGATCGGCAGTGATTGAAACAGCGCATGCTGGCGGCGCAAGTTTGCTGCGTTTTCGTGCAGCGTGATTTTCCCCAAAGGTGTTTCATAGGCGGCGGCGTCACAGATGGCAGCATTGCTGAATCCGATATAGTGATCGGGCCCTAACAGAATCACATTGCTAAACTGACCGGGATGCAAAACCCTGGAGGCATGGGCGGCGGTCCAACCCGAATAAATATAGCCTGCATGGGGCAGTATAATAGCTCGCAAGTGCTTATTTCGGGGGAGCTGAAGCCGGGTATTTTTAGCTTTGATGGTGAGTTGTGTGATGAGGTTGCGTAACTGCGAGGGATCTGACGGATAAAAACTGCCGGCCCTGACCGGTTTGCGGACGGTTTCTGCATGGGAACTGTAAGCGCTGAATATAAATGCCGGACCGAGGGCTAAAATGAAAAACAAGATAGTTTTTGGAGTCCGTTGCATGGGGCGGCACTTTCGTATGGCGAGTGAACTAAATCCGGCTAAACCGGAAATCCGACCAACGGATTTTAACTTTTGTGCCCAGCGCTGTCAAACAAAATGGTAAGAAAAACAGGGTAACGTTAAAGTCAGTTTCATCTGATTCAGAAAGAAGCGATTTTCTTTTACGGATACGGTACTGAAATCACAAATCCCAATACCCAAATTCCAATTAATATCCAAATCCGAAAAACCAATTTCCGAAACATACCGATCAGTTTATTATGATCTTTTCAATGCCCCACCTGCTTGCAGCGGGGTGCTTCATTGATATGTTACGATGAATCTGACTGTTTTGAATTTTGAATTTAGGTCATTGGTATTTGTTTGAGCTTTGTATTTTGGTGCTTGAATTTTTCATGACTTTAATCAAGCAAATAGATTTTTTAAATCCAGTTAGTTATCTGGTTAAATGACGCGAACCTGGGGAAGAAATTGCCGGTAGGATGAAAACGGAACCGGCAGGGGTTTATTGAGTCTCTTCGATGATGGTTTCCTCATTGGGCATATCGCAGTCGATGACCGGTTCCCCAAAAAGAGGTGCCCATTCGCTTCTGTACATATTATTAAACACCACATTGAACATAAACGTCAGAATGTCGTATGCCGACATTTTGGGCTCCGGTTGCGATAGCAATTTTTGTACATAGACATGTTGCCCAAATAGAGCCTTAAGGTCCGCCAGTTTGTGCAGGAAGGTGATGGCTTCTGTTCGTGGGGTGGAAAGATTGCCCGATCGTTTTGCTTCGTTTTCCAGATCGGCCTTAAATTGACAGGTTTTGGCATATGAGCATCTCAGCAAATGATCACGGATATGGTCCTTTTCAAAAATATTCTGTGATTCGACGCATTTTTTGATCGTTTTGACGATTGACTTTTTCTCTTTGACCAGACCTCTACCGAACATATAGTTGACGGTTTCAGTCAGATCCACCCCCACGGCTTTAAGTGATTTTTCCGACTCGGCGATTTTTGCCTGGAACTCAGAGACGGCACTGTGCCAGAATATCCGGCTGGCTTCTTCAAAAACATCGGTTTGATGCCCCCCCGGTTTATTGGCGTTGACCATTAGATTGCGTACTTCAGCGAACAATCTGGCGGTTTGTTCAAACAAAAGGTCGCCCGTAATCACCTTGTAAATCATTATCAGCGTCGCATGCCAGTCCTGAAGATGCAGAATTTTTCCAAGATTCTTAAACTTGAAGATCAAGACATCATTTTTTATAAAATGAGATGGGGTTGCATAAAAAGGGGTTCCTCCCAGCATGGGCTGTTTGATTTTTTTGTATTTGGTCTTTTCAAAATCAACGGCCGTTTCTACGTCAATGATTCCGATGGAAAATTCTTGCGCAGATTTCAAAAAAAGCGGGTATCTTGTGGGGTCGCCGGCCACAAACAAATTGTCGGGTTTAAGGTCTCTCATAGACACTCTTTTTTCTCTGAACCAAGCCAAAATATCGAGTAAATTGGCTGTGACAGCCTCCATCTGAGGTTTGTTCTGTTCAAAAGACGATCTATAAATATAGCTTTTTATTATTTTGCGGTAAGCATCCACCACTTTTGAATTGTCCTGCATGGATTTCTTTAAAAGACGATTCAATCCAATTATGAATCTATCGGGAAAGCCATTGGTATCCGCTGTCACCGGAATGGCTGCCAAATGTGTAAAAAACCATGACTGGATCTGGTAAATCGGTACCGGTGTCCTGACGCCGGCTTTGTCCAGCGAACGACGGATATGTGCTTCACTGTCATTGAAAATATCGCGGATTTCAATAATAGCATCATTTTCAGTTCCGTATCGGCCTTTAAATTTTGCAGGTTCCCATATAATATGAGCATTTTCGATAATTTCCCTGGCAATCAGATGCTTTATGTCGTGCAATTCATCGAGGATGTGGCTCAGAAAGTAGTATTTTGATAAATCCATCATAAATACAAAAGTGTTGTTGATCTTTAAGAATTTCTGATATTCCGTCGATTTGCGCAACCAATTGATGTATCTTCCTTCAAGGCGTTCCGGTGGGATATCTTCGCTGTAGGGGAAACTGTGAATCAAACCCAGGATCACGGACACTTTGGGTATAATGCATTCCTTGGGGATAAGTTTGTTGACAATATGCACTTCCTTTTTGATGCTGTCGATGTACTCTTCAAAGTCAACGATGGGTCTTACCGGGATTTTCACGACCATGTGCACATCGTAAATCACATAATAGCATTTGCTTTTGCTGCCGCTTTCTTCTCCCAGGGGCCCAATGGTCATGCGCCGCTTGGCCCAATCTTCCATGTGTTTGACCCGCAGTTCAAAAATGTGATTAGGGCCGGTGGTTTTGGACATCAGCGGCACAAATTCAGCAGGGGCATCCGGCTCCGCCCCGATTTGATATTTAAACAAGTTTAGGAAGAAACGGACAATATCCAGTCGGGTAGGAACCCCATTTTTTGGTTCCTGGGATATTTCCGTGTCGTTTTCCCTTGGATTGTCCTCTGGGTCTGGTTTGACAACACGCCTTAACCACACCATGATCAAGAGAAAAAGAAACAGTGGCAGCAAGGTCAGTGGATGGGTCAAATTGAGTTCGATGGGGATATGGTTCTTCGCAAGAAGGGGATTTATCCCGTTTTCCAGGCGATTTAAATTTTCAATTATTGTTCCCTTAATCCCCAGGAAGACGTGCCCAATGTTTCTTTTGCCATGGGTTTTTATCTCGCCTTTGTCAACAAAGTCGATTTGACCCTCAATTTCATAGAAAAGGGAGTCCCCTGATGGCCAGGTTTCATCGACTGTTTTGAGGGTATCGTCATTTAAAACGATGATTTTTTTGTCGGAAAAAAAAACAAATAAAGCGGCACTAACAACCGTGATTATGCTGAATAATACGATTGCTTGAAAAAAATTGCGCATATGATAAAGCCCCTTGGCAGATGGGTGATTTTATTCCGTCAATTCTCATCCGGCGAAATATAAATCGGCAAAAAAATCGGGAACTTTAGCCTAGGCTTATTTCTATCAGATAGAAAAAAAGCATCAAACAAGAAAACCGAAGATAAACAGATCCCCAGCGTTGACCCGGCCTGAACTTTGATTTATACTCCGTTAAACTCAATTCATAAGCCACCGGTGCCGGTGAGAAATTAAAAGGTTCTAGCGTTACCGCGAGGGCATGCTTTTTGGGTGCAAATCTGATCGATGCCGGCGGCTTATGAATTGAGCACTTGGAATTTTCGCCTCAAATCGGTCGTTTGAAATTCCGCCTCTATTGGGAATGGAAGGATGAATTTCGGCTATGTGGAAAATTATCCTGCTTGTTTTAGCAGTGCTTTATGTCCTGAGTCCCTATGACTTGTTGCCGGATATGGTCATCGGCTGGGGGTGGATCGATGATTTGGTGATAGTGGGATTTTTATGGCGATATTTATATTTGTTGAATAAAAAACGAAAGCGTTTTCAAAAATATTCTCAAAACGGACAAAATCTACATAATGACAATAATTATAAAAAGGCTGCCGGCGAAAACAGCTCCCGTGCGAACACCCAAACGCAAGATTCATCAACCATTTGGAATCCTTATGAAATCCTCGGAATCCAGAGAGGCGCCTCTCAGGAGGATATAAAAAAAGCCTATCGGCAGCTTGCCGGAAAATATCATCCCGACAAGGTCGAGCATTTGGGCGATGAATTCAAGGCGCTTGCGAACGAGCGGTTTAAAAAAATTCAACAAGCTTATCAGGAATTAAGATCTAAATGACTGAAAATTTATAATGACTCTATGTTTCGCTGCAGACAGAACCTTGGGGAAACTAGCAAAATGGCTGCGCATTCTGGGGTTTGATACCACTTTCGAGATAGATGCTTGCGCTGAGCTGTTTTATGCGCATTTGGCAATAGATCGGATTGTGCTCACACGAACAGCGGCAATTAAAAAACAGTTCAGTGGCCACCGGCTGGTTTTCATCACCTCAAACTATTTGGATGTGCAACTCAAACAGGTCATCGCTGAAATCGGCCTCCGTCCGGCGGACACCCGGCCGTTTTCAAGATGTATTCACTGTAACATCCCGATTGTCGATGCCGATCCGGATGCTGTTTGCGGCCTGATACCCGACTATATTTATGAAATTCACAACGAGTTTCACAAATGTATGCAATGCAATCGAATTTTCTGGCCGGGCACTCATACCAAACGCATTTTGGCAAGAATTGAACATTTATTTGACTAATTAAACAGACGATGACAAATACTCCTAAAGCTATTGCTCTGGAAAGTCGCTTGAGGCAATGTAAAAATGTGGTCACTCTGGGTGTTCGATCTAATTTTTCAGACTACACTTTCGAAGAGGCAGATTTAATCCGCAACGCAAGCAAAATATACTACCCGTCATCATTTTACGCCGATTTATTCGATGCCATCGGCAAAAACATCTTTCCCAGCTACCACACCTATAAATGTGTGCAGGACAAAATCAAACAAACCGCGCTGTTTGAACTGCTCAACATTTCCCACCCACGGACACGGGTGTTCTACGGGAAACGACAGAAAAAAGCGATAACCGATCATTTTAAAGTCCCTTTTATCGGCAAGGTTCCCAGAGGGTCCGCTATGGGTCGCGGGGTTTATCTTATCAAAAACCAAAGTGAGCTTGAAGATTATCTGGAGCATACCGATGTGGCCTATATTCAGGAATATCTGCCGGTGGATCGTGATATCAGAGTGGTCGTCATCGGGCAGCGGGTCGTACACGCCTACTGGCGTATTGCTCCGCAAAACGAATTTCGCAGCAATCTAGCACTGGGCGGCAGCATATGTCTGGACCCCGTTCCCCGGGAGGCTCTCGATCTGGCGCTGCACACCGCACGTTACTGCCGGTGGGATGATGTTGGAATCGATATCTGTAGGCACGCTGGGCATTATTATGTTTTCGAGGCAAACATGAAATATGGCAAAGAAGGTTTTCGGCAAGCAGGCATCGATTACATCCAGTTGATGGAAGTCATGATCCAAAATGAAGAAATATGACGCTAAAACCCTTGCTGAACTGAAAAGTTTGCTGAACCGCCAGGAAAATGAAATGCTGTCTCCTCTGGCAGTTCGCAATGCAGATGGTATCCGGCGAAGACCGGATGAACGCATGGATTCCGGTTACCGCCAGTCGTTCTCGGTGGATGTCGATCGAATCCTGCACTCCCTGGCCTATGCCCGTTACATCGATAAAACCCAGGTGTTCTATCTGGTGAAAAACGATCACATTACCCATCGTGTACTCCACGTTCAGCTGGTTTCAAAAATTGCCAGGACGATCGGCCGTTTTTTGAATCTCAATGAAGATTTAATTGAAGCCATTGCCCTGGGACACGATGTCGGCCACACGCCGTTCGGGCATGATGGCGAAAACTTTCTATCTGAGATCTGCAGAAACCACGGCATCGGATACTTTCATCACAACCTGCAAAGCGTTCATTTTCTGGAAAAAGTGGAGCGTAAAGGAGAAGGCTGGAATCTGTGCCTTCAAACCCTGGATGGTATTCTGAGTCACGACGGAGAAGTCCACAGTGAAAAATTGCGGCCGGCTCCTGAGAAAACATTCGGCCGAATGGATGGGGAGATCACTGCAACAAAAAACGATCCGAAAACTGGCCTGATTCCGATGACCCTTGAGGGGTGCCTGGTTCGTATGGCCGACACCGTCAGCTACATCGGACGGGATATTGAGGACGCCATTCGGCTGAAGCTAATCCATCGTTCCGATCTGCCCCGAGAAAGTGTCAGCCTGCTCGGGGATACCAATGGTACCATTGTGTTTAACCTGGTGACGGACATTATTTGCAGCAGCCGGGAGAAACCGTACATTGCTTTCAGCCCCGAGGTGTCGGATGCTTTAAAACAGTTGAAGTCCTTTAACTTCGAGCATATCTATATGAATTCTCGAATAAAAAAACACACCCACCGTATAAAAGAACTCTTCGAAATGCTGTTTGAAACCTATCTCAATGACTTGTGTAACCAGCGAGAGTCAAGTGTGATTTTTAGCCAATTTCTAAGAGATATGAAACAAAGCTACATCCAATGCCACCAACCGGCCGAAATCGCAAGGGATTTTATCTCCGGTATGACCGACCAGTATTTTCTGGACCAATGTCCGGAATCAATGAGACCGGTAGTCGAATGACGAGTGACGAATGGCCAATGACAATTGACGAATGACAAATTTTTAAATAATATTGGGAGGAGTATCCATCGGTTGTGACCTTTGAACACTGAACCAACAACCGCTTTTTGAATTCTGTCATCTGGAGATAGTATGCATCAGGAACGCACCTACCGGAATTTTGTGAATACCGATAAACTGCTCGCCTTTCGGGTGGTGGTGAAGGAAACCGATCTGCTGGTGCATGCCGAAAAAAAACTGGAATATGAAACCCGAAAACTGATTCTGGAACATAGGGCTTATGTCGAAGCCTATATCAAAGCACATCCTGATTTTGCTGCCGTTCTGACCCCCTGGCAACTTGATGGCCCTGCAGCGGCCATCGTTGTAGACATGGTCAAGGCGGGTGAAAACGCCGGTGTCGGACCCATGGCAGCCATTGCCGGTGCTGTTGCAGAGCATGTTGGTCTGGGGCTTTTGAAATCTACGGATCATGTCATTGTCGAAAATGGCGGCGACGTTTTTATCAAGACGGATACGCCTCTGACAGTGGGAATATTCGCTGGCAAATCCTCCCTGAGTTTGCGCATCGGCATCCGGGTGAGTGGTGGGCCAAAGCCAACAGCCGTTTGCACTTCTTCGGGAACTGTAGGCCATTCGCTAAGCCTCGGCAAGGCCGATGCTGTCTGCGCGGTTGCAGATTCATGCTCTATCGCAGACGCCGCCGCCACTGCCATTGCCAATCAGGTCCAATCAATTGCTGATATTAAAGGCGCTATCGCCAGGGGCAAGCGTATTGAGAATCTCCGGGGAATCATTATCATCGTCGGGGAAAAAATTGGAATGTGGGGTGATCTGGAAGTTGTACCGTTGAAAGTAAAAAATGCTTGAATTTTGATTATAAACAGCGTAGGTTAGAAATCAAAAAATAACGACCATTTGACGCTTAAGAAAATATGCAACAATTTGTGATAGGGGTAATTTCGTCGTGAAAACACTATGGGCCCCATGGCGTATGGAGTACATTCTGTCTGATAAAGAAGATGTGTGCATATTCTGCGATGGCTTATCGAGTAACAAGGACCTGACGCTCTTAAGGGACGATGATACCATGGTGATGATGAATAAATTTCCTTATATCAACGGCCATCTATTGGTTGCACCCGTTCGGCATATATCCGGTTTGGATCAACTCTGCAAATC
>Ga0316191_10002308_pt1 | contig 13817 bp, 11 predicted proteins | sample Eddworburr2cm_MG_FD_204928 | JGI IMG/M metagenome (GOLD analysis project Ga0316191, IMG submission 204928) | Coastal sediment microbial communities from Maine, United States - Eddy worm burrow 2 cm | ecosystem: Environmental > Aquatic > Marine > Coastal > Sediment | place: USA: Maine...
CAAGGTCACGCAGATCATCGAGGACGCGATCGCCGGCATCGAGGGCATCGAGAAGCTCAACTCGACGAGCCGTGACGAGCGTTCCGATATCCGGGTCGAATTTCGCCTCGATCGCGATATCGACGCAGCTGCCAACGATATCAGGGACCGGGTCTCGCGGGTGGTCGATCAGTTGCCGACCGAGGCCGATCCGCCGGAAATCGCCAAGGTGGACAACGCGGGCCAGGCGGTCATGTACCTCAACCTGACCTCCGATCGCCATTCGGGCCTCGAGCTGACCGATTTCGCGGACCGTTACCTGATCGATCGCTTTTCCACGGTTCCCGGGGTGGCCCGCGTGCAGATTTCAGGTGCCAGGCGCTATGCCATGCGTATCTGGCTGTCGCGCGAGGCGCTGGCTGCCCGGGCCCTGACCGTCGCCGATGTCGAGAATGCTCTGCGGGCCGAAAACGTGGAATTGCCGGCCGGGCGCCTCGAATCGAAATCGAGGGAGTTTACCCTGCGGACGGCGACCGGCTTCACCGCCGAGGAGGACTTTCTCAAACTGGTGGTCGGGCGGGGTCCCGAGGGGCAGCGGGTGACGCTCGGCGAGGTGGCGGAAGTCCGCATCGGTGCGGAAAACGAACGCACTATCGCGCGGGCGAACGGCGTGGAAGCGGTCTCGCTGGCCGTCGAGCAATTGTCGCGTGCCAACAGCGTTGCCGTGTCACGCGAAGTGCAAAAAGAAATGAGCGCAATCGCCTCGGAGTTGCCCGAGGGCATGGTCCTCGCCGTCAACTACGACCGTGCCGAGTTCATTGAGGCGTCGATGCGGGAAGTGTATCGGGCTCTGTTCTTCGCCATCTCGCTGGTCCTCGTGGTCATCTACCTGTTTCTTGGCTCATTACGGGTGATGCTGATACCGGCCGTGGTGGTGCCGGTCTCCGTGATCGCCACCTTCATCGTGATGGCCGCGCTGGGTTACACCATCAACATCCTCACCCTGCTGGGGCTCGTGCTCGCGATTGGCCTCGTGGTCGACGATGCCATTGTCGTCCTGGAAAACATCTACAGGCGCATCGAGGACGGGCAGAGGCCGTTGCTGGCGGCGCTCGAAGGCTCCCACGAGATTGGCTTTGCCGTGGTCGCGACCACCCTGGTGCTGGTGGCGGTATTCGTGCCGCTGTCGTTTATCGAGGGCGACATCGGCCGCCTGTTTCGTGAATTCGGTATTACGTTAGCTGCAGCCGTATTGTTCTCGAGCCTGGTCGCGCTGACCCTGACACCCATGCTGTGTTCCAAGATGCTGCATCGGAAAAGCCTGGGGTCCGGCTTGACGCGGCGGGTGGACAACGCTTTTCGACGATTTGCGGAGCTCTACCGGCGGGCGCTGAGGCACATGATTGCCCATCCCTGGCTGGCCGCCGTTGCGGTATTGGCACTGACGGGTACGGCGGCCTGGATGATGGAGTCGCTGCCGACGGAGTATGCGCCGGACGAGGACCGTGGCGCTTTTTTCATCATGTTGCGGGCGCCCGAAGGCAGCAGCCTCGAATACATGGATGGCTACGCGCGGGAGATGGAGGCGATCCTGCTCGATGAAATCGGCGATTCTGAGGCCGTGCGGCGTTTCCTCACGAGACTGCCCGGCACCTGGGGTGGTGCGGAGGTCAACTCGGCGCGTGCCATTGTCTTGCTGGAAAACTGGGATTTGCGCGACGAAAGCGACAAGGAAATCGGCGCGCGGGTGCGGGCGAGGCTGGCGGCGCTTCCCGGTGTGCTGTCTTTTGTCTCGCACGGTAGCAGTCTCGGTTTCGGCGGCGATGCGCGGCCCCTCAAAATGGTGATCGGCGGGCCGGACTACGAAAAATTGCAGAACTGGCGAGACCAGGTGTTGCTGAAGCTGGAGGGTGTTCCCGAGGTGGTCAACCCCGACAGCGATTACCAGGAGCGCAAGCCGCAGATGAACATCGCAGTCGATCGCGACCGTTCCGCGGCCCTGGGCGTGTCGCTGGCCTCCATCGGCCGCACGCTGGAAACGATGCTCGGCTCGCGGAAGGTGACGACCTACATCGATCGCGGCAGGGAATACAACGTGATCCTGATGGGCAAGGAGGCAGATCGTTCCAGTCCGGACGATCTGACCAACCTGTATGTCAGGTCGTCCATTACCGGCGACCTGATCCCATTGGCCAACCTGGTCAGGATTACGGAATCCGCGGGCCCGGCACAACTCAAGCGCAATGACCGGATGCGCGCGATAACCATCGAAGCGGGGCTGGCGGAAGGCGTCAGTCTGGGCGAGGCCATCGAGATCATGAGGGGCATCGCCGAAGACACGCTGCCGGCGGCCGCGCGCATCAGCTGGGATGGCGAAAGCAAGGAGTTCCTGGAGACCGGTGGCTCGCTGTACCTGACGTTCGCGATGGCGTTGCTGGTCGTGTTCCTGGTGCTGGCGGCGCAGTTCGAAAGCTTTATCAACCCGATGATCATCCTGGTGACGGTTCCGCTGGCCATGACCGGCGCGTTGATCGGTCTCATGCTGTACGGTTCTTCGGTCAATGTCTTCAGCCAGATTGGGGCGATCCTGCTGATCGGCCTGTCAGCCAAGAACGGTGTCCTGATCGTCGAGTTCGCCAATCAGCTGCGCGATCGCGGACTGGAGATCCACGAGGCGGTGCTGGAGGCGGCGGCGGTTCGCTTGAGGCCCATCCTGATGACGAGCGCCGCGACGACGTTTGGCGCGCTGCCGTTGTTGCTCGGCAGCGGCGCCGGATGGGAGTCCCGTCAGCCGATCGGTATCGTGATTGTCTTCGGGGTGACCGTGTCCGCTGTGCTGACCCTGTTCATCGTGCCCGCCTTGTATGCGCTGTTCGCGCAAAAGACCTCCTCGCCGCAGCATGTTTCCCGCCTGATCGAGCAGCTGCAGCGGACCACGCGACTGGAGGAGGCCGGGCGGACGGAAGAGCAAGGCAGCGTATGATTTAATGCGGTTGCATTGGTATCATGGCCGCAATTCTCCCGGAACTCTGGAATGGCGAGTTACAGGATTTACCATTACAGCTCGATAGGACGGCCACTGGATCCTGCCTATCCGACGAACAAGGCAGTCATGGTGCTGGTGCCTCTGGCGGCGGCGCTTGGCGCCATCATCGCCTGGCACCGTGGTGGCGACCTGCTGCAGACGCTGCAGCAGGCCCTGGTGTTCGCACTGATCGTTTTCGGCTCCTGGGCTCTGGCCCGCGAACTCAATCCGGACGACAATCCGGCGGCTTTCATCAGCGTCGCCTGTGGCATGGTCGTCGCCCTCACGGTGAATTCGCCCGGTCTGCTGATCGTCTTCGTGACGCTGGGCCTGGTCCGGATCGTGAACCGCACAACCGGATTGGCAGCGCGGAAGTCCGATTCCATCGTCCTGACCCTGCTGTCGATCGTCGTCATCTACACGACCGGGAGTCCACTGTTCGGCGCCGCGGCGGCACTCGCCTTCATTCTGGACGGCACGTTGAAGGATCCCCTGCGTCACCAGTGGTTGTATGCATTAATCTGCTTGGGGGCTACGGTCGTTTACATGGTTGATCACGCAATCAGCCTCGGGCATCTGCGGGCACCCGATTCATTGTTTGAATGGCTGGCCGTGTTGTTCCTGCTCATTTTCGCTCTTTACATGGCACTGACCCGCAGCGTCCATTCGAGCGGGGATGTTGGTGGACGGCCGCTGGACGTCAACCGGGTGCGTGGTGGTATGACGGTTGGGTTATGCGCGGCCCTGCAAGGGGTCCATGCGCCGGCCAGCGTGGCGGTTGTCGTCGCGGTGATCGCCGGCATTTGTATCGGTATGGCGTTCAGGAAAGGGTTCCGGGCGCCGGCAACCGGTTGATTGGGAGAACTGGGATGGGAAAACTGACTGTACTTTTTGCTGCCCTGCTGGCCGCGGCCGCGAGTTGGGGGTCCGACCTGCCGGTTGAGGCGCGCGTTGAGCGCGCCATGCTGGGTGATCACCGTTCGGAAGCCAACAAGGCCCGCAACGTATATAGGCACCCCGTCGGGACATTGACCTTTCTCGGGCTGCAGGACGGCATGACCGTCATGGAAATCTGGCCGGGTGGCGGCTGGTACACGGAAGTGTTGGCGCCGGTGATCCGGCACCATGGACAGTTCATCGTCGCGGGCTATGACACGGATGTGCCGGACCAGCCCGGGTACCGTTACCGCTTGCAGGCGGACCTGCTGGAGAAGTTCTCGGCGCAACCCGACGTATACGACCAGGTTGCCGCCGTGCCGTTCTCGCCGCCTGCCTCAGCCTCGCTGGGTGCGGCGGATTCCATCGATCTGATGCTGACCTTTCGCAACACCCATGGTTGGATCAGTGACGGCATCGCCGAGGCCGTTTTCGCCGAGTTCGCCCGGGTGCTGAAACCGGGGGGAATCCTTGGCGTGGTGCAACACCGCGCTGCCGGTAACGTCGATCCCGCAAAGTCGGCTGAGACCGGTTATGTGCCTGAAGCGGCGGTGGTCGAACTGGCGCGTAAAGCCGGTCTTTACCTGGAGGCTCGGTCCGAAGTCAACGCCAACCCCCGGGACAGCAGGGACTACGAGGGGGGCGTCTGGTCGTTGCCGCCCGGCCTCGGGATGTGCCGGGACATCGAGGCGGAAGCCGAAATCGCCGCCTGCAATGAGCGGTTCAGGGCGATCGGGGAAAGCGATCGCATGACGCTCCGCTTCCGCAAGCCCATCGAGTAGCCCCCGTTCACGCCCGGCTATCCGTCGGGGCTTCGGCCTGCGCCGATTCCAGCGCCTCACTGGCGTCGAGCCACTGTGTTTCGAGCGACTCGACCTCGGCCCTGAGTGCGGCCTGGTTGCGGACCAGGTCGGTCATTTCCCGTGTTCGCTCCGGGTCCGCGTAGAGCGCCGGATCGGCGAGTTTTCCGTCCAGCGCCTCCAACTGCTCGCGGCACGCCGCCAAGCGGCCCTCGATATCGCGAAGTTTGTCCGCAACCGGCTTCAGGGCTTGCCGGCGCTGCGCTTCGAGCTGTCGCTGTAGTTTCTTGTTGACGGGCAGCGCCGGGGCGGAGGCATCGCCCTGTCGAGCGGGTCGCCGTGATGCGGCCAGGGGCTCCGATTTCTGGTCTGCCAGCCAGGCGGGATAGTCGTCAAGCGTCTGTTCGAACCGTTCAACTGTTCCTTCGTGCACCACCAGCAGTTCGTCGCACACCGTGCGGAGCAGGTGCCGGTCGTGCGATATCAGCATGATGGCGCCGCCGAACTCGACCAGCGCGCGGCTCAGCGCCTGGCGCATTTCCAGGTCCAGGTGGTTGGTCGGCTCGTCCAGCAGCAGGAGGTTCGGCTGCTGGCGAATGATAAGTGCCAGAACCAGGCGGGCTTTCTCTCCGCCCGAGAACGGTGCGACCGGCTCGAAGATGCGCTCGCCGCCAAAGCCGAAACCGCCGAGGTAGCGCCGTAACTCAGACTCGCGGGCCTGCGGGGACAGCAGCCGCAAATGGTCGATGGGACTTTGCTCCGGGTCGAGCAGGTCCAGTTGGTGCTGCGCGAAATAGCCGATGCGGGTATCGCGGCTGAGCGTGCGGGTGCCGCTCAGCACAGTGCTGCCGTCGGCCAGCGCTTTGACCAGCGTCGACTTGCCGGCGCCATTGACGCCGAGCAAGCCGATACGGTCACCGGCGGAAATGAGCAGGTCGACGCCGGTCAGCACCGGGCTGTCGTAACCCGCGCAAAGTGACTCGAGCTGGGCCAGGTGCAGAGGTTGTCGAGGTGGTTCCATGAAATGGAAATCGAAGGGCGAGTCGACGTGCGCAGGCGCGATCAGGGTCATGCGCTCGAGCATTTTCAGGCGGCTCTGCGCCTGGCGCGCCTTCGACGCTTTGTAGCGGAAGCGATCGACGTAGGACTGGATGTGCTGGATTTCCTTCTCCTGGCGTTTGTGCAGGGCCTCCTGCTGTGACAACTGCTCGGCACGCTGCTTTTCGAAATCGCTGTAATTGCCTGTATAGAGCCGAATCTGTCCCCTCTCGATGTGCGCGATGCGGGTGCACAGCGCATCCAGGAAATCGCGGTCGTGTGATACCAGCAACAGGATGCCTGGATACCGCTTCAGCCAGGTCTCGAGCCAAAGTATGGCCGGCAGGTCGAGGTGATTGGTAGGCTCATCGAGGAGCAGGATATCGGAGCGACACATCAGCGCCTGGGCGAGGTTGAGGCGCATCCGCCAGCCGCCGGAAAACGCCTCCACCGGTCGTACGTTGTCCGATTCGGTGAATCCCAGGCCGCTGAGCAAGCGGGCTGCCCTGGCTTCGGCGGCGTAACCGTCGATGCGCTCGAGGTGTTCGAACAATGCGTGCAGCGACGCCGTATTGCCGGCTTGCTCTGCCAACGCTATGTCGCGCTGCAGTCCTCGCAGTTCAACGTCCCCGTCCATCACGAAGTCCAGCGCGCTGTTCTGGCCTGAAGGGCTCTGCTGCGCGACGTGGGCAATCAGTGCACCCGCGGGGACGTGAGTTTCGCCGAGATCCGCCTCGAGCTCTCCCAGCAACATGGCAAAAAGGGATGACTTGCCGCTGCCGTTGGCACCCACCAGTGCAAGGCGCTGCCCGGCGTGTACCTGGAAGGTCACATTCTCGAACAGCAGATTGCGTCCGCGACGCAGGGCGACACCGGTGAGGCTCAACATGACATTTTGTGGCGGCAAAAAACGGGAGGGTATTATATCCTCCCGGGGATGAAGCGAGCGCTTTACCTGTTGGTTTTGCTGGCCGTTTTCTTCGGCTGGCGTGACTGGACGCACCGGGAGATCCTGCACCCGCCGGGCGTTCTGGTCATAGAGCCGCCCCGGCAACTGGCGCCTGGCGACGCTCAGCCATTTCAGTTCGAAGGCTATCGCCTGAAGCCCCGGGCCCGTTTCGAGCTGCGCGCCCGGGTACTGTCACGGGAAAACTATCGTTGGAGTGAGGGGGCAAATTTGTCACCGGTGGACCTGGCGCTGGGTTGGGGTGCGATGTCCGACCAGGCCGTCCTCGACCGTATCGAGATCAGCCAGGGAGGGCGCTGGTACCACACCCGATACGAGTACCCCGCACCATTACCCGACCGGGAAATCATCCGCCAGAGTGGGAATATGCACATCATTCCCGCGGACGCCCTGGTGCGTAAACGGCTGCGGGCCATCCGGCGCGGCGCAATCGTGCATGCCCGCGGTTACCTGGTGGATGCAGACCACGAGTCCGGTTTTCGCTGGCGCACCTCGCTCAGTCGGGATGACACTGGCAACGGTGCTTGCGAGTTGTTTTACGTGGAACGACTTGACATCGAGAATTAGCGGTTGAAAGAGGGATTCCATTTGACGCATGATGACGGACATGGAATCCGATCCTAAACCCTTTGTCGCGCCGTGCCGCGAGCTTCCGCTTGGCGCGCCGTTGGAATGGCTCAAAGCGGGCTGGAAGGACTACCGTGACGCGCCCGGACTGAGTGTGGCGTGGGGCCTGTTCTGCTGGTTCCTGTCCGCGGGCATTACCTGGCTGGCCTGGAAAGCCGGTGGCTGGGTGTTGCTGCTCAGCCTGCTGTCCGGTTTCGTGTTCGTTGGCCCGTTGCTGGCGTTTGGCATGTACTCGGTCAGCCGTCAGTTGTGCCTGGGAAACAAGCCGAAACTGGCGCAAACCCTGCGGGCCGCGTGGCGGCCACTGTCCAACGCCATGGTGTTCGCCCTCGTGTTGCTCGTCATCCTTCTGCTGTGGGCACGCGCCGGCGCCATGGTGCATATTTTCTTCCCGGCCGATGGCACGGTGAAACTGGAACATCTGACCCTGTTTTTGACCATCGGGTCCGCGGTGGGCTCGATATTCGCGGCAATGACTTTTGCCGCCAGCGTCTTTTCCCTTCCCTTCATAGCCAATCGCGATGTCGACGTCGTCACGGCTGTCGTGTCCAGCATCAACGCGGTGCTGCGCAACCGCTGGACCATGCTGCTGTGGGGTGTGCTCGTTGCGGTACTGACGCTGATCGGCTTTGCCACGGCGATGACCGGATTCATCGTGATCATTCCGTGGCTCGGTTACGCCACCTGGCACGGATACCGGGATGCGCTGGACGTCACCGGCTGGGAAACCCTGCCGATACCACGCTGAGTGCCGCTTGGCGCGGGGCGGGCCGCTCTAAACGTCCAGGGCTTTAAAAAGTGTGACCCACGAGGGCCGAAGCCCTTTTTCACAGGAATATTGGGGGGGACTGTGCGTGGGTCACTCTTGTATCATAGGCCAGTTTGGAAAGACTGCAAGCGCCGATATCGTGCTCAGTCCTTTACACCCAGCCGTTGGTGCATCAGTGGGCTGGTTGTCGTGTACTGCAGGCGGACTTTCTGCTCCGGGTGGATGTGCTGCTGCACCGCGAATGCCGCCAGCGCCGCTTCGTGAAAGCCACTGAGGATGAGTTTCTTCTTGCCCGGGTAGGTGTTGATGTCACCGACGGCGAAGACGCCTTGAACGTTGGTCTGGAACTTTTCGGTGTCGACGCGGACTTGCCGCTTGTCCAGGTCGAAGCCCCACTCCGCGATCGGGCCCAGGTTGGGAGACAGGCCCCAGAACACGAATACTTCGTCGGCTTCGACGTGGTGGTTCTCGCCCTCGGGGTCGACGATCTCCAGGCCGCCGAAGGCGCCGTCCTGTTCGAACACCGACCGGACATGGCCGTGAAATTCTTCCAGGAACTCGCCCTCTGCAAGGGTTTTCATCTTGTTGACCGATGCCGGCAGGGCGCGGTACTCGGCACGGCGATGCACCAGGGTGATCTGTTGAGCCTTGCCATGCAGGGCCAGCGTCCAGTCCAGGGCGGAGTCGCCACCTCCGAGAATCACCAGTCGCTTGCCGGCCAGACTTTCCGGATCACGAACACGGTAGTGAATGTTGCGGTGTTCCCATGGCTCGGCGCCCTGGGCACGCAACCGCCGCGGCTGGAAAGCCCCCAGGCCGGCGGCCAGAATCACGGTCGCCGTGTCGAAGCGGGTGCCCGCCGAAGTTTCCAGCAGGAAACGCCCGTCGGCTGTTTGCTCCAACCCGGTTACGGTCTGGCCGAGGTGAAATTCCGGCTTGAATGGCGCAATTTGCTGCATCAGGCGGTCCACGAGTTCCTGGGCGCCGCACACGGGCAGGGCCGGGATGTCATAGATCGGCTTGTCCGGGTAAAGCTCGGAACACTGACCTCCAACCTGCTTCAGTGAATCGACCACATGGGCGTGGATGTCGAGCAACCCGAGTTCGAAGACCTGGAACAGGCCGCTGGGGCCGGCGCCGATGATGACTACGTCCGTTTTGATTGTCATGATTTACTCTTCCTGGCAAAAGCCCTGATTGCCGGGTTTTGCCCGGACAGATGTTCTGCTAACTTGGGATGATCTCGATACTTTCAAGCGCGGTGCAGCGAACGCATGGAGAAATCAAGGGAAATCCGGCTCGAGCCGTCGTGGAAGGTGCGTCTTGCCGACGAGTTCAATCAGCCCTATATGGCGGAACTGCGACGGTTTCTGCTCGAACGAAAGCGCGCCGGAGCCGTCATCTATCCCCCCGGGGACCTGATCTTCAACGCGTTGGACTCGACGCCGTTCGAACGGGTCAAAGTGGTCATTCTTGGCCAGGATCCCTATCACGGGCCGGGACAGGCGCATGGTCTATGCTTCTCGGTCCGCGAGGGCGTGGAACAGCCGCCTTCGCTGCGCAACATTTACCGCGAAATCGCCGATGACCTGGGCTGCCCCCCGCCCGCGAGCGGCAACCTGCAGCCCTGGGCCGAGCAGGGCGTGCTCTTGCTCAACGCCGTATTGACCGTTGAGCGCGGGCGTGCCGGCGCACACCAGGGAAAAGGCTGGGAGCGCTTCACGGACCGCGTGGTCACGGAATTGAATGATCACCGCGCTGGCCTGGTTTTCATGCTGTGGGGCAGTTACGCGATGAAAAAGGGGGTGGTGATCGACCGCGGCAGGCACCTCGTGCTGACCGCTCCGCATCCATCGCCCCTCTCTGCACACCGCGGATTCTTCGGTTGCCGCCATTTTTCAAAAGCCAACGCCTGGCTGGAGAAACGGGGGGAACAACCTATCCGCTGGGCGTGAAGGCGGAGCGCCGTCGACCGCGGTCAGCCGCCGAAAACCTTCAGCGCGTCGTCAATCGGTATCCAGTCGACGTGCGAGTCGTAAAAAACGTGAGCTTGCGGGGCCCGGTCGATGGGATCGTCTATGCAAGCCAGCGCGACATGGGTTTCGCCTGGCCAGCGTTGCGACTCGAACAGCATGGTGCTGCCGCAGGTGCTGCAGAAGCCGCGACGGGCCCCGGGTGATGATTCGAACCAGTGCAGGTGGTGGTCGCCCTGCAACAGGCGGAAGTGGTCGCTCTCGAAACCAACCCACGTAACGAATCCCGCGCCGTGGGCGCGGCGGCACATGCTGCAGTGGCAATGCGAGCACCATTTGCTGGGCAGATCGATCGAGAAACGAACGGCTCCGCAAAGGCAGCCACCGTGAACCGAGTGCGCATTTGTCATGGCCATGACCTCAATTCAGCAAAATGAACGATGCAAGCCGGATCCACATGAACAGCAGGAACAGGCAGCTCAGGGCATAGGCGGCGAAGCGATGGTTCACGTTGTTGTATGAGCAGTGAATCACGCTGTGCACAATCCTGAGCACGACGAATCCCCAGGCGAGTTGCACCAGCAGCATGTCCTGGATCATCAGCACCAGGGACAGCAAAATCGCGGCATAGAACAGAACGGGCAATTCAAAGAGATTCTTCAGGTTGTTCGAGGCTTTGGCCGAGTCAGGCAGCAGCTCGTGAGCGGCGGCCCGGTCCTTCAGCCGTTGCGGGTCGATGCCCTTGCGCTGTATTTCAGGTATGCGCCAGGCGAAAAGGTACACCCAAACGCCGAAGGTCAGCAGTACCTGGACCAGCAGCGGTATCAGAATCGGCTTGAAAAACATGCGGGCTCCCGGGATCGGTCGATTCCCGCATATTAGCAGATGTTACCTAGCGCAGGTCAGCGCCGATGGACCCCTTTCGGTAACGTTCCGGCATCTCGAAGCTGCGCTTGCCGCCGCCCCCGCAGGGGCGCCACATCATGATCGGTTCGAACAACGGATTGAGTGGAGACCACGCCTCGGCGCGCCCACAGTAGGTGTCGCCGGAAGGGGTGTTGATCACCACGTTGTGGCTGCCGTCGGCCGCCAGCCAGCGGTCGACGACTTCGACTTGATCGGGCGCGATCATCCCATCGAATCGATTGGCTTCCAGCGGCATGCCGCGCCGCGAGTTGTCGGGCAGCGGTTGCGGCCGGAATGCGCCCAGATCGCGGGTATCGGGCGGTGATTTCAGGTTCCATTCCTGCCGGCTGGCGAGGTCGAACAGATGGGCGGCCGAGAGGGCAGGGGGCAGGCTGGCCGGCGCCGCCGGAGAGTCGGGCGGCTTCGGTTTGACGTCCGCGGGCGCCGCCGCATCCCGTGACGCAGGCGCTGCCGGCGGCACTGATTGCTCTGGCAGCGTGGGTTCCGGGTCAACCTCTTGTGGCCGCACGGTGCCCTGTAGCGAGACCGTCAGGCGCTGGAGGGCCTGTGCGGGTGGCTGACCCCTCTGCATCGGGATCAACAGCAGGGAACTGTGCAACAGGACCGCTAACAGCAGCCAGCCGGCGATGCGGACGTCTTTGCAGTGAATTGGCTTGGCAACTGCATCGGCCATGTGGGTGGTGGCCCCGCGCGGGCTGGTGGAGACGTCTCACATTATGCCGTGCCCGGATTAATAACCCGTTAAGCCCGCATATTGAACCCCCGGATCCCGGCTTGCGCTGTATAATGCACGATTGCCAGAATCTATTATCAGAACACCACCAGACCAAGGAAAAAAGTATGAGCTACCGCCACGTAAAATTCCCGGAATCCGGACAGAAAGTCAGCATCAGCAACAACAAGCTGGTCGTGCCCGACAACCCTATCCTGGGTTTCGTCGAGGGCGACGGCATCGGTCCGGACATTACGCGCGCCGCACTGCGGGTTTGGGACGCGGCGGTGGAAAAGGCCTATGGCGGCAAGCGCAAAGTGCACTGGGCCGAGCTGTACCTGGGTGAGAAAGCCGCGGGCATTTATGACGGCGACTATTTCCCGGCGGAGACCCTGGAAGCGATCAAGGAATTGATCGTGGCGATCAAGGGTCCCTTGACCACGCCCGTGGGTGGCGGATTCCGCTCGCTGAACGTTTCGCTGCGCCAGGAACTCGACCTGTACGCCTGTGTGCGCCCCGTCCAGTACTTCGACGGCGTTCCGTCACCGATGAAGCGCCCGCAGGACGTTGACGTCGTCATTTTCCGCGAAAACACCGAAGACGTTTATTCTGGCATCGAGTACCAGTCCGGTACGCCGGAAAATCGCAAGCTCGCGAAGTTCCTGCGTGAGGAAATGGGTGTCAATTTCTTCGAGGACGCCGGTCTCGGCATCAAGCCCATTTCGCCGTTCGCCTCCAAGCGCCTGGTGCGCAAGGCGATTCAGTACGCCATAGACAACGGGCGGGAAAGCGTGACGCTGGTGCACAAGGGCAACATCATGAAATTCACCGAGGGCGCCTTCCGCAACTGGGGCTACGAAGTGGCGCGTGATGAATTCTCCGAGCGGACCATCACCGAGGACGAGCTGTGGGAGAAGCACGACGGCGTCCAGCCGGAAGGCAAGGTCCTCATCAAGGACCGCATCGCCGACATCACTTTCCAATTGATGCAATTGCGCCCGGCCGAGTTCGATGTGCTGGCCACCATGAACCTGAACGGTGACTACCTGTCCGATGCCCTCGCCGCGGAAGTGGGCGGCATGGGCATTGCGCCGGGCGCCAACATGGCCGATCACGTCGCCGTATTCGAGGCGACGCACGGGACGGCACCGAAGTACGCCAACCTGGACAAGGTCAACCCGAGTTCGCTGATGTTTTCCGGCTGCATGATGTTCGATTACATCGGCTGGCGCGAAGTGTCGGCCCTGATCAACGAGTCATTCACCAAGACCGTGGCCGCCGGGATCGTGACTTACGATTTTGCCCGGCAGATGGAGGGAGCCACCGAAGTTTCCACCTCCGGCTTCGCGGACGCCCTGATTGCCCGTCTCTGAGCCGCACGAGCGGAACTGACGCCGCGCCCGATGCCAGGGGGGCTGTTCGAAGCCAGTCGACAGTGTCTGGCTCTGCCTGACCCCGCGGCCAAGTGCGGCGCAGTGTCGGATCTATGGGTAGCCTACCGGCGCGGTGCTATCGCGCTGGACCCGGATTGCCCGGTGGAGCCGATCGGGTCGCCTGGCCGGCCGGCGCAGCCGCAACTGGTCGATGCTTCCCGCGTACCGAGACGCCGCTTGGGCAGCGCCGGGGGCAGGACGGCGCTGGTGCACGCCATTGCGCACATCGAGTTCAATGCGATCAACCTGGCATTGGACGCGGTCTACCGTTTTCGGGGAATGCCCGGAGCCTATTATGCCGACTGGCTGTCGGTGGCAGCTGACGAGGCGCGTCACTTCAACTTGTTGAGCCGGCGATTGCGTTCCATGGGCGCCGCGTACGGGGATCTGCCGGCGCACAACGGCCTCTGGGAAATGGCGGAGAAGACAGCCGACAGCTGTCTTGTGCGCATGGCACTGGTGCCCCGCGTTCTGGAAGCACGCGGCCTGGACGTCACTCCCGGTATGATCGAGCGACTCAAGGCAGTCGACGACCACGAGACCGTCGCCGCCTTCCAGACAATCCTCGATGAAGAAGTCAGGCACGTCGCCATCGGCACGCGATGGTTCCACTACTGCTGTGCCGAGGAGG
>Ga0316191_10002310_pt1 | contig 13809 bp, 8 predicted proteins | sample Eddworburr2cm_MG_FD_204928 | JGI IMG/M metagenome (GOLD analysis project Ga0316191, IMG submission 204928) | Coastal sediment microbial communities from Maine, United States - Eddy worm burrow 2 cm | ecosystem: Environmental > Aquatic > Marine > Coastal > Sediment | place: USA: Maine | collected...
CGAACATTCACTGCCACGGATCGCGGCAGGAATGGACTACCCCAGGCGCGCTTACCCGGAACAAACGAGCGGTGGATTCACATTGCCACTGGGGTAATTGCCAGACCTTCTCGATGAGCAGGATTCCACAGCATTTCATCGACGACCTGATGTCTCGGGCGGATATCGTGGAAACGATCGGATCCCGCGTGCCGCTGAAGAAGGCCGGTCGCGAGTTCAAGGCCTGCTGCCCATTCCACGACGAAAAGACGCCCTCCTTCACTGTCAGCCCGGCGAAGCAGTTCTATCACTGCTTCGGATGCGGCGCCCACGGCACGGCGGTGACTTTCCTGATGGAACACGATCACATGGAGTTCGTTGAGGCCATCGAGGAACTGGCGCGCGACATGGGAGTCGAGGTGCCGCGTGAATCGGGCGGGCCCGCCCGCCGCCCCGCGGATGATCTGTATGCGCTGATGGACGAAGCCGCCGGCTTCTTCCGTCGGGAGCTGAAGGGCAACAAGCCGGCGGTAGACTATCTGAGAAGCCGCGGGCTGGATGGCGAAACGGCGGCTGGCTTCGGTATCGGCTATGCGCCCGCTCGCTGGGACGCCTTGATCAATCACATCGGAGCCACCGAACAGCATCTGCGCCAGATGTCCGCCTGCGGACTGATCATCGAGAGGGATCAGGGGGGCTGGTACGACCGATTTCGCGATCGGATCATATTCCCGATCCGGGATGCCCGTGGCCGGACCATCGCTTTCGGCGGCCGCGTCATGGGAGAGGGCGAACCCAAGTATCTGAACTCTCCGGAGACCCGGCTGTTCCACAAGGGGCGGGAACTCTACGGCCTGTACGAAGCCCGCCTCGCGCTGCGCGATATCCCCAGCTTGCTGGTGGTCGAGGGATACATGGATGTTGTCGGACTCGCCCAGGCCGGCATCAGGTGGGCGGTAGCGACGCTGGGGACCGCGACCACCGGCGACCACCTGCATCGACTCTTCAGGATTACCGACACGGTCGTCTTCTGTTTCGACGGCGATCGCGCGGGGCGGCAGGCGGCCTGGAGGGCGCTCGAGAATGCCCTGCCCGGATTGACGGACGGCAGGCAGATCCGGTTCCTGTTTCTTCCAGACGGCGAGGACCCGGATTCACTTGTCAGAAAAGAGGGCTCGGTCGAATTCGAAAGCCGGGTGGAAAAGGCCGTCCCGCTTTCCGACTACCTGCTGGAGCATCTCCAGAGTCAGGTCGACATGAGCTCGCTTGACGGCCGCGCGAGGATGGCCGAGTTGGCGCGGCCCCTGGTGGGCCGGATCCCTGAAGGCATCTACAGGGACCTGCTGATCCGCCGCATCGCGGGCACCATCGGCATGGAAGAGGACCGGCTGGCACGCATACTGCGCGGCGATCGCTCGGCTGATCCGAGTTTCCGCCCGGCGACACGCGGCTCGCCGGTACCGCCGAGCGCCAGATCGAGCCTCGTCCGGCAAGCGATCGCCCTGGTCCTGCACCATCCTGGCGCAGCGGCCCGGGCGGACATCCCCTCGGGTATCGAATCGGTGGAGCTCAAGGGGATACCACTGCTGCTCGAATTGCTTGAAGTCTGCCGGGACAACCCCGATATAAGGACTGCCGGGGTGCTGGAACGATGGCGAGACCGCAAGGAACATCCGCACCTGCTGACGCTTGCCGCCGGCGAACTGCTGGTGTCGGAAGACGTCGCGGGAACGGTCATTGAGGACACACTCGGACAGATCGTGCACCGCGAAGGACCGGATCGACGCGCTGAGGACCTTCTGTCCAAGGCCCGGGGCCCGGGCCTCGACCCTGACGAGAAGGAGGAACTCAGAGAGCTCCTGGCCCGTCGATCGCAACCGGCCACGAGAGGGCGGGATTCGCGGTAACCTTATGGATTTATTGATGTCGTATTGCTATACTGGTGAGTTCGTTGGACCGTTATTCGAGGGCTAGTTTGTGACCGAAAAACAAGTTGTCATTTCCGATGACAAGCAGTCGCAGCTCAAGGTGTTGATTGCCCGCGGCAAAGAGCAGGGGTACCTCACTTATGGTGAGGTTAACGACCACCTGCCCAACGATATTGTCGATCCCGAGCAGATCGAGGATATCGTCAACATGATCAATGACATGGGCATCACGGTCTATGAGAAAGCCCCCGATGCCGAAGAACTGCTGCTCAGCGACAGCGCCGTCTCAAATGACGACGACGATACTGAAGAAGCCGCCGCCGCGCTGGCAACGGTAGACAGCGAGTTTGGCCGCACCACCGACCCCGTGCGCATGTACATGCGAGAGATGGGCACGGTTGAGCTGTTAACGCGAGAGGGCGAGATTCGCATCGCCAAACGTATCGAGGAAGGACTGCAGCAGGTTCGCAATGCGCTGTCCCGCTTCCCGTCAACGACGGACTTCCTGGTTGCGCTGTACGCCTCCGCCGCCGCCGGCGAGGGCCGCATCATGGATCTTGTGACCGGATTCATAGATCCGAACGAAGACGACACGCCGACACCGCCGGCAGCGCGCAAGGAAGAAGATAGCGACGAGAAAGTTGCAGACGGTCCGGATCTGGAAGAACTGGCGGCGCGCATGAAAAAGATCGCCCGCCTGCAGAAACAGGCACTCGCGTCGATCGATCGCAATGGCAGTAAGGATCCGAAGACAACAAAGACTCGGCTGAAACTGACCGAGGAGTTCATGCAGCTGAAGCTGGCGCCGAAGTTGTTCGAGGAACTGGTCCGCAACCTGCGCCGGACGATCCAGCATATCCGCACGCAGGAACGCCACATAATGCATCTGTGTGTCCGCGTTGCCGGCATGCCCAGGAAGGACTTCATCGGCAGCTTCCCCGAGAACGAGACAAATCTCTCCTGGCTGGACAAGCATATCCGCGCCAAACGGAAGCATTCGTCGCAGCTGGCCAAGCTTCGTGTAGATATCGAGCGAGCCCAGCGCAAGCTGATCGCGGTTGAAGAGGATTCCCATCTCGGCATCGTCGAGATAAAGGAGATCAGCCGCCAGATGTCGATCGGTGAGGCCAAGGCCCGGCGGGCGAAGAAAGAGATGGTCGAGGCCAACCTCAGACTGGTGATCTCGATCGCAAAGAAATATACCAACCGTGGCCTGCAGTTCCTCGACCTGATCCAGGAAGGCAACATCGGACTGATGAAGGCTGTCGACAAATTTGAGTACCGGCGCGGGTACAAGTTCTCCACCTATGCCACCTGGTGGATCCGCCAGGCCATCACTCGCTCGATCGCAGATCAGGCGCGGACCATCCGTATCCCGGTGCACATGATCGAGACGATCAACAAGCTCAACCGGATCTCCAGGCAAATGCTTCAGGAGATGGGACGCGAACCCACTCCCGAAGAGCTGGCCGAGCGCATGGAGATGCCGGAGGACAAGGTCCGCAAGGTGTTGAAGATCGCCAAGGAGCCGATCTCCATGGAGACGCCGATCGGAGATGATGAGGACTCCCATCTCGGTGACTTCATCGAGGACGCTGCGGTGTCTTCACCGATCGACTCGGCGACCGGCGAGAGCCTGAAGGAAACTACCCACTCGGTGCTGGCAGGCCTGACGCCCAGGGAGGCGAAGGTGTTGCGCATGCGTTTCGGCATCGACATGAACACCGACCACACGCTGGAAGAGGTCGGCAAGCAGTTCGATGTCACGCGGGAGCGCATCCGCCAGATCGAGGCGAAGGCGTTACGTAAACTGCGTCATCCAAGCCGCTCTGAGCAGCTGAGAAGCTTTCTGCTGGAAGACTGAGCGAACAAGACCGCCGTTGAAACGAGCAGGCGCCCGCAGGGGCGCCTGTTTTTTTGCCTGCCTGAGCCGGCAGGCGCAGATCCGGCGTCAGGCCATGCCTCGCGGCGAGCTGAAATAGCTTCGTGAACACTCCAGCCCGGTCACCAGTCGACGGAGGTTTTCCAGATGCCGGAACGGTCGCTCATGACCGTCGTTGCGAATCCTCTCGATCAGGTCGAGGGCGTTTCTGCGCCGCTCTCTGAAGGCTTCGACCTGGAGATGTGACTCCCTCGTGGGGGCTGCGGAGGCTGCGCGTACGGCAGCGGTGGCGACGCGGTCGATTTCCTGGCAGAGGGTCAGGACCCGGCGGGTCAGAAACCTCCATTCTGCGTTTGTTTTCTTATCGTCTTCGGATGCCGTCGTAAGCACAGCGAGCCTCTTCACAGCGGGCCATATTGCGTTCCCCGGCGGATACATTAGACCATTTGACATAACTATTCACCCCCCCGGTGGCATACCCCGGGGGGGGTTATCGTATGGACGCGTCGCCTTCCCTCAGGCCGGGGTGTACTCCCGGTAGGCCGGCTCCCATGCCGCCGCATCCAGTCGGTGCTGGATCTCGCAATCGTCGAGTTCATCGCCGACGCCTTCGCTGGAAGCCTCGCGCATCACGGCTGCGGCCACCACTCTGGAGACTTCCCGCAGGCGGCCGATCTCGGGATAGAGCATGCCCAGATCGAGTTCTTCGTCGGTCACCTGCTCCGCAAGAGCGACAGCCGCTGCGCTGATCATTCGATCGCTCACCTTGGACGCCCCCGCCAGCAGCCCACCGAGACCGATGCCGGGAAAAACGAACACGTTATTTCCCTGACCGATCCTGATGCGGCGGGCTTCGTAGGTCACATCGGCGAACGGGCTGCCGGTAGCCACGAGCGCAGATCCCCGGGTCCACCTGAGCACCTCCTCGGGCCGCGCTTCGGTGTAGTCCGTGGGATTGGAGAACGGCAGGATGATCGGCCTATCGCAGTGCTCTGCCATGGCCTCCACCACCGCCCGATTGAACGCACCGGGTCGCCCGGAGGTACCGATCAAGACGGTCGGCCGGAAGGCCCGGACCACGCTCAGCAAGTCGCGTCCGCCTGGCCCGCCGAGCCCGCGCTGCTGTGCCAGATCGAGCGGCCAGGCGAGTTCCTGCTTGTAGTCGTCACTGACTTCCATGTCTTTGACCAGCAGACCGCGACTGTCCAGAGCAGCTATGTCGTAGCGGTCGGCACCCTCGGCCTCCAGCCCGACGCGAATCTGGCGAGCGATACCTAGTCCCGCAGCACCGGCACCGTGGACCACGAATCGATGCCCCGCAAGCTTGCCTCCGATCTTGCGGATGCCGGCGATGATGCCAGCCAGTGCGACGGCGCCGGTACCCTGGATGTCGTCATTAAAGGACAGCAGCCGCTCGCGGTAGCGGTCCAGGATCGTAAGCGCCTTGTCCTTGCGGAAGTCCTCCCACTGCAGAAGCGCTTTCGGGAACACCTCGGCCACACTCTCGGCAAACTCCTCGACGAATTCGTAGTACTCCGATCCGGTCAGCCGCCGGTGGCGCCATCCCAGATAGAGCGGGTCCTCGAGCAGGCTGGCGTTGTCGGTCCCGACATCCAGACTGATCGGCAGTGTAGCGCCGGGGTGGATTGCCGCCGCGGCACAGTATAGGGAGAGTTTGCCGATCGAGATCGCCATGCCGCCGGCGCCCTGATCGCCGATGCCCAGGATCGACTGGTTGTCGGTCGCTACGATGAGGCGGATGACACGACCGCCGACGCCTTCGCTCAGGACTTCCTTCATCCGGCCGCGATGCGCCGGGCTGAGCCAGAGACCACGGCCGCGGCGGAAGACGTGGCTGAACTCCCTCGTCGCCCTGCCGACGGTCGGCGTGTACACGATCGGCATCAACCCGGGGAGGTCGTCGATCAGCACGCGATAGAAGAGGTGCTCGTTACGGTCGTGCAACTCGGCCAGTTCCACGTACCGGTCCATGGGATCCTTGAAGTGCGCCAGTGAATCATGGAACCGCTGGAACTGCTGCTCCATCGTATTGACGCCGACCGGCAGCAGCCCTTCGAGCCCGAGCTGCTCTCTCTCCCGGGCCGTGAATGCCGAACCTTTGTTCAGCAGGGGATCACGTATCAGGTCGTAACCGCGCTGCGTCACAGGTCGGGGCTCTTCGGGCCCGCGGACGCTCCAGATCTCGCCGCTCATTTTTTTCTCCTTCGAGTGCGGGGACCTGAGGCCGGCCTGGTTGTTCATAGTTCCGCCGACTTCAGGACCATCATCTTTTCAATCTGCATATCTTCTATGGAATAGCGGATACCACCGACTCCGAGACCCGACTGTCGCAATCCCGCGAAAGGCATGCCGTCAACTCTGAAGGCCGTGTGGTCGTTGACCATGACCGCGGACGCGTCGACCCTACGGAAGATCCGCAGAGCCCGGTCGATATCTTTTGTAAATACCGCGGCCTGGAACGCGAATGGGAGCGAGTTGGCCTGGGCCAGCGCGCTGTCCAGATCCTCATAGGAGTAGACGCAGACGACCGGCCCGAAAATTTCCTCGCGACTGACCCGCGCATCGACTGGCGGATCCAGCAGGACGGTGCAAGCGTAGCAGCTCTCGCCGATCGGCTCACCGCCGCTCAACAGCTCGGCACCGGCTTCCCGGGCCTCGGCCACCCACTCGTGCACACGCGCAACTTCGCCCGGGCGGATCAGTGGCCCGACCTCTGTATCCGCATCGGCGGGATCACCGATCCGAAGTTGCGCCGCCGAACTGGCAAGACGCCGTGCAAACTCAGCCGCTACGGAAGCATGGGCGAATACCCGCTGTACGGATACGCAGACCTGCCCGGCATGATAGAAGCCCCCCTTGGCCACCGAGGCCACTGCCAGATCAAGATCTGCGTCCTCGGCCAGAAAGAGCGGGGCGGCACCGCCGTGCTCAAGAGCGCATCGCGTGCCCGGCGCCAACTTCGAACGCAGCATCCAGCCGACCCTTGCGCTACCGATAAAGGTGAAGAATGCGACCCTTGAATCCGTGACCAGCCGCTCCGAAGTAGCGAGGCTGTCTGCTATCAGCACCTGGCACCAGGCTGGCGGCAGGCCTGCCTCGCGGAAGATCTGCACGAACCGCAAGCAGGACAGCGGAGTGTCCTCTGCCGGCTTGACGATGACAGGGCAACCCGCAGCGACCGCGGCAGCTACCTGGTGGACGATCAGGTTCAGCGGGTGATTGAACGCGCTGACCGCGACGACAACGCCGATGGGTTCGCGGACGGTGAAAGCGAGACGGCCGGCGCCCGCCGCCGTCCCCCCCATCGGGATCACCCCGCCCTGTTCCGCGCGCACGGTTTCGATGCACAGGTGGATGCCGTCGATAGCGCGGGAGACTTCGACCCGTGAGTCCATCAGCGGCTTGCCGCCTTCTCTCGCGGCCTGCAACGCCAGTGCCTCGCTGTTGCCCGCCATGATCCGCGCAGTCCGCTGAAGGATGGCGACACGATCATGCAGGGACAACCAGCCATCACGATCGCGGAATGCGGCATAGGCGGCGCTGAGTGCCGCTTCGACATGACGCTCATCACCGACTTCGATCTGCGCGAGGATCGCGTTATCGAAGGGCGCAGTGACCTCGGAAGTCCCGACTGCGGCCGGTGCGTTGTCGATCATCAATGGCTGTAATGAGGGCATGTGATCTCTCCGGACCTACAGAGGCTGGGTGATCTGCCCGAGCCGTTCCGTCAACAAGGGGTTTTCCCGGTAGTCGATCGGTACGACGACCAGGCTCGGGCCATCCTCGGCCAGGGCCCTCTCCAGCACTCCGGCCAGGTCCCGGCTGTTGTTCACTTTGTGCCCCGACCAACCGAAAGAGTCCGCCAGTTTCATCCAGTCCGGATTGCCGAAGGCCAGGTCGGTGTGCCGCTTGAACTCGGTGTCCTGTTTCCACGCGATCAGGCCATACCCGCCGTCCTCCCATACCAGGGCCACGAAGCGGCTGCCGAGGCGTCGGGCCGTTTCCATTTCCTGGACGTTCATCAGGAACCCGCCATCGCCGGCGATGGCAAGAATATTGCGATCCGGGTATACGAGACTGGCGGCGATCGCGCCGGGCAGTGCGAAACCCATCGAACAGAACCCGTTGGGGATGAGACAGGTGTTCGGCTCGTGGCAATGGTAATGCCTGGCAATCCACATCTTGTGGGCGCCCACGTCCGACAACAGGATATCCGACGGCCCCATCACCTGGCGGGCGTCCCACAGCACCTTCTGCGGACGGATCAAGTCCTCGGTGTCGTCGTCCGCGTGAGCGGCGATCTCCTCGCCCATCAGGCCGCGCATCCGGTGCTGGTGTGATAAGTCGAGATCCAGCTCGTCGTGGTTCTCGAGTCGCTCGTTGAGCATCCACAGGGCGTGGGAGAGGTCACCGATCAGTTCGACTTCCGGCAGGTAGTGTTCATCGATCTCCGCCGGGAGGAAGTCCGCGTGGATGATCTTCTTGTCGCCTGCCGGGTTCCACAGGTGCGGGTGGTACTCCACCATATCGAAACCCAGGGCGATGACCAGGTCGGCCTCGTCGATCACCAGCGCCGGCAGGTCCTTCGAGCCCAGGCCGATCGTGTAAAGGCAGTAATTCTCGTCAACGTCGACGACGCCCTTGGCCATGAACGTGCTTATGACGCCTATGCCGGTGCGCTCACACAATCTGCGCAGCTGCTTGCTGGCATTCTTGCGGATGCACCCGTTGCCGGCCAGGATCACCGGCCGCTTCGCGTCGCGCATCATGGCAAACGCCCGGTCCGCGATCTTGTCGTCCGGCACGTAGCGACGATAGCGACGCGGCTGCAACGGTTCAGCGTCGGACTTCAGCTTGGCCGTATCCTCGGGCAGCTCGATCAGGATCGCTCCGGGTTTCTCTGTGCGCGACAGGCGAACGGCTTTGCGCACGATCTCCGGGATAGCGTCCGGATGCCTGATACTCGTCGCCCACTTGGTGACGGGCTCGAACATCGACACCACGTCCATGATCTGGTGCGACTCCTTGTGCAGCCGCCGGGTAGCGCCCTGGCCGGTGAGCGCGAGCATCGGCGCGCGATCCATGTTCGCGTCCGCCACACCGGTGATCAGATTGGTGGCGCCCGGCCCCAGAGTGCCCAGGCAACCGGCCGGGTTGCCGGTCAGGCGGCCGTAGACTTCTGCCATGAAGGCTGCACCCTGCTCGTGGCGTGTCAGGATGAACCGGATCTTGTCCGACTTCTCCAGTGACATCATGAAGTCGGCGTTCTCTTCTCCCGGCACGCCGAAGATGTACTCGATGCCCTCTTCCTCCAGGCACCGAACAAGCAGGTCGGATGCTTTCATGTCGCGGCAATCCTCAAAATCTTGTATCGGGTGGGTGCGGAACTTCCAAGTATAGACGGCCAATCCCTACGCGAAGATGACATGGCTCAGACTCACCGGTAGATCGTCCGGCGCAGCACGCTTCTGCTATCCCGGGGCGGCGCGCTTCTACTATCCTAGTCATAATGATGAACCATCGTCCCGAACTGGATGTTGCCGCGATACTCGCAGGAGAACGCTATGGGTTTTTTCGACTTTATCGCCGAAACAGGCGACAAGCTCTTCAACACCGACGCGGATGCTGCGGAGAGCATCAGGAAACAGTTGTCGGCAGGCTTTCCGAGCCAGATCAGCGACCTCAGCGTCGGCTTCGATGACGGGATCGCCACGCTGACAGGCCGCTGCGATTGTGCGAGGACCAGGCGACTCGCCGCACTGACGGCGGGCAACATCGAGGGTGTAAGGCGGGTAGTTGCCGACGGGCTCTCGATCACCGAGGTCGAGGAGGATGCCGACCTGGAGCCGGTGGAAGCCGTCCCGGATTCGCCGGCCACGGAAGCACCCGTCGCTGACGAGTTCTATGTAGTGCAGAAGGGCGACTCGTTGTCAGCGATCGCCAAACGTCTGTACGGGGACCCGATGGCGTACAAGCGCATCTTCGAGGCCAATCAGGGTGTCATCAAGAACCCGGATCTGATCTATCCCGGGCAGAAGATTCTCATCCCGAGAAACTAAAGGCGGATCAGGAGACCGGGCTTCAGTCCTTGCGGTCGGACGCACCTGGACCGAACAGATCATCCAGGGCTTGCCCGAATTCGTCCTCGCCGTGCTCAGACGTCGACGTCTCGGACGGACTGCCGAACAAGGCGGCCAGAGCGGCCGGCGCTTCGCCTGCAGTCCTGTCCGGCTGATAGGCGTCGTTTCGCGATTGAAATAGTTCGCAGAAATTAGCGCGGGTCTTGTCCTTGACCTCCTCCGCGATGGGTTCCCTGCAGGATTGCGCTACGGACGTGTCGTAGAAACGGCACATGCGGCATACGTGGAGTTCACACCGACAGGACAGGCATTCGGCGTATCGAGACAGAGGCGTGGGAACCTCGTCAAGGGATTCGCCACACTTCCAGCAGACCAGCGGTTTTTCTATCATCTGTCATCGCTCCGCAACGCCAGACCGGCCTCGATCGGCGGACTTCAGACGGGCTACGGACCGTGCCCGGATCACGGCGTCCGATCGGGTCCCGTTTGCGGTATATTACGCCCCCTCCCACGGCACGGGCCCGTAGCTCAATTGGTTAGAGCAGGGGACTCATAATCCCTTGGTTCCAGGTTCGAGTCCTGGCGGGCCCACCAATCCATTCAATCACTTACGGATGCTATAGGGGAGCCCAGGGGATTGGAATCCCTTGGTCTGGGCGCATAGGTGGAGCCCCCGACTCAGGCGACAGCCCGTCTGACGAGCAGAACCGTGGAATGAACGAGTCAACGAGTCCTGCCCACCAACCCCACTCTGCCAACCCTTGCGGGCATCGCGTATCAGCCTAGGGTCCCCGGGGCCCCTGGATACGGCCGCCCTTCGGAGCCGTCGGTTCTCAACGCACAGGCGGGCGGATGCCCGGCCTACCGAGGATTCACGGTCCGGTCGCTTTGTTGCGTTGCGCCTCTCTGAGCGAGCCGGCTTGGAATCCGGGCACTTGCTCGGGATGTTCTGTTTAAGGCGGATGCATCGCCACCGCATCGGCCGGGTCAACGCCGATTTCTTCCGACGGAAGTAGCCCGACGAGCAACACGGCCGCGACCCTATCGACTATGGCTGCGGCGAGTTCATCCTGCGCCAGGAAGATATGGCCCTCCGGCCTGTCGTAAGTCTCCGACCACAACAGGCGACCCGAACCCGCGTCGATCAGCTGTGCTGTGACGCGAATCTGGCCCGCGTCGTGCTGGACTGACCCCTCGAGGATGCTGGCCACGTTGAGGGGTCGCGTGAACGCAACCGGGTCAGCCAGTTGCTCTGCGGAGGCGAATGCCGAACTCCGGGAAGTTACCTGCAACCCAGGGACCTGGGAAAGCAGATTCAGTACTTGCTCCGCCATGCTGGAGGAGAAATGCTCGTTGCCCGCATCGTCACTCCTGTTCACGAACGGAAACACGGCGATTGATTGGCCTGGCGGCAACGCTAACCCCTTGGACTCGGAAAGAGCTCCTTCTGAGCCGTTCAACTCCGGGCTTTCAACGCAGGGCGTTGTTGCGAGCTGCCAATGGGGCTCAGGGAAAAGGCGATCGAGTCCCACCAAGACGATAGCCAGTGCCAGCAGTACGGCAATGACCTTGTTGATCTTGATGCCGCTCGCGATCATCTCCGCTGAGTCGTGGTCGACATCCTTCTCCCGGCTGAGCCCTTTCGGCGTCATCTCGTAGACCCAGGAGAAGATCAGGGCGGGTAAGAAAAAAAGCAACAAGAGCCCGAGAAGGAGCTGGAAGGCCCAATCCTGGATGCTTAGCGCCGGAAACAACAGGTCAGCAGCCTGGAGAATCAGCCAGGATGTGACCACGTACAGAAGGGCGTTCTTGGCGACATGGCGCCGCCGGAGTTCGTGGAATATTGAAAACTTGATGGGAAGTGCCCCTCAGGTATTCAGCCACCGTACCACGTGCCGGGAGCACGGCGCGCAAAAAGCGACGGGGCGAGTCTGCTCCCGGCGAGAGCCGGGGATGGCGTAACGCGGACCTATAACTCATGGTGACGTACATCGCCGGCGGCAGGTTGGCCTGGCCGGACAATGCTCGGTCAGTTTCGGACCGGTCTCGACCCTGGTTCGGGCGGCCGAGTCAGGCACTGCAGCTGAGCCGTTGAAGGGCATGGGCCCATGGACCTGCAGTCCCCTGGTCTCAGCGCCTCGGTTCGGACGGACGAATCCGGCTTATGCGAAACGTGAGAAAGCCCTTAGCTTTCTTCTAATTATCTCAGCCAATCAAGCACTTGTGCCAAGAACTCATAATCCCTTGGTTCCAGGTTCGAGTCCTGGCGGGCCCACCAACACTTTCAACGAGTTAGGGAATTCATGCCGATAGACCAGGGGATCGGGATCCCTTGGTCTGGGGCATAATGAACCCGGGCTCTCCCGGCAGACTCGACATCCGAGACCTATGGCCATTTGTCAGCCTATTCATGGGTGTCCGTGGGAGCGGGGTCGAACCCAACCCGGGCCGAACCCGGAGACGCACGAAATAGAAAAGCTAAACCACGGGTAGGGTTTGACCATTTGTTCTGCTATATATCGCTATTTCCGCTGTCCGGCAGAAAGCCGCTATTAGGCGCATATCTCTGCCTCCGACACAAAGTTATCCTTCATATTCTGCGGGATTTCAGCAAGCTCAGGGTTGTGTTTCCGCTGCCATTTTTTCGATTTTTTCGCGTTGAACACTAATTCGCCGTTCACGCTCCGCCGTTGCCGCCTGGAATCTGGGCTCGTCGCGGATCAGGTCGTACATCGGCAGCCGGTGAACAGCGGTCCAGGCATACAAGTGGTTATGAGACAGCTGGGTTTCCATGCTTAGCAAGGCTTTCTCAACGTCGCCGGCCATTAGGTAGCATCCTTCCGGATGGTCCCAGTCAGAGTGCTCGACTGCCAAAGGCAGGGAGTCATCAATGTATGAAATTGCCTGGCTTAGCAATGCCGAACCAAGCTCCTCATCCCCAGTGTTTATTAACACCCAGGCAACGGTACAAGCACCTCTTCTCGCGCGTTCAACCAGTTCCGGCCATTGATCGGGTTCGAGCCAGCCTGGATTGCTCGTCAGGAATATTTCCCGTGCAAGTTGGATGTCACGATGGACAAGCGCAAGAAAACCAACAATCTCCATCCTGAATTGGGAATTTCTGATTTTGGGCAACAGCTCGTTGATGGATTCCAGGGTGTCGGCCGGATTTCGTGTGGTTAAGCTTTTACTAGAATTTATTAGTACATCTTCAAAACCCAACAGCGACTCTGGCGCTCCAAGGCTGGCCATTTTTTCACGGACTAATTGAGCAGTTTCCAGATCGCCTAATTGAAGATGTATGAAGATCTGGATCATTCTATATCCATGGCTTCCGGGATCGAGTTCAACGGCTTTGTTGGCAAGAGGTAATGCCTTGTCAAATTGACCCATATAGAGCATGTATAAAACGGCCAGACTTGAATGTCCCGGCGCGAAATCGGGGTTAAGTTCGATAACTTTCTGAAATTGGCCTTCTGCCAGTGTGTAAAGCCCCTGATTGAGGTACTTTTGACCCAGATTCAGACTCATCGAGGATGATCTTGGATCCAGTTCGGCAGCCTTCCGCGCCAGCTCAACCTGTTCCTGTATCCGCAGTGGATATATGCCGAGAAAGCCTGAATACCAGTAATATGCGGTGGCGTAATTGGGACTCAACTCGATGGCCTTTTGATAGGCTGTTTCTGCTTCGCCTTTTCGATTGTAATAACTGTGTATTCTGGCCAGTGAGGCATAGGCTTCGCCCAGGTCACTATCGATAGCCAATGCATTTTTTACAGCTTCTTCGACAATGGGTAGTAGACCGGCACTACCAGAGACCCTCATGTTGCTATCTGCCACTCCCACCCACGCCAAGGCAAACAAAGGATCCAGACTAGTGGCTTTGTTGAACTCCTCAATAGCCAGTTTCAGGTCGGCA
>Ga0316191_10002314_pt1 | contig 13807 bp, 11 predicted proteins | sample Eddworburr2cm_MG_FD_204928 | JGI IMG/M metagenome (GOLD analysis project Ga0316191, IMG submission 204928) | Coastal sediment microbial communities from Maine, United States - Eddy worm burrow 2 cm | ecosystem: Environmental > Aquatic > Marine > Coastal > Sediment | place: USA: Maine...
CCGGCTTTAGTGCCGGTGGCTGAAACAGAAGCGGAACTGGTTGACCTGGTAGCCGGTTTTTTAGCAGTTCGCCGCTGCCGCATCGTAGTTTGAGCAGCATTGGCTGTAGTGGTTGTGGTTGTGGTTGCGCTTGCGCTTGCATCGGCGGAAACAGAGAGTAGTGCATTCGCAGCCTTGATCGTCCTGCTGGCGCGTGCCGTACTGAACCCTGGCACTTTGGAAAGTTGTTCGATCGTCGTGTCCGCAAGTTGCTGCGCGGATGTGAAACCGTTTTCTGTCAGAACTTTTACTGTACTCGGACCAATACCTGATACCTGGGTAAGCGCTATTGTCATTTTTATCCCCATCTAAGCTTTCTTATAGCCGTGGGATATTAGTACAACGACTCGCCCGCTTTTATGACACAGGTCATTTAAAGCCACTATTCCTCGATTACTTACGTATTTAGCAAGACGATTTCTGCTCTGTACCTGAGCCTGGACAGTTGTCATCTGTTCGCCAGATGTGCCGTTAATACAACATCGAATGGATCCTGATTTCGGTGGGCGTTGCACCGGGTGTTGCAGGGTCAATCTAGGACAACTTCCCACATGGCTTCGCAACAGACAGGTATCAGGCACTTTGCTTCCACACTGCAATTGATTCTGGCAGCCACGCCAGAAACCAGTCCGATCGAGTAGATGATTCTGATCAGGCGTTGTACTGAGGAAAGCGACTGGTTGCTGCGGCCAGAATAGCTTGCCAGAACTGGAATAGTTTTTCAGTGAAGGTGTTTCTTCACAGGTGGATGTAGATCGAAGCATTGAGGTGAGAGGTGGTCACGGACCCAATCGCGAAGACGTTTTTACGGACTACCGATGCGCTGTGAACTTAAACACCTGATCTCGCAATGCAAAGCCACATCGCTCTGCCACAGCGTTCACGCGTCGAGGTCCTTTTTTTCGGCCTTGCTGATGAGCTTCGAAATTACCCGTAATTCCCGTTCCACGTCATGGTAACGACTACTGGTTGCATCGATCTCTTTTTCCCGTAGCGCTTTATGTTCAAGTCTGGATTTCTTTTTTTCGAGTTTGTGGATTATTTTCACAAGCTTATCGTGTTTCTTGCGTTGTTTCTTCTTCGATAAATCGAAATAATCCTCCAGCTTATCAATCAGCTCATTCGTACCCATATTCATCTCCCAATTCTTTCATTTCCTCGTCCCTGACCCATAAGGTCTCCGCACAGGTAAGCAGTTTCTTGCTGATACTCTGGGCGAAAGTAATGTCGTTGATCAGTGACGATGCGCTGTGCGAATCGATCTTGTGTTCCCGGATCAATGCATCGACCTCGTAATTCTGCGCAATTTCACGCTCCTTGGCGTTGACCTTCTCGACCTCGACCCGGGTTAGAACGTCTTCCTCGTCAAAATCGTTTTCCCTGAGCTCCTGTATAATACGCAGTACTTCGACCAATTCAGCACGCAGCTTATCGTACTGTTCGATTATGAACGAATTGTGACTTTTCGAGTAAAAATTCAGGTTCTTCTGCAATTCCCTGACATCCTTGACCATCTCGATAATTTTTCTGGCAGCCTGTTTTAGTTCGAATATTTCATTATTACCCTGCTGGTCCATATAAGTTTGCGACATCGACGCATACTCGATAATTTCGCCATACAGGCTTTTTAGCTCGCTCTGGTAAACCTCGTCAACATTGATCTTTATTGGTGAAGTCGAGCGCTCGATCACTTCGTCGATTTCGGCATCCGAAAAAATTTCCGTGCGGTGCAGATTCATCGCATGGACGATGGCTTCCACCGACTTGTCGTAAAGGTGGATCGTTTCCTTGCGTAACGCTGCCAATGCGGTTGCGGGAATTTCCATGACCTCGGGGGTCAGGTATTTCGCCCGACCGCGAGCTTTCTCGTCATCACGAAACAGGGTTTCGAGAAAGTTGACCAACTGTTTCAAAAAGGGCACGACCAGCAGGACGCCAATCACGTTGAAAATCGTATGGAACAATGCCAGACGCATAGTGTCGTCGCCCGCCGGTATTGCCAGGTACGGTGCTAGCCATTCCACCAGATCTTTTAGCTGGTAAATGAAACCAACGGCAAAAAGTGCGGTAACAAGATTGAAAATCAGGTGCGCAACCGCGAGGCGTTTGCCGTTTTGGTTCGACGCCAGCGAACCGATCGCCGCGGTAACCGTGGTGCCGATGTTGGCGCCGATTGCAAGCGAAAGCGCGTTGATGTAATCGATTTGGCCCGTCGCAAGTGCCGTGATGATGATCGCCATGGTCGCGCTACTGGACTGGATGATAACCGTCGCAACGGCACCCAGAAGGATATAAACCGCCACGCCCGCATAGCCCCCCATCGCATACTCGGCGAGATCCAGCCCCTCCTTGAGGGTTTCGAATCCTTCCTTCATGTAGGAGATACCGAGAAAAATGAAGCCCAGCCCGATCAGCACGCTTCCGATACCTTTGTAGCTCACATGCTTTGAGAATTGCATCACCACACCGAAGATCAGCATTGGCAGGGCGTAGGCGGAAATCTTGATTTTAAGACCGAATGCTGAAACCAGCCAGGCAGTAGTGGTGGTGCCGATGTTTGAGCCAAACACAACACCCACAGCCTGGGTTAGCCCGATCAGTTCGGCGGACAAAAACGAGATGATGATCACCGATACCAGCGACGAACTCTGTACTACCGACGTCGACAGGAACCCGGTAAAAATCGCGCGCGGGGTCGTTCCGGTAAAGCGCTCGAGCACAGTTTCGAGTGCGCCGCCGCTAAAAAGTTTGAAACCATTTTCCATGTAGTGCATGCCAATCAGGAAAATAGCAACCCCGGCAATAATCGTCCTTGCGTCGTTATTTGAGACTACAAACCAGGCAAAGACCAGGAATAACAGCGGAGCAATGACCCGACTTAACATGGTGCCGACCTCGTAACAAGTTGAGCAATAACTCGCAAGCCGAGCGCCGGCGGAGCATTGATGGTGACGAAATTTATCGCCATATCAGGGAAGCATAATGCCGCGGATCATGAAAAACAGCATCGCGGCCAGGAGCCCGGATACCGGTACGGTAATGATCCAGGCAGCGGCGATTTTCAGCAGGGCGGACCGTTTCACCAGTTCGTGGTGATAAGCCCGCTTCACCTGCCTGCGTTCCTTCTTGGAAAGATCGGCATCGGCCGAGTGATTTTTCAACTGCAACAACATGTGCGCTTTTTCTTCCAGGTTGCCGGCATGGAAGTCTTCGAGAAACTTCTCGACATCGGTCTTGTCGCGCCCCATGTGATGCAACTGGATCTCTTCCATCATGCGGGAGTAATTCCGCTTCAGGTACTCGCGCAGAAATCCGACCCCGAACACCGCCCCCACCGCGATATGCGTTGAACTCACCGGTAATCCCAGTTGTGTCGCGATAATCACCGTAATCGCCGCCGACAGCGCGATGCAAAAAGCCCGCATCTTGTCCAGCTCGGTAATTTCCGATCCCACCGTCTTGATCAGCTTGGGGCCGTATAGCGCGAGGCCGAGCGAAATACCGATGGCACCGACTAGCATGACCCACAACGGAATGTGGGCCTTGGTCGAGATACCGTGGGTGGTCAGCGCATCGTCGATTGCCGCCAGTGGCCCGATCGAGTTGGCGACATCGTTGGCGCCGTGCGCGAAACTCAACATCGCCGCCGCGAAAATCAACGGAATCGTAAACAGGGAGTTGACCCCCGCCTTGTCATTCGACTCCTTCTTCGATTTACGGTTGACCCAGGGCCTGGAAAGAAAGTAAATGATGATCGCGACCACTGAGCCGATCATCAGCGCGGTGGGCATGTCGACCTTATAGATCTTTTTGAATCCCTTGAGCGCAAGGTAACTGCCAAAAGCCAGCGCCATGATCCCCACCAGGATCGGCACCATGCGCCTGGCCGAGGCCAGCATGTCATCCTGGTAGGTTATCGTTCGCTTGATCAGGTAGAGAAAGCCGGCCGCGATAAGCCCGCCGAGCACCGGGGAAATGACCCAGCTGGCGGCGATCTGCCCCACCCTTTCCCAGTTGGCCACATCCCAGCCGCCGGCCGCGATGCCCGCGCCGAGCACGCCGCCAACGATCGAATGCGTGGTCGATACCGGCGCACCGATGGCGGTGGCGACGTTCAACCACAGGGCCCCGGCCAGCAGCGCCGCCATCATCAGCCAGACGAAGACATCGGAGCTTTCGATGGCGGCAGGATCGATAATTCCCTTCTTGATAGTGCTGACCACGTCACCGCCGGCAATCAGGGCTCCCGAAGCCTCGAAAATCGCTGCAATCGCGATCGCACCGACCATCGTCAGCGCGCGCGAGCCGACCGCGGGCCCGACATTGTTAGCGACGTCGTTGGCGCCGATATTGAGGGCCATGTAGCCGCCGATCATGCCGGCGATAATCAGCATCGGGCTGACTTCACCACGCGAGCCTACATACAGAATGATACCGGCCAGAAACAGGATCGAGACCCCAAGTCGCAAGACTTCCTTGCGGTTAACTCCGATGGCCTGTTCTATCTCGGCAATCTTTTCGATATCCATCACTTCCCCCCGTTGGAATTAATTTTATTGTTAGTCGAAGGACAGATTGCCCCTGCATCTTCGTGCAATCTATGCATTTTGGCGGTACAACTTCTTAACCTGGATCAAGTGATTGGCACTTTATCCAGTATTTTTGTGCCCGGCAGGCACTAACAACCATCAGTGCATGCAAAGTCTGTCCTTATACATACCGGCATCAGAAAAAAAACCCTGGAGCACCGGGATTGAGGAACACACCTGGAGTATCGGAAAAACAAACACACTATTTCAACTATTCTACATATCAGGAAATACCGGGAAAAAGGAAATCCGGACTCAAAATCGAACTGACTCCTGTCAACCCAGGTAATCCCGGGGCTTTGCCCCTGGCTAGTCACTTCAATGCAATGGAGTAACAGGCGGACTAGATTGATCTCGATGAATTATTGTACTGCAGGATTGCTTTGCTCAGGATTTGCAGTGTAACCACACCTATATATTGTCCTTCGTCGATAACGAACAGGTAGCCGGTATCGAGCTTCTCCATCAGGGCCAGTGCCTTGATGATGGACGAAGTGGAGGTTAGCGAAGCATGTGGACGCTGGATGTAGGAGTCGATTCGATTTTCAAAGAGCTGTTTCGCCAGTAGCTCCATATCCTCAACATCGGATACATGCTCTCCCAGCACCCTCGCCATTTCCACCAGATGTTCCGGCAGATATTGACGCTTAAGAATATATTTCAACGTGACTCGCCCTGTCACAACACCATGCTCATCGCAAAACGGCAAACCGGGTGAATGCGCCCGCAAGCATTCCTCGAAAACCTGCCGGACAGTCATGCCAGCTCTTGCCACCTCGGTGGGGACCATAACTGATTTCAGATTCATAAGAACTTTTCCGAGATCATTTCTTAGAGAAAGCGGAAATAGATGTAAACACTGGCAATACCAATACTTAACAACATCATAGGAAAGGCCATCAACATGAACTTGAGGAACTTAATTCGATGCCCTGCGCGCTCGGCGAAGCCGGCAACGATCAGATTGGCGCTTGCGCCGACCAGCGAGCCATTGCCCCCAAGACAGGCACCCAAAGCCAGCGACCACCACAATGGCATCAGGTTTTCCGCGCCGCCAAAGGTCGGGGCCATCGATTTAATCAATGGAATCATGGTTGCCACAAACGGTATGTTATCGACGACCGCCGAAGCGATTGCCGATACCCAGAGAATGGCCAGGGCGGTAACGGTCATGTCGGCACCAGTGTAGCTGATTACCAGATCAGCAAGAATTCTCAGTACGCCCGCTTCTTCGATTCCCTTAACAGCAATGAACAAGCCTATGAAGAAGAAAATAGTGATCCACTCGACGCCAGCGAAAATCTTGTTTACTTCCTCGGACTGCTCTTCAGCGTCGTTTTTCAGGTTGGACAGGAACATCAACAGGGCGGCGCCAAACATGGCGATAGTAGCCGGCTCAAGCTGCAGGGGGTGGGCGAGTACAAAGCCCGCAATAACCAGGGCTAATACAAATAACGACTGTTTTAACAGTTTCGTGTCCGTTATTGCCTCCCGTTCCTTGAACTTCATGATGCGCTCACGTGCTTCCGGGGATGCATACAAATTACGCCCCCAGACGAGGTAAATAATGCCCAGCGTAACAGCCATGATAACTGGGGTAATGGGTGCGATGTTAAGGAGGAAGTCATTAAATGACAGGCCCACCGCAGAGCCGATCATGATGTTGGGGGGATCACCGATAAGGGTGGCAGTACCACCGATATTCGAGGCAAATATTTCGGCGAAGAGAAAAGGGTAAGGATCAATCTTCAGCTCATGACTGATTAAAAGCGTAACCGGAGCAATCAACAGCACCGTAGTCACGTTGTCGAGGAATGCGGAAAAAACCGCCGTGACCAGCGACAGCATGAATAGAATGCCCCAGGGGCTGGCATTGACTTTTTTGGTCGACCAGACCGCGACATACTGAAACACGCCACTACCCCTGGTAATGGCGACGATTACCATCATGCCGGTTAACAGCCCCAGGGTGTTGAAATCGATACCGGAAACAGCCGTTTTCTGGTTGAGCACACCCAGCGTTATCATCAGGCTGGCACCCAGCCCTGCCACCACGGCCCGATTGACCTTTTCGGAAATGATCAGGGCATAAGTTGCCACAAACAGGATTGACGACACCCACAGGGGGTCCCATCCAAAGATCACCCGTGCTGCCAGTTCACCTTCTCCGTGCACTTCTACCCCTTCCGCCGAGGCTATTTAGATGCTGATTCTGCTGTTTACTTTGCGGGATACTCATCTTCAGCTAGCGGACCGGCGCATCGCCTTTGTTGGTCAGGCGTCCCATGATGATCCCTTCCAGAACATCCCAGCACGAAACCATTCCGACTACCTTTTGGGTATCACCCTCCACGACAATAACTGGCAGACTCGTGTCTTTGCTTTCATCGAGCAATGAGAGTACTTCTGGAAATGAAGTCTGTGGAGTACAAAAAAGCAGTTTCTTTTTCTTTTCCAGAAAATTTTTAACCGGTTGCTCACTGATCTCGTGCCAGCGATCACCATTCTGGACAACCTCGTCGGGCAGAAAATGAAGATCAGAAATACTGTGTGCTCCCAGGTCCAAAGCTGCTTTCGGCAGCAACAGGTGGCTTAGACGACGCAGGCCAAACAGGCCGATAAAAGTGCCGGATTCATCCACTACAGGGAGATTGCGCACCTCCTTGCTATGCATGAGGGAAATGGCATCAGCCACGGTATCATCTGGCCCCAAGGTGACCAGGGCGGACGTCATGATGCTTTCTGCAGTCAACCAAAAGCCCCTGATGGAAGTCGAACATCGCAAAATAATACTTCGCCAATCGATGCGGTAACTGTCCTAGATCACTTAATTGGTCTTTTTCTATGCTTATAATAATTTTTTCCGGTTGCAGGCATCGCCTGATGAATATTGTCAGGCATTCCGGCAAAGGGTTTTTGTTGCGAACAAAGATCAGCCCGGATTGGGTTGCATTACTTAAAAGCACACCTCGCTTGAAAGCATATATGAGTCAGGTTAATGACCTTTAATTTTAAGGAGTAAGCTGCCTGAATGCGTGAGCAACCCATCGGCCAACTAATTAATAAAAACTACAATGGGACAATTGCTGCAAAATCTAAATCAGTATTGGCTGCTCGTGGTCGATTTTTTCACCTTCGACACGGCGCTGCTATCAGAGCCGGATATGATTGCCCGGCTCGTAATACAGTTTTGCCTGCTACTTTGTTCGGCCTTCTTTTCCAGTTCTGAAACCGCTCTTTTTTCCCTTTCCCGACTGGACCTGCAGCAACTTCGGCGCGAACAGAATCCGCGATCTGAAATCATTCACGAACTGCTTGATCAGCCCAGAAAGTTGATCATTTCAATTCTGAGTGGTAACGAACTGGTTAACATTGCCGCCGCGGTAAATATGACATCAATTTTGATTTCTCTGTACCAGCCAGACAAGGTGATGCTGATCAACCTGTTGGTGATGGTGCCTCTGTTGCTGCTGTTCGGCGAGGTGACACCAAAGACCATCGCGGTATCCAATCCGGTTAGATACAGTACCAGTATCGTCGCCGCACCACTTGCCCTGTGGGTAAACCTGATCGCGCCAATACGCTGGGCAATTCGGGGCGTCGCAGACTGGATCACGACGCGCATCGTCGGCGATGTTAAAACCGCGGATAATATTTTACAGGTTGATGAATTCCTCACCCTGGTGGAGCAGGTTTCAGAAGATGGTGGTATGGACGCCACCGAGCGGGCATTGATCTATAACCTGCTGGAGGCCAACGATACTGAAATTGTCGAGGTCATGACACCGCGAACACAAATGGCTTTTCTCAACGTCGAAATGAGTGTTCCGGAGATCATTGAGAAATTCATCTCCTATCGGCATCCTCGAGTTCCGGTATTTAAAACCCATCGAGACAATCTAGTTGGCTTTGTGCATGCCGAGGATATATTACGCCTGGTGCTTGACGACGTGAATCAGTCTGAATTGCGCCACGAAGATATCATGCACCCCCCCGTGGTCGTGCCGCTAACCAAGAAAGTCGATGAAATGTTTGATTTTTTCCAGGTGAACCAGGTGCGCGCAGCTGCCTGCCTCAATGAATTTGGCGGAGTTGAAGGATTTATTACCATGCGCGGGGTGCTGAACTTTATTTTTGGTGATGTCAGTGGTGGCTCGAAGGCAACCGCCGGATATTATGCAGAAAAGGATAACAATATCTACGAAGTGCCCGGTGATATGAAATTGAATGACTTCAACAACCTGACCAATTTCGGCATTGAAGACCCCCGCATGACGACAATTGCCGGTTTTGCATTTCGCCTGCTCGATCGTTTACCTCGCGAAGGTGACCAGGTGACGAGCGAAGACATCATTATCCAGATTCTGGAAATGGACGATCATCGAATTTCACGAGTACGCGTCGCCAAGGGAGTTGATGAAGAAGATTTCAACCGTGGGGACCGGGTGCTGCAGAGCGACGGAAAAGTCGATCATCAGGCACAGGAGCGCGAGGATATCGAAGACATAGCCGAAGACGTTGATGATACCGTGACGTTCGAATCAGAAGACGAGACCGACCTGGTGGAGAAGGTTTGATGACAATACTACTACTTGTTATTGCGATCGTAACATTGCTGCTGATCAAGGGCTTTTTCTCCGGCTCGGAAATCGCCCTGGTGAATTCGGACAAGGTCAAGTTAACCGCCAGGGCAAACCAGGGCCACCGTGGCGCCAGGGAAGTCCTCAAGTTATTCAAGACTCCGGACCTGTTGCTGGGTACTACGCTGGTCGGCACCAACATCGCAACCGTCTCCCTGACGACCCTGGTAACGGTTTTGTTTGTAAACCTGTTTGGTGTTCATGGTGATCTTTATGCCTTCCTGGTCTTTACCCCGATCCTGTTGGTCCTCGGTGAGATCGTGCCGAAGAGTATCTTCCAGCAAAAGTCGGACGTCGTCGCTCCCATTGCCATCTTTCCGTTGAAGGTGTTCTCGATCATTTTTTACCCGGTTATTATTGTTTTCTCACGCATTGCTCGACTTCTGGCGCGCGTGCTGGGTGGTGGCAAGGTCGAGCAGAATCTGTTCATGACCCGGGAACAAATTCGCTCGGTGGTCGAAATGAGCGAGCGAACCTCTTCCATAGATGCCTTCGACCGTGGGCGGATTCGACGCGTAATTCGGTTCTCCGATACGACCGTGGGCGAAGCGATGATTCCGATATCCGAAGTAACGGCCATCGATAGTAAACGCAGCATCATGCGCGCCATCGCGACGGTAAGGCGCAGGGGCTATAACCGCCTGCCGGTGTACAAGGGAAATATCAGCAATATCACCGGTATCGCGACACTGACCACCTGGGACTTGATGGAGAAATCAACGACGCAGAAAACGCTCGACGATTTGACCAAGCCAGCACACTATGTCCTGCAGCTACAAACTATCGATGAACTGCTGCCGATTTTGCGCCAGCGAGAAGATCACATGGCCGTGGTAGTCGATGAGTATGGTTCTGCGACCGGTATCATAACAATGGAAGACATCGTCGAAGAAGTGGTCGGCGATATCGACGTTGGGTACGATTTCGAAGAGTATCTGCCTCGCAGGAAGAGAGCAATTGAGACCCTTGAGGACAACTCTTACCTGGTGGACTCCCGATTATCCGTCTCCGAAGTGAATGATCTGCTCGAAATCAATCTGAATACCAAGGCCTCCTATACCATTGGCGGCCTGGTAATGAATGAGCTTGGTCATATACCGGATTACGGCGAAAGCATGATCGAGCAGGGCTATGAATTCAGCGTTCAGGAACGCACTGACAAGGCAATTCTGAAACTGAAAATTGAATCCGTGTAAGAGATTTCATCGATACTACGGCTGGCATACGAAACTGATTATTAGAGCCAACTGACTTTTCACAGTGCCTGCATCAACCAGCGAAACCTGCGGTTTGTCCAGACTTCGATATGGAGCGTGAAAACCCTGGCGACCGTTATTCCTTGAAAGCGCCTTTTTTGGCTAGTTGCGCTTCCATAATTTTCAGTTCCTCATCTCCGCGAATAACAACATCCGGATTCACTGAAAAATCGAGCGAGCGGGCGCGTCCGCGGTATTTGATCTGATTGAGTATCAGCTTGATGGTTTCAAGGCGCGCAAGATGTTTATCGTCAGAACGAATAATGAACCAGGGACTTTCCGCTGAATGCGTCTTTTTCAGCAACTTGTACTTCGCCTCGGTGAGTTGATCCCACATATCCTGGGCCTGCAAATCCACCTCGGACAGTTTCCATTGACGCAAGGGATCGTTCTTTCTACGTTCGAAGCGTCGCGCCTGTTCTTTTTTGGTAACCGAAAAATAGAGCTTTAACAGGTGTGTTTTGCCATCGCTGACAAAGCTGTTTTCATAGTCGTTAACCCGGCTCATAAACTGACGATACTGATGCGCGGTACAAAACCCCATGACCTGCTCAATCATTGCGCGGTTGTACCAACTGCGATCGAAGATCACCAGCTCACCTGCATGCGGGAATTGCTCGATATAGCGCTTCATATGCAGCTCGGTGCGCTGCACATCCGAAGGCTTCCCCAGCGCGAGCACCCGATAGTGTTTTTCGTTCATGTAGCGTGTAACACGGCGAATAGTGCCTCCCTTGCCCGCTGCGTCGCGTCCGTCGAACAGGAGGATCGCCTTTTGACCCGTATTTTCAAGATGGACCTGCAGCTTGATGAGCTCAGCCTGATAAGGTTTCAGAGCTTCGCTCTGAAGATGGCCGCTCAAAGCCGCCTCGATGATCGAGTTGCGCTGCTTTGACTTGAGTTTATCCAGCAACGATCGTGCTTGATCAGTGTGATGTTCAAAGTCATCGAATTCTCGAATGTCTTTGATGGTTTCACGAATACTCGCTATTTGCCGAGTGGATTGCAGGCTATTGCTTCGCCATTTAACGACTTTTCCAACCATTGATTATTTTGGGTCACTTATTAATTATCGATGCTGCGCCCATCTCCTGCAGCTATCCTATCACTTAAGCGAGACGTCAATTTGACCTGCATCAATAGCGAAAACAGGAACTGTCAGCACGCTTGCCGAACCTGCCACCCATGAACATCGACGTAACCCTGATACAACTTTCAGAATTTTGTTTGTGGTATCCACGCGTCATTCCGTGATATTGCCAGCGAAATACGATGCCAAATGGCATGCAAGGCAGCGATAACAGCGTCAATACAAAAGGCCTGCTTGTTCACCATTTCGCCCATGCTCGCCGTCAATGGCTCTTAACTTCGCGCCATTCGAGTGTGTCCTCTAATCGCCCTCTGGTTCGCATGTTTCATTATTGCTGGCAATTCCCTACCAAAATTTCGCCGGGGTAACACTTGCCTGGTGATTGATGAAACTTGTGCAACCTTTTCGTTGGTAGCCTCTCTATTAGCTATCTATCCTGGTGGCGCTCGAACTGGGTTATCTCGTATTATCGCGCTGACATAGAGCGGTCTCTAAAGAGAATCAAATGACATCCACTGACGAGCGAGATCATCGGGCTACAGCCCAATCAGTAGCGCATGTGCGATCCTGGCCCATCATCATGGTCTTCATCCTGGCCTATGTTGAAGCGATCTGCTATCTCGGGTTGTTTCACACACTCACTGGTTACATCAGCGGGGCCACGATTTTGCTTGCGACCGAATATTTTCGGCCCGACGGTAATATCAACCCGAAGATTCTGGTGTTGCTCACTTTCATACCCAGTACGTTTGTCTGGGTTATCCTGAAAGAACACCTTTCCAGTTGGCGATATTTTGCATCAATGCTATTCACTATCGAGGCTGGCCTACTGACCCTGTTTGTGGTTTTTGCCACCAATCTGGCGCCATTGACCAGTGCTGATGCGCCAGAGACTATGCTAATCGTAGTCATTTCGGTACTCGCCATGTCGCTGCATAACGTGCATTCATTACAGGTAATGCCTGAAAAGGCACAGATTGCGATAACCGGTCTTTTCGGGAATTTCGCCAGCAGTACGGTTCATCTCCTTGCCTTGCTACGGACCAGAAAATCAACGACAGCCGCCACTACCACCTTCAAGCAGTTCCTCTATCCATTGATCGCATTCTTTGGTGGGGCCTTTCTGGGTGCTCTCGGGTTTTCATCGTTGGGTTTTATAGCGCTTGCCGCTCCAATAGCCACCCTTACCGTCATGGCGGTATTCAGCCTGCAAGAACAGATGAGTTCATCGGTCTAACATACAATTCACCTTCGTGGGTTTCTTCAGTCACATTGCCAGACAATGTGCAGTTCATCTGCGAGATTGCCGGGCGCTACGTTGATTTACAGGGTTTTGGCGATAGAGCTATCAATCCAGCGCTTTTGCAGTGGCAGACCAACGCCAGCCAATATCTCAAGCGACACCAGCCCTTTATATTTTCGACTGCAGACGGGGAGTTGGACGCGTCCATAGAAAGGTACCTACGCACAGAAAAAACAGGCTCATACCGAGCAACAATCCCCAGTGATACTCCGACCACAACATAAATGACCAGCTCACAAGCATCATCGCGGTTGCGAGCCATTTGGCGCTTAAAGGTACCGCGCCCTGCTCATGCCAGTTGTTGATCAGGCGGGCAAACTGCGGCTGATTGTAGATCCAGTCGTGCACGCCCTGCGATCCTCTCGCCGACGCCCACACCGCTATCAGCAGGAAGGGTGTTGTCGGCAGCAATGGCAGGAACACCCCGGCAATACCGAACACGGTGGCCGTGTAAGCGAGCACCAGGTAACCCGCCCGCACCCGTTTGCCGGGCATCGGGTCGTCCTGATGGGATTTTTCGGCTTCCTCTTTCATGCTGCGTATCAACTACCATCACGACGCCTAATATACCGAAAATCTTCCGTCAGTTGTGTGCCAATATCCGCTTCTGAAATTCTGCTTTATTGTCCCAGACAGCCGCGCTGAGAACCTTTCGAGAATCTCGTACCAGGGAACAAAGCAGGTCTACCTCACCATTCGCAAAAGAAGGGAAGCAGAAGGAGTAAATATCTTATGCAGGTATTTCCCTGTATCCAGGGAAAGCAATCGCGAACTAGGTATCGTGTTCGCGGAGTTGTATCGGGGAATCCGTGCTGATTAACGCGAGCAAAAGCTGCCCCAATCCTTGCGTCGATTTTTGCTGCCGCAGCCGATCCAGCGCCCGGTGCAGT
>Ga0316191_10002315_pt1 | contig 13807 bp, 15 predicted proteins | sample Eddworburr2cm_MG_FD_204928 | JGI IMG/M metagenome (GOLD analysis project Ga0316191, IMG submission 204928) | Coastal sediment microbial communities from Maine, United States - Eddy worm burrow 2 cm | ecosystem: Environmental > Aquatic > Marine > Coastal > Sediment | place: USA: Maine...
CCCGAGGGCACCACGCCCGCGGAGGGCGCGTCGTGGTTCGTCAACCCGATGACTTCGCTCGGCATGGTCGAAACCATGCGTCGCGAAGGCCACACCGCCTTGGTGCACACTGCGGCCGCCTCCAACCTGGGCCAGATGCTGCAGAAGGTTTGCTTGAAGGACGGTGTGCAGCTGGTGAACATCGTGCGCAAAGCGGAACAGGTCGAACGGCTAAGGGCCATTGGTGCGGTCCACGTTTGCAACTCAAGCGAACCAACGTTCATGAAAGACCTGACCGACGCGTTGATCACCACCGGTGCGACTTTGGCATTCGACGCCATCGGTGGCGGGAAGCTGGCGGGGCAGATCCTGACCTGCATGGAAGCGGCCGCCAACGCGAGCGGGGCCGCGTACAGCCCGTACGGCTCGACCACCCACAAACAGGTCTACATCTATGGCGGACTGGATCGCAGCCCCATCGTACTAGGCCGAAGCTTCGGGATGGCCTGGGGTGTCGGAGGCTGGTTGTTGTTTCCGTTCCTGCAGAAGATCGGACCCGAAGCATCTCAAAAGTTGCGCGAACGCGTCGCCGCCGAGATCAAGACCACCTTTGCAAGCAGCTACACGCGCGAAGTTTCTCTCGCTGAGGCGCTGACCCTCGAGGCCATCTCCGTGTACGGAAAGCAGGCCACAGGCGAGAAATACCTGATCAACCCGAATAAGGGACTCGACTGAGCACCTCGACATAACACCTAGTACCGTGAAGTCTCACCCTGGGAAGGTTCGTTGCTGATCGGCTTGGACCCAGGGCGAGAGCTCAGGTGAAGCGGGCGTAGTACGCTTGGACTCTCGGATCGCCCTCGACACGTTCGAGGTGCGCGACGAGCTTCGGGGCGAGCTTGTCGGGGAGATCTGCGGGCACATGGTCGAGGATACCGGAGCGAAGGCTTCGTACCCAGACCATTACCTTGAGGTCCGCGATCGTGAGCCGTCCGTCCGCGAAGTACTCACCGCCACGGGTCTCGAGCATCGCCTGCAGTTCGTGAAGGTAGATCGCGAGCGGTCCGTCTGCGAGGGCTTCGCGCGCCGCCTTCTTTTCGGCCTCGTCTTTGATAGACATCGTCGCAACCTGCTTGGAGACGATGTCTTCTACGGCATCCATCGCTTCATCACAGAAGGCTGCCTCGAGTGGGTCGGTCGGGTACAGCCCCGCAAGCGTGCCGACGTACCGGGTGATGCTGTTGCACTGACTGAGCACGACATCGTCGATCTGGAGAACCGGCACCCGCTTGAACGGGTAGCTCGACCGACCGGCACCGAACTCACGGAAGCTAATGCGGTGGTCCTCGAAGGCCACGCCCCCGATGTGCATTGCGAGCCGCGCGGGCTCCGCACGGCCGCCGTGGATGTCGAAATAGGTGAGCTTGAGGTTGGGCATGGACGGACTCTAGGGCCCGACCGGCCGGGCGTCCCGTCGGCGAGGGTCGTCGGCTATTTGAAGAGTTGTTTCGCCAGTGCACGCCGGGTGAGGTGGATCGCGTGGTTCACGCCATTAACCAGCGGTACGAACCGCGCGAGGTGAGCGGGGAGGTGGAGCTCGACCAGCTCGATGACCACACCGTCAGGCGCGCTGACGTAGACGTAGCGGATTGAGCCTGTGCGCCGCGGCTCGGCGTGAACTTGCGCCCCGGCGTCGCGCAGGCGGGTCAGCACACCGTCGAGGTCAGTCGTTTGAAGCCCGAAGTGTGCCACTCCAAACCCCGAACGAAGCGCCCCTGCGCCTGCCTCGGGCGGCTCCGCCGGTTTCATGCCCGGCGGAAACTCGCTGATCACCAAGAGCTGTCCACCGAGGAGCACGCCGTGATTCCTCCCGCCCTCACCGGAAGGGATGGAGCCGAGATGCTCGGCACCGAGGCACGATTCGTAGAACCGAATCGTCGCCAACGGGTCGCCCGCATGAATGTGAATGTGGTCGAGTGAGGTGATCACCAGGCACCGATACTAGCGCCGGAGGGCCCGGACATCCCAGCCTCTTAGCTCCTTCGGCGCACTGAATTGCGCAGAACGCCTCATACGTGGACTGTTCGACGCCAAGAAAGGGCGTTTATACTCGCGATCTCCCCAGCGCCGCGCCGTTAGCTTGGCTATTACGATCGAATGGACATTTCTCCTGATCACAAAGCGCTCATCCTGTTGACCACGACAGAGTCGAAGAAAAAGCGTCTGGTAGGGGAGAGCGAACAGATCGCGGCTAGGTTGCTCGAGCGTCTCGCGTCTCTAAACAAGAGCGCAACGGTGATGTCATCGCTCGACATCGACCCATTTCGATCGGCGGCTAAGATTCGCGGCTACGAAGTGACGATCGAGCTGCGCGCGAACGCTGAGCCGGCGTCGTTCGCCGTCGCGCTCGAAGGGTTTGCACACGACTTGTGCGCCAGCGCTCACATCGACCTGTCGGCCTCGGCCGTCCTCGTCGGACGCGACTAGGTGTTCAGGCCGAGTGCCCCCCAACCGGTTCGTTTCCAATATCTGATGCGCCGTCGCGCGGATTACACACATGAGGCCTACGCGAAACGCTATGCGGAGGTGCATTCGGACTTCGGGATCAGGACCCGGGGAGTGGAGGGATACGTCCAGTTCCACATCGATCCGCTTGCCTCCGACGAAGCTGCCAAGTTGGCGGGTTTTGGAGCTTGCGATTTTGACAGCGTTTCCGAGCTGCATCTGAAATCACTGACCAGATTTCTCTTGGCGACACCGCACAACGCAACACTCGGAGCTACGAAAGACGAAGAACTCTTCGTCGATCGCACCAACTCGATCATGTTTATCTCAAGGGTCGTCGCTCGAATCTTGCCCTGACCGCAGCTGCGGGGCCGATCGGGTGTTCGCGCAAGCGTCTACATATCGCCGTACGCGTGCTGTAGGAGGGCGAGCCCCGCGAACACCGCGGTCTCCGCGCGTAGAACGCGTCCGCCGAGCCGCAAGGGGAGAGCGCCACGACTCTCGAGCATGGCGCGCTCTGCGTCGTTCCAGCCTCCCTCGGGGCCCACCGCGAAGACGATTCGAAGTCCCGCGCGGTCTGCACGCGGAGCGGCGTCGTCGAGGGCGGAACGACTCTGTGCTCGATCGTCGAGGTAGACGCAGAGGTCGGCTTCGGTGAAGCAGTCATCCTCCAGGATGGAGGTGAGCTCGATGGCCTCGCGCACCTCGGGCAAGCTCGCCCGCCGGCACTGGCGCGCAGCCCGCAAGGCCTGCTTCGGCCACGCATGGGCCTTTTCATGATCGAGACCATCGCGCGGCACCGAGCGCTCCGAGAGCACGGGGATGATGCGCGCGACGCCTAGCTCGGTGGCCTTCTGGATCACGACGAGCATTCGCTGCCGTGCGAGCACGGCGCAGAGCAGGGTGATCTCTACTGGCGACTCGGTAGAGCCGGCCATTCGTTCGTAGACGAGGGCTTCGCCGCCGCCCTTCTTCATCACCTTCAGCGATGCGCGAAAGAAATGCCCCTCGCGGTCCACGATGGTGAAGGCCTCTTTCTCCTTGATCTCTCGCTGGCGCAGCGCGCTCATGTGAAGCGCGTCCAGTGCGATTTGCTCGCCCTCCGCGAGCTTGGCGGCGTGGCGGAGAGGCGCGTTCAGGGAGGCTCGAGTCATGCCGAGAGCATAGTAACCCCACCCAGGTTGACCCATGAGGAAATCGAACCCGATCCGGAGACATCGGACGGGAATTGGGCTAGGAAGGCAGTCTCGGGGTGATTTGAGCCCTCGCCGCCGCAGCGGCTGCGAGCTACCGGGGATACCGACAATCTCGAGCAGGAACGAATACAACATGGCTGAAGGTACAATCAAGCGTCTCACCGACCGGGGCTTCGGGTTCATCGAAACCTCTCCAGGCAACGACATCTTTTTCCACATGTCGAACGTGGAAGGCGTGCGCTTCGAAGAGTTGCGCGAAGGACAGCGGGTCTCATTCGACGAGGGCCAAGGTCCCAAGGGGCCCCGCGCGGAGAACGTCCGCCCACTTTAAGGTTGTCGACGCCAGCCACCGCGCCGACACGATCCAGGCGCTCTGCTCGAAACATCGGCTTGGAGGAGTAGGCTCTTCGAAGCTGACCCATGAGCAACGTACCCGCCGAGCGTCACATCGAGCTGCGCCTCACCCTCGACGAGTCGCAGGACCCCGAGGCCGTGCGCGCGCTCGCGGCCAAGAAGCTCGCCGTGCCAGTCGAAGATCTGCCAGAGCTTCATGTCTTGCGGCGCGCGATCGACGCGCGCGGAAGGGGCACGCGCGTCCACGTCCTGCTCGGCATCGGGCCGGGGATGCCTGCCGACCAATGGGCCCTTCCTCACCCGCGCGATGTTCGTCTTCCCGCAAGAGTGGTGATCGTGGGTTCCGGGCCGGCAGGCCTCTTCTGCGCCTACGAGCTCGCCCGACACGGCATCGCGAGCCGAATCATCGATCGCGGTAAGCCGGTACAGCCTCGACGTCGTGACATCGCTCTCCTCAATCGGAAGGGCAAAGTCGACGCCGACAGCAACTACTGCTTCGGAGAAGGCGGCGCAGGGACATACAGCGACGGCAAGCTGTACACGAGGGCGCACAAGAGGGGCTCGGTTCGCGACGTGCTCGAGATCCTCGCGCTCCATGGTGCGCCCACCGCAATTTTGGAGGACGCACGGCCGCACATTGGAAGCAATCGCCTGCCCAAGGTCGTAACCATGCTGCGCGAACGACTCGAGCACGTGGGTGTGCAGTTCCATTTCGGGGCCAAGCTCGAGCGCATCGTCGTCGATGGTCAGGGTGCCGACCGGAAGGTGAGCGCGGTCGAGCTCGCGGATGGACGTTCGTTTGAAGCGGATGCCGTGGTCCTCGCCACGGGGCATTCCGCACGTGACGTATACGAAATGCTTCACGAGATGAGCGTCGTCTTGGAGCCGAAGGCCTTCGCCATGGGCGTGCGGGTCGAGCATCCGCAGGCGCTGATCAACAAGATCCAGTACGGGCGCGACGTCGGGCATGCAGCTCTCCCGAGCGCCTATTATCGACTTGCCGCGACCGTCGAAGATCGTGGCGTGTTCAGCTTCTGCATGTGTCCGGGTGGCTGGATCGTTCCGGCAACGACCGAAGCTGGCGCCCAGGTGGTCAACGGCATGAGTCTCTCGAAGCGCGACTCACCGTTTGCAAACTCAGGAATCGTCGCAGGGATCGAACCGGCGGACTGGCAAGCTCAGGGGTTCGAAGGACCGCTTGGTGGCATCCGCTTCCAGCAACAGGTCGAACGTGCTGCCTACGTGGCGGGCGGTGGCGACCTTCGTGCCCCGGCCACGATGATGAAGGATTTCCTCGCGCGACGAGGCTCCAGCGTAGCTCCCAAGAGCAGCTACAGGCCGGGCCTCACAGCGACGAGCGTCGATGAAGTGCTCGATTGCACGGGACTACGCGTCTCGACGCACATCCACGGTGGACTCGACGCCTTCGCCCGCTGCATGCCCGGGTTTCTAAGTGACGACGCGGTTCTGCTAGGCGTCGAATCAAGGACGAGCTCGCCGGTACGTATCCCTCGCAGGGACGACACGCTCGAATCACCGGATGTCCGAGGTCTCTACCCATCGGGCGAGGGCGCCGGCTACGCGGGCGGAATCGTGAGTGCCGCGCTCGATGGCAAGCGTGTGGCAGTAGCGCTTCAGCAGCAGTTGGCAGGCCGTTAGGTCGGGCCGCCCACGCCTCAGCTCACTCAGCTCCGGAATTGCGCAGAACGCCTTATACATTGACTTTCCCAGACCACGAGAGCGCTTGGATCGACTATGCTCTAGGTCTACGACCAGTCGCAGGGAATGCATCGAGCGCAGATCTTGCGCCACAAGGCGCAGCAAGAACAACTGGCCACACGGTCGCCTTGCGAGCGCACAAACCCTTTGTAATTGGGCGACGCCTTCCGTGGTTGAGTGAAGCCAGGAACCAAGTTAGAAAGGCTGCGGCCATCGGAACCGTGCCGTAAGGCGCAACGAAAGGAGAGGGTCATGACCAAGCAAGCCTTGCTGCGCGCGCTGACCGTGTCGTGCGGACTACTCGTCTTCCAAGGATGCAAGTCGGATACTGCGAAAGACGCGAAAATCGCGCCAGATGTAGTGTTTGAGTATGGCCTCACGCCAAGGGCTCCCCTGCGCTACACGATCGAAGAGGGCTCCAAGGCGACCTCGACCATGGAGCTCTCGATCTCGTCGATGACGAGCACGACGAGCGCCGGCGAGGAGTTCGTCAAGAGTCCCGGCCTTCGGTTCGTGGTCTCCTCCGGCCCCGCAATTAAACTTCCGAGTGGTAATGCGCGCTTTGACATCCGGATCGTCGATGCCGAAGCGGTCATGCCTCCGGGAGTCGACCCCGACGTCGAGAGTGACTTGGTCAAGAGCGCTGCGCTGCTCAGAGACGTAGGCGGTTGGATTGAGGTCAATGATCGCGGGGTCATCCAGCGCAGCGAGCTCGACCAGGCCGCGAAGAATCCAAATGTTCCGACCCGTCTGCTCATGACGATCGTCCAAGCGCGCGCATCGCTCGCGCGGGTGATTCTGCCATCCGATCCCGTGGGGCTTGGCGCCAGTTGGGAAGCACGCAAGCAGCTCAAGGTCTTCGGGTTCGAAATGCAGCAGATCGACCGATATACGCTCAACGACAAAGTGGATGACACGTTGAAGCTCAGCATTGAGATCCAGCAGACCGCGCCCAAGCAGACCCTGACGTTCGTGGAAGAGGGCATAGAGTTCGCACTCGAGTCGCTTTCGATGAGCGCCCGGGGTGAAGTCATCCTCAACCTCAACGCGCTCGAGGGCAACGCGCTGGTAACGGGTCAGGCGTCCGAGATCCTAACTGTGAAGACGGTCGAGGGCACTGAGAGAATCAAACTCGACAGCGCGTTCCAGCTCAAGGCGGAGGTCTCGTACGAAGTCTCCAAGCGGGAGGCCGAGGCCATCACGCAGCAACCTGACCCGGGTTGACGTTTGGGGATCGTCCGCCGGCGGCCGCCAACCCCGGGTGGGGTTGTTTGGTTCGAGCCGCGAACTCGCCTCTTCCCAATGGCAGCCTTCTGGATTTATCATGCCGCTCCCACGGTCGGCACCGAACCACATGCAGGTTCGTTGGTGCGAGGCACGAGGAAGGTCACGCATGACCACAGAAGGGAGCAGAAGTCATGAAGCGATTGGCGATATTCTTGTTCTGTTTGAGCGTTCCAGCGAGCGTTCTCGCGCTGTCGGTGGAGGGCAAAGAGTTCAAGCCGACCACGACGGTCGATGGCAAGACGCTCAAGCTCGTCGGCGCAGGTCTGCGGGAGAAGGCTATTTTCGACGTCTATGCGCTCGGCGCGTACACCGAGAGCGGTGACTGTGATCCGACGAAGATCATCAAGGATGACGAGCTCAAGTACCTCCGAATCGAGATGCTCCGAAGCGTCAAAGCAAAAACGATGGCCTCCACGATCGGCGATGCGTTCAATGACGCCATACCACCGGACGCCGACCCCAATCTCAAGTCCCAGAGCGCAACCTTCCAAGGATACTTCAAGGACAAGGCCAAGAAGGATCAAGTGATAGACTTCACGTACGCGCCGGGGGTTGGCGTCACCATCAAACAGGACGGCCAGCAGCTCGGGCCGCCTCTAACCGGCAAAGAGTTCCAAGAGGTCTTCTGGTCGATCTACTTCGGTCCGAAGACATGCTGTGCGGACGTCAGAGAGCAGATTCTCCAGAGCTGCAAGTAGGCCGTCCTAGCGCCTCGCGATCGAGCTCGACCCTCTATGTCGGCGCCTGCTTCTGCCACGGGCTTTCGGTCGGCGTACTCATCCTGGTCTCCGTCTATTGTGTGGTAAGGATAGGTTGATGCCATTTGTCGAAGTCAAGATAATCAGGGACGTCCTTTCCACCGAAGAGAAGTCCCAAGTGATCGCAGAAATAACTAGCGTCTTTGCTCGGATGAAAGGCGATGAGTTTGCAGCAGGAACATGGGTTGTGGTCAACGAGCTCGATGATGGAAACTGGGGTGAAGGTGGCTCAGTTTTGAGGGCTGAGCATGTTCCCAAATCAAGTGAGTAGCGACGCCAGAACCATCGGGTTACTGAGCTTGCTAGAGGAACCCGTCATGGGGTAGGTATCCGGGATGCGACACACGCTTGTTCTGGTCGTCGTGACTCTTCTCGGGCTCAGCGTGGGGTGCGCCTCCTCGCAAGCTACGCCCAGTTGCCCCAAGTCAAACGCGACGGAAGCGGGGTTTCCTGCGGGGCAGAGCCAGATCGCTTCGCGCGCAGACGAGATCGCCTGGGTGCCGTGTCCGCCGACGCTCCCTTCTGGATGCGAGATGGTGGTGCTCGAGGGGGATCCGAAGCAAGAGATGCTGTTTACCGTTCGCTTTCGGACGGGCAGCCAATTCGAGATGAGGCCGCATTGGCACCCCCGCAATGAGCGAGTGACGATTTTGGAAGGGAAGATTGGCGTCGGCTTCGGCGACGCGATCGACCGCGAGAACGTGACCTGGTTTGGTCCGGGCGACTATTACGTGAACGCCAAGGAGGCGCACCATTTCGTTCTCGCCGATGGGCCGGCGGTGCTGCAGATCACAGGCATCGGACCGTGGAAGGCGCACTTCCTCGATGCGACTGGGGGCGGCTTGGCCGAGTAACGCGCCGCGCGGTGACGACGCTTCCATCGGGCTCGTCGCATGTTGCGTCCGCTAGTCGTCCCAAGCACTACGCACGATGGCCCAGAGCAAGACGTCTTCGTACCGATCCCACTTGCGAACCCGCTCGCGCAAGAGACCCTCCTGATGAAAGCCACTCTTCCGTAGGACGCGACCCGAGGCCGGGTTGCGTTGCATGTGGTAGGCGTACAGTCGATTCAGACCTAGGTCGTCGAATGCGTAGCGCAGCACCATCTGGACCGCCTCGCTCATGTAGCCGTGCCCCCATGCTCTCTGCGCCAGCCAGAAGCTCAGCTCCGCTTGGGCGTGCTCTCGGTCGATCTCGCGAATCTCGACTAGCCCGACAAACGTTCGCTCCGCCTTGGTTACGATGGCCAGGGTGATGCCCCGTCCTTGGGCGCTCAGCGTTTCCTGTTCATCCAGATACCTCTCCGATTCGCCCTCTGGATAGGGGTGCGGCAATGAGATCATCGTGTCCGCGATCTCGCGGGCGCTGGCCTCCTGCTGGATGAACGGAGCGTCGGCTTGCTCGAGCGGGCGCAGAATCAATCGTGCTGTCTCGAGCGTGGGCTGCTGCAGGGCCGGCACACGTAAGCTGGTATCTCCATTCCCAGGAGGCTGCATCAGTTGACCAAGTACCCTCCTAGCCGATCGACCATGGCTGCTACTGCTCGAGAGTCGCTCATTCGACTATACTTGCGAAGAATCTGGTCTCTTTTTGTAGGCCCAATCCGATCCAGAGTGTGAACCGCTGCGTTTCGACCTCGTATCGCAGAATCTTGATAGACGAAGCTTCTTCTCCTTCGATCACATCCGCGGGAAAAGTCAGACACGGAGCGGGCGAAACCTTGTAGAAATGAATTGTACCTGCCTACGGCGTCTCTCCGTTCGGGGACAAGGCTCAGGGCGTACATGCCAGCGACGGCGCCGACTGCCGCACAAATCGGCGACATTAATATGGCCCCCCCCGCCGATGCCCCCACAGCAGTTGCTGTGCCGCCGACTCCTCTCGCTCCAATTGCGATGATGTTCGCTGCGGAGTCCGCGATGCTCTGTGCTGGGCGTGGCCCGAGCAAAGCCCGAGCAATACGATCAAAGTCACTCATGACGCTTCTCCTTTCGAAGAGCAAACACGAGACTGTGGTCGTGTCTCCTCCATGGTCCCTGGTTTCGGTCGTAACAGGTGAAGAAGCAGGTTTCGTGCCACGCCTGGCTTGCCATTCAGAGTTCGAGATGATTGGACTTTGCGGACGCCGCTCACTCTGCGTCCGTAAGGACGACGACGTTCGTCGTCATGGCCTGACGAGACTCAGCGGGCATTCGGTAGGATCTTCGTCACACCTTGGTGACCCTGACGGCGCAGGCCTTATACGAAAAACTGAAGCACTCGATGGTGTCTTCTCGATCGGACGAGGCGATGGTGCTTTCGCCTTGCTCACTCAGTTCAGGAATTGTGCAGAACGCCTTATCTGTCTACTTTCGGTTTCCGGAAAGAGGGCGTTTGAATTCACTATCAGCCGCTAGACGAGCACTTCGATTCTATTGCCCAAGACCCTGTGTTCAACTTGGTTCAGCTTCATGAGGGATTTGGGTTTTCCCTTTGTGGATGTTCCAACGAACTCACCCTTGGGATTGAAATGGAAAAGATGAAAGGGGCAGGTAATGCAGTCGTCTTTCAACTTGCCCCCGTGGCCCAAATGAGCGCCCTGGTGCGGGCAATGCGCTTCAAAGACACGCAGTTCTCCACCGGATGTTTTGTACGCGACGATTTCTTCTCCAGACACGGTGAAGGGGTAGATCCTCCCCGCGGTGATTTCCTTCTTGCGGCCGAGCAACGTCCATCGTTTCTGTTCGTCGGGCTTGATGGTTTGCGCTGGCTGCTCAAAATCCTTCAGATAGTACTGGCTCATCCATTGGCGAATCCGAATGATGTCTGCTTCGCCTGGTAGGAGCTTCGGATCTTTGAGCGATTTCTTGTGGCGCCAAATCCTGTAGTCGCCATCTGTGTCGTCGATGCCCGCTTTGGCGACGCCCCAGGAAAGCAGATCGTGCAGCGAGACGAAGGGGATGAACCGAAGAAGCGTTTGCAACCACGGAGGCATCGATGTGTCATCGACGCTCGCAGCGAGATGCAGTTTGAGATCGTGTTCGCCAATGGGGGTAAACGCGAGCACGAGATTCGCTTTTAGACCCGCGTCCGTCTCGACTTGACCAGCGCCGAAGCCCGGTCCGTGAAACGCTAGGTCCTGACTGTAGGTAGACGTCGGAAGAAAGCTGGCGAGTTTTCTCTTTACGGCGCTGTCGGCACTTCGCGCGTACTGAATCTCTCCGCTCATCTGCAATCGAAAGATGCGATCGGTGTATTCGTGGTCGCAGATGTTCACCGAGAGCCACTGATGAATCGTTTTGAAATGAATCTGGTCTCCGTTGTTCTCGATGAGATCCAGCAGATTCGTGTTCTCGAAGAGCCTTGGTTTGGTGACCACGAAGTCGTGGCCGAAAGAGCGATTGAAAAGCGTAGGGAAGGGCCAATCGGGTTTGTCCAAGTTGTCGCCAAACCAGACGCAGATGAATCCGTATTGCAGGGTGACCTGCATTGGATGAACACCTTGGTAGCGAACGGTGTAACCGGGCTCGCTGCGTGAGGTCTCCACCGTCACGAACGAGTCGAGAAATGAGACTCTGCTCGATTTCAGTTTCTTGAAATCGCGAACCGGCACAACATTGAACCAGCTGTTGTGCTTCTGAGGGCGAACATACTTAGGCAGTGCCATCACGTACTCCGAAAACAGAAGCTCACGCCGCAAAAAGCGTCTTGAGATCGAGCTTGATCGCTTCAAGCATGATTCTTCCGAGCGACCCCTCTTTGTAGGGAAGGTCGTACTTCTCGCATATGGCTCTTACACGCGCGCTTGCGTCATCGAGCTTCCGGCTCGACAAGAACGGGAAGAGATGGTGCTCGATGTGTTTGTCAAAGCCACCGATGTACGCGCGGTCGAATGGGTAATCGATGTTGCCTGCGTTGAGCACGGAGTTGATGTAGAAGTGCGCTCTATTCGAAGGGTCGTATTCGTTGATATGAAGGCAGACGCTATCGTCTCGAATATGCGTCGATCGACCGAGAATGCCGCTGATCACCTCGGCGAAGAAAAACGAAAATGCGTTGCCCGCGAATACGCGAGGTGCATTGACGCCGGCGTCGAGGGGCATCGAAACGAACTCTTTCTTCGCGAGCTTCCTGATCGTTTCGAGCAGATCTTTCCACGCGTTTTCGTCGACTTCGGCGACCTTTTTCGCTTCGACGACTCCGATGAAGAAGAGCGTGTGGAATGCCAAGATGATCATGCTGAGCGGTCTAGTAATCCGGTCTCCCTTCTCCGCGTAAAAGTCGTTGCTCCCGCGTTGGTTCGTCGGGCTCGATTCTGGATCGAGTCCGAAAACGCCAGGGGTCTTGTGGTGAAAACGGTTGTGTCCGTACTCCCAATGTTTGTCCAAAATGAAGAGCGGCATCTCCCAACCAGCTCGTCCCGTAAACATCGGGTCTGCATGGGATACATAAGATCCATGCAGCACTTCGTGGCCGAGACAAAAAAGAGCGAACCTCGATCGCCCGAGCAAGAAGGAGCCCTTCACGAAGGAGACGGGGCCAAAGCGAGACTTCAAAAGTTCTCTGCCGCGCTTTTCATCCGCCTTGAACTTTTTGTACGCGTCGGAGGCGTACTGATTGTCTCGTTGTTTGGATTGCGCATCTTTGTGCTCCGAGACGAGCTCTCGAAGAAGCGCGTCGAAGTCCTTCTTGATGTTGGCCTGCGTCTCCGCATCCCACTTTTGCATTGGGTTGGGTCGCTTCACTCTCCGGGCGGCAAAGCCCGGATCGATCGCCTGCGCTTGCTGCATTTTGTCTCCAGAATCCTAAATATGAAAAAAGTTCATATTTAGGTCTTGTATGCTCTGCGGAGAGAAAATAAAATGAAAAAAGTTCAGGTCTTAGAAAAAGGGAGCGAAAACCTTGGAAACAGCGGTCAAATCGGCTCGCAACGCCTGTCGTAAGCCCCAACAGGACCGAGCAAAGGCCACATATGAAGCGATCTTGGAGGGGGCGATCCAGGTGTTGGTCGCCGATGGCTACTCCAACGCATCGACGGTGAAGATTGCGCGCGCGGCCGGCGTGAGTGTGGGCACCGTCTACGCCTACTTCACCGACAAGGACGAAATCTTTTCGACGTATGTCGACACGCGTATCGGTGGCATCTTGGAAGCCATCGCGGCCAACGTTTCGATGTCGAGCTACACAACGGTGCGAGAGGCCATCACCGATATCGTGAGCATGGCTGTCTCTTTCACGATGGCTAACAAGAAGGTTCTAAGCGCGATGGTCGGAAACATTCCCGGTGTTTACGACGGCATGATGTTGCGCAACGTAATGAAGAATCTTTACGTCGTTTCCGAACAATTCTTCCGTGCACACGGTTTGGTACAGAATGAAAACCAAGCCCGTCGATTGACCTACGTATTGTCGAGCGCGATCACCGGATTCTTTATCCGCATCCTCACCGATCCCGAGCAGCCGCTCGATGACGAAGAAATCACCGATGAGCTCGTCGCGCTGATGATGGGATACATCGTTCGATATCAGGAATAGCTTCGCTGCCGCTGCCTATGGCCCAACCGTGAAATTTTGCTGTACTTCGCCGGCTTCAAGCGCGCGATCATAGATCGCGATCAAGTGGAGCTCGCCGAGCCAGGTGCGATCGTCGATCGCCTCATTCGCGACAACGATCGGGTATGTCGGGTCCCACTGGTTCAGCGCACCCGTCCGCGTGAACGTTTGGTCCTGCACTCCGTCGATGTAGAGCACCTCCGACCCGTTGGATTTGTGTGTGTGAACGACATGTGTGAGGAGGGTCGTGGCCGTTCCGGATGTCGTGAAAATCGTGGGCATGCCGTTGGTCCAGTCCGTTTGGCCCTCGGCGCGGAAACGGGCAGCGTAGGTGTTTGCTTCCTGGCCGAGCATGAAATTGCGAGCGTATGCGTCCAGCGACATGCTGATGATTCGGGCAGGACCAGTTTGTGCGGGGCTTGCGGGCTTTACCCATGCCTCTACGGTGAGCTCACCGCTCGCCTGCGCCCCTGTGAC
>Ga0316191_10002319_pt1 | contig 13803 bp, 13 predicted proteins | sample Eddworburr2cm_MG_FD_204928 | JGI IMG/M metagenome (GOLD analysis project Ga0316191, IMG submission 204928) | Coastal sediment microbial communities from Maine, United States - Eddy worm burrow 2 cm | ecosystem: Environmental > Aquatic > Marine > Coastal > Sediment | place: USA: Maine...
GATTACGAGGCTGGAAACACTGTCACAGAAAGTGTTGAAGATCACATTAAACGGGTTACTGATGCCCTATAGGTTGGTTTACCCCGAAAGTTATATCAAGAGAGCCAGGAAGTTTCTGAAAAAACACCCCGAGATTCACAACCAATACCGGAAGACCCTGGAGTTGCTCGAACTTAATCCTTATCACCCATCGCTTAGGCTCCACAGCCTGCAAGGCCGCATGAGCGGTCTGTCATCAGTCTCCATAAATACCAGCTACCGGATTGTGCTCGAAATCATCATCGAAGGCGATGAAATCCTGCTCATCAATATCGGGAAGCATGACCAGGTTTACTGAAGCTGTGCACCCCGTCGGCGATCAGGTGATGTACGTCGCCTTCGGTTTCCAGTAAGCCGTCAATAACCAGTAGGACCCTTCTTACTCACAAACCAGGCTAATTCTGACAGAAGTAGCATCGGTACATAGTTAGTTTTAATAAGTCATTAGCATAAATATGAATCTACATATCGCAACAATTTTGTACATACATATATCAATACAATGAGTTATACTGGATTCGAGTGGGATGAAGCGAAGAACCGGCGCAATGTCCGTAAGCATGGAATCAGCTTTCCTTCGGCTTTAACCCTTTTTAACCACCCCCATTTGGTGAAGCTTGATGAAAGAGAACGCTATGGTGAGGATCGGTGGTTGGCGATTGGCTGGATCGGTCTCATGATCGGCGTTGTTGTGTTCACTGAAAGAAAAGTGGGTTGGGCTAACAGGTCGATAAGGATTGTCTCGGCAAGAAAAGCGTCAGCACGGGAGATTGAGCTGTATGAAAACGAAATCTGACACTGATTGGAAACATTTGGAATCATTGGCCGACAAGGATATTGACTTCAGCGATATTCCAGAATTGGACGAGGCTTTCTTCAAGGAAGCTGAATGGCGCCCCCCAATCAAGCAACCGATCACCATACGCCTGGATGCTGACGTGCTTGAGTGGTTCCGTAGCCAGGGGCCCGGTTACCAGACACGTATTAATCGCTTGTTACGACGGTACATGGAAGTGAATCAGCAACGGAATTGATCACATTCAATGGCACAGGGTCTTTCGATTCAGCAAAAATTCCTGGATTTGCTGGCTAATCCCTCCGCCAGGAAACTGAAATCATGCACCCGGCCGGCAATCAGGTGATGCACATCGCCGTCGGTTTCCAGCACGCCATCCACGGCCAGTATTGAAGCAGCCAGAATCTCGGCACGCTGCCTTTCGAACAGGCGTGGCCAGATCACCACGTTGACATAACCGGTTTCGTCTTCCAGGGTCAGGAAAATCGTACCGCTGGCGGTCATCGGCCGTTGCCGCATGGTGACCAGGCCGCAGGCGCGCACCCGGCTTTCATGGGGCTTGCGGTGTAGTTCACGCGCGGTGATGGCGCGCCTGCGCTTCAGCACGGAGCGTAGCAGCGCTATCGGATGGCGGCCCAGGGTCAGCCCGGTGCTGGCGTAATCGGCCCGTGTATTGTCCACCTCCGAAGGCGGCCTGATGCTGTAAAAGGGGTCAGGTTCACTTTTTGTTACTGGCTTCAGCAGGTCATCGACCGGTTTTTCGACCGCTGCGATCTCCCAGCGCGCGCGGTGGCGGTGGCCGGCCAGCCCGCGAAGCGCGGCGGCTTCGGCCAGCACGGCAAGGTCATGCCGGTCCAGGCGGGCGCGCGTGGCGAGGTCCTGCGCGCTGTCGAAGGGCCGCTCACTGCGGGCCTGTTCCAGGCGCTGCGCGCTCTTTTCCCGCATGCCCTTGACCATGCGCAGGCCCAGCCTCAGGGCCGGAGAAAAGGGGCGTAAAAAAGGGGTCAGGTTCACTTTCTGGCGCTTACGCGCATCAGAAAGTGAACCTGACCCCTTTTTTGCCCCCCTTGTTTCCTCCAGCGTGCAATCCCAGTTGCTGTAGCGCACGTCAGCCGGCAGCACCTTAACCCCGTGCCGCTGAGCGTCCTGCACCAGCTGGGCGGGCTGGTAAAAACCCATCGGCTGGGAGTTGAGCAGGGCGCAACAGAACTCGGCGGGGTGGTGGCATTTCAGCCAGGCGGAGACATACACCAGCAACGCGAAGCTGGCGGCGTGCGACTCTGGAAAGCCGTATTCGCCAAAGCCTCGGATCTGCTGGAAAATCTGCTCGGCAAACGCCTCGCTGTAGCCCCGCTCCAGCATGCCGCTGACCAGCCGCTGATGCATGTGCTCCATGCCGCCGCGGCGTGCCCATGCAGCCATCGAGCGGCGTAATACGTCCGCCTCGGAACCGCTGAAACCGGCCGCGACCATGGCGACCTGCATGACCTGTTCCTGGAAGATCGGCACGCCCAGCGTACGTTCCAGCACCGCCTTGAGGTCATCGGAAGGATATTCGACCTGCTCGGTGCCGCGCCGGCGTTGCAGGTAAGGGTGCACCATGTTGCCCTGGATCGGCCCTGGGCGAACGATTGCGACCTCGATCACCAGGTCGTAAAAGCAGGCCGGTTTCAGGCGCGGCAGCATCGCCATCTGCGCGCGGGATTCGATCTGGAACACGCCGATGGTGTCGGCCCGCTGGATCATAGCGTAGGTTTCGGGGTCCTCCGGTGGGATGCTGTCTACCGAACAAGGGGTTAAAAAAGGGGTCAGGTTCACTTTCTGGCGCTTACGCGCATCAGAAAGTGAACCTGACCCCTTTTTTTCCTTTAGCAGGTCCAGGCAGCGATGGATCACGGTCAGCATGCCCAGGGCCAGGCAGTCGACTTTCAGCATGCCCAGGGTTTCCAGGTCTTCCTTGTCCCACTGGATCACCGTGCGTCCTGCCATCGCGGCGTTTTCCACCGGCACCAGGCTGGCCAGCGGCGTATCCGAAATAACGAAGCCACCCACGTGCTGGGACAGGTGACGCGGAAAGCCGACAATGGCATGCACCAGGTGCACAAGCTGTTTCATCTTCAGTGGGGCAATGTGCAGGCCCAACTGGCTGAGACGTTGTTCAAAACTTTCCGGCTGATCCCACCAGGCCATGTTTTTCGCCAGCAGGTCAACCTGTGTCAGCGGCAGGCCCAGGGCTTTGCCGACATCGCGGATGGCGCTCTTGGGCCGGTAAGTGATCACCGTGGCGGCCAGTGCGGCCCGGTCGCGGCCATACTTGCGGTAGATGTACTGGATCACCTCCTCGCGCCGCTCGTGCTCAAAATCGACGTCGATGTCGGGCGGTTCGTCACGGTCCCTGGAAATGAAGCGCTCGAACAGCATGCTCATTCGCGCCGGGTCCACCTCGGTGATCCCCAGGCAATAACAGACAGCCGAATTGGCGGCCGAACCGCGACCCTGGCAGAGGATGCCCTGGCTCCTGGCAAACCTGACGATGTCGTAAACCGTCAGGAAGAACGGCTCGTAGTGCAGTTCCTCAATCAGTTCGAGTTCTTTTTCGATCTGTTGGCGTAGGGAAGGAAAAGGGGTCAGGTTCACTTTCTGGCGCTTTCGCTTGCCAGAAAGTGAACCTGACCCCTTTTCTGCCTTTTCCGGCCAGCGCTCGCGGATGCCGGCTTCGGTGAGTTCACGCAGGTAAGTGGTGGCGCTCATGCCTGCCGGTACGACTTCGCGCGGATAGTGGTAATGCAGTTGTTCCAGCCGGAAACTGCAGCGCCTGGCAATGGCATGACTTTCTTCCAGGAGCTGTGCCGGAAACAGCTCCGCCAGGTACCCGCGGCTGCGCAAGTGGCGTTCACCGCAGGGCAGGGCGCGATAACCCAGGTCGGATACGGGGCAGCCATGCCTGACAGCGGCCAGTACATCGTGCAGCATGCGCCGGGACCGGGTATGCATCTGGATGTCGCCGCAGGCCGTTACCGGCAGGTCGGCGGCCCTGGCCGTGGCGCACAGGCGGTCCAGCCGCATGGCGTCATCCGGGCCACAATGAAGGCTGATACCCAGCCAGCAACGTCCGGGAAAGAACCCGCTCAGCCAGTGGGCCGTTAACAGGTCGTCTTCATCGTCCGGCAGCCAGATCGCCAGGCAGTGGTCCAGGCCGTGTTCAAAACTCGCATCGGGCAGGGCGTATTCCCCCTTGGGCGCATTGCGCCGTCCGCGTGTCACCAGGGTGCAGATCTGGGTGTAGCCCGTATGGTCGCAGGGCAGTAAAACCAGGCGTGATCCCTGTTCCAGCCGGAAACTGCTCCCTGGTATCAGTTGAATGGAAAGACCGCGCTCTGCACAGCGTTGCGCCTCCTCCAGCGCCCGGACCACACCGGCCAGGGAACATTCATCGGTGATGGCAATAGCGCTGTAGCCGAGCTCAGCCGCCCGCGCCACCAATTCCTGCGGATGCGAGGCGCCTTGCAGGAAGGTGAAGTTGCTGGTGCAGACCAACTCGGCGTAATGGGGTAAATTCGACATACTGTATTAATATACAGTATTCGGTTCAGTGATGGCTATGCTTTGGGTTGATGGAGGAGTCTGATCCCCGACCCCTCTGCCTGGGCAGTGGTTGCTGCACTGAAAAACAGTATGAGGAATTCGGCAGGTAGTGGTGGTGGGTACTTGCCTTGAGGGACTTTCGGCTGTCGGGAACAGCCGAAAAGCGCACATGGACGTCTGGAGCGTGTCCCGCAAGGCAAGTACCCACCGCCACTACCCCTGGGAAAAGACTTACAGGTAAACGGCCTCCAGGCGCGCCAACAGGGCGCCATCGGCATCATAGAGTTCAAGGAACAGCCCACTGATCCCGAAACGAACAGTTTTACCCAGCGCTGCCAGGAAGGCCTGTTCGGTATCCATGGCGGCGGGGCAGGCCATCATGGTTGAGCCCACGGCGGAAAACGAGAGCTTATCTTCTTGGGTTTTGAACTGGCCGAAGAAATTATTGCAGCCCGCGTTACCGTGAACCCGTGACTCTGCTGCCGCCAGGATCATGTGCGCTTCTTTCATGTCCCCGGGGGTCGTGACTGGTTCGCCGGCCAGTTCATCCAGTCTCCAGTAGGTTCCGAGCAATTCGGCATGGGTGCTCGGTGCACATGTTTTTTCAAGAACTAATTTATGAAGTTTATCCACTATCAATTTGACTTCATTGGTATTTCCTTCCATAGCCGGACGCTCCAGTAACCGCCCTCTGAGCTGGACCATGGCTTCCGAACCTGCTTCAATTCCGGAATTTAAATACGTGCGTTCCAGTTCTAAATATTGACCTTCCATCGAGACGGGGTAGGTCTTATTGTTCCGGCAGTCGCGGAACAGGGCGGCATCGGCCATGTACCGGAACATGCCTTCCAGTTCCATACCAGGGAGTTCACTGCTGCCAACTACCCGGACCAGGACCATATCGACGGTATTACCCGCGCCGCGGGTGAGAACCGGCGTGACCGTATCATTGATGAACAACAGCTTGCCCTGACCAGTAATTCTTGCACTGATGGAATAGGTCATTCGTTCGTCGATGTCGCCCGGGTCGTAGCGCAGTTTAAAAGGCACCGGCACCTGGCCGGGCCGGGTGATACGCTGGCGGGCTATCTCGATGGCCGGGGCGTCCGCCAGCGAAACGTCCTGCAGTATGATTTCAATGACCGCATCTTCGCTCAGGGCCATCCTTTCCCGGTAGGAAATGGTTCCGCTGATAGCCGGGGCGGGTTCGGTCAGCAAAACTTCTTCCTCTTTGGCGTCGCAGGCAAACAGGAAGGCCGCCATGCCGAGGATGGTGAGCAATCGTAAATATTTCATCGGCCTTTGTCCTCATCCTCTGTTACGCCCTCATCCTGCGTGGCGCCGGTTTGGCTGGTTTTTTCGGGCTCTGTCAGCGCTTCGCGAGATACCGCACCCGTCAGCACCAGTTTCATGCCTTCCTCGAAGGTCATCTCTAAGGGTGTCAGACATGCCCGGGGCAGGAACAGGGTGTACCCGCCGATCTGGTAACTCATGGGAAGGTACACCGCGATCGGCTCTTCCACGGTCAGGGGCAGGGGCAGGCGGCTGAAATCTTCGCGGGTCACGAATCCCAATTGCTCGAAATTTTGCCCCGGTACTTTAACCAGGACCACCTTGCTCATCGCGACTTTGCTGTCCGGGCTGAGATAGCCGATGAAATCGCTCAGCGCTGAGTAGATGGTCTTGACCAGCGGTAAACGGTTAAGAATCGAGTCACCCAGCGCAAAAAGCTTCTGAAACAAGATGACGTGCGTCAGCAGACCCACCAGGATGGTCATGGCTATGCCGGACACGACACCCATACCGGGAATGTACCAGCCAGCGGGCAGGAAGCTTTTCAATAAACCGCCCAGAATCTGTTCCGCACCCCTTGCAAACCACCAAAGAATAGCCGCAGTGAGGGCTGCCGGAATGACCACAGCCAGTCCCTGCAGGAATAATTTAGCCAGCGTATTCATACTGAATATTCACCTTCTGTTCACATTTTATTTGTATGCTGTGAAGTATGACATACTGAGGCACCGGGGTTTCCTGATGAACGGTTCAATGACAAGACGTCTCGTGGCATGCATTTTCCTGGCATTTTTGCTGGTCTCTTGTGCATCCAAACCCATTGTGGACACCTACAATGTGGACATGGTCCAGTATGAGAAAGACCTCGCTCAGTGTGAAGACATTGCAGAGCAGGTCGCCAGCGGTGAGATTACGGCGAAGTCCGCAGCATTTGGCGCCGGAGTCGGTGCAGCTTACGGCGCGGTGGGGGGCAGCGTGGGTACCGGGGCGGCAACCGGCGCGGTGACTGGAACCGCTGGTGGGCTGCTGAAATCGGATGATGAAAAAGCAAGGGTCACCAAAAACTGCCTGCGCCATCGCGGCTATGCGGTTCTTAATTGACGGCCCGTATTCAGATTCCCACTTTTGAAAGCGCGTCGATGATTTCCCTGAGGAATCGTTCGGCTACAGGGTGGTCCACGGCAAACCGGGTTTCCACGGCTTTCGCATGGTCGACGACATTGTCGAAATCTTCTCCCTGCGAGTCTGACTCCAGCAAGCGGTTCACCTCCTCGTCCAGTTCCCGGACCTGATTCAGCGTTTCAGGGTCCACTGAATCGGTCTTTTCCAATACCCCGTGCAACTGTTCCAGCAACTCTTTCAGGTTTGTGTCATTCATTGTTGTTTCTACCGTGGATTACATAGCTTTGATGAGCCTACTTTAGCACTTCATTGACCCATATTCCGTCCATCAATCGCAATTCCTGTTTGGATAAGCAGCGAGGGGGAAGTAAACTTAAAATCCCGAGTCATAAAAAAGTGCTTCAACGGCGAGTGCTCTTGCATGGAACATCCGAAAATTCAGATCAAGGAAGTTGAAAGCAAGGCCGACCTGAAGACTTTTATATCTGTTTCCTGGCAAATTTACGCGGATGACCCGCACTGGGTTCCCCGCCTGCTCGCGGAACGAAAGAGCCATTTATCACCCGGCAATCCTTTTTTCAAACACGCTCGCTGGAAAGCCTGGATTGCCTTTCGTGAGGGTCAGCCTGTCGGACGGATCTCCGCACAGATTGATGAGTTGTACCTGGCTCGGCACGATGCGGAAACCGGTTTTTTCGGCATGCTGGAAGGGTTTGAGGATCCGGAAATATTTGCCGCCTTGTTTGGCGCCGCTGAAAACTGGTTGAAGCAGCAGGGCATGCGAAAAATTCTTGGGCCATTCAACCTCAGCATCAACCAGGAGATCGGTTGCCTGGTGGAGGGTTTCGACTCGCCGCCTTACATGATGATGGGGCATGCGCGACCTTACTATGACCGGTTGGTCAAGGCCCAGGGCTATGAAAAAGAGCAGGATACGCTGGCCTACGAATTACAACAGCATATGTTTGGTCTGCCTGAGAACATCAAAAGACTGGTCGACCGGCTTTCAGACAAGATGGTCCTGAGGCAGGTAGACCGCAAGAATGCCGCGGCTGAACTGGAAACCATGCGTGATATTTTCAATGACGCCTGGTCTGAGAACTGGGGATTTGTCCCCTTCACCCGGGAGGAATTCAATCGCGTCGGCAAAGACCTGTTCATGCTGGTGCCAGCTGACTTTACCTGGATCGTGGAAGTGGATGGAGAACCCGCTGCCTTCATGGTGCTGATGCCCAATTTGAACGAGGCCATTGCCGACCTGAATGGCCGGTTGTTTCCGTTTGGCTGGGTCAAGCTGCTCTGGCGCCTGAAGGTGAAGGCGCCAAAAACAGGTCGGATACCGCTGATGGGCGTTCGCAAGAAACATCAGCATACCCGCCTGGGTCCGGCCCTGGCGTTTTCGACGATCAGGGCGCTGGAAAAGCCGGCGATGAAACGGGAAATGGAGAAAATCGAAATGTCCTGGATTCTGGAGCAGAACCAGGCGACCCGGAACATCATCGAAAAAGTGGGTGGCGTGGTGACCAAGCGCTACCGTGTTTATCAAAAGCCCCTGGATTGACTGCGGATTTGCCGGAGGTCTGTTGAATGTCGAATCGGGAACGTAAATTCGCAGCCGTCGTCCTGGCCGGGGAGCGGCCGGGAGGCAGTCCCTTCAGCAGGGAACTGGGGCTGTCCGCCAGCGTGCTGGTGGATGTCGCAGGCAAAACGTCATTGCGGCGGGTCATTGAAACACTTGATGCGTGCGGCTCGGTAGGCGAGGGCGTGCTATGCGGTCCGGATCAGGCTGTGTTCGAAAAAGAACCGGAAATCGGCGACATACTGTCAGGAACGTCATTCCAGTGGATACCGCCAAGGCCAGGCCCGAGTGCCAGCGCCCTGGCCGGAATTGAGAAACTGAAGCGCTTTCCGGTGCTATTGACTGCGGGCGATCATGCCTTGCTCACCCCGGCTATTGTCGAAGACTTTTGCGCGCGGGCGGCGGAACTGGATGTCGATGTCGTTTTTGGCATTGCGCCCTATCCACGGGTACGCGCCGCCTTTCCCGAATCCAAACGCACAGTCCTCAGATTCAGTGACGGATCCTATTGTGGCACCAACCTGTTTGCCATCCTGACCCGGGAGGGCATGGCCGGGCCGGCATTCTGGACCCGCCTGGAAGCCGACCGGAAACATCCGTGGAAGATGGCGAGAAAAATTGGCTTCGGCCTGTTGCTGAGATTTTTCCTCGGCCGCCTCACTCTGGACAGCGTACTGGAATCCCTGTCGCGGGCCATGGGCTGCAGAGTGGGGTGCGTGATCATTGAAAATCCGCGGGTGGCGGTCGATGTGGATTCCGTCGCTGACCGTGACCTGGCTGTGCGGATTCTCAACGACGCTGTCTGAAAGTCATCTCCGCTTATTTCCGGAGCATTTCATCCAGGTGGTCTGACAGGCGGTGTGTCAGCGCGAGTATGGTTAACGTCGGGTTCGCCCAGCCTCCGGTGGTAAACACCGAACTGCCAGCGATGTGAAGATTGGCGTAACCATGCACAGTGCAGTTCTTGTCAACGACACCCGAGGCAGGGTCATCGCTCATGCGGGTTGTGCCCATGTGGTGATAGCCGCCAATCGGATGATTGCCAACGGTGGGGTCGACCGGCCACTGGGCTGTACCGTCCTCCATCCAGGGCATGGTATCCAGGCTTCCCAGTCCAAGCCGTTCGAACTCCCTGCCAACCGCCCGGGAGAATTCCAGCACCGTGCGTTTATCCAGTTCTGTCAATTGCCAGTCCAGGTCGCCCCGCCGGCAACCCAGCGAATCGAGTTCTCCAGACAGCCTGACCCGGCTGTCCGGGTTGGGTGCCTGCTCCGCCCGGGCCATCAGGTACAGATCCATTTTCCGGGTCCTGGCGGTGGCCCGGGCCAAAGTAACTGACACGTGTTTCTGCAGCCAGTCCATCACACCACGATAAACATGCCATACACGGCGGTTGCCCTTTGTCGCATTCACGTCATGCTTGAGGTTCATGTAAACCTTCTTACCCAGGCCCAGGCCCAGTTCCGGATCCCGCTGGATTTTGAACGTGGCAGCGCTGTTCAGGATTTTCCTGTTGCGTTGCAAAGCTTCGGGAGCAACCAGGGCAGGTGCCAGGGGCGGCCCTTTACGTGGATATCTTTTACGGTAGTGAGCCCAGAACCAGGCGGGGTCCTGGGTCGAGATATGAGCGATCCGGCCGTGCGGGTGCTCCATAAAATAGCGGCCCACCTGGTCGGTTGAATTGCCGATGCCGGATTTTTCGGTGTCGTCGGACAACAACAGCAAGCGGGCATTTTCGATCGCGCCGCAGGCCAGTACAAAATGTTTCGCCTGCACCACGGTCTCATGGCCTTCGAGTGTGCGGGCAACCAGGTGACTGATGTCCCTGGCCGCTTCGCCAGCCTGGATTCTCACGACGTTTGCGTGAATCACGATCCGGACATTACCTGCGCTCAGCAGGTCGTCAATTTGCTGGCTGTTGAAACGCTCCTTTTTCAGGTCGAAACGCCAGAACAGGTGACCGATTTCTTCCGGGTCGAATTTGATCGGCGTGAGCTTGAGCTTCTCCCACATTTCTGCGCTGTAGTCGTATTCACCCAGTTCCAGCGAATCGTGGGCTATCTTGTAATAGGGTTGTAAATCATCCAGCGTAATCGGCCAGCCGCTGTGAGGAATCCAGTCCCTTTTTTCAAAATCAATCCGGTCCAGGGGAATCGATCGGCCACCCCAGATATTGGTCGTACCGCCGAAAAACCGCAGGCGCGAATGCTCGAGTTCGTAGTATTCCATGCCCAGGTTGTCACCAAGGCACAGGTCCTGGGTCTGTTGCTCAAAGTCCATGCCACCCGCTTCGAGCAGACAGACATCATGACCACGCCGGGACAGGCTGCGCGCCAGCGCCACGCCCGCAGCGCCGCCGCCCACGACGCATACATCCGATTCGAGTCTCGCAGGAGCGGAGGCGTTATTGAGATCCAGAAGCATAGGGGACAATTTACCTTCCCTCGACTAGAAGTGAAAGGGTCATGTGCATGTCTGGAAGGGGCAAGTAAGGTTGGCGCCAAACCATTAAATTGTCTTCTGCCGCCAAGGGTAGCGTCTGAATTTACACTTTATTAACCGAAACACAGTAGAATCAGCGCTTAGAGATTTTAGTCCAGGGTTTTGATGGCGGTATCGAACCCGGCTCGAATGAGGTTATTTGATATGAAAGCCATTATCTTGAGTGCAGGCCAGGGAAGCCGGTTGATGCCGCTGACCGAAGTAACGCCAAAATGCTGTTTACAGCCTGGCGGTGTTTCCATACTTGAATGGCAGATCACACAGCTTGCCGTATCGGGGATCGACGAAGTCGTTGTCGTCACCGGTTTTGGCCACGAATTCGTGGAAGAGCTGGTAGGTGAGTTCGAAGGCATCAAGGTACGGACTCTGTATAACCCGTTTTTCCGCCTTTCTGACAACATGGGGACCTGTTGGGTTGCCCGGCATGAAATGGACGGTCCTTTTGTTCTGATCAACGGCGACACGCTGTTCGAGGCCGCAGTGTTGCAGCACCTGTTGACGGATTCCGGGCACTACCCGATCACGCTGGCCACCGATCAGAAATTTTCCTACGACTCGGACGACATGAAGATCTGGTCTGAACGGGACCGTTTATGCCGTGTGGGCAAAACACTGGACATGAGCCATGTGAATGGCGAGTCCATCGGCATGATGGTGTTCAGCCGGGCCGGCGCGGAGATTTTTGTCAACAAAATTGAAGGCCTGATGAAGCAGGGCGATGGTCTCAATCGCTGGTATCTCTCGGCGATTGATGAACTCGCACAATCCGGTGTGGTAGGCATCAGTTCGATTCACGGCCTCAGTTGGTGCGAAGTGGACGATGCGGTTGACCTGGCTCATGCGGAGCAAGTGGTCAAAACCTGGCCGGTCCGTCCGGTGAGGCAACGTGTGAGCGAGCGGGTCACCGAAACATCACGCCAGCCACTTTCCGGATACCGCGAAAAATAGACGATTGTTTTCGCTTTATGATCATGAGAAGCCGGCTATTGCCGGCTTTTCTCATTATGGGATATCGGGAGTGATCTCGATCCGGACGCCCCCATCCCCGCCCGCCGACAGGTGGTCACGTTCGATGTCGTATTCGATTTCCCCACCGCTCATGCTGTGTTCGTTGCGTGAAATAAAGGCATTACCCTGCAAGCGGATGCTGTTACTGGCACGTTCGTAAATAATCTCGTCCGCTTCGCCATCAATCATGGCCGATTCGCCATCAGACATCGTAGCTACCCTGATCATGGCCGGCGAACCACTGAGAATGACGGTTTCAGGGTCATCCAGCTTTCCGTACAATGTGGCCTGGTCTGCTGACAGTGACCAATCGCTTGCTTTCAGCTCAAAGCCCCCGTCGAAGTGTACGATTTCGGGCAGTTCATCCATGCGGGCCTCGGCAGAACGTATGGTCAGGGTGTCGCCCACGGAGAATCCGGTGATCCGGTTCTCAGCCGCAAACAGGGAAAGACTCGTGCCTGCCAGGACAATTGGGCAAAATACAATAATGAGAGTTAAGGTTCTGAACATGGTGACGCGAATCAGGGTTTGTCCAGATCATAACAGTTCCCCCGGTCAATGATCATTGATCAATACCTGAGGCGGGAAATCAGTGTGCCTTTTGCGGCGGTCAGTGGCGTGCTTGTTTCGATTTTTGTCACTTATGCGCTGACGCGATTCCTGATGGATGTGAACGCGGCCCTGCTGGCCCCGTCCGATCTGTTCACACTGACCCTGCTCAGAGCACTTATCTCGCTGGAGGTTCTGCTGCCCCTGAGCCTCTACCTGGCGGTGTTGATGGGGCTCGGGCGTCTGCACAGCGACTCGGAAGTCTATGCCATGCGCGCCAGCGGTATCAGCGAAATGCGCGTATTGCGGCCCATCATTGTGGTGGCTTTTCTGCTGGCGATACTGATTGGTTTGTTTTCGCTGTTCGTTCGGCCCTGGGCCTATGCCGTTTCTTATGAAATCAAGGCTCGCGTCGAGGCAGCAACCGAAGTGGATCGTGTTCGGGGCGCGCGTTTTTACAATTTCGAGGAATCCGGACGTACCATCTTTGTGAAGACTGTTTCGGGGAAGGGAAAGCAACTCGAGGAAGTGTTTATCCGCAGCAGCAAAGATGACGATATACAGGTGATTACGGCGGTGAGCGGGGAACTGGTTTACCTGGCGCGGCCGGAGCATCACCAGTTGGTCCTGAAGGACGCCAGCATATTCAGACAGACCGAATCCGGCCCTGATCTGTTTGCCGAATTGGGCAGTTTTTCTTTGTGGATACCGGCGGGGCAGCCTGACCCGGTAGGCTACAAAACCAAATCAACCAGCACTTTCGACTTGCTGGAGTCGGACAGCAACGATGACAGGTCAGAACTCCAGTGGCGCATCAGCACGCCGCTGTCCGCCTTATTGCTGGCATTGCTGGCGATTCCCCTGAGTCGAAGCCGCCCCCGGCAGGGCCGCTATGCGCGTATTCTGGGGGCAATGATTATTTATGCGGTTTACTTTAATTTGCTGGACGTGAGCCGCACCTGGGTGGAGCAGGGCACTGCCACGACGATCTGGTGGGCGCCAGGTATTCTGGCCATTCTGGTGACGCTGCTCTACATTCCCTGGAGAAAACTGTTTCTCGCCCCTAAACGAATCCCGGTGCAACCCGCATGATCCTGCTTGACCGTTATATCGCCGCCAATTATCTGAAAGGGATGGTGCCGGTCATGTTATTACTGCTGGCCCTCTTCAGCTTTCTCGCGCTGGCAGAAGAACTGGAGAATGTCGGGGAGGGTACTTTTCGCCAGGTCGATGCATTTCTGGTGGTGCTCTACACCTCTCCCCGGCGGATTGTCGACCTGATGCCAGTAACGGCTTTGCTGGGTGGATTGATGGGGCTCGGCGCAATGGC
>Ga0316191_10002320_pt1 | contig 13802 bp, 9 predicted proteins | sample Eddworburr2cm_MG_FD_204928 | JGI IMG/M metagenome (GOLD analysis project Ga0316191, IMG submission 204928) | Coastal sediment microbial communities from Maine, United States - Eddy worm burrow 2 cm | ecosystem: Environmental > Aquatic > Marine > Coastal > Sediment | place: USA: Maine | collected...
TTGATCGCCTGGACCAATTCCGGCACCGGGCAGCCCTTGGTGAGGTAACCGGACGCGCCGGCCTCGAGCAACTGGGAAGGATAAGGCGCCTGCTCGTGAATGGTCAGGATAATTATGCCCGGACACGAATTGGCCTTTTTCAGACGGGCGGTGACTTCGAAGCCTGACAGGCCTGGCAGGCTTACATCCAGCAGAACGACATCGGGCTTGATTTCACGATTCAGTCTCAGAGCAGTTTCACCATCTCCGGCTTCCGCTGCAATATGAATGGCAGGATAATCTGCAAGAATGTATCGAAGTCCGATTCGGACGAGTTCGTGATCGTCCACGACCATAATTCTGATCATGTCTTCCCCTCTTTGGTAGAAACCCCATTGCCCTTTAGGATGATTCAATCTTAGGACAGAATTTCAAAATCGTCGATAGCGCCACCATAAGCCGGGTATATTTCCTACAAAACCTTTCGTGCATTTACCTCGCGAATTGACGCCAGCCTGCTTGTTCGTTTTCTTGTGCTATGGTTACTAATAAGAGACTAACGCGCCGTCACGAAAGCGCACAAAGTAAATGTATTATTAAAATTCCGGACTGGGGATCATCTATGCAATTTTCTGCGAATATTCGTTCGTGGTGGAATCCAATCAATTCAATTTTCACCCGCCTCTCAGCCTGTAGCCTGGCCGTTTTACTATTCCCGGCAACAATCAATGCCCAATCGGTACCGGAATCGATCATTCCGATTGGCGACGGCCCCTATGCCCTGGATGTTTCGGCGGACGGAGCTTCGGCTGTCGTTTCGCTGCTTTTTCCCGCTGAAGAGAGTGATCCAAATCTGTTTTGGGTGGATCTGGCGAGCGAAACCGTCACTTCACAATACCGCTTCGGCAACCGTCTGTTCAGAATCGGGGCTATCGACCCTGCCCTGCTGAAAACCGGGGGCACCAGCAGTCTTCCGGTTGCGCTGGTCAACGGGGATGTGGACCTGCTTACCCTGGTAGAACTGGAGTCGGGTAATGAAATCTGTGGTATCCCTACCGGTCAGAATCCCAGCAATGTTTTCATCATCCAGACCAGTGGCGCACCGTTGGTGGGGGACACCACGAATCTGGCCATCGTTACGAATGGAACCGGAGGCAGCCTGAGTTTCCTGGATCTCGACACCTGCAATATGATCGGCGAAACGGAGGTCGGCGGCGACCCCCGTGATGTGACCATGGCGCCGGAGGGCCGTTATTTGTACGTCGTTCTGCGCCATGATAATACGGTGGTAACCATAGACCTCGAACTTCTTGACCAGGCGAAAACTGAATCCAATCGCAAGCCCGGTAATACGAAAGACGCAATAAGTTCGGCCGAGGTTTCCCGGGTCAAGGTGGGACAGGACCCTTCGTCGATTCAAATCACTCCTGACGGTACCAGGGCGGTCGTGAGCAATCTGACCAACAACACGGTTTCTCTACTGAGCTTTGGGGTGAAAGACTCGCCAAGGCTTATCCGTGATCCAAAGACAGGCAGCTTTCAGTTTCCGGTGGGTATCCAGCCAACTAGTATAGCCATCACCCCGGACAGTAAGCAGGCCTTCGTGGCGAATGCGGGAAGCAGTTGGGTGACTATCATCGACCTGGAAAAGCCCGAGGTGCTCGGTGTTGTGACGATTCAGCAGCCCGGCGAAGCGATCGCCTCCGCCGCCGCGGCTGTCGCTGTAACGCCAGATGGAAAGAGCCTGTTGGTGGCGGAAAGCGGCAACGGCGCAAACCTGCTGGTGTACTCGATCGAAAACCTGCTCAAGGAAGCGTTACCACCGGTCGAGGTGCCTGATGAACCTGCTACCGTCGCCTTTCTGGAGCGTGCCGAGGGTGAATCCTGTGGCTTCTACACGACCGGCCTCACCTTGCAGGAAGGCGCTACCGAGGGAACCTGGGGGCTGGAGGTGAAAACAACCGAGGGCAATCGCCTGCTTGAGGGCGGCATCAACCTGGGCGGGGCCTTCGAAGAGGACGCAAAAAACCCCGGATTCGGCGCCTTCAATATCGCCAACCGTGGCAATGAAAACCAGATCGTCAAGATCAAGATCGATGCGCTGGCGCTGCCGACGCCTGGATTCTCAACCACCGACCTTGGCGTTTCGGTTCAGGTATTCGACAGCGCCCGCGATCCGGTATCCGAAGAGGTGATCGGATCGGATTTCCTTGAACTCGAAGTCGAGTTGGAACCTGGTTTTTACATCGTTCGAATCAAGAGCCGGCCCGGATCGCCGCGCGGCACTTTTCTCATGGATCTGCTGACCAGCTTCGTCGACCGGCCCGGTGGTGGCTTCCAGGGCGGAGCCAACGTGGGCGGATTCATCACCCGCAGGGAAAACGGTAATTCCACGACCGCTTTTGCCGGTTTCTGTATTTCACAGACCCAGGACATGGCTATGCGCACAGAAGCCGGCACCACCCGGGGAGAGAAAGGCGCGGGCAGCCTGATCCTCACGATTCGCAATAGACAACGTGAAATTGTAGAGGTAGTGAGCAATTCAACACCACCACCTCCGCCGGTCGAACCACCGCCTCCGCCCTCCATGAACGGACTGGTTCCCGACATTTATGTCGACGCCAGTGCTTCACCAGGGGGCGCGGGCAGCGCCGGTCGGCCGTTCAAAAGCATCACCGAGGCCATCGGCAAGGCAGCGAAAGCCGGGGATGTGATCCTGGTTCGGCCCGGAACTTACTCTCCCAGCACGACCGGCGAGGTACTGCCGATCGGCAGCCCCGGACCCGGCCTCAACAAGATTCCTGCAAACGTCAAGCTGATCGGCAGTGGCTCGGCTGTAACCATCATCGATGCTGAGAAAGGCCTGCGCGATGGCAACCGGGTCAATACGATGGGCGTTGGCTCGGACGGCGTGCGCATTGCCGGCTTTACTGTTCGTCAGTCCTCGGCGGTGGGTATTTTCATTCTGAATGCCGATAACGTTAAAATCGATAGCAACTACTTCGTCGGCAACGGCCGTTTTGCGGTAGGCGCCAGTGGCACCGGAGGACTGGTGCTTTCGGCGAACGTCGCACGGGCCAACAATGAAACGGGCTTTTCGGTTGCCAATGCACGCAAGATCAACGTAAGCAATCCACCCACCGGCTGCCCCGCGGCTTTCGGTGCATGCATTATCAACAACATCGCTAACGAACACTCGCGTGATGGTTTCCTGATGACCACGGGTGGCGATTATCACGTGCTGAACAACAGTGCCTACAACAATGGCATTTCCGGCATCGAGGTCAACAATCGCAACAACTCCGCACCGCTGAATTCAGTCGTACGGGGCAACCTGACTTCCAACAATGGCGGCGTGCTGTTCCCCTTCTCCGGAACAGGCATCCTGATCACCGAATTCGCTCACGCCGTCGAACTCAGTGGCAACCAGGCCTATAACAACCGGCCTGGTGGCATCGCGGTATTCGAAGATTCATCCGCCGAACTGGTCGAAGCAAATATCATCGACAACAGCAAGCAAAACGGCCTGATCATTCAGAAGCGCTCGACTGTGGAGACCCTGATCGGCAACCAGGTGACGAAGAGCGGACTGGCCGGCATCTTCGTGGAAAACGACTCCAGCGTCGGCTCGATCACTTTCAACGAGGTCAATCGCAATGGCAGTTGTAAAAGCTGTACAGCGGCCAAGGGCGGCATCGCCATTCTCGGCGGTTCATTCGTGGACGAAATTCAAAACAACAGCTTCGACCGCAATTCACTGGGCATGCAGATAGCCAACACGTCCAGCGCCGAATCGGTAATGAACTCTTCGTTCAACGATAACGCAGACGGTGGAGTCCTGGTCCGGCAGGGCTCGTCGATACCGGATTTCAACAACAATTCGGTCTTGAATAACCGCGGCGCCGTTTCCATTGCCATCGACAGTTCGACCGGTAATCTGAGCCAGGTCGAGGTGTCTGCTTTCGAGGGAATCGGTGTCGCCCTGTACCAGGCGGCTGAAGTAACCCTTCAACAGTCCACGATATCCAACTCAGGCCTGGACGGCATTGCGATTTACGATGGCTCCAGCCTGACACTGACTGGCGTCGATGTATCTGGAAACGGTGAGTCCGGAGTGCTGGCGAGTGGCGCAGGCAGCACAGCTTCCGTGGAAGGCAGTACCATCCGGAATAACGCGGGTTACGGCCTGAACGCGCAGAGCGAATCCAGTATCAGCTGTAGCGGAAGCAACACCGTCTCCGGCAACGGCCAGGGCGCGACCCTCGGTAACGTGTCAGGTTGTAATTGATGGGTGGTTCAAAGGGTAGCCTTGCTGGCGGAATTCAGGTTAAGCACCGGGACGGTGTCACGGATGGACTTTGAACGAATCAAGCGCAGCTACCGCAACTGGCGGCGGATGCATGTATGCGCTCGTCCGCCAGACATGCCCGAGCCGTTTTTTGCCACTGACGACTTGGATGAGCTGCACCGGTTCTTTCAGAGTACCTCGGTTGAAACCAAAATCGACCCGGGACCCGCCCGCGTTCTGAACGGTAATTGCGCGGTATGCGGCGTCAATGTTGATTTCGTGGTCGAGCAGCCGGTCGATGGAAGCCCCATCAACTGGCGCGAAACACTTAAATGCCCACAGTGCGAAATGATCAACCGCTGGCGTGGCTGTCTGCATCTGTTCGAAGCGGTATGCATGCCCTTCAGCGAAGATCGTGTGTATCTGACCGAAGCGCTTTCGCCCGTCTGTGAAAGGCTGGAATCCCGCCTCCCTCTGCTCGTTTCCAGCGAATACCTCCCCGGCGCGGAGCCGGGTGAGATCGTTGAGATCCATGACAGGCCGGTCAGGCACGAGGATGTCACTCAACTGAGCTTCGAGGATTGCAGCCTGGAGGCCGTGTTGAGTTTCGACGTGCTTGAGCATGTGCCGGATTACCGCAGAGCGCTCAGCGAGTTCCATCGGGTACTGGTCAAGGGCGGCCAGTTGCTGATCAGCGTACCTTTCAGCTTTCAGCAGGAAACACTGGTCAGGGCGATAGAGAGGGATGACGGCACCATCGAACATCTTGTCGAGCCGTGTTACCACGGCGACCCCCTTTCTTCCGGGGGCGTACTCAGCTACTACGATTTCGGCATGGACCTGCTGGAAGAATTGGGCCGCGCCGGATTCTCCGAGCGGTTCGTGGTGTGCTATTCAAACTCTGGATGGGGTTATCTGGATGATAACGTCGTCTTCGTGGCACGAAAATTGAAGAAATGATCCCATTCAGGGTCGATGGATGGCGGAGAGGGTGGGATTCGAACCCACGAAGGGCTATTAACCCTTGCTGGTTTTCAAGACCAGTGCATTCAACCGCTCTGCCACCTCTCCGTGTCAAAACTTTGGTATGCCTGAGGCGCGCAAGAATACCCTAAATTTCGTCTTTCCTCCAGCCCTTACAACAGGCACATGACATATTCCACCAGATTGATTAAGGTATCAGCCTTGAAGCAGGGAACTCCAGACCATAGTTCTCTGTCTGAGACATTGAATTCATGCCTTTAAGGAGCATTAATACCCCATGAACAATCCTGTTTACACTGTTTCCACTGCACGGACCCTGCCTACAGCAACGGTCAACAAGACACTGCGTAACACCTATGCGCTGCTCGGCATGCTGTTCGTTTTCGGGGCAGCAACTGCGTGGCTTGCACAAGCCATGAACTGGCGTATTGGATTCTTCCCGTTCCTGATCGGTATTTTCGCGTTCTCTTACGGGATCGCAGCAACTCGTAACAGTCCCTGGGGCCTGGTGCTGTCATTCGGCTTTGCTGGCCTCCTGGGAATCGTTACGGGCTCAAATGTTAACGCTGCGCTCTATCAGTACAGCAACGGCGGCGAACTGGTTACCGCTGCATTCGGGCTAACGGCTGGAATTTTCTTTTCGCTGTCGGCATACGCCATGACCACCAAGCGCGATTTCAGCGGCTGGTTCGCCTTCCTGGGTGTCGGAACGCTGGCCGTGCTGGGCGCGTTCATTCTGAATTACTTCCTCCAGGTTCCCGCGCTGGCCCTGGCACTGTCGACGATGATCATACTGATCGCCTGCGGCTGGATCATCTGGCAGACCCAGCAGATCGTCCGTAACGGACAGACCAACTACATCATGGCAGCGACCAACCTGATGGCTGACATCTTTATTCTGTTCAACCATCTGCTGGCGTTACTGGGATTTGGTTTCGGTGATGACTGACCGCTGAAGCAAAATTGAGCTTTAAGAAAAGCCCGCTTGATGCGGGCTTTTTGTTGGGAGCAGCAAAGTGAGGCTCCTAAATGACTTCCAGCCCGCCCATGTAGGGCCTTAAGACTTCCGGAACCCGGATGCTGCCGTCCTGTTGCTGGTAGTTCTCCATCACCGCTATCAGTGTCCTGCCCACCGCGAGCCCGGAGCCATTTAGCGTATGTACCAGCTCCGGTTTGCCTGTTTCGGGATTACGCCAGCGGGTTTTCATCCGGCGGGCCTGGAAATCGGTACAGACGCTGCAGGAAGAGATTTCACGGTAGGTATCCTGCCCGGGCATCCAGGCTTCTATATCGTGGGTTTTGGCTGCAGAGAAGCCCATATCACCGGTACACAGGATGACGGTGCGGTAAGGTATTTCGAGCCGCTGCAGGATGGATTCTGCGTGCCCGGTCAATTCATCCAGCGCCTGGAGCGAATGTTCAGGGGTCGTGATCTGCACCAATTCCACTTTCTCAAACTGGTGCTGACGGATAATCCCTCGGGTGTCCCTGCCGTAAGAACCTGCCTCGCGCCTGAAGCACGGCGTCTGCGATGTGAACTTCAGTGGTAAATCAGGCGCTTCAATAATGTCACCGGCCATCATGTTGGTCATTGGCACTTCGGCCGTTGGAATCAGGTAGCGCGGCGGGTCATCCGTGGTGGCAAAAGCATCTTCTTCAAATTTGGGCAACTGGCCGGTTCCGGTCATCGTCTCGGCGTTGACCAGGTAAGGCAGGTACAACTCGGTGTAGCCATGTTCCTGGGTGTGCACATCCAGCATGAACTGGGCCAGCGCACGGTGCATCCGGGACAGGTTGCTCCTGAGCACGACGAATCTGGAACCGGCAATCTTGGCCGCAGAGGCGAAATCGATCAGTCCACTCCCCTCCCCCAGTTCGACATGTCCGCGCGGCTCGAAATCAAATGTCGCAGGTTCGCCCCATTTGCGGATCTCAACATTGTCGTTCTCGTCTTTGCCCAGCGGTACCTCCGGGAGCGCCAGGTTGGGCATTCCCATCAGCCACGCTTGTTGCCGGTCACGCACTTCATTGAAATGGGCCTCAGACTGGGCCAGTTGTACCCCCAGGTTTTTGACTTCGTCGAGCAGGGGCTGGATGTCCTCGCCACGGGCCTTCGCCTGGCCAATGGATTTGGCGCTCTGGTTTTTCTGATTCTGAAGCTCCTGGACGCCAACCTGGAGCTCTTTTCGACGCGCCTCGAGTTCCCGCCAGGCGGTTACATCGAATTCATAACCGCGTGGAGTGAGAGATGCGGCTACTGCCTCCGGATCGGCTCTTAATAACTGTGGATCAAGCATGGGAATTTTCTACGGTTTAAACAAGTTAGTTTAACGCTGAATTTCACCGATGACATCAGCTGATTCAGGCGGCTCAAAGGTAAAAAGTGCCGGGTCGAGTTCTGGGTTTCGTTTGACGTCGTTGAAACGGATCTCAGTACGCAGACCAAATGCGTCTTCCATGATCATCATCTGCAGGACATCGTTGTTAAGGCCCAGCAATATCCGCTCGAACTCGCTTTCCGAAGTGCGTGAACGTAACTCGATCAGCTGGAGGTCCTCGTTCTGCCCTACTTCTCTGACCTCGAACTGCGCGTCCAGTTGGCCCAGATCAGTCAAAAGCGTAAGCGGTGAGTTGACCGCGGCCTCGGTCTGGCTTTTTACCGTGACCTGTTCAAGTACTTCATCATGGATCCAGATGTTTTTACCGTCTGCGATTACCTGTTCCGGAAAATCGCCACCGTATTCCCAGCGGAAAAGACCCGGACGCTGCAGCCAGACTTCACCCGAACTGCCATCTTCCACGCTACCGTTACCGCTGATCACGCGCTGGTCGAACCGCGCGTAAAGGGTTAGCAAGCCATCGGAAAAGCGTTCCAGCTGAGCGCGGCCGGAGCCTTCCTGTGCCGAGATCAAACCGCTGCAAAGCAATAACCCCATGAGCATTGCAGGGAAAGCCATTATTCGAATCATGTGCGTATTAATCCCTGGGGGGCGCCGGCGCGAGAACTTCCCGCTGGCCGTTGTGCTCCGGCGGACTGACAATACCCGCAGCTTCCATTTCCTCGACCAGCCGGGCCGCCCGGTTATAGCCAATCCGGAGCTGGCGCTGGACACTGGAGATGGAAGCCCTTCGAGATTCGGTGACAAAAGCAACGGCATGATCGTAAAGTTCATCCTGTTCAGCATCGACAGATTCGGGAAGTCCGGTCGCTCCGATGTTCATGCCATCGGTAGTCATCTGTGTTTCATTTAAGACTTCTTCGATGTAATCCGGTTCCCCGAATTGTTTCAGATATCTCACGATGGCGTGTACTTCACTGTCCCCGACAAAGGCGCCATGAATACGTTCGGGCAAGGCCATTCCCGGCGGCAGGTAGAGCATGTCACCATGCCCCAGCAACTGCTCGGCGCCCATCTGGTCCAGAATGGTCCTGGAATCGACTCTTGAGGATACCTGGAAACCGATACGGGCGGGAATATTGGCCTTGATCAGGCCGGTGATGACGTCTACAGAAGGCCGTTGCGTAGCGACGATAAGGTGGATGCCGGCTGCACGTGCTTTCTGGGCCAGCCGCGCAATCAATTCTTCGATTTTCTTACCGACAATCATCATCAGGTCGGCAAATTCGTCAATCACGACCACGATATACGGAAATGCGACCAGGTCCGGCGCCTCTTCCGGCACATCGGGCAATTGAGGCGTGAACAGCGGGTCCTTCAGAGGCTCGCCCTTGTCTGCTGCGTCTTTCACTTTCTTATTGAAACCGGACAGGTTACGCACGCCCAGCGAAGCCATGAGCCGGTACCGCCGCTCCATCTCCGCGACACACCAGCGCAGGGCGTTGGCGGCCTCTTTCATATCCGTTACGACCGGCGCCAGCAGGTGTGGAATGCCTTCATACACAGAAAGCTCCAGCATCTTGGGGTCGATCATGATCAGCCGAACCTGGTCGGCCGTAGCCTTATAGAGCAGACTGAGAATCATGGCATTGAGCGCCACCGATTTACCGGAGCCGGTCGTACCGGCCACCAGCACATGGGGCATTTTCGCTATGTCGGCGATGACCGGATTACCGCCGATGCTTTTACCCAGCGCGAGGGTCAATGAAGAACTGGCGCGGTCGAAAACTTCCGAACGCATGATCTCGGAAAGATAGACGGTGTGCCGCACCGCATTGGGTATTTCGAGACCGATGGTTGTTTTACCGGGAATTACCTCAACAACCCGGACAGAGATCACGCTCAATCCGCGGGCAAGATCCTTGGCCAGGTTGGAAATCTGCGCCGATTTCACACCCGCTGCAGGCTGCAATTCAAACCGGGTGATGACAGGGCCGGGATGAACCTCCACCACATCGACCTGGACACCGAAATCCGCCAGTTTGAGCTCCACCTGTCGGGACAGGGCCTCGAGCACCTCGGTACTGTAACCGGCGACCTGTTCCGGCGGATCATCAAGTAAATCGAGCGGTGGCAATGACCCCGCCGGCAAATTCTTGAAGAGGGGTTGCTGCTTTTCCCGCTTGGCACGCTCGCTGGGCATTCCCTCGGGCGCCACAATCTGTGGCTCGATCTTCATCTTGGGCTTGCTCTTCTGGCGAACCGAGTCTGCTTTCCTGACTTCAACGCGCTGGGCCTTGGCGCGACGCCCGGCGAACCAGTCACGCAAAACGGCCCCCGCACTGCCCAGCCAGGCGATCGAGTTCAGCGTGTACTTACCTGTCAGGTCCATGACCTTGAACCAGGAAATGCCGGTAAACAGGGTCAGACCCACCATGAACATCGCCAGCAGGAACAGGGTTGAACCCAGCGCCCCGGTCACCTGGATCAGGGGCGTGGCAATCTGCAGCCCGATGACACCCCCTCCCCCGGCCGGCATTGAGCCTGCGGGCGGCAGAGTATGGAGATGCGCAAGGCCGGTTGCCGACAACACAAACAGCAGCAAGCCGGTAAAGCGTGCCAGCCATTCAATGGGCCCTGCTTTTTCAAGCGGTTTTCCCGCCCGGTCGTAGATCAGCCAACCGGTGAACACCAGCAGCAGGGGCAGTGAATAAGCCAGATACCCTGTCAGGAACAGGAAAAAGTTGGCCAGCCATGCACCCAGAATCCGGCCGAGGTTATTCACCTGGTCCGAGGCGACAGTGTTGAAAGGCCCCGGGTCGGTCGGATCGTAACTGAGCAGGCAGGCGATCAGGTAAACCGCCAGCAAAATGCTCAGAATAAAGAAACTCTCACTCAGGCGTTGAGCGATTTGGTTGCCTTCTGGAATGGCGCTCTTCGACTTTTTTTTGGCTTGCGGCAAGCTGATCTTCCTTATCAGATTTATTGTGTAGATTCAGCGTTGATTTTCAACGCATAATGACCCCATATTCTAGCCATCAAACTGGAGCGATTATACATGAGCGAAGTCAAGCACTGCCGATTCCTGATCATCGGATCGGGTCCCGCCGGATACACGGCCGCAATCTATGGTGCGCGCGCCAATCTGAAACCGGTCATTATTACCGGTATTGAGCAAGGCGGACAGCTGACGACGACCACGGAAGTGGAGAACTGGCCAGGCGGTCATGCCGAATTGCAGGGCCCCGAACTCATGCAGAACATGCTCGAACATACTGAGCGATTTGACGCTGAAGTGGTGTTCGATCACATCAATACAACCGATCTGAACCAGCGCCCGTTCCGCCTGGAAGGTGATAGCGGCACATACACAGCAGATGCAATCGTGATCGCCACCGGCGCCAGCGCGCGTTACCTGGGCCTTCCTTCCGAAGAAGCGTACAAGGGGAAAGGTGTTTCTGCGTGCGCGACCTGCGACGGATTCTTTTATCGCGGCCGCAAAGTGGCGGTCATCGGCGGTGGCAATACCGCGGTTGAAGAGGCGCTTTACCTGTCCAATATCGCAGAAGAGGTCGTGCTGGTTCACCGTCGGGATGAACTGCGGTCCGAAAAAATCCTGCAGGACCGAATCTTCGACCGGGAGAAAAACGGCAATGTCACCATTATGTGGGACCACGTGCTCGAAGAGGTGCTGGGTGACGACAGCGGCGTGACCGGGATACGGGTTAAAAACGTGAAGACCAGCGAGTATACCCAGGTCGATCTGGCCGGAGTCTTTATCGCGGTCGGCCATACCCCCAATACGGGTATTTTCGAAGGCCAGCTCGATATGAACGGCGGTTACATCAATATTCGCAGCGGTACAGCGGGTTATGCGACAGCGACCAGCGTTGACGGTGTATTTGCGGCGGGCGACGTAGCGGATCATGTTTATCGCCAGGCCGTGACGTCGGCCGGTTTTGGTTGCATGGCGGCTCTGGATGCCGAACGCTGGCTGGATGAGCAGGAATAAATCACTGCAATCCAGACCCACAAAAGTGTGAGTTTTTCTGGCCGCATCGTTTCAGATTTCAGCTCGATCTTACCGGATGAGTGGGACCAGCTTGATCACGCGGGCAACCCGTTTCTTTCTCACGCGTTTCTGGCCGGACTGGAAACCAGCGGGTGCATCGGTCCAGGGGTCGGCTGGGTGCCGAACCACCTGGCGCTCTACGACGGCGACCGTCTGGTAGCATTTGCACCGAGTTACGTCAAAACCAATTCTCACGGTGAATTCGTTTTTGACTGGGCCTGGGCTGATGCTTTCCAACGTCATGGTCTGCCGTATTATCCGAAGCTGCTGACCGCCGTGCCCTACTCCCCCGTGACGGGCCCCCGCCTGCTGACCGCAACCGATCATCCTTCGCGGATTGACCTTGCCAGGCTATTAACCGAATTTGCCCGCCAGCAGTGTGACCGTGCCGGGCTTTCTTCCTGGCATTGCAATTTCATCCTGGACGATGAAAAGGAATTTTTTAAAAATACGGACATGCTGGCCCGTTCCGACTGGCAGTTTCACTGGCACAACCAGGGTTACCGTAGTTTTGATGATTTCCTGCTGCGCCTGCGCTCCCGCAAAAGAAAGAACATCCGAAGGGAGCGGCGACAGGTACAGCAAGCCGGCATCCGGTTCAACTGGAAAAGCGGTAATGAAATCACGGCAGACGATGCTCATTTCATTCATAGATGTTATGCCAGCACCTTTCACGCTTACGGTAATCACCCCGTACTGAACGAATCGTTTTTTCGCGCACTCGCCAGCGGATTAAAGAAAGGATTCCAGGTGTGCATCGCCAGCCGGGATGAAGCACCGCTCGCCATGAGCCTGTTTCTGTGCGGCGGTGGACGCCTGTATGGCAGGTATTGGGGTTGCCTGGAAGACATTCCCGCTTTGCATTTTGAGTCAGCTTATTACCAGGGCATTGAATACGCTATCCGTAATGGCATAAGCGTGTTTGAATCCGGCGCCCAGGGCGAGCACAAGGTTGCACGCGGCTTCATGCCTGAGAAGACGCGTTCGTTCCACTTCATCCGGCATGAGGCCTTCAGGGACGCCATCGGAACCTTTCTGCAACGGGAACAGCAATGGCTCGAGGAATACCGGGATGAACTGCTCACGCACAGCCCGTACCGGCAGGAAAACTCATGAGGAGCATTCTCGAGTTACCTCATGTCGGCGCTGACCCCCTCTCGCCGTTTCCACCCGTGACCACAGCATTGGAATCCCCCAACGGTTTACTGGCCTGGGGTGGTGACCTGCACCCGGACCGCCTTTTGCGGGCGTACCGGCAGGGAATATTTCCCTGGTATTCTGAAGGTCAGCCTGTTTTGTGGTGGAGCCCTGCTCCGCGTTGCGTGCTCTATCCGGCAAAAGTCCATCTGTCCAGGAGGACGCGGCGGCGTTTCAACAGTGGCGATTATCGCCTGAGTATTGATACGGCTTTCGAAACTGTCATTGCTGCTTGCGCAGAATCCCGGGCTGATGAAAACGGTACCTGGATCACCCGGGACATGGAGACAGCCTATGTCCTGCTGCATCGCATGGGTCACGCCCACTCCCTGGAGGTGTGGAAGAATGACTGCCTCGCCGGGGGAATCTACGGCCTGGCGATGGGCGGAATATTCTTTGGTGAATCCATGTTCAGCCACCAGACGGACGGTAGCAAAATTGCCCTGATCGCACTGTGCCGGCTGCTGGAAGAACACGGCTTTGACGTGCTGGATTGCCAGGTGGGAAATCCGCACCTGTATTCCATGGGCGCAGAAGACGTCAGCAGGGAAGCCTTTCAGACAATGCTTGGCAGCGGCCTGGATCGTAAGACAACGACGATCAACTGGACACCGGGACCCCTGGCAGCAAACCACTGGTGAACATGGAGTGAATGCGATCAGGCAGCATCCCCTGCAGGCCACCGTGTTGAGACTGAGGCAGGTCCGGAAAACGGTCAGTTCCTGAACAGGTTTGTAAAACGCTCCAGGGTTTCTTCATTGAGGTCCCCTCGTTCCTGCGCCAACTCCAGTACGGTCCTTGCAAGTACACGGTAGACGTCGATGTCCTCCGGGTGTGAATCCCTGATGGCGTCGAGGTGGGCTTCGATCGTACTGGTGTCACCGCGCACAACCGGGCCTGTGATCGTCTTCTTTGCACCGGCGCGGGCCAGGTCCACCATCGT
>Ga0316191_10002324_pt1 | contig 13790 bp, 11 predicted proteins | sample Eddworburr2cm_MG_FD_204928 | JGI IMG/M metagenome (GOLD analysis project Ga0316191, IMG submission 204928) | Coastal sediment microbial communities from Maine, United States - Eddy worm burrow 2 cm | ecosystem: Environmental > Aquatic > Marine > Coastal > Sediment | place: USA: Maine...
GACCAATGCTCCCAATTTCTGCAGGACCTGTGCGGATCTAAGCAGTGTAAACAATCCGGCCCCGAACAGGATTACCGAGCTGATTATAAGCAGGGTAATAAAAGGTGAGCTCTCCCGGTTGAAGTGAAAAAGGTTTTCAAAAGAGTCGGCACTGATTACCCGGGTATAATAGATCCCGGTGAGTACCAGCACCAGCAGGGGAAAATACATCCAACGGGCGCACAGCCTGAAAACCAGGCGTCTTGTATCTGCATCCTTAAGCCAGGCCCCGGTGACCAGTCCGAATACCCCTGCAAAAATCAGGGCAATGCAGGTTCGGAAGATCACAGATGGCAGAAAGCTTGGATTGAAGAAACCATCCCAGAAAGAACCAGTTTCCATCCAATCGCCGGGAGTTAGCATAAAACCCAGGATTCCGTTGATGACAAAAAGGCTGAGCCAGGCAAAGATAAAATAGAGCCAGCCCAGAACCATATGCGGTTTGTGGTCCATCTTTCCAAAGCGGTAGTGGTAGATCAATAGTGCTACGATCTCCCCGATGAAAAAGACCCACTCGATGGCCCATCCAAACACAAAGGTGTGAATCAAGCTGGAGGTGGCAGCCGGATTTACCAGGGAGATGATGAACCAGATGCCCACGCCGCTTATTCCGCCAAACACCATGGTGAGCAGCAGGAAAAACCAGGTATGCTTCCTGACATATTCAAGCAATGCAGAATTCTTGGTCCTCACCGCTTTTCGCTCGGTCAGCACCAGGAAGAGTCCACCTCCAACAGCCAGGTGGGCGATAACTACGTGAAGTACCGCAATGATCGCGATTAATAATCCTCCTCCCAGGTTGGGGATGTACCAGGCTGGATAATTCATGATTGAGGAGATTTAGCTTTGAATATCAGACGGATCATATAGTAAAGGGCAAAGAGTCCTATCACAAAGACCAGTAAAAATGCGATCAGGGGAGAACTTTCACCCACGTTCTCAAGTTGGGAAGGACGGAATACTTCTTTCAGGTAAGCTGTCCTGACCAGGTCCCGGACCACCACCATAACAAGTACTTCAATTCCACCAAGTATCATGGCCGCGCTAAGCCTTCCGGTAAAAGAGCTGTGAAGGATGAGCAGAGCCACTATCCAGCCAATTACCATCATGGCGGTGGCAAACAGGGAACCTCCCATGAAGTTCTTCCAGATATCGGTAGGCATGGAAAGCCAGAACCAGGTTCCCACTCCAAACTGAATGAGGGTGATCCAGCCAAATATCTTCAGGTTCCGCTTGATCTGCAGTTCCTTTTCTTTCTTCTTGATTTTCGAGAAACGGTATAATATGGCCCGGCCCAGTGCCCCTATGGCCAGGGCTGCAAGAACGAAATGGGCATAGCGTGACCAGAGAGTGGGTTCCCCCAGGTTCAGGTTCCATCCTCCCGGATTTTCAAAGTATATTCCCCAGCGACCGGGTTGAATGGCCAGGGTGTTGTTATTGACAAATACAAAGGCAATGCATAGCAGGCTAAGGGAGGTAAATATCAGAGCTGCCTTGGATAGTACTGGCGCCTTATCTGTCTGTTTCACAAAAATATAAGCCCCGTAGTAAGCCAGAATCAACACAGGGATGACCAGGATCCACGGAACCGCCAGCATCACCGAAGAGGAATAGAAGAAGTGACCGTAGAGTACCTGGACGAAAAGCAGAGGGGGCACTCCAAAATTGACAGTGAGAGCCACCAGGGTGGGAATGCTGCCCGAGGCCTTCTTCTCCAGTTTCCCTGTAAGCAGATCCCAGACTGTAAGAATGCTTCCGCCCAGGAGGAAATTCATCAGGATCATGTGTATGAAGAAGGTAACAATCAGCAGCACTTGAAACCATAACCAGTGCACCGGTATGGAATCCGCTGTGGGAATGATTGAATCGTACATGGCGTGTCTTAGGGTTTCAACTAAGTTACTAAAAATAGAATGAACCCTTCTTGGGTCTGTCCGAAAACAGGCAAAGAGATGACAATGATCAGCCCAGGGCTCTGTCCAGGTTATAGGCAGCACTGATCAGGGCCAGGTGGGTGAATGCCTGAGGAGTATTTCCATGTGCATCCCCGTTGATTCCCAGTTCTTCGGAATAAATCCCCAGGTGGTTTGAATAATTCAGCATATGCTCAAACATGAGTCTGGCCTCTTCCAACAATTTAGGATCCGCCTTGCCTGCGCGGGTCAGGGCCTCCACCAGCCAGAAGGTACAGATATTGAAGGTTCCCTCCTCACCCTTTAATCCATCGGGCGCTTCGATGGCGTTGTAGCGGTATACCAGGCCATTTGTAACCAGGCCCCCCTGACTGGGTGAGCGGAGTGTAGCTTCCAGGGTTTTTATCATCATAGGATCGTTGGGGGAGAGAAAAAAGACCAGAGGCATCATCAGGTTGGCTGCATCCAGGGTCTGGCTTCCGTAAGATTGGACAAAGGATTGCCTCTCCTCGCTCCAACCGTGCTCCATGATATCCAGATAGATGGCATCCCGTGCAGTGATCCATTTTTCCAGATCAGCCGGAAAACTCCTTTTCCTGGACAAGCGGATGGCCCTGTCCAGCGCCACCCAGCACATGAGCCTGGAATACACAAAATGCTGCTGGCCGCCCCTCACCTCCCAGATTCCCTCATCCTTCCTGTCCCAATTGTTAATCACCCAGTTAACCAGCTTTACAATCACTTTCCACCCGCGGAAGCCAATAGGAACCACATGCTTGTCGAAGAGGTAGATTGAGTCGATCAATTCACCATAAATATCGAGCTGTAGCTGGTCATAGGCCCCGTTCCCAATGCGAACAGGGGAAGATTTCATATACCCTTCAAAATGATCCAGTACCTGCTCTTCCAGCTCGTGCCTTCCATCTATCCCGTACATGATTTGCAGAGGTTCATCGGCTGTACACTCGTCACAACGTTTCAGAATCCACTTCATAAATGCAGAGGCTTCCTCTGTGAATCCCAGCCGCAAAAAAGCGTAAACCGTAAAAGCTGCATCCCTGATCCAGGTATAGCGATAATCCCAGTTTCGTTCCCCCCCAATATCCTCAGGCAGGCTGCAGGTCAATGCAGCCACGATGGCTCCGGTGGGCTCAAAGGTCAACAATTTAAGGATCAGGGCCGAGCGGTTAACCATCTCTCGCCAGCGGCCTTTGTACTGGGAGCCTGCCAGCCAATTCCTCCAGAAATGAAGGGTGGCACTCTGTGCCTTTTCGGCTTCCTGGGGATCGGCAAGCTTCCTGGCCGGATCACCATTAGAGATTTGATGCAAGACAAAAATTATGGAATCATCAGGGTGTAAGGTAAACTCAACGGTGGCCCCCTTGCCGGCAGGTTCCAGTGGAATGGAGCTTGCCAGGCCCATGGATAGACTGGCCGAATGGAAGGCCGCCCCGCTTTCAGAGATGGCCACCTCATGAGTATCCCTGCCATAATTAAAGGCAGGACTGCACTCCATCCGCATTCGGATAGTTCCATTGATTCCGCTAACCTTTCTATAGATTAAATAATCCTTCTCCTTTTTCACTCCAGGTCCTGCGGGCATAAAGTCTGCTACTTCAACAATTCCATCCGTGGTCAGGAAACGGGAAATGAGTACGTTGGTGTCGGGCCAGTAAAATTGTTTAGTCTTATAAGTATCAACAGGACGAACAGAAAAACTGCCACCCTTCTGTTCGTCAAGGATGCTGGCAAAAATGCTGGGGGAATCGAAATGGGGAAAGCAGAACCAGTCAATGGATCCGTTGGTCCCAACCAGCGCAGCGGAACGCATGTTGCCAATGATCCCATAGTTTTCGATAGGGAGATAAGCGGAAGTACTCATAACATCAGGTTTTATGATATTTCTCAGGATTCAGCTTCAAGGGGCTCATCTACCGGTTTAAAGACTGAAGCGTTGGAAAGGGCCTTCATTTTCTTTATGCCCATGACATAAAGAAGCACCACGTATGGAATAAATAGGATCAGTAACCAGCCAATTTCCACCATCAGAATGAAATCATAGATGCCGTGAAGCAGGACGGGGATGGCAATGGCACGCATGAGGTATTGCTTTCTCAGTTCTTCATACATATGGGCTATGCCCAGGTAGTAGCCCATGGTCACCCCGAATATGGCATGGGCCGGAACAGCCGTGATGGCCCTCATAGCGGCCGTCTGCATTCCACCGTCCATTACATACATGACATTTTCAACGGCGGCAAAACCGAGGGAGACAAAAACAGCATATACAATGCCATCAAACTTTTCATTAAAACTGGGACTCTTCCAGATCAACAGATATAAAGCCAGGTATTTGAATACTTCCTCGGTGGAACCGGCAACCACAAAGGCATGCCAGGCAGCCCCACCCACCTTGCCCGTAAAAGGGGAAAGTGCTGACAACCATCGCTCTACAAAAATTACAGGAAGAATAATCAGGATTCCTCCTAACAGTGCTTTGAGCAACATGCCCAAAGGTTCCTTTTCATACTTGTCACGAAAATAAATATAGAATAGTATGATAAAAACAGGTGCCAGGGAGGCAAAGAGAACGGCCATACTTACCAGCCTATGGGTGAAGGAAAGGGAGAAGCGAAGGGAGAAGAATTCCAGGGAGAATGATAGTAGCCATTCCGGTTATTCATATGGATTGAGGCTCCTATGGTAAAGCTGTCTCCCAACTTGTAGGTGGCTCCAAAGGAAAGGTCATCTATGGGATAAGGTGTAAAAGGAGTTACGGGGGCCGAAACTAATTGTTTGATCCCGGTTCCATGCAGAATCAGCCTATCGCTTGCGCGGTAGGAAGCCGCTGCAAAAAGTGCCAGGCTTGAAAAAGAATTGGGTAGCAGATTCTCTCCTGCCATGGTGTAGTTCATGCCCTGATAACGGGAGGCAATTAATCCACCGTGAACCGACCAGCGATCATCGAGTGACAGGGTATAGGTGGGGGCCGTGTAAAGCATCATCCCCGATCCGTAACCTTTCATGTAAGAATAACTGGTACCCACTGAAAAATTCCAGTGTCCCCTTTTCTTTACTTCCTCCTGATCAGCATCCTCCATAACTATCCCGGAGGTCTGCTGCTTCAGCAGCCCTAGCTCTTCCTCAGCTGTCTGTGCCATCGTGTAGGAAGCTGAGAGCATTAAAACACATATGAAAATGACTGTTCTCACAAATACAAATATACAAACTATTTATTTGTACTGCTTCGGCCGGTCTCTCCTTCCACAAAGGTCCCAAAGCGCTTGTAGCTTTCGTAAAGCTCATCGTAGATGCGAACCATGGCCGGATCGGGATGGTATTCTTTTTCAAATCCCCCTCCCATAGCCTCCTGTGCCTCAGGGATGCTTGAATGAACTCCGGCTACCACGGCTGCCGCCATGGCCGATCCCAGCGCCACTGCCTGATCGGAGCTCGCTACTTTAATGGGTTTATTCAGTACATCGGCCACAATCTGCATAACCAGAGGAGATTTCTTGGCCACCCCACCCAGGGCAATCACACCGTCTATGCGAACCCCTTCCTCCACAAAACGATCCACAATGCTCCTGGCTCCATAAGCGGTGGACTCTATCAAGGCCCTGAAAATGGCCGGGGCATCGGTACCCAGGGTCAGTCCCATGATGGCTCCTTTCAGATTCTGATTGGCATCCGGAGTTCTCCGGCCGTTCATCCAATCCAGGGCCAGTACAGTGGATTGAGCTGGATCCACCTTTTCAGCAGCAAAGGTGAGTTCAGCTATCATCCGGTCCGCACTCTCCTCCCGGATCTTCTTTCTGGTATCTTCATTAATCCCTTCCAGCTTTCCGACCACCTCTTTTATGGGCCACATCAGCACCTCGCTGAACCAGGCATAGATATCCCCAAAAGCCGATTGTCCCGCTTCCAGTCCCACCATGCCCGGTACAATGGATCCATCCACCTGTCCGCAGATTCCACCCACTAATTTGTTACCGAATTCTTTAGCCGGGGCAATGAGCATGTCGCAGGTAGATGTGCCCATGACCTTGCTCAGGTAATAGGGACGAATTTCAGCTCCAAGGGCCCCGAGATGGGCATCAAAGGCACCAGCACCCACTTTCACACTTGTACTTAATCCCAGTCGGGTGGCCCATTCCTCATTGAGGGTTCCCACTGCAACATCGCATTCAAAGGTGTCCTTAAAAAGACGCTCCCTGATCCCTGCCAGCATGGGGTCCAGTTTGACCAGGAATTCTTCGGCAGGTAATCCCTCAAAATTCTCATGCCACATGGCCTTATGTCCGGCCGCACAACGGCTTCTCTTCAACTTGAGCGGATCGGTCTCCCCCACCAGCACTCCCGGGATCCAGTCGCAATGTTCCACCCAGGACCAGGCCTTTTCCCTGACTTCCTCATCCTCGCGAAGTACATGCAATACCTTGGCCCAGAACCACTCGGAACTATAGACCCCCCCTTCGTATTTGGTGTAATCCTCTCCTCCCCAGCATGCGGCCAGGTCATTGATCTCATCTGCCTCCCTGAGGGCGGTATGGTCTTTCCAGAGCACAAACATGGCATTGGGATTCTCTTCAAAGCCCGGAGTGAGTGCAAGGGGAGTTCCGCTTTGGTCCACTGCCACCGGGGTGGATCCCGTGGTATCGACCGAAATTCCTACCACCTTTGATGCTGCCTCGGCCGGACAGTTATTGAGGGCTCCGACAATGGCCACCTCCAGCCCCTCCAGATAGTCCAGGGGATGCTGCCGAAACATGTTCCTGGCAGGATCGCAGTACTTCCCCTCTTTCCAGCGGGGATAGTAGAACACCTCGGTGCCCATCTCTTCTCCGGTCTGTGTATTCACCACCAAAGCACGAACCGAATCGGTTCCATAATCTACTCCAATTGTGTAAGTCATATCAGTCTGTAAATTCTATAAAAGGGACTATTGGGATTGGCCGTAGTAAGCATCCTTTCCGTGTTTACGCTTGTAGTGCTTGTCAAGCAGGTACTGCTTCAGCGGCTCGCGTTGACCCAGCACCTCGGTACGAAATGCCATCATGGCAATCTCCTCCAATACTACAGCGTTATGAACTGCATTCAGGGCATCCTTTCCCCAGGTGAAGGGACCATGCATGTGTACCAGAACTCCCGGCAGGCTTCGGTAGTCCAGTTCCCTGAAGGTCTCCACAATAAGCCTGCCTGTGTGGGCCTCATATTCCTCTTCCACCTCTTCGCTGCTCAGTTCTCTGGTACAGGGTACTTCCCCAAAGAAATAGTCAGCATGGGTGGTCCCGTAAGCAGGGATCGCTCTCCCTGCCTGTGCCCAGGAGGTTGCCCACTGGGAATGGGTATGCACCACGCCGGCGATTTCTGTAAAATTCCTGTATAGTTCCAGATGGGTGGGAGCATCCGAAGAGGGATTCAGCTTTCCTTCCACCTTTTTTCCTTCCGGGTCAAGCACCACCATGTCCTTGGCTTCCATCTGGTCGTAGGGTACACCTGAGGGTTTGATGACCACAAATCCCGTTTCCGGATCCCGCTCGCTCACATTGCCCCATGTAAAGACCACCAGTTGCTGCTCAACCAGCTCCAGGTTGGCGATCAGAACTTTTTCTTTCAATTCCTCAAGCATCTTACAATCCTTTGGCCAGGTGATAATACAAATCGTTCCATCGCAACTCCTTCTTAAAAGAAGAAAGGGTGGTCTGTTCGTCAATAAGGAGATATTCGATTCCGGCCATCTCGGCAAAATCTTCCAGGTGCTCACTGGAAATTGCCATGCTAAATCCTGTATGGTGGGCTCCACCGGCCAGAATCCAGGCACCTGCAGCTATGGGGAGATTAGGCATGGGTTGCCACACTACCCTGGCCACAGGAAGGTTTGGCAGAGGTGCATCGGCCGGGACCACATCACAGGGATTCACCAGCAATCTGAATCGATTGCCCATATCCATCAGGGCAGCGTTCACCCCGGGACCAGATGCCACATCGAATACCAGTCGTGCCGGATCGGCCTTTCCTCCGATCCCAAGAGGATGAACCTCCAGGCTGGATTTTCCTTCAGCCACCGAGGGACAAACCTCCAGCATATGGGCTCCCAGAACTTTCATGCCATCCGGGTGAAGATGGTAGGTATAATCTTCCATGAAGGAGGTCCCACCGGTGAGTCCCGAGGCCATCACTTTCATGGCCCTGACCAGTGCAGCTGTCTTCCAATCACCTTCGGCCCCGAATCCGAATCCATCGGCCATCAGCCGCTGCACAGCAAGTCCGGGCAACTGGCTCAGTCCGTGCAAATCTTCAAAGGTGGTAGTGAAAGCAGTAAATTCGCCCTCCTGGAGAAAATTCCGCATGCCCTTTTCGATGCGGGCAGCTTCCTTTAATGAGTCCCAGAGCTCCCCTCCTTCCCTGGCCCCTTCGGGCAAGAGATATTGCTCCTCATACTCTGTGAGCAGATCCTTAATCTCGTCATCCCCTACCTGCCTGACCACGGCCACCAGGTCGCCCACCCCAAAGCCGGAAACTCCAAAACCAAACTGTATCTGTGCCGATACCTTGTTTCCTTCAGTCACCGCCACCTCGCGCATGTTGTCGCCAAATCGGGCCACCTTTCCAAATTGCCAGTCATGCCATGCTGCGGCGGCGCGGATCCAAATTCCCGTCTTGCCTTGAACCTCCGGATCGGACCAGTGACCAACCACAACTTTACGGTCAATCCGCATACGCGATCCGATAAATCCAAATTCCCTGCCCCCGTGGGCCGATTGGTTCAGATTCATAAAGTCCATGTCGATGGAACTCCAGGGGATGTCGCGGTTGAATTGGGTATGCAGGTGCATAAAGGGCTTGGACAGGGTTTTCAGACCCCCAATCCACATCTTGGCCGGCGAGAAGGTATGCATCCAGGTGATAAGTCCTATACAGTGCTCAGAATTATTTGCTTCCCTGCAGAGGGTCAGTATGGCTTCCGGCGAGGTAAGCACCGGCTTAAATACAATCCGGACAGCAATTTCACTGCTCTGGTCCAGGGCAGCTGCAATCTCCCGGGAGTCGCTATCCACCTGTTTGAGGGTCTTTTCGCCATAGAGTTCCTGACTTCCTGTTACAAACCAGGCTTCCAGTGTTTTCAAATCTTTTATCATCTTTATTTCATTTCTAAAGTGCAACCTATCCACTATCCAATATCTACTTATATCGTGAAAATATCTCCTCCGTCCACCAGCTTCTTGTATTTCTTCTGGTCGAACCTGTAGAGGTAGGCTCCCTTCCTGGAACTTGTCATATCCTTTTCATCCAGCTTAATCAACACGTCCATGGAAAGAATCTTCTTTCGGAAATTTCTCTTGTCCAGGCTACATTGATAGATAGCCTCATAGAGAGCCTGCAGCTGGGGCATGGTAAATTCCCTGGGCAGCAACTCAAATCCCAAGGGCTGGGTGGAAGCACGCCGTTTCAGTCGCCGTAGTCCCTTTTTCACCATCTCATTGTGGTCCATGATTAATTCGGGCAGCTGATTCAGGCTTACCCAGGTGGCCCCATGGTTGTTGGATGTGGCTTCCGAATACTCTTTGGCCGGGATCAGTGCATAATAGGCCACCGAGATAACCCTGGCAGCAGGGTCCCTGCCTAACTCCCCATAACTTTGTACCTCCTCCATGTAGATATTATCCAGGCCCGTAAGCTCAAAGAGAACCCGGTTGGCAGCTTCATCAAGGCCTTCATCCTTCTGTACAAATCCGCCGAATAAAGACCATTGACCCATGGCAGGTTCGAAGCGCCTCTTATGAATGAGCAGCTTCAACTCACCCTGGTCAAATCCAAAGATGATGCAATCCACCGCCACATGAAAGGTAGATTGTTCACTGTAGTACTGATATTCAGGACTCATATTCTCATTAAGTTTCTTACCAGAAATATATATAGAAAGCAATGATAAATACAATGATGATAATCGAATTGATCACATCCCATCTGCTCCAGCTGGCCCGGGTAATTGCCCGCTGCTCTGCAGTAGCCGAACCGAAGTAAAGTCCCTGTATGGCACCCAAATCCTTGGCTTTGGTAAAGAAACTCACAACGATCATCAAGGCTATAATAATAAGGAAGAGAGCAATCTCGTAATGCAGCCAGTTAGGAGCAATGATTGTCCTGTAAACCAATCCATCTGCCACCACATCCCCATAAAAAATGCTCAGTCCAAGGCGCAACATTCCCAGAACGAATCCCACCACCAATCCTACGAATCCTGCGGTAGGAGTGGTCTTCTTAGAGATAACCCCCAGAAGGAAGACCGCAGCAATGCCGGGAGCCAACAGCGACTGGACATCCTGGAGGTACTCGTACAGTACCTTCCCGATGTTTTTCATAACCGGGATCCAGAGGATTCCCAGTATCACAATTACAGCAGTGGCAATCCTGCCGACCAGGACATAGTGTTTCTCGGAGGCATTTGGTTTAAACTTCTGGTAAAAATCCACGGTGAAGAGCATGGAAGAGGAATTAAACAGGGAAGCCAGGGAACTCATAAGCGCTGCCAGTATCCCTCCTATCACGATCCCGGTAAATCCTTTGGGTAAGAGGTCCTTGACCAGGGTGGAAAAGGCTGCATCGTTGGTAGAGAAATCCATCATACCCTGCTGCCTCAAGGCAAAGGCGATCATTCCCGGAATCAGGAAGAGGAAAACGGGAGTCAGTTTCAGGTAGGCCCCAAAAATGGTTCCTCTCCTTGCCTGGGTCTGGTCCCGTCCGGAAAGCACCCTTTGCACGATAAACTGATCAGTACACCAGTACCAGAATCCAATAATGGCAGATCCCAGGATCACACCGGTCCAGGGATATTTCGGATCCCCGGGGGAACGTATGAGACTGGCCATGTTGTCGGTCGTGGAACTGTATGCAACCTCTCCCGCCTCATTGAGATAGCTAACATCCGTGGCTCGGATGATCTCCATAAAATTAGCCCAGCCTCCCAGCTGAGTCAGGCCGATCACCAGGATGGCAATGGAGCCAGCTAAAAGAATAGGAGTCTGCAAAATGGACGTATATAATACCGCTTTCATACCCCCCAGCACCGTATAGAGCCCCGTGAGTAGCACTAAACCAATAGCGCTGACCCAGAAAAAATCGATCTGTTGATTGAAGAGGGTGATGTACTCGATGTTGAATACATCCTTGAATACCACCCCTCCGGCATATACAGTAACAGCTACTTTAGTAAGGATATAACTCACCAAAGAAATGATTGAAAGAAATGAACGGGACTTTGAATTGTATCGTTTCTCAAGGAATTCGGGCATGGTGAGAACTCCACTCCGGGCATAAAAGGGAACAAACAGCCATCCCAGCAGCAGGATCATCCATCCCTGCATCTCCCAGGATGCATAAGCCATTCCGCTTTCAACACCTGTACCTGCCAGCCCCACCAGGTGTTCCGATCCAATATTGGATGCAAAAATGGAAGCTCCGATGGCGATCCAGGTGGCATCCCTTCCCGCCAGAAAATAGTCGGAAGTGTTTTTGTCCTTTTTTCTTAACACCCAGAAAATGACTCCTATAAGCGCCAGACAGAATAGTCCCAGCACAATCCAGTCAAGATTTGCCATAATACACAGTTAGAGGTTAATGGTTAGAATCTTATGCCTTAAGTGTAATATTAACACTTACATGTATACAACACAAGAGAATTAATTTATTTAGATTCAGTTTTTATAACATGATGTAAATATGTTCAGACCGTTTAAGTTTTTACATTTAAAGCTCTTTGAAGTAAAACTAATACACCAATTCATATGCAAACCACTTTTTCGCTGGGGACCATCGACTGGACCATTATCCTGATCTATTTCGTATTTGTTTTAGGAATTGGCTGGGCCCTTAAAAGGTACATGAAGGATTCTTCTGCCTTTCTGGAAGCCGGTCGCTCACTCCCCGCCTGGGTCACCGGACTGGCCTTTATTTCTGCCAACCTGGGAGCCATCGAAATGATCGGAATGGCTGCCTCGGGAGCCAAATACGGGATGATGACCATCCACTTTTATTTTATCGGAGCCATTCCGGCCATGATCTTCCTGGCCATATTTATGATGCCCTTCTATTATGGTTCCAAGGCCCGTTCGGTTCCAGAATACCTGAAACTCCGATTCGATGAGAAAACCAGGGGATTTAATGCCTTTGCTTTTGCGATCATGACAGTTTTCTCCTCAGGAATATCCATGTATGCCCTGGCTATGCTGGCCCAGGTAATTATGCCCCTGGAGATTGACTGGAACATTCTTGGATTACACATAGGGGAGTTTGATTTCTACCTCTTGGTTTCTGCCGTTATTGTGCTGGTCTATATGGTACTCGGCGGACTCACCTCGGCCATCTACAACGAAGTGCTGCAATTCTTTCTGATCGTTATTGGATTTGCCCCGCTGGTATTTATTGGTTTGAAGGAAATAGGAGGATGGGAAGGCCTCAAGGCCAATTTGCCTGAAAACATGATGCATTCCTGGAAATTCGCCGGGAGTGCCGATGCCAATCCCCTGGGAGTACAATGGTTCGGTATATTATTTGGGCTTGGTTTTGTTCTCTCGTTCGGCTATTGGTGTACCAATTTCCTGGTGGTGCAGCGTGCCATGGCAGCAGGATCCATGTCCGCTGCCCGCAAAACTCCTTTGATTGGAGCCCTGCCGAAAATGTTCCTTCCTGCCCTGGTGGTGATCCCTGGAATGATCGCCCTGGCCTTGACCAATGTGGGAACGCTTGAGTTGCCACTGAAAGAGGGCACCATGGTGACTGATTTTGATAAGGTGATCCCGGTATTATTGATGCGCTATATGCCGGTGGGAGTCCTGGGACTGGGGCTCACTGGCCTGATGGCCTCCTTTATGTCAGGGATGGCAGGAAATGTGTCGGCATTTAATACGGTATTTACCTTTGATATTTACCAGAGTTATATCAAGCCCAACAAAAGCGACAGGCATTACCTGAAAGTGGGACGCTGGACCACCGTGGTGGGTGTGCTGATCAGCATCATGACCGCCTATGTGGCCAAGTCCTTCAATAATGTGATGGACTTCCTACAGCTCGTTTTTGCCTTTGTGAACGCACCGCTGTTTGCCACCTTCCTGCTGGGAATGTTCTGGAAACGGACCACCGGTCACGCTGCCTTCTGGGGTTTAATTGGCGGAACCATCTCGGCAGCGATCCACCATGGATTCACACTGCCTGCAGGTGCCGTTGCCGGGGTTAAAGGAGGTTTCTTTGGCCTGGTTCAGACCTATCCCAGTGAGATGGCCCAGAATTTTTGGACGGCCATTTACGCCTTCTCCACGGCACTGATTCTGACCTTTGTCATTACCCTGCTGACCAAAAAGCTGAAGACAGATGATGAGTTAAAAGGTCTGGTTTACTCCCTGACGCCAAAGGTGAAGGACGATTCCAAATACTGGTATCAGAAGCCTCAGGTTATGGCAGTGATTGTGGGAGCCATCGCCATCGCCTTAAGCATCATATTCTGGTAGAATTTTAAAAGACAATACTATGGGACTTGATATTAAAATACCAATCGGACTGATGTTCACCATCCTGGGACTGATACTTACTATTCTGGGACTGGTCACCATGGGCGATACTGAAATGTACGAGCAGGCTCTGGGCTACAACATCAATCTCTTCTCCGGGCTCATAATGCTGGTGTTCGGCTGCTTTATGCTCTTCACCTCAACGCTGTTTAAAAAGAAGAAGGCGGAGGAGTAAACTAATTCCACTGTATCGGATGGCCCAGTGCTCTTTTGATTTCTTCCATCTCCGCGCTGTGCCACATTTCGTGTTTATAGCACCACGATAGGGCCT
>Ga0316191_10002325_pt1 | contig 13782 bp, 14 predicted proteins | sample Eddworburr2cm_MG_FD_204928 | JGI IMG/M metagenome (GOLD analysis project Ga0316191, IMG submission 204928) | Coastal sediment microbial communities from Maine, United States - Eddy worm burrow 2 cm | ecosystem: Environmental > Aquatic > Marine > Coastal > Sediment | place: USA: Maine...
TGGAGCCTCTGAGTTCAGGCAATTACTGTACCGAGTCAGGTGCCGAAATCAACGACTTTTCGGCAACGCCCCTGACGAACTTGAGTATCTGCTTCGACGTGTAGTACCGCGCGGGCTCAAGCTGTCCGTCATTCGTCGTGCCAATGACCCGCCCCTCGGGGTCGTAAAAAATGGCAACCGGGATACCTCTGGTCAGATCGACACCAAGGTCGATCGCAACATCCTGGTTACTGTTGAATTTGCCTACGTCGACATTTACGAAATAAAACAGGCCGTCGGTGTACTCTCTTACGTCATCACTCTGTAGATGGTGGTGCAGCGTTCGGCAATCCAGGCACCAGTTGGCGCCGAACGTGATCATCAGGAAATTGCCATCCTCCAGCGCTTCTTGCCGACGAGCTGAGACCATGGTGTGTGCATCGGCGGACGCCTCATAGGGCAGGTCAGCACTGTCGAACACGGCGTCTGGCCCCTGAAAACTGAACAGGTCGTCAGTTAACTCGTAGTTTTCTGTCTGTAATTCGGAGATCAGCTGAAGCTGTTCATCAAGGTCCTGTTGGCTGATGACGGAGAGCCCGCTCAACCGGAGCGCAGCCAGGCAGAGCATTCCACCGGCAAATATCCCACCAACAAAACTGATCCCGGCGCGGTATTTAGAGAGAGAGTTCAAAAAACTGCTCCTGGTGCCCGTTACGATTGATGATGCGCCAATACTACAGATTTCTGCCTGAAGCCTGCCTTTTACGCAATATCAATGACTTACAGGTGACTCAATTGCGCTTACGTAAGCCGTATGCTACCAAGGGGTCGAAACGACATGTTCGAATTCGCGGAGACCACGTTATGAAATTTCGCACCGTACTTCTTACTGCATTAGCCACTGCCCTGGTTGCTGGTAATGCCTACGCGTGTGGCGACAGTTTGTATCGAGTCGGTAAGGGCGTTTCATACCGGGTTTATACCGCGCCGTTGCCGGGCAGCGTGCTCGTCTACGGTGAAGGTGAAGGCGCAGAGCAGCTGGCGAAGGAGCTTGCCCGCTCTGGTCACGGGGTACGCCTCGTCAGCAATGACGAAGAGTTGCAGGCGGAACTTGGGTCGGGTGCCTATGACGTTGTCATCGCTGCCTACAGCGACCAATTGACCGTTGAGCCGAGCGCGAAAGCTGCCGCCGGCGCCCCGGTATTTCTGCCTGTCGCACTCACTGCGGACGAACAAGCGCAGGCACGCCAGGACTACGAACGCGTCATGTTGGCGGAGAAGGACGAGATCAAGCATTACCTGAAAGCCATCCATCAAACGTTGAAACAAAGAGGCTGACGACGTTTTAGCTCGTTGGGACTTCTGAAGGAGGCACTTTGAAAAGACCTCCAGTCCATTGGCGCATATCGCTCTTGACTGGCCTGTGCGTCATTGCGCTTACGGGTGCGGCACATAGCCAGGAACAGACGCGCGGCGACGCCAGCATTCGCCTCGAGTACCAGTTCATACGGACCGGCACTTTCTACAGCAGTGCCCCGGGATTCGGCGACCTGGAGTTCGGATACTGGACGACCGATACGCAGGTCGCAATGCTGTCCGGTGATTATGCGATCAACGATCGCTGGACGGTGTTTGCCGCACTGCCTTTTGTCCGCAAACGCTTTACTCCTACTCCTGATCCGAATAACCCTTTCGATCCGCCCGATGGCGATCCACACAATCCAAACGACCCATACTGGGTCGATTTCGTGCCCCCAGACAAACAATTCTGGGACGACGGCGACTACCATGGCGACTTCCAGGATTTTTCTATAGGCGTCAGCTATCGTGTCTGGAAAGGTCCGTGGACTTTGAACCCCTACATCAGCTACGGAGTGCCGACGAGTGATTACCCATTCTTCGCCAAGGCGGCCATCGGGCTGAACCTCTGGACCGTTCCGGTCGGTACAACCTTCAGTTATGTGCCGTATTTTTCGGACTGGCATTTCGACGGCAACATTGCCTACGTGTTTTCAGAGAAGCCCTTGGGCTACAACGTCGACTACTGGCTGGCCCACTTGTCAGCGGGCTACTGGTTCAATGCCAACCTTTCGGTCGATGCTTTCCTGAGTCTGAAATATGTCCGGGACGGACTCCAATTGACTGATCCGATATTTTCCAATGGCGATCCATTTAACCCGAACGCCTTCGACACCGAAGAGTGGTGGCATCATGATCGTCTGATCACCAATCGCAATCTCAACTTCGGCATTGGTGTCGACTACTTCTTCAGTCCGGAGTGGAAACTATCAGGTAGCGGTTACCAAAGTGTCTGGACCGAAGAGTCCAACGAAGTCGACTACGCGTTTACGCTCGGGTTTACACGCTTTTTCGGGGGCGAGTAGCTACAAGCTCACGCCGTACTGCGCCAGTGTCTCAGGCAGGCGCGCACGCAGCATCGCGCGAAGTTCGTCGAAGTGTTGGACTACGGCCAGGTATTTCGGGTCGTTCGCAAAACGTTCAAAGCACGCATCGTCCTTCAGCATCGGCTCCCATGCGAGATTCCTGCCTTCCAGCGCACGTTCAAATCGGCGATAGACTTCGTTGTCATCGCCAAGGATCGCGTGGATGCACCCTAATCCGAGTGACACCCACCAGTCGGATGTATCGCCGGCATAATGAGCGTCCTGCGACAAGCGGATGAACTCCCTGGCTTGCTCGATCTCACCACTACCGTAAGCGGCGTTCAGCATTGCTATGTGGGCGTCAAATTCTATTGTGCTGCGCCGTGCCGTCTGAAAAGTGTCGAGTACCCCGGAGCCTCTGATCATGCGCAGTGCATCGTTGTAACGGCCCTTGGCGTTGTAGGCCTGCGCCAGGTAGATTTGAAGTTGAACGTCTTCAGGGTGATCCCAGTAAAGATCTACGCCCTTTTCAATCATCTCGTCGTAGCGTCGCATCTTGAATAGCAGGCCAATACCGAGATCCGGTTCAAGCGCCTGCGCAGTCTCGTAGGCCCCGATGTCCGTGTAAAACTCGGCCAGTCTTTGCACATGCAGCGGGTTGTCGGGCTCTGCATTGCGCGCCTTGATCGTCCAGGCGATCGAGTGGTCGACGTCACCCAGGAGGCTGAGCACTTCAGCAATGGCACGGTAGGCTGCTGCGCCGTCGAAAAGTGTCTTCATCTGTTCGACAACTTCACGAGCCTCGCCGGGCCGCTCATTGAGCGTCAGGATTCGCCCCAGTGCCGCATAGCGAGCGACGTTAAGCCGGTCCAGCTTCAGCGCTCGCTCGTACAGTTCAGCGACGCCCTCAGGGCCCACGTTAAACCAGTACCAGAATGCGTAGTCAGCAATCGCATCCGGCAAGTTTGGATTCAATTTTGCAGCTCGCTCAAGGGAGTCGCCCATGCGTTCATTGCCGGTGGCAAACAGAAACTTACCGTACGCGTTGTGCGCTTCGGCGAGGCTTGGATCAAGATCCAGGGCCTTGCCGGCAGACACGCCCGCTGCATCAATGTCGCCGAGGAACATCTGGGCAACGGCCAGTCGACTGAAGGCGAGGGCAGACTCGGGGTCTGCCTCGGTGGCCTCGCGGTAGAGCTCTACGGCACGTTGCAACAGTTCCGGGTCGATATCCTCGCGTTCACGAACCTGTTGCTCGTAGTGTCGGGCCAGGATCATGAGTTCGTTGGCTGTCGCGTTTTGCGTCGCGGGTTTTACAACGACCTGGTCCGAGTTGGGCAGGACTTCGCGGACCACCGCCTCGGCGATTTCCTGCTGCACGTTGAGCAACTCTCTCGGGCCGCGATCGAATGTGCCGTTCCATAATGCTAAACCGCTCGCGCCGTCGATGAGTTGAACTGATACGCGCAGAATATTGCCCTGCCGTCGCATGCTGCCCTCGAGGAGGGTCTCGACGCCAAGTAGTTGCGCCATTGTCTTTGCGTCTGTGCTCTTTTGCACCGCGGCGATCGAGGACGATCGTGCTGCAATAAGCAATCCTTCAACCCGGCCGAGCTGATCTCGTAGCTCATCACTGAGCCCCGCTCCAAGGTAGCTGTCGTCGGGATTGGGTCCTGAGTAGTCAAACGGGAGCACAGCGACACTTTGCGGTGCGATATCAACGATGCCGGCCGTCTTTTCCCGGTCTTCTAATTCCGGCTTGATAAGCAAAAACAGTCCCGCGGTTCCCGCAACGAGCAGCACCATCGACAGGGCGATGCTCGCAGTCCCTCGCCGGCTCGAGATGCTGGTGCGATGAATTCCCTCCAGCGTGAGATCAAAGGTCCACGACAGGAACATCGCGACCGGAAAGCCGACAACGAAGAAGATGACGGCGAGCGTGGATACCCATTGCGGAAGGAACAGCTGCTCAACGATCGTAACCACGACCTCGGTCACGCCCCAGGCGACGGCGCCATAGATTGCTGCCGCCTGCACAACCTTGCGCTTTCGGAGTTCCGTGAAAAAGGACTGTTCGGGCATGGCTGGAGTCCCTGGGCACCGTGAAGTGCTCGATTCTACATTGTACGGTGGCCGTATTTTCCTGATTTCAGCCCAAAACTCAGCCGTTTACGGCTGCGACGAAGCAAGCAAAGATAGCCGCGCTTCGGCCGGGTTGTCTTTGCGCTGCCTATTCGATCAAGTCCGGCCGCTTCGGCAGGTGGCGAAGTCCCGCCCAGGCTAGCGCCGCAATATGGCTCGCAACGGTTTCTACGGGTGGCGGTTTGCGGCTGTCGGTCCACCAGTGTCCAACAAAGGCGACCATGCCGACGAGAGCGTGCGCGTAGATCGGTGCGGATTTTGAATCGTAGCCAGCTTTATTGAACTCATCTTCGAAGACACTGCTGACACGGTCTGCCAGGTCGTACATCAGCGCTGGCATCTGGCCACTTCGCTTTGGCGAGTCGCGCAACAAAATGGCGAAACCCTCCGGGCGATCCTGCACGTAGGTCAGGTAGGCGAGGGCGGCTTGTTCCACCCGCGCCCGAGGCGATCCCGAGTTGACGGCCATTGCGACGCTATTGAGGATGTACTCGACTTCACGGTCGACAACAACAGCGTACAGGCCTTCCTTGCCGCCAAAGTGGTCATACAGAATGGGTTTCGAGACTTTCGCCCGTGCGGCGATTTCCTCGACTGAAGTGGCTTCATAACCTCGTTCCGCAAACACGGCTCGCCCGACTTCGATGAGCTGTGCGCGCCTGGCTGCGGCGGTGAGGCGCCCCGAATTTTTCTTCTTCCGCATCTTGACAACTTTACTACGATACCGTAACTTACGATACCGTAGGTTACGGTATCGTAGCAACCATTTGGTGGGCGTCGCCCACTGCTTAATGAGCTCAGCCAGGGCTCTCACAGTCAAAATTGTCGAGAAAAAGTGATGACCACATACACCGCCCCCGTTGAAGACATCAAATTTCTAACCGAGAACGTTCTGGATTTTCACAGTCACTACGCGAAATACCCCAGCTATGCAGAGGCAACACCTGACATGGTTGAGATGATCGTCACTGAATGTGCAAAGTTCTGTGAGTCCGAGTTGGCGCCGCTAAACCAAAGTGGTGACAAAGAGGGCTGTCAGTTTAAGGACGGCAAGGTCACGACGCCCAAAGGATTCAAGGAGGCATACCAGGCGTTTGTCGATGCCGGCTGGCAGGGAATTTCCCACCCCGTTGAATATGGTGGTCAGGGGCTGCCACCGTCGCTTGGTTTGATTCGAACTGAAATGCTTGGAACGGCCAACTGGTCCTGGTCGATGTACCCGGGTCTTAGCCTGGGCGCGATGGATACGCTGATCAAACATGGCAGCAAATCGCAAAAAGATATCTACCTGCCAAAACTAACCGAAGGCGTATGGAGCGGCACCATGTGCCTGACAGAAGCACAGGCTGGCTCCGATCTGGGCCGGATCAGCACGAAAGCCGAGCCGCAAGATGACGGCAGCTACAGCATTACGGGCAGCAAGATATTTATCTCTGCCGGTGACCACGACCTGACTGAAAACATTATCCATATCGTCCTGGCGAGACTGCCCGGCGCGCCAAAAGGAACGCGCGGCATCTCTCTGTTTGTGGTTCCGAAAATACTGATTAACGACGATTCATCTTTGGGCAAAGCGAACGCGGTCAGTTGCGGTTCGCTTGAAGAAAAAATGGGCATTAAGGGATCATCCACTGTAACCCTGAATTTCGATGCGGCGAAAGGCTACTTGATCGGCGATGAAAACAAGGGGCTCGCGTACATGTTTACCTATATGAATAACGCCAGGCTCGGTACTGCACTGCAGGGAGTTAGCAGCGCGGAACTTGCCTATCAAATTTCACTGCCGTACGTGAAAGACCGTCTTTCGATGCGTTCCTTATCCGGAAAGAAATTCCCTGAAAAAGAAGCTGACCCGATCATTGTTCATCCTGACGTAAGAAAAATGTTGCTAACGCAAAAAGCCATTTCGGAAGGTGGCCGGGCGATGATCTACTACGCCGGAAAAATCGTCGATGAACTTGAGCAATGCGAGGACGAGGAGGCCAGCAAGGCGCTTGATGACAAATTAGGTTTCCTGACACCGATTCTTAAAGGATTTCTGACGGAGTTGGGTTTTGAATCCGCGAATCTCGGCATACAGGTTCTGGGCGGCCACGGTTACACCAAAGAGTGGGGTCTCGAACAAGTGGTTAGGGATACGCGAGTGTCCACATTGTATGAAGGAACCACGGGTATTCAGGCGCTCGATCTTCTTGGTCGAAAGATGTTGATGGAACGTGGCAAGACCTTAAGAAGTTTCGCCAATGAGATTATGGGCTTCTGCAGAGAACACAGTTTGATTTCGGGTAATCCGCACAAGTTGAGAATGAACAAGTTCATCTGGCCATTGACCAAAGCGGTATTCAACTGGCAACGATATTCACTACAGATCGCCACCAGAGCTCCGAAGGATCGCGACCTGATCGGCTCAGCCTCAGTCGAATACCTGATGTATTCGGGCTACATCACGATGGCTTATTGCTGGGCGATGATGGCGCAAAAAGCGAATGAAGAAATCGCGAAGAAACCAGAGAACATTGATTTCTACCGAGCTAAAGTCCGGACCGCCGAATTCTACTTTGAACGCATATTTCCGCGCATCAAGACCCTGGGGAAAACCATGATGACCAAACCAGGATCATTGATGCGAATGACGAGTGAGCAATTCTGAGCTCAAGCTCCGACCACGCTTCGCGACTCAACCAACTGCCGATCAAATTCCGCCTCAAGCGCAGAGTTACAGCCTCGCAGGCCGGCGACCACTCGAGAGGCCCACTCAAAGTACTCGAGTTGTCGTTCCGTAGCCCAGTCCACGGGTTTGCTGAACGCAACGTCGTGAATGTTCGAGATTTTGTCGGCCAGCTTCAAGGCCTGGGCGTCATTGGACAGATGTGGGGCGTGCGCGATCTGCCCGGCTTTACGCACCGCTTTGTCCAGTGACTTGTCATCGGACACGTCGAGTACGATGGCACACACGCGGTTGCCAAAGTGCGTTTCGAGTTCATCGCGATTGGTCTCGGTGTCTTCAATCGTGTCATGCAAGAGTGCGGCCTGCAGAACGTCGAGGTCGTCGATATTGCCAATCTCGGCAAGAATGGCCATTACTTCGATCGGGTGATGGATATACGGAATCTCTCCCTCGCCTTTACGCATCTGCCCCTTGTGCTTCCAGGCGGCAAAACCAGTAGCGCGACACAGGACAGCCTCGCCCGAGCACACGGCGTGTCCCGCAGCAAAACGCGTTGTTACTGACGAACTAATCAGTGCGAATCTGGCAAGTTCCAGCCATTGGGGTTCATGCATAGGCATATCGTACGACGGTCAGTGGTGCCATTCGAACCGAATACCAAGTTCATAGCATTCCCTGCGAAGCCATGTCTGAGCCGACGTGTCATCATGTTTGATTGCTTGAAGCAGTAACGCGAGATCTTTTGCAGGGTCTTCTGACTCGTACCCCGTCAATGCCTCGTACAAGGCCGAAACGGAATTGGGCGAAAGTCTGACGATGCTTTCAATAGCGTGACAGCCAAAGCACTGTTCGGCTGCTGGCCCGCAGCAGTAATCTGACATCGTCAGGCTGCCGTCGTCGTTGAGGTCTATATCGATTCGAATGAAATTCTCGCCGGTTTCCTGGCGGGCGATCGAGTAGTGGTGTTGCATTGGAACCTCCTCGTGGGGGAGGGTGGATATCGAAGGTCCCAGTGCCGATTGTAGCAGACGCGGCGAAGAAGTGGCACGCGCACAGAGCTTGCCGGTAGTATTGCAACAACCATGCGACTAAGAGGCAAGGACTATTCATGAAAACCTCACGACGAAGTTTTATCCTTACTGCATCAGCCGTTGGCGTCCTCGCGGCGTTACCTGGGTCGGTTTTTGCACAAGCCGCTGCACGGTCACGTGGATCAGTACATGTTCGTTTCCAGCATCTCTGCTTATGCGGAATTGTTGAGCGTCGAGGATGATGAGTTTTTTGCGGAGTATGCAGGCAGGTAACGAGATATTGGTTCCCGGCAAAGACATGATTGCGAATCTGGACAACCACACCGTGCAGGAAGGGCGGCGAGGTGGCTTCGATCTGGAAACGGAAGCCGCGCTGTTGAAGAAGTGGCACGCGGAGAAGGGATGAGGTCGCTGATTGCAATTGCCACAACATGAGTAGGGCTGATGAACACTGAACTGCGTACTAATATCGTTGAACTGCTTCGCGAGACAGGACGTTCACATCACGAGGCCTTCGCAGCGACAGACGGTGCGGACCCGGATTGGCCGATCTGGTATGCCGACTATCTGATGCAGCCGTTTACCGAACGATTGGGCTTCGATTTTCACAAAAGCCAGTTAATCTACTGCCTGATGAACGCGGATTTCGAACATCAGGCGAGATCACCGGACAGCGACTGGCCGGAGTACTACGCGGATCAGTTCATGGATCGATGTGCGCCGTCTGAGAGCCCCGCGGAAGACAAGCTGGCGCTCTATCAATACTACGGGTGTCCGTTTTGCTCCATGGTCACGGCCGGCATCGACCGCCTGGGTCTGGATGTCGAGCTGCGGGACATCTTTGAGAATCCCCAATATCGTAATGAACTGATTGGGGCTCGCGGGCGTGCAACGGTACCTGTGTTACGGATAACTTCGCCGAACGGTGAGGAGCATTGGATGTCTGAATCAAGAGATATTCTTAATTATCTCGAGAAGAGCGTGGAATGAAAATACATGAGCACGACCGCAGTTCTATTCGTGCGTGCATTGGTCAAGCGACGCTGCTCGTGCTCGGAACGGTCGTAGCGATCTCCGTCAGTGCGGTCGTGCAAGCCCAGGGCGTTCCGTCTCCGCCATCGGCATCCGCGAAACCCTCCCCGGTGTCACAGGAAGTCCCAGCGCCCGTTCGGAACGCACCGATGTCCGAGGCCCTGAGGGCATCAATCACGAAGGTTGTCCTGATGCCGGGCGAGAGTCCCGTAAACGAAGAGGTCGATGGTACTTACAAAAAGTCCACGCCCGGCCTTACAGGCGGGATGGTAGATGGGTCGGAAGCAACCACGATTAAGAAAGAGGTTGGCCCTGTAAATCTCCGCATCCCGATCCCAATCCTGCAATTGCCCGGCATGATTGCCGGCGGCATTGCCGGTGCAACCCAAAATGAGATCCAGGAATTTCGGGACGCGCTAACAAAAGACCTGGTTGAGGCATCAAGCCAGCAACTCGTCAATGAGAAAATCGCATCGGACGTCTATTTCGAAATTAGAGAGGCGCCGAACCTGGAGCCGGAGTTGTTCGCACGTGAAACGCCGGTGCCAGATAATACCGACGCAATTTTGTATGTCGGCATTCGAGACCTTACGATCGACGTTGACGGCAATGACGCGATCATTACCACCACGGTCATAGCGACGATGCATCGCCGCAGTGACGAAACGGATGTGTATAACACGACGATTCAGTACCAGGATCGCGACACGTTGAGTAACTGGACGAAGAACGACAACGCCGTGTGGCGCAACTATGCCAACTTCGCACGCCATTACATTGGACGCGAGATAGCGGCCCGGGTATTCGACTCGGCTGGGACCGTGCACGCTTTGATTCCAGAAAAATCCAGCAACGTCAGCGTGAGCAAGAGGAACCGATGGCAAGCGACCAGCAAATCGCTGGGTCCGACCCTGGCCTGGGAGTCGAGCTTGCCTGGCAGTGATACGGATCCTGCGTGGGCAGCGGGAATCGACGAAACAAATATCTACTACGACCTGGAAATCTACGATTTGCATCGGCCGGTGTACTCAGTGAAACAAATTCCGGATCCGCAGCACGCCGTTACTATGAAGCTCGAGGCATGCAAAGGCTATCGATGGTCTGTGCGGCCGTCGTATCACGTGGGCGGCGAGATTAAGTATGGCTCGTGGATGAGGTCCGACTCGAACCCGGATAGCGGCAACGGCAACGTGGGCCAGAAGGCGTCGGAGGCACCGGCATTTCTGTATGACTTTGCGTCACTTGAAATTAAGTGCGGAAGTAAATAACTGCGGCATTCCCATGCGTTCGCCCTGCCTGATTTGAAACTCGAAGGGTGTGGCCACAAGTTTTGCATCACGCAAATAACCGACTAATGCACCCGCGTAGGCTTTGACGGGGGCAGGTCCGAGTCGAGTTCGTCCGTCTTCCAGACGAGGCAATCGAGTTTTCCCTTCGACTTGTGACTCAGTCCGGCGCCCGATTCACATTTTGCATCAGGCCGAACTCTGCGGCGATCGCTTCGATTTCGACGAGCTCTTCGCTGGACACAATTCCGTCAGCGCGGGCGATGGCATACAGTGAATCCAGGAAATGCTCGGCGCGAATGTCATCGAGGGCAGGATTCGACATGCGAGTGTCGAGGCCGGACTTGGTGCGCTTCAACATCATCGATAACTCCATGATGAACGCCACCTCGGCGGGCTCCAGCTTGGCCACCTCGTGCAGTATGCGACGCATTTCACTTCGTTCGCTGTCGCGGACCTCACCATCAGCGTAGGCAATGCGAGCCAGGGCGAAAGAAAACGTCGCCAGGTAGTTTGCCGAGTGTGGGTCATGTTTCTCCAGCAAGTTAAGCATGCGGCTGGTGCCCTCGGATACCACTTCACTCAAGGACTTCATGCGGCCGTCTTCGAGATGCAGGATGCGGTCTGCAATATCGAGAATACGGATGTCATGGGTCACGAGGATCACTGCCGAACCGTCCTCGCGCGCCAGGTCCTGGATCAGCTCCACCACGGCGCGGCCGGATTGTTTGTCCAGTGATGCTGTCGGCTCGTCGGCCAGCACAATTTGTGGGCGATTCACCAGAGCCCGGGCAATACCTGCACGCTGTTTCTGACCACCGGATAATTCACGCGGGAACTTGTGCGCATGCTCGCCCAAACCAACTCTGTCCAACACTTCGGCAATGCGGTTGCTTGCTTCGCGACCGTCGATGCCGCCGAGTTGCAATGCCATCTGCACGTTCTGGGAGATCGTGAGGCTGTCGAGCAGGTTATGAGACTGGAATATGTAGCCAATTTGCCGTCGCGCCTCGATGAGTGCTTTCTCGCCGGCATTTAGAAGCTCCCGGCCGAGCACTTTGACGCTGCCTTTCTGCGCTGACCGTAGCGCGCCGATCAAAGTGAGCAGGGTTGTTTTGCCCGAACCGGATGGCCCGGTCAGAATGACGATCTGGCCTGCGTCGATGCGGGTGCCGATATCAAACAGAATTTGCTTCTGCAGGGCGCCTTTGCCGTAGGAATAGGACACATCTTCAAGGGCGATTCGCGCATCGGTACTCATCAGAACACCTCCGCAGGATCGGCGGACCGCAGCTTACGCAGGGCCATCATCCCCGAGCCGGCGCACATCGCTACTGTCAGCATGAAGACCGCGAGTGCGCTTCCCACGCTCATCTCGAGTGGCAGGCGTGTCGCGTCGGCGCCCTTCGTAAACACCAGGTGAGCAATTCCCATCCCCGGTAGAAATCCGAGCACGCCCAGAATGATCGCCTGTTGCAGCACTACGTTACGCAGGTAACCGTGCGTATAACCCATGGCTTTGAGCGTGGCGTACTCTTTCAGGTGGTCCTGCACGTCGGCGAACAATATCTGGTAGACAATGATCAGCCCGACAATCAAACCCATCACGGCACCAAAGGCGAAGATATAGCCAATGGGCGTGGTCTTGTTCCAGTACTGGACTTCCACAGCCATGAACTCTTTTCGGGTAAGCAGGCGGACGTCCTGTGGTATTTCCTTCAGGATCCGCGCCTGTACTTCCTCCGCATCGTGGCCGGGTTCCAGTTTGATAAGGCCAAAATCGATGGCCGACTTCTTGCGGGTCGGTAACAGCCGCAGGAAATTCAGGTCGGAAGTGATGACACCGCCGTCCAATCCAAATGACGTACCCACCTCGTACATGCCGGCGATGGCGACTCGTCGATCGTTGATCTCGGCGCTCACTGCCTCGCCCGCATCCAATAGCTCCCGGACCGGGCCATATTCGTCACGGCCACGCCGGTCGAAAATAACCTGGTCGGGAATTTTGATGGCTTCTATTTGCTCGTCGTTGAGCAAGCGATCGAAGCCGGGTTCCGCGGGATCGAAACCAATGGCCAGAATGTTGCGCGCATTCGACGGGTCTACCGGGTTGCGCCAGCTGACCAGTCGCATATAGACAGCGGTTGCCGATTCGACCCCTTCAAAGCCGAGCGTTTGGTAGAGCCTGGCGCGGGGGAATTGCTTGGAGGACACCATGAAATCGGTCTTGGGGCTCAACATGGCGAGGTCGTAGTCCATGGCCGTGTGATAACGCACTGCGCTGACGAACAGCGCCTCGCGAAATTCGAGCTGCACGAATATCAGAATCACCGCAAACGTGATGCCCATGATCGCCGCGACGAGACGCAGTTTCTGCGCCTTGAGCTGTAACCAGCCCAGCGGTATCGAACCAAACATCAGGGTTGAATCTCTACCTTGACCTGCATATTCGTAAAGCGCGAAACCGCTTCACTGTCATCCAGCAGGATGAACACTTCAACCACCCGAGCGTCGGTCTTGGCGATAGGGTCGGTGCCAACTGCGTCAAGTCTTCCGACTTTCAGTGAGATGCGTTCCACTTTGCCGGTCAGCTCCGTGTCCATTGCAGGCGTATGGATGTTTGCGAGCTGGCCGACCTTTACTCTCGTGATGTCGGTTTCATAGACCTCCGCAACTGCGTACATACGATCTGTGCGGCCGAGCTCCATGATGCCTTCCGGCCCAACCCGCTCACCGGGATAGGCATGAATTTCGAGCACCTGGGCACGCAGCGGAGAACGGACCACCGCCAATTCGAGATTTGCCTGGGCCGCGTCAATATCGGCCAGTGCAACATCGAGATTCATTTGTGCGGTTTCGACGTCGGCCGTTCTGGCCAATGAGCGTCTTGCGAGGTCTTCCTGCCGTGCCAATTCGCTGCGGGAATTATCGAGTATGGCCTCGAGTTTGGCGACCTCGGCTTTTCGCAGGTTGTAACTGTCCAGGCGCGCAACAACCTGGTTGCTCTCCACCCAGTCTCCCTCGGCAACCTCCAGCGACTTTAAAACAGCGCCGGCCAACCCACCGCCGGAAGGCCCGGCAAGTTTTACCACACCATTCTCGGGTTCCAGCCTGCCCAGGCTCGATACCACGCGCTCTTGAGCAGACGCGCCGATCGAGAAAACAAGGCCGAAAAAAAGTATCGATCTCACTAAAGGCCGCATGAGTTCCCCTTACTTCTTGTTGTTATGCTTCTAAGTTACCGCGCCTTGCTCGGTTTG
>Ga0316191_10002327_pt1 | contig 13780 bp, 10 predicted proteins | sample Eddworburr2cm_MG_FD_204928 | JGI IMG/M metagenome (GOLD analysis project Ga0316191, IMG submission 204928) | Coastal sediment microbial communities from Maine, United States - Eddy worm burrow 2 cm | ecosystem: Environmental > Aquatic > Marine > Coastal > Sediment | place: USA: Maine...
TATCCCCAAACAGGTTCAAGGGATCGTTTATATTCCATTGCTACTCTCTTTTCTGGTTTCGATCCGGCGCGAGCCTAATGGTATGACCTGGATCTTTTTGCTTCTCGCCATCATTTTTGCCGGTGATATCAGCGCATATTATGTCGGTTCCTATCTTGGGCGGCACAAGCTGAACCCGGCCATCAGCCCGGGGAAAACAATCGAGGGCGCCTTAGGAGGACTGGCAGGGAATCTTCTGGTGGGTTCCATCGGGAAATTCTTTTTTTTACCGGCACTTTCATGGGGACCTGCCGTATTATTCTTTCTTGCTGTCGGCTTGGCCGGTCAGGTGGGTGATTTGTTTGAATCCGAATTCAAGCGATCATCTCAGATCAAGGACTCCGGCGGTATATTGCCGGGTCACGGCGGCTTTTTAGACCGCATCGATGCGCTTTTATTTGCCTCACCGGTTGCCTATCTGTTTAAAATTTATATATTATAGTTTTAGATCGTCACATTATCAGAATTTTACAGACGTCAATTCACTAACACATAACCTAGATTCAATAACAAAATAAACCCATGGGTACCAATATATTTGCTTTTGTCATCGTACTGGGCGTTCTCATCTTTTTTCATGAGTTCGGTCATTTTCTGATCGCCAGATTGTTTGGCGTCGGAGTGGAGAAATTTTCACTTGGCTTCGGGCCTCGTTTGATTGGAAAAAAGATCGGCATTACCGATTATCGAATTTCGGCGATCCCGCTTGGCGGTTATGTCAAAATGATTGGGGAGGAAGCGGATGCCGAAATAGCCCCGCAAGATATTCCACTATCCTTTACGCATAAACACGTCGCCAAACGCATGCTGATCGTGGCCGCCGGACCGGTTTTCAATATACTTCTCGCCGTCCTTATATTTTTCGGGATTTTTTTCTTTTCAGGAACCCTGGTTCTAAAGCCTTCCATTGGAGAAGTAAGGCCGGGATCCCCCGCCTTTGAAGCCGGGCTTAATAAAGGTGATTTGATAACCGCCATCAACGGAATGTCGATCACCAGCTGGGATGAAATGGCAGAAATAATTAATGCCAGCAACGGTGAATCCATTCAGTTAACTTTTCTTCGCGGAGATTCTAACCGGGATCTTTGGATCACCCCTGAACAGACGCCTGCCAAAAATATATTCGGTGAAAACATCCAACGCTATATCATCGGTATTACCGCTGCGAGGGAATCCTATTCAAAAGATTTGAATTTTTTCCAGGCCTTGTCAGAAAGTCTGATCCAGTCATACCGGGTAACGGAGCTGATGGTGGTTATCATTGCAAAGTTGCTCAAAGGCGATATTTCAACAGACACCCTGGGCGGGCCCATCATGATTGCTCAGATGGCGGGTGACTCGGCCAAAGCAGGCGTAGGCAGCCTGATATCCTTTATCGCCCTGATCAGCATCAATTTAGCGATTATCAATCTGCTGCCCATTCCGGTGCTGGATGGCGGCCACTTGCTGTTCTTTTTTCTTGAAGCAATCAAGGGAAGTCCGGTCAGCGTAAAAGTGAGAGAAATTGCTCAGCAGGTCGGCCTATTTCTTCTGATTTTGTTGATGATCCTCGTATTTTATAATGACATTACACGGATATTTTTTAGCTGAACATCATGCCACACCGACTTGAAATTGCGTTAAAAGAAAATCTTTTCGATGCCGAAGGGGAGGGCATTCGTCGCAAGGCAAAGGGTTATTTTGGCATTGAGATGGACTGCGTGCGCACCATTAGCGTTGTAACCATTGATGCCGGATTGTCGGGTGAACAGTTGAGCGCCGTCCAGACGGAAATTTTTACCAATCCGGTCACCCATCTTTCATCGTACGACCCGCTTGACATCGAATTTGACTGGACCATCTGGGTCGGTTTTCGGCCGGGGGTCAGGGACAATCCGGGTAGCACTGCTGCGGAAGCAATCGAAGACCTTCTAAACCTTAAATTCGGTGCGGACGGCGCGGTTTACACCTCAAGGCGATACTGCATCAAGGGCAACGGCCTTAGTGCCGACGATATGGATAAAATCGCCGGTGAACTTCTGGCCAACCATATCATCCAGCAATGGAAAATAGTTTCCTTCGATCAATGGCATCCGGCGGAAGGTATCGGTCTCATCATTCCCAAGGTCATTATCGACCATGTCCCAACGGTAACCACCATACCGGTTGCCAGCGAGATTTCTCTGAAAAAAGTCAGCGATGAACGCAACCTGGCGTTGAATTCCAATGATATTCCCGCCATTCGGGCCTATTTCATAGATGAAGGTACCCGATCGGCGCGATCCCAGGTAGGACTTGCCGATCCTACCGACGTTGAACTTGAATATATCTCCCAGGCGAGAAGCGATCACTGCAACCACAACACATTTCGCGGCTTATTTCACTACCGCGATTGGACAACCGGCGAAACTGAAATTATCGATAACTTATTTAAAACGTTTATCGAGACACCGACCCTGACATTAAAGGCGGAAAAGCCATGGGTGATTTCGGTTTTATGGGACAATGCCGGCGCTGGACGCTTTGACGATGATCACTACTACGTGATTACGGGGGAAACACATAACTCGCCATCCAACATGGAAGCCTATGGGGGCGCCATCACGGGGATTGTGGGCGTTTATCGGGATCCCTTGGGAACCGGCAAAGGCTCAAAATTGGTGATGGGAAGTTATGGTTACTGCGTCGGCCCGCGGGACTACAACGGTGACCTCAAACCGCATCTGCATCCCAGACGCCTTTTAGACGGCGTGATTGAAGGCGTACGGGATGGCGGCAATAAAAGCGGCATTCCCACAACCTTCGGCCAGGTGTTGTTTCATCCAGGCTATTTGGGAAAATGTCTGGTGTTTGTGACGGCTGTGGGAATGATGCCGGCGGAAATTAACGGCACCCCGGCTGAAAAAAAACACACATCCGCCGGTGAACTCGTGATCATGTGCGGCGGGAGAGTCGGCAAAGATGGAATCCACGGTGTTACCGCCGCCTCCGAGACGTTCTCCGAACATACTCCGGCCGGACATGTTCAAATCGGTGATCCCTATACCCAGAAAAAGATGCATGATTTTCTGCTGGAAGCCCGGGACGAGGGGTTAATCCGATTTATTACGGATAACGGCGGCGGCGGTTTGTCCTCATCCATAGGGGAATCAGCCCGGTTTTCCAACGGGTGTGAAATTGAACTGGAAAACGTGCCCTTGAAATATGAGGGACTCGATCAATGGGAAATCTGGGTGTCGGAATCCCAGGAGCGAATGACCGTAGCGATCCTTGCCGATGACCACGATCGCTTTTTTGAATTGTCCGAGAAGCATGCCGTCGAAAGTACCGTCATCGGTCGCTACACGGATTCAGGCAAGCTTCATATCACCTATGACGGCAAGACGTGTGCTTACGTAGATCTGGATTTGCTCGAATCTGGTTTCCCCCAGTGGGAATTCGATGCCGAATGGATCTCGGCCGAACAGCGGGGGCTGTATGAGCCGGTTCTCAAACCACCGCGGGATTATGCTGCATTGTTAAAGGACCTTCTTGGCCGGGCCAATATTTGTTCAACCCAATGGATTACCCGGCAATATGACCACGAAGTCCAGGGGACCAGTGTGATCAAACCCCTGGTCGGTGCCGATCGTGACATGAACAGTGATGCCACCGTGATCCGGCCGGTGCTTGAATCACAAAAAGGTCTGGCACTCGCGCAGGCCCTGTTGCCGTCCTATTCCACCATCGATGCCTATCACATGACCAGTTGCAGCATCGATGAAGCTGTGCGCAGGCTTTTAGCGGTGGGGGCCGATTTAGATCATATCGGTGGCGTCGATAATTTCTGTTGGCCCAATATCCAGTACGATCCTTTAGATAATCCGGACGGTAAGTTCAAGGCGGCCCAGCTGGTACGCTCCTGTCGGGCTTTGCGTGATATTTGCCTGGCATACGAGATTCCGTTGCTTTCCGGCAAAGACAGCATGTATGTCGACGGAAATCTTGCCGGGCGCTATGGTGAAACGCACAAAATTTCGGCCCTTGAAACCCTGCAGTTTTCAACCATCGGCGTTATCGAAGATGTCACCCGTTGCGTGACCATGGACGTTAAAATTGCCGGTGATCTGGTGTACGTTCTGGGGTCTACCCGCAATGAGCTGGGCGGATCGGAATATTACGAGCATTTGGGATACATCGGGCGTAATGTTCCCGAGGTGCGGACGGCTGAATTTATTCCCTTGTACCGCAATTTAAAATACGCCATCGAAAATGACCTGGTGGCCTCGGTCCACGGTATATATCGCGGCGGCTTGGCCGTTCATCTGGCCAAAGTCGCCATGGGCGGCAATCTCGGCCTGAAGGTAGACCTTGCACAGGTTCCGTTGCGCGATGTTGAGCGTGAAGATATCCTTTTGTTTTCCGAATCGGCCGGGCGCTTTATTGTGACCGTTGATCCGGTCAACCGGGAGGCATTTGAAGACCTTTTTAAAGGAGTGGCCTGTGGCTGTATCGGAACGGTTGCCGAGGAGCCGGATTTCGTTGTTCGGGGGATTGAACATGATGTCATTATCACGGCTTCGGTGGCGGATTTAAAAGCGGCTTGGAATAAGACCTTTGGGGAGCTGATATAGGACAGACGATGGATATAAAAGCACTGGTGCTGACCGGTTATGGATTAAACTGTGATCATGAGACAGCTTTTGCCTTGGAGCTTGCCGGTGCCGATGCTGTGCGGGTCCATATCAATTCTCTTATAGACGGTTCGGCCAGCCTTAATAGTTTTCAGATGCTTGTGTTTATCGGGGGATTCAGCTGGGGTGACGATCATGGTGCCGGCGTGATTCAAGCTGTCCGGCTGAAGAACAATATTGGCGGTCAGATTATTGAATTTGTTGAAAAAGGCAATCTTGTTCTGGGGATTTGTAACGGATTCCAATCTTTGGTCAATCTGGGTCTGCTGCCGGGTCTGGCGCATGACTATCAGAGACGATCGGTGGCACTTACGTTTAATGACTGCGGTAATTTCAGAGACCAATGGGTCACTCTTAAAGTGAATTCGGCATCTCCGTGTGTTTTTACCCGGGGGCTCGACCTGGCGGAACTTCCGGTGCGCCATGGTGAAGGTAAATTTTTTACAGATGAAACCACTCTAGCCAAACTTTGGGGAAATAACCAGGTGGCCATTCAATATACCCTGCCTGACGGCGAACTCGCCAACGGGCGTTTTCCCTTCAACCCCAATGGCTCGATAAGTGATATTGCCGGTATTTGCGATCCCACAGGGCGGATATTCGGCCTGATGCCGCATCCGGAAGGTTATAATCACTGGACCAATCATCCTGATTGGACACGCCGCAAAGAAATTGCCAAGCGCTGTGGCTTCTCCCCGCCGCATACCATTCTGCCCGTCGGTATTCAAATTCTTCAAAATGCTGTTGATTTCCTCCGCAGGTAATACCTTATAAATTATTTTAGTGCGTTTTGTGGCAATAAAATTATATTGGGATATTTTCGCTATCTTCAAATGATTGAATATTGTCGATTGAAGATTGAATATTTAAGGAATTCTTTCCATTCTAAAAAGAACAGCGCAAAGCGACAACCATAAATATTCAATAGTCATTCCCGGTCAGGGCTTTATTTTCGGTAAAAAAAACGCCAATCCCAATAACAACGGAATTGGCGTTTTTTTTCTGCGCCTAATCTTCTATTCCAATTTAAACGGAGTTATGATTTTGGTTCCCGGTTGAATCGCCATGCGGGAGTCAGTGATCATTACCGTAGCGGTTGTCTTTTCAGTGCGAAGCACGAGCAATTCACCTAAAAGGACCGGGGTCAGAGTGGTTTTACTTTTATCCTTGGGATTGATATGAAATTTTTCCTGTTTATAGATCCAGTACAACTGGCCGGGTCCGACCCCTTCCTGCTCACCTTTGTCGATAAATGCAATGGCGTTTTCACCGAACATGCTCTGATGCTCCTCAGAACCGATAATATGGCCCTCTAATCCTGCCGGGCTTTGCTGCATTCCAATCCGTGATAGGCGCCTATAGTACGGCATCAGCAGGTCGCCGACTTTGATGGGCCGGTAACCGGCAACAATTCTTCCAAGGACAAAATCGGGCCGCACAATGGTAATTTCCACAGCACCAGTAAGATAGTGCTGGATGCCTATCAGTTTGTTGGTGTCCTTGGCCATTATCGGCTTTAATGTTCGGTAGATTGTAAATTTCTGACCTTTTGCGATTGAAGCGTTATCTCCCGGTCGGATGTATACCAGATCCCCCGTGCTGATCATTGTTTTTTGCCCCTCCACTTTAAAGATGGTGCCCAGGGATTGAAGAGGATCTTTACGAATGAAGCCCACGCGATCGATGGAAGCGAATTGGAAATCCAGCATGTTCGTCAACTCGGGCTTATCCGCAAATGTCTTGTCCTCAAGGGAACCCTTTTCGCCATAGCCTTGAGCGCCGCGGCGGCGATACAGACGGATACGTTGGCCTGGATAAATGCGGTGAGGATTGGCTATTTGACTGTTTTCTTGCCACATTTCCGGCCATTGCCAGGGAGTGTCGGAAAACTTCTGGGAAAGATCCCAGAGGGTGTCGCCTTTTTGTACGGTATAGTAGAACCCGGTTTCGTATTTAACGGTTGGTTGATCCTGGGCTGCCGGCTGGGACCCCGGTGAGGCCGGGATGAGCAGAAAGATGAATAAAATCAAGATGGATAAGATGCGTATTTTAATTCTCATCAGATACTCCGGTTCCTTTGTTGCAGTTAATGACAATGAAAATAGTTGTTTTTTATCTAATAAGATTACTTGATTATCACTGAATTGTCAAATTTTTCGACCACCCATCAGCAATTCTCGGTGAAGAGCACATTGGGGGCTAAATAGCCTGATATTCGATGTTTGGCTAAATTCAGAGGTTTTGTCATTTAGAGAATTGCTGATTTTAACAGCGATTCTCGGTGAACCGTAAATCCAAGGTTAAAATTCAGAGCACTTAATTATGCAAGTATTGCCCCTTATGAAATATATTAAGTTTCTTCTACGATCAGACTGGACGCTCGCGTCCATACAAGGCGGCGTTCATATGAAAGCACACGAAATGGCACGGTTTCTTGATGATTAAATTGGCCGTTTTTCAGGCCATCGGCTGGGCTGAAACCTTACGTTCCTGGCAACATGTTGTCAGAAAAAACCTGATCAAGACATAAAAAAAACCCTTATGGTATGCGAACATACCATAAGGGCTTTTTTAAATTATCATCGATGGACAGGGTGATTACATCATTCCACCCATTCCACCCATTCCGCCCATTCCGCCGCCCATTCCGGCACCGCCGCCAGGCATTGCGTCCTGTTTTTCTTCCGGTTTATCCGCCACCATGGCCTGGGTGGTCAGCATCAATGAGGCCACACTGGCTGCATTTTGCAGGGCCAGACGGACCACTTTGGTGGGATCCAGCACACCGGCTTTCAAAAGGTCTTCATAGACATCTGAGGCGGCATTGTAGCCGTATGAGCCTTTTTCATTTTTAACTTTGTCGATCACAACAGATCCCTCTAAACCGGCATTGTTGGCAATCTGGCGCAGCGGCTCTTCGATGGCCCGCATAACGACTTTGACACCCAGTTTCTGATCTGCTTTGATTCTAAGCTTGCCCAGGGCATCCAGACAACGTACCAGGGCCACACCGCCGCCGGGGACAATACCTTCTTCAACCGCCGCCCGGGTTGCGTTCAAGGCATCTTCAACGCGCGCCTTCTTCTCCTTCATTTCGGTCTCGGTGGCTGCGCCAACATTGATGACCGCTACGCCGCCGATCAGTTTGGCAAGTCGTTCCTGCAATTTTTCACGGTCATAATCGGAGGTCGTCTCATCGATCTGGGCTCGAATTTGTTTGACCCGGCCTTCAAGGGCTGAGCGTGATCCGGCGCCATCGATGACGGTGGTGTTGTCCTTGTCGATACTGATGCGTTTGGCTTTTCCCAGATCCTGAACCGTCAAGTTTTCCAGCTTGATCCCAAGGTCTTCAGAAACCACCTGTCCACCGGTCAATATGGCGATATCTTCCAGCATGGCTTTTCTGCGATCACCGAAGCCGGGGGCTTTTACTGCGGCTACGTTCAAGGTGCCTCTGAGTTTGTTGACCACCAGGGTCGCCAGGGCTTCGCCGTCGACATCTTCGGCGATGATCATCAGAGGTTTGCCCATTTTGGCGACTTGCTCGAGGATCGGAAGAAGGTCTTTCATGTTGCTGATTTTTTTCTCGTTGATCAGAATGTAGGGATCATCGAGGGAAGCTACCATTTTTTCCGGATCGGTCACAAAGTACGGTGAGAGATAGCCGCGGTCAAACTGCATCCCTTCCACGACTTCGAGGGTCGTGTCCATGCTCTTGGCCTCTTCCACGGTAATGACGCCCTCTTTGCCGACTTTGTTCATGGCTTCGGCGATAATATTTCCGATGGTCGTATCATTGTTGGCGGAAATAGTGCCGACCTGAGCAATTTCACGCTGATCCTTGGTGGCTTTGCTCATGCCTTGGAGCTCTTTTACCACGACCTCGACCGCCGCATCGATGCCGCGCTTGATTGCCATGGGATTGTTACCGGCTGCAACGAGCTTCTGTCCTTCTTCGTAGATTGCACGTGCTAGAATGGTGGCTGTGGTGGTTCCGTCACCAGCCATGTCGCTAGTTTTGCTGGCGACTTCCTTGACCATCTGGGCACCCATATTTTCGAACTTATCTTCCAGTTCAATTTCTTTTGCTACCGTGACACCGTCTTTGGTGACCGTCGGTGAGCCCCAGGATTTATCCAGAACGACGTTTCTTCCTTTAGGGCCTAAAGTTACCACAACTGCATCAGCAAGAGTTCTAACACCGTTCAGCATCGCCTCACGGGCCTTCATGTCATATTTTATCAGTTTACTCATCTTAATATATCCTCCCTAAAATCATTTATTTAATCAATTATTCCAAGCACGTCGTCTTCGCGCATGATCAAGTATTCTTCGCCACCGATTTTTACTTCGGTGCCAGAGTATTTACCAAAAAGAATACGATCCCCTTTTTTGATCTCGAGCGCGATCCTTTTCCCGTCTTCACCGATCTTGCCGTTACCGACAGCCGTAACTTTTCCCTCAGCGGGTTTTTCCTTGGCCGTATCCGGAATGATAATGCCACCTTTGGTGGTCGCTTCTTCTTCAACGCGTTGGACTAAAATTCGATCCTGTAATGGTCTCAATTTCATGGTTCAAAATCTCCTTTTACATTAGCAAAATTTTTTTCTGTGAATGTAGCGCTTCATGTTAAACCTTCAACAAGTTTGTCCTGCCGCTCCAAAAGGCGGTATTTGTTTCCACCCCCCTTCAAATTAGTTTAATTTTAAAATATGGGTATAATATTAAAATGTTAGGCAAGTTTTTTTCGTAGGAATTACTTTGTTCGAAAGTTAATCATACTTTCTTGATTGTAAAGAGATAAAGAGTGTAATTTTAAAAAAAATTGGGATTAGCCCCTTCAGGTAGAGGCAGGTCAGCCGATAATTGTGACCCACCTGCTGAGAATCGTGCGATAGAGGATGAGGTATTTAAAAATTTGTTGTATCGGATGGATCAGGTGGATTTATCGGTGGATTGTTTTTTCTTGCCCGTGTCGGTGTCGGCCGATTTTGCCTGAACTGATTTGCTCTCTTCAGTCTTTTTTTCCGAAGACTTCGGGGATTTTTTGGACTTGTCGGCATAGTCGGTTACATACCAGCCGGTACCTTTGAGGTGAAAGGTGCTCTGGGATACGAGTTTGTGGAGTTTACCCGAGCAGTGTCTGCATTTGTTAAGTGGTTTGTCTGAAAATTTTTGCAGTGCTTCTTCAATGTTCCCGCATTTGGTGCATTCATATTCGTAGATCGGCATCTTGAAAGATCTCCATTGTGCAACTTCGTGCCATTATCTCAAAAAACAATGGTTTCGTGATACATTATCATTGTAAATTTTTGGCCGTCTTTTCGAATCCGGATCTGACCTTGGCTGGTTTATATATAGTCAGTATCCTTGGATTGTCAAGATTCAATTTATAGTCTTCCAGATAAAGTTTTGGGACTGCGTTATCAGTCGCCCCCCTTCAACAACTTACTAACTGTACGTCTTACTCAGGGGGGCTCCTTCTAGCTTTGCCAAAAACATTATCTGAAAGCCTATAATATTCATCAGGGATCGCGCAAATCCTCATACGGTACGCGCCAATCGTTGTAAAACTCCAGGACCTTCAATAGACCTTCAATTTGAACGGGGTTTAAAATATCATGGGTTCTGCGGTGGACACGCTTTTCCTCTGCCATGCGTTCTTCACTGGAGGCATCAAAGCTTTGAAGAAATTTACTGAACCGTACAATGTGGATTAATTCGTGGGTGATGATGTAAAGAGAAAAAGGAAACAGCTCAATGCCTGCTGTGCCATCCAAGGTTGACCGGATTGTATGATCCTGCAGGCAGATTTTATAAAAATCATAGGTTGCCGACCCCAATGAAGTATTCCTGCGCTGTCCCCTGTAACGAATAATTTGCGCAAATGGGCCGTCAATGATTTCCTCATTGATCAGATCTGCCAGGGTTTTGACATCGTATCGCGGGCCAAGCCATTGACTGGCGGACATTTTATAATAATTGCTGACAAGCTCTTCAGCCATGGCTACGGCGTTGTTGACGGTTTCAATTTGCCTGGGGCTGAAGGTCTTGCGTTTTTGCATTATAATCCGGCGAATTAGATCGTCAAAAATCCCTTGTGGGATTGGTTTTACCTTAGGTTAAAGTGAAGTTGGGGCGGCTTCATTCGGCTAAGTAACCCTATATTGCTTGATCCCATATGAACTTCTTGTTAGACATATACCATAAACCATAAGAATTTCAAGCCTTAGAATAAGGCCTCCTCCATTCCGATTTTAAGTGAAGCCTGCTTTTTTAGCGTGAAGATGTATTTTTCCGGGGTCAGACGCCGGCAATGCCACGATCCGAGGGGCACAGGATTCATTATCTTTGATATCGCACGTTTTCTTATTTCACCCCGAAAAAAGATGTGGACATAAACCCATCAGTTGTGTTAGATAATTCGTTTACAAATTGTAATAATTTTGATGCATATATTAATCTGAAAGGGAGGTGATGAATTGGGCAGTGTTGTAAAAAAGCGCAGAAAGAAAATGCGGAAGCACAAGCATAGAAAACTATTGGCCAAAACACGTCATCAGAGAAGGAAAGGTAAATAATGATACCGGCAATCTTTTCTGGATTTAAATAAAAGCACCGGCCATGTAAAATGTGGCGGTGCTTTTTGTTGTATTGACATACCCATTTTTTTACGCAGCGGAATGGAAATTCCGAGACACCCGGCAGCTATTCCGGGTATTCCTTGAGATATTTCAAAAATTCCGAATCGGTTGAAAGGACCAAGGTATTTTTTTCGTCCAAGGATTGATCGTAAATTTCAAGAGTCTGCACAAACGAATAAAATTGGGGATCAATGCCATAGGCCTCGGCATAAATAATGGTCGCCTGGGCATCGGCTTTACCCTTGACTTCCTGAGCCGTGCGGTAGGCCTCCGATGTTATTTCCTGCAAGTCCCTTTCCCTTTCACCTAATATTTTCTGGGCTTCACCCTTACCCTCGGAGCGATATTTTTCGGCGATTTGCTTGCGCTCCGCAATCATTCGTCCATAGACGGATTTTCTGACCTGTTCGACATAATTGATCCGTTTTATTTTTACGTCAACCAACTCGATGCCGAACTGAGCCAGTTTGGGTTGGGCCTGCTTCAGTATTCCCTGGGTGATTTTTTCACGGCCGACGGTAACCGCATAGGAAGTTCTGATGCGGTCCTCAATTTCGACGTCAGACGTATCGAGCAAACGGGAGGATTTGCGAACAGCCTCGATCAAGGAGTGCGAGGTGATAAAATTCCTCACGGCCGGGTCGATAATATCGTTGAGTTTGCCGACGGCGCTAAACTGGTTGTTGACGGTCTGAAAAAATTTTATGGGGTCTGTAATTTTCCAGCGGGCAAAGGTATCGACCCAGATAAAGGTTTTATCCAGGGTGGGGATCTGACCCGGGTCCCCGTCCCAGTCCAGCAGGTTTTTAGCAAAGTAATTGGCATGCTGGATGAAAGGTACCTTAAATCTTAGTCCCGGATCCGTTTTCGGTGTTCCAACGATTCTGCCGAACTGGGTAATGATGACCTGTTCGGTTTCGTCGACGGTGTAGGCCGCATTGTAAACGAGGATGGCGGCCGCAGCAACTATAATAACAATAAGAATTCCTTTATTTTTCATTTTTCAGCACCACTTTGTTTTCCGATATTCAGTAAAGGTAGAAAATTTTTCTGATCTGCATCGACGATATACTTGGCACCCAGTTTCGGAAAAATTTTCCCCATGGTTTCCAGGTACATTCGCCGTTTGGTGACATCCTTGGCCTTGACATACTCCTGGTAAATCGAGGTAAACCTGGCGGCGTCACCCTTGGCCCGATTGACGCGATTCAAAGCATAGCCTTCCGCTGTTTTGATGGTGCGGTCCGCTTCACCGCGTGCTCGCGGAATAGACTTATTGTATTCCTCCTTGGCCTGATAGATCAGTTGTTCTTTTTCCTGGGTAGCCTGGTTGACCTCGTTAAAAGAAGGCTGCACGGGGCCGGGACCATTGGTCCTTTTCATTTCGATGGTGACGATATGGATACCGGTTTCGGCCTGGTCCAGTTCTTTTTGCAATAGTCCCCGGGCCTCCACTGCAATTTCATCCCGTTTGCTGATGACCTCATTGATACTGCGGTCCCCCACTACCAGTCGCATCGAGGCTTCGGACATATCGGTGAGGATTCTGCGGACATCACGCACCTTAAATAGATAATTATACGGATCTTTAACCCGGTACTGGACAATCCAGGGTACCAGGGCGACATTCAGATCTCCAGTGAGCATCAGGGCAACATTAATATTTTCAGTTCCGGCCTTAAAGCGCGATCTGCTGTCGGTTGTGGCCGAGGCGAAGCCGAATTCTTCGGTCCTGATCTGTTTAACATTGACCTTGGTGACCTTTTCGAGGCCAATTGGCAATTTAAAGTTAAGTCCCGGCTGGGCGGTACGGACATACCGGCCGAAAAGCTGGACGATACCGACTTCATCCTGCTTGACGGTAAAAAAAGTGCTTGACGCGATCATAATGATAACAATCACCAGGATTACCAGCGGACCGCCGGGCAGCTTGAATTTCTTTAATTTATCCAGGATTTCATCCATCTGGGGTGGCGTGCCGCCGCCCATACCACCGCCCCTGCCTTGTTGCTGCTGTTTCAGCTTATCCCAATCCCAACTCATAGTTTGCTTCCCGTAAATAGGGTTAATGACAGCGGATCCAAGACCGTTTGTGCTTGAATCGCAAATATCTGTTAAGCGCCGCCGGATGACGATATCCGCGGCCGCGAAGAAAAGATGATGATTCGTAAATAGTTATGTTACAATAAGTTACTCGGCCTTTCAAGTCAAGTAAAAAGCATAGAGAACGAGTTTTACTTGACACGACAGGGATCGGCTGGCAATTTGCTTGCAGAGATGAAAACAAAAAAAGATAAATCAAAGTTTGTGCATATCGGCAGTATCATAGAAGGTGTTTTAAAAAACTATCGCCGCGAACCTGATGGCGAATTGATTCGAGTTTGGCATGTTTGGGACAACATTGTCGGTGATGTTATTTCTAAAAATGCCAAACCGGCCGCCTTT
>Ga0316191_10002329_pt1 | contig 13775 bp, 11 predicted proteins | sample Eddworburr2cm_MG_FD_204928 | JGI IMG/M metagenome (GOLD analysis project Ga0316191, IMG submission 204928) | Coastal sediment microbial communities from Maine, United States - Eddy worm burrow 2 cm | ecosystem: Environmental > Aquatic > Marine > Coastal > Sediment | place: USA: Maine...
CAACGCTTCCTCAGCTCAACACATCGATGAATTCACGTCACAATTGCTGAAGCCGTTCCTGCACGGAACGGACTTCGGCACTCTCTAGCGCGTTTTGCAGAGGAACGGCAGGTGGGAGGGCGCTGACCCGCCGACGGAGCGCGTCCGCGCGTGTTCGGGCTTCGGTCAGACGGGCGTGAAACGCCGAGCTCCGGCTGGCCTCGGCCGCGAGCGCTTCGCGCAGACGGGCGGCGGCCTCGAGGTCGGAACAAACGAGGAGTAGATCGCATCCAGCTTCGATCGCTAGGACTCCGGCTTCCTCGACGGAATAGCGTTCGGTTACGGCTTTCATCTCGAGGTCGTCCGAGAACACCGCGCCTTCGAAACCCACATCTTCTCGCAAGAGCTTGCCGATCGCCGCCGCCGACATCGTTGCGGGGACGTCCAAATCAACAGCTTCGAATACGACGTGTGCTGTCATGACCGATGGAATCCGTTTGGCGGCGGCGCGGAACGGGCGGAGCTCCACTTCGTTCAGCCGTTCGAGGTCGTGGCGGAGGGTCGGCAGGGCGAGGTGGCTGTCGAGGTCGGTGTCACCGTGCCCAGGGAAGTGCTTGCCACAGGAGAGCACGCCGCCGTCCTGCAGCCCGTCGGCAAATGCGAGCGCATGCTCGATCACGACGTCTGGTGTGCAACCAAATGCGCGGTCGCCAATGACGGGGTTGTCGGGATTGGTGTTCACGTCGAGAACTGGCGCGAAGTCCAAGTTGATTCCGATCGCCCGCAACTGCTGCCCAAGCACCTTCGCCGCATCGCGCGTCAGCCGCGCGTCGCCCGCGGCGGCAAGTGTCTGCATTGGTGGAAGTCTGAGCACCGGTTCTCCGAAACGCGCAACGCGTCCGCCTTCCTGGTCGACGCAGACCAGAATCGGGAGCGCGGGATCGCTCCCAGCGGTGCACGACGCGATCAATGCAGCAGCCTGGTCCACGCCGTCGATGTTGCGTTTGAACAGGATCAAACCCGCTACGCTTTGCTCCGACAGCAACCGGTGAATCGTTGCGGGAGCTTCCAGCCCCGCAAATCCGCAGACGATGACGTTGCCGGCCATTCGTTCGAGCTCGTTCATTTGTTGAGGGACCGTAGCATTGGTCTTAGATTGCCGTCAGGACGGGTTGTTGCTACAAGACGGCAACTACTTCTTTGCCCTCGTGGGCTTTGGAATTTGATGACCCGAGTTATAGATTCTGACTTCGGTCGACGAGAAGACGATGATCGAGGCGCCCTCAGCGAGGATCCGCCTGAGCCTATCGTCTACGCCTACGCGATTCCGCGGCGGCTCGTCGACCAAGACGCCGCGAAAGTGATTCGCCGCCTCAACCGACATGGCCACACGGCCTACCTCGTGGGCGGCGGCGTGCGGGACCTGATGCTCGGTCGCAAACCCAAGGACTTCGACCTGGCCACGAGCGCACGCCCCTACGAAGTTCGCGACCTCTTCCGCAACTGCCGTGTGATCGGTCGGCGCTTCCGACTGGCGCATGTCTTGTTCTCCGGGGGGAAGGTCATCGAGGTGGCGACCTTCCGGCGCGACCCTTCCCAGCATTTCGAGGTCATCAAGCCCAAGATCGCGAAGAAGATTCCGTTGTGCGCCGGTCCGGAGCCAGTGCGCTTGATCCCCTCGCGGCGCGCGATCACCGAAGGGGAAGACGCGGACTTGCTGATTACCACCGACAACGTCTTCGGGGAGCCGCACGAGGACTCGATCCGGCGTGACTTCACGATCAACGGCCTGTTCTACGACCTCGAGCGCGGCGAGGTGATCGACTTCGTCGGCGGCGTAGCGGACCTCGAAGAGCACTTGCTCCGCACGATTGGCGATCCGAACGTCCGCTTCCGGGAAGACCCGGTGCGCATCCTTCGCGCGATCAAATTCAGCGCCCGCCTTGACATGGGTCTCGACCCCGACGTTTACGACGCGATGGTCCGGCACCGTGGCGACCTTCGGCGTGCGGCCGCACCCCGCGTACTCGAGGAAGTTCTCCGCTTTCTGCGCGGTGGCGCAGCACACCGCTCGGTCTTCCTCTCCTGGGATGTGGGCGTTCTAAGCGAGATTCTACCCGAGATTGCGTCCTTCTTGGACGACGACCCGGAGGGGGCATCGCTGACTTTTGGGCGCTTGAAGGCGCTCGATGCGCTCGCTGCCGAGGACCGGCTCCCGGGCGATGCGGTTCTGCTTGCAGCCCTCTTGCTCGGGCCGGTCGACGAAGCGCTCGAAGGCGTGTCGGACGTTCCGGTCGCATACGAGGAGTTCATCCGAGAGCTCTCACTTCGGCTTTCCTTGCCGAGGCGTCTCAAAGACCGCATACGCCTGCTCATCATGGCGCAGCGGCGCCTTCGCACGGGGCGCATCCAGTCGATCGTGCGCCGTGAGTACTTTGGCGACGCAGCGACGTTGTTCGCGCTCGATCGCATGGCCCGCGGCGAGGATCTGCCCGCATGGGCGCACGAGCCCACCGATGCCGTGTACGATGAGGAGCCGCGCACGCGCCGCCGGCGTCGCCGCCGCCCCCGAAATCGTAGCTAGTCGTCGTTGCGATCGACTGTCAGCTGGAACGCTCGTTCGCTCGTGTCCGGCTCGTCGGCGTCTGGTAGTGCGTTCGAGAGGTTTGTCACTACGAACAGCAGGCGGCGAGCTGCCCCATCGATCTCGATGGGGAGGTACGCGCTGGGCGTCGGGCCCGTGTGTGGGGCGGCGATACGGCGAATTTCGTTGCCGCGCTCGTCGAGTTGAACGGCCACGAAAGACCAACGGACCCCGTACTCGCCTTGCAGCCACGCGCGCAGATGCGCCGTATCGCCCCATACTTCCGCATCCATGACTACGTACGCGCTACCGAACGATTCTAGCGGTTCAGGCGCGATCACCCGCGTAGGGAGACGCTTCATCTGCCGAGAAATTGGGACTCGCGCATCGTCATCGATCGCGGCAACGACGGCGTTGCTCGGGTCCCCTCGCCCGACGAACCATCGCAGGACCGCCAGCTCCTCGATGTTGTCGAGCAGTCGGTCTCCACTCTGTTCGACTGCCGTCTCGATCGCCGACCATAGATCCGGATCCGCGCGGAGCCCGGTTCCCTCCCATGTGCGTTGGCTGGCGAGGCCCCAGACGTCCCGGACGAAACGCCCCAGTACGGTGTCGTGCCGGGCCGAGAGATACGCGAGCCAAAGCGCGCCGCCCGCGCCGTCCCCTGCGGCGCCTCCCACCCACGACCGATAGGGCTCCGCCTGCTGACGGGTCACGGCCTCGTCACATCCGAACTGACCTGTCAGCTCCCACGTCAACCAAGCTGCGGTCGCGCGCCGCCAAGTCCTCGCCTCCGCGGGGTCCATACTCATCAACAGCGCTTCGGCGTAGGCCGCGGTCACGCATGCGCCGAGCAGTGTGGTGGGGGTCGCCGGGTTCAGCACGGCAAACGTCGAAGCTCGGTCGAGGTAGGTCCACGGGGTCATGCCGTCGGAGTACGCGTCGGCGGGAAGGGCGGCGGTCATATACAGATCCACCTCAGGCCCGCCGCCAAGGTCGCCGTCGGAGATCGGCGCGGGCCAACCCATTGCGTCGAGCCGCGCTCGGGCGCGCTCGAGAGCGGTCACCGCCAGTCGCATCGTGCGCAGACTGACGCTTGGATCGGCGTGAACGGCCAGGAGGGCGTGCGGGGATCGGACCTCCAGCGATGCCTCGCCGGGCCGCAGTACCCGATTGGGGGCAGGCGTTCGGGGCCCCGTCCATACCAGGGAGGTCATCGAAACGATCGCCTCGGCCATCTCGTCCGCTCCCAGTAGATCGCCCTGCGCCTGCGCCGTTTGCGTCTGCAGGGCAATCGCGAGAGCGATGCAGACGAGGTTTGATTTCACCCAGGGCATTTGACACGATTGGCCAATACCTTCTACATCCCGTCTGGAGGGGGACGTATGCACGATGGCCGTTTCGATCCTAGCGGCTTCTACGAGTTCAATCTGACCGATGGAATGGTTCGCGCCCGCACGGGGGAGCGCGTGGTCATTCTGAGTGAGGGTGTGCTCTCGTCTTTGGTCGCGGCCGCGGCGCGCGACGGTGATCTCACCCCGCTTCGACGGTTGGGCGAGTTGCTCGGTGAGCAGGTGCTGGGTGGGCTGGACCGGCCCGCGTCGGTGCTTTCGCCGGAGGCCGTGCTTGGTCACGCTTCGGGGGTGACCGCGCTCTTTGGTTGGGGGCGTGTTGCTTTCGAGCGATGGGGCTCCGCCCTGGTGATCGTGCTACGCGACAAGCCCGAGCTCGACGAAGATGAGCTTGGCGCGGCAGCGCTGCTCGGCGGCATGTTCTCGGAGATTTCCCAACGGCAGGTTTCCTGTGTCCCCACGGGAGATTCCAAGTTCATCATGGTCGACTTCGAGGTCGCGGAGACCGTTTGGGGTTGGTTCAAAGACGGAGCGGACTTGCCTGCGATCGTAGGCATGCTCGAGGCGAAGAGGGCATCATGAGCGATCGCGAAGACAGGCTTCGATCACTGCTCGACAAGGTGAGGGCCAAGCGCCCCGACGAGCGCACCACTCGGGCTGCAGACGCCCTCGAGCGAATTCGGACCGCCTCGGGGACCACCGCAGCGGCTGCGGTTCAGTCGCCGCGACCCGCGCCGGTTCCGTCATCCTCGCCCGCACCGGTTCCGTCATCCTCGCCCGCGCCGGTTCCGTCATCTCGACCCCCGGCATCCACCGTGCCGCCGACGCCCGTGCCCAGCTCTTTGCCCACGCAGCTGCCGTCCTCGCCGCTGCCCGAGCCACCCACCTCACCCGCGCTCGACAGCCCGACGCGCTACTCGTCACAGCCACCCCAGGTCGAGCGCCCGCTTTCGATCGAGCCCCGCGCCCGGTCGATTCGATCGCCGGGCGCGCCTTCCCCGGCATCGCAATCACGGCGGCCTGAGTCGATTCGGCCACAGAGTGTCGCGCCCACCGGGCAGCCGGTCGTCTATGCGACCGATCCGCCCGAGTTCCCGCGAGCCAAGACCTTCGGGGATCTCCTCGACCTGACCCTGTCCCTTCGGCCTCGCTAGATGCTCCTCGTCGTCGACGTTGGCAATACGCACACGGTGCTCGGCCTCTACGACGGCGAACGCCTGGTCCACGACTTTCGAATCGAGACGGCCAAGGGCCGGACGAGCGACGAATACCACGTGCTGCTGCTCAACTTGTTGGAGCTTGCTGGGATCAAGCGTCCGGACGTCCGAGCCAGCATCCTCGCCTCGGTCGTTCCTTCGTTCAGCGACACGGTGATCGACGCGGTCGATCGCGCTTTCGACCACGAGATCATGGTCGTGGGGCCCGGGATCAAGACCGGGATGCCCGTGCTCTATGAAAACCCTCGCGAGGTTGGCGCCGATCGCATCGTCAATGCTGTCGCGGCCTACGAACGCGTCAAAGGCGCCGCAATTGTCGTCGACTTCGGCACGGCGACGACCTTCGACTGCATCTCGGAGAAGGGCGAGTATCTCGGAGGCGCGATTGCCCCCGGAATGCAGATCAGCGCAAGCGCGTTGTTCACGCGCGCCGCGAGATTACCGCGCAGCGAGATTGCCCGCCCGCCGCGGGCCATCGGACGCAATACCGTACACTCGATGCAGTCAGGCATCGTGTTCGGCTACGTCGGCTTGGTCGATGGGCTCGTTCGGCGCTTGGCCTCCGAGATGGACACCGAAGTCGCGGTCATCGCGACGGGCGGCCTCGCAGGGCTGATCGAGCCCGAGAGCGAGACAATCGACGAAATCGATGACTTCCTCACGTTGGAGGGGTTACGCCTCATCTACCTCCGCAACACCTAGTGTGCGGATCAAGAATCTAGTGTGCGGAGATTTTCGTTTGTGGTCGAGCGCCCCCGCAGCGAGCGACTGAGAGGTACGTCCGTACCTCGCAGGGAGCGAGTGAGGAGGTAAGCCGACCACAAGCGAAAAGATCCGTGCACTAAGAGCGCATTAGGAGGGCCATGGCGACGATGCTCATGGCGACTACGAGTGCGGCAAGCGCATAGACTGCGATTTCGCTGCGGCGGAGCTTGACTAGTTCAGCAGGGGGCTCGGTGTCCGGTCGCGACTGCCGCGGCTTCGATGGGCGTGATTCCCTTGGCGGAGGGGGCTCGCTTATGGCCTCTTTCATGATGGGGAGCAGATCTACGCGTTCATCGGGGGCGGCCTGAATGGCGTTCAATTCGGCGTCGAGGTCCTGTTCGCCCCTTGCGTTCATCTGCTCGGCGAGAATCCGTCGTGCGAAATCGGCGGTGAGGCGCGCCGACATCGTCTGCGCAACGGGCACTCCGACATCGATGGTGAGGCGATAGCCCCCGAGGTCCACGACGTCGTGGTTGCGCAGCGTTTTCGCGCGTCCCGAAACTACACGAATTTCGTTGACCCGCGTGCCGTTGGTCGAGCCCTCGTCCATGAGGACGTACCCCGCATCTTGTTCGCGGATACTCGCATGAGACCCGCTCACCGCGTTGTGAGGCAGCTGAACGTCTGCGCTCCGCGAGCGCCCGATCACGATGCGAGACTGGGCGAACTCGTAGACAAAACCCGAAGGGTTGGCTTCCGTCCAAAGCGACTGCACCGTGATTCGCACGCCCATGGTAGCCGCCAAGACTGGGGTCCTGTTGCGCGGCGGTCAAGGAAGCGGGTTGCAGAAAAGTGGACGCGTTGGCGGAGTTTTGGGACCAGTCGTGATGGGGACGACTCACCGGTCGTCGCGCAGGAGAGCATTCGATGAACACATCCGCGGGTTACTATCAAGCACCTCGGCCGCCGCGTGTGCCGCTCGACGAGGTTCTGATCAAGCTCCACCCCGATGGCTTCCACCAAGAGTTCGAAGCTGACGGCATCAATGTCGGTGCTGGCGGGCTTTCGATGCGCGCGTCGGTGTTGCCCGAGGTCGGGTCAACCCTCCGTTGCCAGTTGGACAATCCCACGAGTGGCGAGGCGATCGAGATGATCGGCCGGGTCGTATGGGCCCACGAGGGCGGTCCGCACATCGGCGAGTTCGGCATTCGTTTCACGCACCTGTCGGACGATGACCAGACGCGCATCGAGGCGCTGATTCAACGCTGGGGCCGCACGACCGCCAAGGCGCCCACCGTTCAGTTGCTGCTCGATGGGGTGGGCTCTTCGATCGTGGCGGAGGTTCAATCCGAGAGCGACACCGAGCTCTCGGTCGAACAGCCCCTGCCGTTCCTGGCGATTGGAAGCGCGGTGGTGAACGAACGCACCAGCCGTCGCGGCCACCTCGAAGCTGTCGAGCTCAAGATGGACGAGGCGACGCCGAAGCTGGTGCTGAGCATCGGCTACGAGGTGGAGAGTGGCTCGGAGAGCTCGGCCGGCGAAGGAGGGGACCGGGACACATTGCCCGAGGAATCGCCCTCGTCGGTCCAGGCCAATCGCCGCAGCAGGGAAGAGCGGATGCACGATACGCCGCGCATCGTTCGCTACGATCCCGGCGTGGAGACCGCAGAAAGTGAAACGTCTTCCGAGCGGCTGCGCGCCTATGCCAGGTCGGCGACCGATCAGCTGGCAAGCACCGTGGGTGGCGCCCGCGCTGCGGTGACCGGCGGACTGTTTCCACGAATCACGACAAACGTGAAGGAGCTGTTTGCGCTCATCGCGCGGTTCATCGGGGCGCTGCGTTCCCAACTCGACGAGAAACCTCGCCGGAAGCAGGTTCCGCGGAGCGAAGCCGCGCGAGCGCATCTCAAGAACACTCGACGGAACGGGCGCCGCTACCTGATGGTTGCAGCGATGATTTGCGGGATTGTTGCTGCGGGCTGGGGCGTTTACGTGTGGGCGGCCTCGGGGAGTGAGACGGGGACAGCGACAGAGGCAGCTACAGAGGCAGAGACAGCGGCAGAGACAGCGGCAGCGGCAGCGGCAGAGACAGCCGCAGGGGCAGAGGCCGGGGCGGAGTCCGGGAGCGAGTCTGAGTCCGAGACAGGGGCCGTGGTTGCGGCTGAGGGGTATGAAGTGCAGGGGGCGCCTTTGCCTCCCGAGAGCGTTCAGGGGACTGCGTTTGGGGCGGACTCCGTTGTGGGCGGTGAGACGTACGTGTTGCGCATGAGCAACCCGGTGGCCGAGATGGATGGGATCGTCGAGGCAGACGGGTTTTCGGTCACGATCCCGGGGAGCCTATCGCTGTCTCGGGCTGGCCCGATCGCCACGGCGCATCCTGACGTGGAGCACGCCAGCATCCTCAACCGCGGAGATTTTTCCGAGCTGACGATCCGCTTCGTTGCGGGGCGCCAGCCGGCATACCGAGTCGAGGCGCGCGGCCCCGCGGTCGAGATCACGATCGCGCGATAGCCTCGCTTCGCACCCAAGCCCTATTTCGCGCGATAGCCTATTTCGACTGCGTGAGCGGTTGAAAGAAGCGCCGAGCATCGCGTTCGACGTAGAGCAGCACCTTTCCGTCTTTCAACGCCGCGCGAACGTCGCCGATGGAGCGAATCGGTTGCCGGTCCGCTTGAAGAAGGATGTCACCAGGACGAAGGCCGGCCCGGTCCGCGTCAGAACCCGGCGCCACCGCGCGGACGAACACCTGTCCGTCCCCTTCGTAGCGAAAGCGTTCCCGAAGCCGCGGAGTGAGCTCTTCGAGCGCGAGGCCCAGCATGGCGTTGTCTTGCGCGCCCTGCTGGCGGGACTGAGCCCCGTCCTCACTTGGCCTCTCGCCGGTGATGAGGATCATCTTTTTCGTCTTGTTGCCGCGGCGCACGTCGAGGCTCAGTCGTTCACCGACCCCGTGGCGCAAGACCGTGCGCAGAAGGTCGTGTCCTTCCTGGATCTTCTGGTCGCCCACCGCGGTGATGACATCGCCCGCCTGCAGACCTGCCTTGTCAGCCGGCCCTTGTGGAACCACGGCGTTGATCAGCGCCCCGCCCTCGAAGTTTCCTCCAAAGTGTGCAGCCAACTCGGGGGTGATCTCCTGGAAGGAGACGCCGAGCCATGCGCGTTTGACCGTACCGTTCTCGATGAGCTGTCGCGCGACGCGCTGGGCGATCTCTGCGGGGATCGCAAAGCCGATCCCCGAACCCCGGCCGATGATCATCGTGTTGATCCCGAGCACCCGGCCTTGAAGGTTGACGAGCGGGCCGCCGGAGTTGCCCGGATTGATGCTCGCGTCGGTCTGGAGATAGTCTTCGATCTCGTTTGCGCCGATGCCGCCGCGACCTTTCGCGCTGAGGACGCCGGTAGTCACCGTGTAGTCGAGCCCGAATGGCGACCCGATCGCGATGACGAACTGGCCGACACGGGCTTTCTCTGAGGAGGCGAACTCGGCCTGCGGCAGGTTTCGCGCGTCGATTTTGAGCATGGCGAGGTCAGTCGCCGAATCGGCGCCGACGAGCTTGGCGGGAAAGCTCTTTCCGTTCTTTAGCCGTACGTCGATGCGGTTTGCTTCACGGACGACGTGGTTGTTCGTCAGAATGTATCCGTCCTGGCGCAAGATGATGCCCGAGCCGCCCCCACGGACGATGCCGCTGCGACCCTGGCCTCCGAAGAAGAACGGAAAGCCCTCGTTCTGCGGCCTGGTCACCTCGACCTGAATGCTCACGACCGAAGGCGATACTGCCTCGGCGACGTCGGTCAGCGCCGTTTCGAACGCGACCGCGCGCGACAAAGCGTCTTGATCGATGGCGCCCCTCTTGGGCGATGCAGATGCCGTCCCGAGCATGGCGACGGTAAGCGCGACGCCGAGCGCGATGAGCCAGGACTGCCGAAGCGTGGTGCGGAACATGAACATACCTCCGTTTGTCCCCCTAACCTTCAAGCCATCGGCTTGATTCCATGCGTAGGCGCGTGGGCCGGATGCGTTACGTGAAATCCATGCAATTGCAGGTATTTAGTGGTCGAGGCAGGGGAGGGTGACTCGGACGGTGGTACCACGGTCAGGGTCGCTGTCGATCTCGATGGCGCCCCGATGTTCCTCGATGATGTTCTTGACGATCGAAAGGCCGAGCCCTGTTCCGGTGCCCTTCCGGCGCGTCGAGAAGAACGGCTCAAAGACCCGACCGAGCTCGGCCGCTGGAATCCCAACTCCGTTGTCCTGGACCTCGACTCGGATCCGATCGTGACCGTGGAGGTGGGTGGACAGGCGCACCCGTCCGCCTTCTTCGGGCGCGGCGGTGCACGCATTCGTGATGAGATTGACGAAGACCTGGTGAAGCTGTCCCGGCACTGCGTTCGCCTCGGGAAGGTTCTCGCCAAAGTCGAGCTCCACGGAGACGCCTGCTTCCCGAACGATGTGCTCGCAGAACCCGACAGCCTCTTGGAGCACGTCGTTGAGCATGGTCGGCTGTGCTTCTTCCTTCGAGGGCCGCGCGTAGGTCAGTAGATTGCGGGTGAACGACATGATGCGATCGGAGCTTCGCAAGATGCGCTCCACTCGCTTGAGATCAGCATGTTCAGCACCGCTCCGCGTCAGCTTGCTCAGCAGGTACTCGCCGTAGACCGAGATGCTGGTCAGTGGATTGTTGATCTCGTGCACGATCCCGGCAGCGAGCTGCCCGAGGGTGGCCAGCTTCTCGGCGTGGATGACCTGCCCCTCGAGCGCGCGCACCTCGGTTCGGTCCTGGCCGATCGCGATGACGCCAGCCACTCTTCCTTCAGCATCGAGAATGGGCGCTAGCGTGAATTGCAGGCGCGCATTTCCGCCGCCCGCCTTGGGCAACCGCAGCTCGAACGGCGCAACATCTCGGCCGCGGAGCGCGTTGACGAAGGCCGATAGGACCCGCACTCGCTCGCTAGGCCCTGCCAACCGCAGCACGTCTTTGGCGATGAGCTCCATTCGATCGAGCCCTGTAATTCGCCCGAACGCGCTGCTCACGACCCGAATGCCTCGATCGCGTCCCACAACCAGCACGGGGATGTTGGCGTGCTCCAGCAGCTTTTCGAGGTAGTCGCGGAGGTGAAGCGATTCCCGGCGAAGGCGCCCGCTTTCGATGGCCGCGCTCGCTTGAGTCGCAGCCATCAGTACGGCGTCTTCCAAGCGGGCCGGGACCTCGGCTCCCCGGTCGAACTCGGCTGCCAGAACGCCGAACACCTCCCCTGCGCGGGCCAGTGGCGCGTCAAAGCCGTCGGCCGGCAGTGATTCCTCGGTTGGACCTACGAGTAAGATCGCCTGGTACGTCCGCCGCAGAGTCATCCCATTCGGCGGTCCTACCGGCAGCGCGAAGCCCCCCCGCAAGAGCCCCGCCTCTGTGATCGACACCTCATCCATTGCCTCGGGCCGGATGTGGTGTGTCGCGGCTTGCACTATGGCCGGTTGCTCGACGGTTCGCGGTGACAACCTCATCGCGAATCGGGTCTTTGGATAGAGGCGCTCGAGCGCGTGCACGTACGAACGCAAGATTCTTTCGTCGGTCGCAAACCCGGCGGTCTCGCGTTGGGCGAGGTTCAGTGACTCCAGAATCTGCGCCAGCGTGTTGGCTTCTGCCGCTTGGCGTCGCGGTGTGACGATCGATTTCACCGATGAGACCCGAGGCTCCAAGCTTCGTCGAGCGGGGGGCTTCCTATGCGCAGAGTCGTCCATCGCTTAGCTCTTTGCTCCCGGATCGTTCGAAGCGTCCGCCGCACGATCGAGATCGAAGATCTTCTGATGGCCGACGTACGCGGTGGTTTCGTATCGGGTGATCTTTCCGATCTTGCGAACGATCTCCGCCATGCGCTCGGCTTCCCGGATCAGCACCCCCGCCGTTTTGGCGCCGGTGGATCCCGGCTCGGATTGGCGCAGCAGGAGCTCGGCGTAGGCCATCATGCTCGTGAGTGGCTGGTTCAGCTCGTGTGCAGCGGTGCCGGCCAGCTCGGCGAGGACGCCTTGCTTCTCAGTGAACGCTAGCTTCTTCTGAGCCTCGGCCAGTCGTTCTTCGACGCGGATTCGGTCCCGCAGATCGGCGAAGATCAGGACGATCGCTGAGGGTTCGCCATGCTCGTAGATGAGTGAGGCGGAGAGCTGCACCGGGATTCGAGTCCCGTGCAGATCCAGAAGGTCGAGCATCGTCGGTTCGAGCCGTCCCTCCCCCCCGTGGTCCGGGGCGAGCAGCCGTTGGGTGACGAGCTCGGCTGAGGACCGCCCAAGGAGGTCTTCGAGCTTCATGTTTCCGAGCACGTCGGACACGTGGCGTCCGGAAATGCGCTCTGCGCTCGGATTGAACAACACCACCCGTTGCTCCATGTCCGTTGCGACAATCGCATCGACGCTCGCGTCGATCAACGATTCCAAGAACTCCATCGTCTTGATCAGCTCCCGTTCGGTTTCCCGGAGGTCGGTGACGTCCTCGAACGAGATGACGGTATGGTCCTCCGCACCGATCAATGGCGCAAACGAGGAGCTGCAAATGATCTTGGTTCCGTCTCGCCGGACGAGCTCGATGTCCATTCCGCGTGGGTAGTGTCGTTGGGATAGGGCGTCTCTGACGCGGGGCAAGTCCTCTAACGACACGACTTGACCGATGTCATCCGAGGAGATCGTTTCCTCGCGATGGCCAACGATCTCGTACGACCTGGGGTTCGCGAAAACCATCGTCAGATCCGGGCCCACCACTACGATACCAGGCGCCATCGACGCAAAGGTCTTTGCGTACTGACGCCGTAGGTCGTCGAGCGGCGTCCGCGCGCGTAACCGTTCCAACCGAAGCAGCAGCTCATCCTGGCGCGCCGGCCGAAAGACGAGGTCGTCGACGACCTCGTTCAACCCCGCAGGGCGGTCGTCCTCCGTGATCAGCAGCACCGGCTTTCCTCGCGGTGTTCGCCACGCTTCCATGTCCGGGTGGGCCGCGTCCAGCACCACAACCTCTTGATGAACCTCGCTGTCATCCACGGCCTCGGGGCCGAGCCACGCCACGGACCAAGCGGTCCCCTCGAGCGTGCGGACGAGCTCCTGGTACAGGTTTAAATCTTTCGAGATCAGTGCCAGCGTGGGCATGCATTTCCAGCCTACCAGAGACGACTCTGATGGTGGCTCTTTCGGGCCGCTTGTGTAACCTTGGCCGGCACGGGGCACGTGGCAAAGCCGATTGGAATCTTCGACTCGGGCTTGGGTGGCCTCACGGTGGCTCGTGCCATTCGCGAGGCGTTCCCAGCGGAGAACCTGGTCTATCTTGGCGATACGGCGAGGGTTCCGTACGGGACACGCAGCGCAGAGACCGTGGTCAAGTACGCCATAGGCTGCGCCGAGCGTTTGCTGAGCTTCGACATCAAGCTCTTGGTCGTCGCGTGCAATACGGCGAGCGGCGTTGCGCTCGGCGAGCTCCAAGCGCGTCTCGACATTCCTGTTATCGGCGTCATCCAACCAGGTGCCCGCGCCGGGGTGCAAGCGACCCGGAGCGGGCGCATCGGGATCCTAGCGACGGCGGGCACGGTGGCGTCTGGCGCATACGAGCGTGCAATTCACAGCGAAAACGATGCGATGAGCGTGTTTGCTCGACCGGCCCCCCTGTTCGTGCCGTTGGCCGAAGAAGGCTGGACCCGCGGCGAGGTCCCCGCACTTGCGGCCCGACGATACCTGCAGCCGCTAGCCGATGTGGACGTCGACACGATCGTCCTCGGCTGCACGCACTATCCGCTGCTGTCCGAAACGATTCAGGAGGTAGCCGCCGAGCTATTGGGTCACGACGTGGCCATCGTGGATAGCGCCGAGGCCACTGCCGCGACCCTGACCGAGATGCTGGGTGCCACCTCCAGTGCCCCGGGCCACGCTGGCTCCTTGCGAATCCTCGTCACGGATCTCCCGGGCCA